>Ga0160438_1000210_pt1 | contig 19930 bp, 18 predicted proteins | sample HID1975K_E0MG_FD_108203 | JGI IMG/M metagenome (GOLD analysis project Ga0160438, IMG submission 108203) | Enriched soil microbial communities from UW Madison campus, WI, USA - HID1975K_E0 MG | ecosystem: Environmental > Terrestrial > Soil > Unclassified | place: USA: Madison, Wisconsin...
AAAGAGGATGACATTCTGATCCTCACGGCTGACCACGGTTGTGACCCAACCTGGCAAGGCACAGACCATACTCGCGAACACATTCCGGTCCTGATTTACGGCCCGAAAGGGAAAGCTGGCTCGCTGGGCCACCGTGAAACGTTTGCCGATAGCGGTCAGACGGTTGCTAGCTATTTCGGTACGTCTCCGATGGACTACGGCAAGAACATGCTGTGATTTCGACGGGTGGTGGAATCACCGCCCGCGTTGAACCTCTTTTAACAAGGAATAAAAATATGGCAACGCCACATATTAATGCTGAGATGGGTGATTTCGCTGACGTCGTACTGATGCCTGGCGACCCGCTGCGCGCAAAACACATTGCAGAAACTTTCCTCGAAGATGTCCGTGAAGTGAACAACGTGCGTGGCATGTTGGGCTTCACCGGGACTTACAAAGGCCGCAAAATCTCTGTAATGGGTCACGGTATGGGCATCCCATCCTGCTCCATCTACACCAAAGAGCTGATCACTGATTTCGGCGTGAAGAAAATCATTCGTGTGGGTTCATGTGGTGCGGTACGTGCTGATGTGAAACTGCGTGACGTGGTTATCGGCATGGGTGCTTGCACCGACTCTAAAGTGAACCGTCTGCGTTTCAAAGACCACGATTTCGCGGCTATCGCTGACTTCGATATGGTTCGCAACGCCGTTGATGCAGCTAAAGCGCTGGGCGTTGACGCTCGCGTAGGCAACATCTTCTCCGCTGACCTGTTCTACACGCCAGACCCAACTATGTTTGACGTCATGGAAAAGTACGGCATTCTGGGCGTGGAAATGGAAGCCGCTGGTATCTACGGCGTGGCAGCAGAATTCGGTGCGAAAGCACTGACCATCTGCACCGTATCTGACCATATCCGTACTCACGAGCAGACGACTGCTGAAGAGCGCCAGACTACCTTTAACGACATGATCAAGATTGCTCTTGAATCTGTGTTACTGGGCGACAAAGAGTAAGATTCAAAAGGGTGCTTCGGCACCCTTTATCGTTCATATATTGTTCATAGTATCTATTCACTGAAACCCCCTCATTCTTCACACCTGCTTTACCTTTCAAATATATAGCGCTATAAATCTATTCAAGTATCTATTCATGAATCTATTCATATGAGCGCGCTGACTGATTTGTTACTCCACGGGCCACAAACTGCAAACTCCTTGCGGCAGCGTTTGGGTGTCAGCCAGGCGACGTTTTCACGTATTGTCAATGCTCAGAGCAATGTGATTAAAGCGGGGGCCGCCAGAGCGACTCGCTACGCGCTGCGGCGTCCTGTTCGTCAGATTCAGCAGTTCCCGTTGTGGCAAATCGATAATGTTGGGCAGGCATGGCGCTTCGGTGAGTTGTATCCCATTTGGCCGCAGGGGAGTTGCCTGGTCATTTTAAATAATGGTACCGCGCAGTGGTTTGACGGGATCCCATGGTATTTGACCGACCTCCGCCCACAGGGTTTTTTGGGAAGAACGTGGGGTCGCAAATTAGCCCAGCAGGCGGGGCTACCGGAAGATATCCGCTTGTGGCAGGAAGAAGATGTACTCCTGGCGCTGTCTCAGCAAGTATCGGAAAACCTTGGTGGCTGGCTGGTTGGCGAGGAAAGTTATCGACGCTGGTTTGATACGCCTTTGCCGCCGGTGATTGCCGATGCTGATAAATTATCGGTTTATAGCGAACTGGCGAGTAGCGCACTCGCGGGCGATATCGTGGGGTCGTCAGCGGGGGGGGAGCAGCCTAAATTTACCTGTTATGCACAGACGACGACCGGGCCGGCGCATGTCATCGTTAAATTCACCCCGCCGCTTCAAAACGAGAATAGTCAGCGCTGGTCTGATTTGCTTTATGCCGAAGCTTTAGCGCTCAACATTCTGGCACAGGCCGGTATCCCTGCCTCGACGGCAAAAGTTCTGACCAATACGCAAAGACAAACATTCCTTGAAGTCATTCGTTTTGACTGTATGGGTGCGCAGGGCCGCAAAGGAATTGTCTCACTAGAGGCGGTGCAGAGTGAGTTTGCCAGCGGGGCACAGCCCTGGCCCATCACGATGGAAAAATTACTCGCCCAAAAGTCGGTTGAACCAGCAACCCTACGCCTGACGCAGCGCATCTGGGCGTTTGGCCGGTTGATAGCTAACAGCGATATGCACGCAGGGAATCTTTCGTTCTATCTGTCTGATATGCCACTGCGCCTGGCTCCTGTCTACGACATGCTACCCATGGCTTTTGCCCCGAACAGCGCCGGGAATATGCGCAGGGAGCCGGTAAAACCGCAGATTGATCCCGTAATCCCGCGGGAGGTGTGGTTGGAAATGCTGCCCTATGCTCGCCAGTTCTGGCTTGAGGCAAGCCAGAATCAAGGGATTAGCGAAAGTTTCCGGGAATTGAGTTGTGCGATGGCTTCAGAGCTGGATGCGGTTGAAGCCAACGTTAAACGCCTTGCCTAACGCACCGTCTGCGCAATCCACGCGCTCAGTTCACGCAGCTCCATTTCCTGTTCAGGGAAATCCGCAATCAACGTTTCACACTGCTGCTGCAACATATCGCTACGATACAGACAACCCTGCAAGCGTGCCGCTAGCGCTTCCAGCGGGGCGGGGTTCAGGCTGTCGGTAAATATTTGCGTGCGGGTGATATGCCCTTTTTCAACGTCGAAGTGCAGCTCAACGCCGCCCCAGGTAAAACGCTGGTCAAGTAAGTGGCTAAAGGCTGGAGCCTGGCCGAAATTCCATTCCCAACTGCTTTGACGGGCAAACGTTTCGGAAAAACCGGGCAAGTCGGGCAGGGCATCTGGAGAGATATGTTCCGCTTCTACGCGTTCGCTGTAGTGAGCAAAGAATGATTCGCGAACTGCATCGCAAATTTGTTGGTGCGTGATACCAGGCAGAATATCGCTCAGATTGGTCACTCGCCCCCGAACCGACGTAATCCCTTTGGCCTGAAGTTTCTTCTCATCAGGATTCAGGTAATTTGCCAGACGGCTTAAATCCGCGTTGAGCAGTAAAGTGCCGTGATGGAAGCCGCGATCGAGCGTTTCTTTATATGCCGAGCCAGAAACTTTACGCACCCCATCAGCGGTAGCGACTTCCAGATCGTTGCGCCCGGAAGCCATTGCATTAATCCCGAGAGAATTAAGCGCATTCACCATAATGGCGGTAGAAATGCTTTTATCGTATTCGGGCTTTCCGGCCATAAACGTAAAACAGGTGTTGCCTAAATCGTGGAATACCGCGCCACCACCGCTGCTGCGCCTTGCCAGCCGGACGTTATCTTCTTCCATGCGGCGGGTATTGCACTCTTTCCACGGGTTTTGCGCCCGACCAATGACCACCGTATCTGCGTTGCGCCACAAAAAGAGTACGCGTTGTGTGGCCGGCATCTGGCGGAAAATGCACTCCTCAACCGCCAGGTTGAACCACGGATCATAAGAGTCAGAAATAAGCAGTCGTAGTGTCGTCATCAAAGAGATCCTTTCTTTCCAGGGTTATTTGCGCTCTGTTCATCTTCATCTTCCTTCACTTCGGTATTCGCGGTAAGAAGGAAAGGCGATTGCTGCCAGCGGGTGCGTTTGCCCTGCAACAGCGTGCGTGTCAGTACAATGCCAATCGCCAGCGCCAGCAACATCATCAGGCGCAGAATGTTTGTGGTGTTATCCACCTGTTTGGCTTCGGTGGCGAGAGTATGCGTATCGAGCGTAATACGCAGATAACCGACTGGCCCGTCTTTATCTTCAATGGGTTGCACAATTTGCTGGTTAAAATAGCTGCCCGCTTTTTTGCCATCCAGCGCGAGTCTGTCGCGCACGCCGATCCCTTCGCCGGCACGGGCGATTTGATCACCGTTATCGTCATAAACACCTGCATCCAGAATGCGGCTGTCCTGAGTCAGTAACTTCAACACGGCTGAAATCTTTTTCTCATCAGGATTTTCAGATTTCATTAGCGGAGTCAGGTTGTAGCTGACCTGACGTGCCAGCGTTCTTGCCAGCTCCTCGAGTTGCACATTTCGGGCTTGCTGATGCCCCTGGCTAAACCACGATGCGCCTTGCATCAGTGCGACTAAAAGTGCGAGGCAGATAAGCACAATCACTGCACGATGCAGCCTGAATTTCATTTTTGCCCGAGCCATAATGCACCTTCAATAAATTGCTTACTTTAATGTTGCCAGAAGCAGCGTGGACAGGGTAGCCTCATGCGTTGTTTTACTCTGGCCTTTATCTTTATTCTGGAGCTGTGATGCCAAATAGTCTGACCTGGTGCGACCTACCGACCGATGTTTCTCTTTGGCCTGGGTTGCCGCTATCGCTAAGTGGTGATGAAGTTATGCCACTCGATTACCGTGCTGGCCGCAGCGGCTGGCTTCTGTATGGTCGGAACCTGGATAAAGAATGCCTGAACCGCTACCAGCGTAAACTTGGCGCCGCCATGGTTATCGTAACTGCGTGGTGTGTTGAAGATTATCAGGTTATTCGCCTGGCAGGTTCATTAACACCGCGAGCGACCAAACTTGCGCACGACGCCGGGCTGGATGTCGCGCCGCTGGGTAAGATTCCGCATTTGCGCACGCCAGGCCTGCTGGTGATGGATATGGACTCAACCGCCATTCAAATCGAGTGCATTGATGAAATCGCCAAACTGGCGGGAACCGGTGAAATGGTCGCCGAAGTGACCGAACGCGCCATGCGTGGCGAGTTAGATTTTACGGCCAGTCTGAAGCAGCGCGTAGGCACCCTCAAAGGAGCCAATGCTTCGATTCTGCGTCAGGTGCGTGATGAACTGCCGTTAATGCCGGGGCTGACTTCGCTGGTGCTAAAACTCGAATCGCTGGGCTGGAAAGTCGCGATTGCTTCCGGCGGTTTCACCTTCTTTGCAGAATACCTGCGCGATAAACTGCATCTTGATGCGGTAGTAGCGAACGAGCTGGAAATTTGTGACGGCAAGCTAACCGGCGAAGTGATTGGTCAAATTGTTGATGCGCAATTCAAAGCCGAAACGCTCAAGCGTCTGGCGGATAAATATGAAATTCCTGCCGCACAAACTGTCGCGATTGGCGATGGAGCCAATGATTTACCGATGATTCAATCTGCTGGCCTGGGCATCGCTTATCACGCGAAACCAAAGGTGAATGAGAAAACTGAAATAACTATCCGTCACGCAGATTTGATGGGTGTGTTCTGTATTCTTTCAGGCAGTCTTATCCAGGAAGAACGCTAATGGCGAAAGCTCCGAAACGCGCATTTGTCTGTAACGAATGTGGTGCAGATTATCCTCGCTGGCAAGGGCAATGCAGCGCCTGTCATGCCTGGAACACCATCACTGAGGTGCGGATTGCCGCGTCTCCAACCGTTGCGCGTAACGAGCGTTTGTCGGGTTATGCTGGCAGTGCGGGCGTAAGCAAAGTCCAAAAACTTTCAGATATTAGCCTCGAGGAACTGCCGCGTTTTTCCACCGGTTTTAAAGAGTTTGACCGTGTGTTAGGCGGCGGTGTGGTGCCTGGCAGCGCCATTCTGATTGGTGGTAATCCGGGCGCGGGTAAATCCACGCTGCTGCTGCAAACGTTATGCAAGCTCAGCGAACAGATGAAAACGCTGTATGTCACGGGTGAAGAATCGCTGCAACAAGTCGCCATGCGCGCCCACCGCCTGGGTTTGCCGACTAACAACCTGAATATGCTTTCGGAAACCGGCATCGAGCAAATCTGCATGATTGCCGAAGAAGAAGCGCCGAAGCTGATGGTTATCGACTCCATCCAGGTAATGCATATGGCCGACGTGCAATCGTCGCCGGGCAGTGTGGCGCAGGTGCGTGAGTCCGCCGCTTACCTGACGCGCTTTGCCAAAACGCGCGGTGTGGCAATAATCATGGTCGGTCATGTGACTAAAGACGGTTCACTTGCCGGGCCAAAAGTCCTCGAACACTGTATCGACTGCTCGGTAATGCTGGATGGCGATGCCGATTCCCGTTTCCGCACGTTGCGTAGCCATAAAAACCGCTTCGGTGCGGTGAATGAATTGGGCGTGTTCGCCATGACGGAACAAGGGCTGCGTGAAGTGAGCAACCCTTCTGCCATCTTCCTGAGCCGTGGTGATGAAGTGACTCCCGGCAGCTCGGTGATGGTGGTGTGGGAAGGCACGCGGCCATTGCTGGTAGAAATCCAGGCGCTGGTGGATCAATCCATGATGTCCAACCCACGTCGTGTGGCTGTGGGTCTTGAGCAAAACCGCCTGGCAATTTTACTGGCCGTTTTACACCGCCATGGCGGTTTGCAAATGGCTGATCAGGATGTGTTTGTAAATGTGGTGGGTGGCGTTAAAGTCACGGAAACCAGTGCTGACCTGGCGTTACTGCTGGCGATGGTTTCCAGTCTGCGAAATCGCGCTTTACCGCAAGATTTAGTGGTGTTTGGTGAAGTTGGGCTGGCGGGCGAAATTCGCCCGGTGCCAAGCGGGCAGGAACGAATTTCCGAAGCGGCAAAACACGGCTTTAAACGTGCCATTGTGCCGCAGGCGAATGTACCGAAAAAACTACCGGAAGGGATGCAGGTCTTCGGCGTGAAAAAACTTGCTGATGCGCTGTCGGTGTTTGACGACTTATAATGACCTATTTCGCAGGAGGCACAGCATGTCGTCTTTTGAGTATCTGAAGACCGCTATTCGTCAGCAGAGCGTTACGCTGCAACAAGTTGCGGAATCCTGCGGCATGACTAAGGGCTACCTTAGTCAGCTATTGAACGCCAAAATCAAAAGTCCAAGCGCGCAGAAGCTGGAGGCGTTACACCGTTTTCTGGGTCTTGAATTTCCCCGCCGTGAGAAAAAAGTCGGCGTGGTGTTTGGTAAGTTTTACCCGCTGCATACCGGCCATATCTATTTGATTCAACGCGCGGCAAGCCAGGTTGATGAACTGCACATCATTATGGGTTATGACGAAACTCGCGACCGTTTATTGTTTGAAGACAGCGCCATGTCTCAACAACCCACCACGGGTGACCGTCTGCGTTGGCTGCTACAGACTTTCAAATATCAGAAAAACATCCGCATTCATTCGTTTAACGAAGAGGGGATGGAGCCGTATCCGCACGGCTGGGATGTCTGGAGCCGCGGTATCAAAACTTTTATGGAAAGCAAAGGTATCAATCCCGATTGCATCTACACCTCAGAAGAGGGCGATGCGCCACGGTTTATCGAACAGCTTGGCATTGAAACGGTGCTGATAGACCCGAAGCGCACGTTCATGAATATCAGCGGTGGGCAGATTCGCGAAAACCCGTTCCGCTACTGGGAATATATCCCAACGGAAGTGAAACCGTTCTTTGTGCGCACCGTGGCTATTCTGGGCGGTGAGTCGAGCGGTAAGTCGTGGATGGTGAATAAGCTCGCCAATATTTTCAATACCACCAGTGCCTGGGAATACGGGCGTGATTACGTCTTTTCTCATCTGGGTGGGGATGAGATGGCGCTGCAATATTCTGATTATGACAAGATTGCTATCGGTCACGCGCAGTACGTTGATTTTGCAGTGAAGTATGCGAATAAAGTGGCGTTTATTGATACCGATTTTGTGACTACGCAGGCATTTTGTAAAAAGTACGAAGGCCGCGAACACCCGTTTGTGCAGGCGCTGATTGATGAGTACCGCTTTGATCTGGTGATTTTGCTGGAAAACAACACGCCGTGGGTAGCCGATGGCTTGCGTAGCCTTGGCAGTGATACGGATCGGAAGTCTTTCCAGAATTTGTTGGTGTCGATGCTTGATGAGAACAACATCAGCTATGTGCACGTGGAAGAGTCGGACTACGATTCGCGTTTCTTGCGCTGTGTGGATTTGGTGAAAGGTTTGATTGGCGAACGCGGGTAGAAAAATAACCCTCACCCCGGCCCTCTCCCTCAGGGAGAGGGAGAAAACCGGATAATTCCCTCTCCTGAGGGAGAGGGTGAGGGCGTTACAGCAATTACTTACTTACACGTTTGTACTTAATACGCTTAGGTTCCAGCGCATCCGCACCCAGGGTGCGTTTCTTGTACTCTTCGTACTCAGTAAAGTTACCTTCAAAGAACTCCACTTTGCCTTCATCCTGGTAATCCAGAATGTGCGTGGCGATACGGTCAAGGAACCAACGGTCGTGCGAGATAACCATTGCACAGCCTGGGAATTCCAACAGGGCGTTTTCTAACGCGCGTAGGGTTTCGATATCCAGGTCGTTTGTTGGTTCATCGAGCAGCAATACGTTACCGCCAACTTGCAGCAGTTTCGCCAGATGCAGACGACCACGCTCACCACCAGATAGTTCGCCAACACGTTTACCCTGGTCAACGCCTTTAAAGTTAAAGCGACCAACGTATGCACGGCTTGGCATCTCGGTATTACCGACACGCATAATGTCCTGGCCGCCGGAAACTTCTTCCCACACGGTTTTGCTGTTGTCCATCGCGTCACGGAACTGATCGACAGACGCCAGTTTCACGGTTTCGCCCAGCTCAATGGTGCCGCTGTCAGGCTGTTCCTGACCAGACATCATACGGAACAGGGTAGATTTACCCGCGCCGTTCGGACCGATGATCCCGACAATTGCACCTTTCGGTACAGAGAATGTCAGGTCTTCAATCAGCAGGCGGTCGCCGTAGGATTTACGCAGGTTGGTAACTTCAACGACTTTATCGCCCAGACGTGCACCTGGTGGAATAAACAGTTCGTTGGTTTCGTTACGTTTCTGGTATTCGGTGTTGTTCAGTTCTTCAAAGCGAGCCAGACGGGCCTTGCCTTTAGACTGGCGGCCTTTAGCGCCCTGACGAACCCACTCCAGTTCCTTCTCAATGGATTTACGGCGAGCCGCTTCCGTTGAGGCTTCCTGAGCCAGACGAGCATCTTTCTGCTCAAGCCAGGAAGAATAGTTACCTTCCCACGGGATACCTTCACCGCGGTCAAGTTCCAGAATCCAGCCCGCAACGTTGTCGAGGAAGTAACGGTCGTGGGTAATTGCCACAACGGTGCCTTCGAAGTCGTGCAGGAAGCGCTCGAGCCATGCCACGGATTCAGCATCCAGGTGGTTTGTTGGTTCGTCGAGCAGCAGCATGTCTGGTTTTTCGAGCAACAGGCGGCAAAGTGCCACGCGGCGACGCTCACCACCGGACAGGTTAGCGATTTTCGCATCCCAGTCTGGCAGACGCAGTGCATCAGCAGCACGCTCGAGTTGCACGTTCAGGTTGTGACCGTCGTGTGCCTGAATGATTTCTTCAAACTTGCCCTGTTGGGCAGCCAGTTTGTCGAAGTCAGCGTCCGGCTCTGCATATTTGGCATACACTTCGTCGAGGCCTTTCAGGGCATTAACCACTTCAGCCACGGCTTCTTCAACCGATTCACGGACGGTATGTTCAAGGTTGAGTTGCGGTTCTTGCGGCAGATAGCCGATTTTCAGTCCAGGTTGCGGACGAGCTTCGCCTTCGATGTCGGTATCAATGCCGGCCATAATGCGCAGCAGCGTGGATTTACCGGAACCATTCAGACCCAGTACGCCAATCTTGGCGCCAGGGAAGAAACTGAGCGAGATATTTTTCAGAATATGACGTTTCGGCGGAACAACTTTGCCGACACGATGCATGGTATAAACGAATTGAGCCACAGTGCGACTTCGCCTCTTTTTCGTGATGTAAGATGGTACATATCAGTGGCGAAGTGTAGCCGTTTTCAGCAGGTAATCCCAGCAGGGGAAGCGGGATGTGTTACCCGGAACAGCCTTAACGCTTTTAAAGACAAAATAACACCCTCTGGCGTGGCGAAACTGCAATACCAGGGTTAGCATGAAGTAATTAATGGCGGCATGATGCTGCCCGTGAACATGTGAGGAGAACTTGTGGGGAAAGCCAAACAAGTCGTAGGGCAATTGCTGGTGGCGATGGTAACTCTTGCGGCAATAACTCATGCAGTTCGTGCGGATTCTCTGGACGAGCAGCGCAGCCGCTACGCGCAAATCAAACAAGCATGGGATAGCAAGCAAATGGATGTGGTGGCGCGAATAATGCCCACTTTGCAAGATTATCCGCTGTATCCCTATCTCGAATATCGCCAGATTACTGACGACTTAATGAATGAGCCAACGCTCGTCGTCAGCCAATTTATTGCAGCCAACCCAACACTTCCGCCAGCGCGGGTGCTGAAATCACGTTTTGTGAATGAACTGGCGCGCCGTGAAGACTGGCGTGGCTTGCTGGCATTCAGCCCAGATCAGCCGGGCACAACAGAAGCTAAATGTAATTATTACTACGCGAAATTTAACACCGGGCAGGCAGATGCTGCATGGGCGGGTGCTAAAGATTTGTGGCTGACAGGTAAAAACCAGCCGTCGAGCTGTGACCGTTTATTCTCGGCGTGGCGTTCGTCCGGTAGCCTGGATCCGCTGGCGTATCTGGAACGTATCCGCCTGGCGATGAAAGAAGGTAATACTTCGTTGGTTAACAATCTGGCGAGCCAAATGCCAGCCGACTACCAGACCATATCCAGCGCGCTCATTAGCCTGCAAAACGATCCTAATACGGTACTGACGTTTGCCCGTTCAGTTGGTGCCACTGACTTCACTCGTCAGGCTGTCGCCATTGCATTCACGCGTGTAGCTCGCGATGACGTAGAAAATGCGCGCATGATGATTCCATCGCTTGTTCAGGCGCAGCAACTTAACGACTCTCAGGCTCAGGAACTAAGAGACACCGTGGCCTGGCGTTTGATGGGCAACGATATCACTGCCGAACAGGCTGCCTGGCGTGATGATGCGATTATGCGTTCAGAGTCCACAAGTTTAGTTGAACGACGCGTGCGAATGGCGCTGGGTACGGGCGATCGAAATGGTCTGAATACCTGGCTTGCGCGTTTGCCGATGGAAGCCAAAGAGAAAGATGAATGGCGCTACTGGCAAGCGGATCTGCTGATGGAGCGTGGCCGTGAAACGGAAGCCAAAGAAATTCTCCATTCACTGATGCAGCAACGGGGTTTCTACCCGATGGTGGCAGCGCAGCGTTTAGGGGAAGAATATCCGTTACGCGTTGATAAAGCGGTTGCGGTAAACCCAGCGTTGGTTCAGGGGCCTGAAATGGCGCGTGTACGCGAACTGATGTACTGGAATCTGGATAATACCGCCCGCAGCGAATGGGCGAATTTGATCACCAGCCGCAGTAAGCCCGAGCAGGAAGGGTTAGCGCGTTACGCGTTTGAGCAAAACTGGTGGGATCTGAGTGTGCAGGCAACGATCGCCGGAAAACTTTGGGATCATCTCGAAGAGCGCTTCCCGCTGGCGTACAAAGATATTTTCTCTCGTTACGTGAGCGGAAAAGATATCTCGCAAAGCTACGCAATGGCGATTGCGCGGCAGGAAAGTGCCTGGAACCCTAAAGTAAGATCGCCTGTTGGCGCGAGTGGTTTAATGCAAATTATGCCGGGTACTGCGACGCACACCGTGAAGATGTTTAATATTCCAGGTTACACGAGCACTAATCAGCTGCTGGACCCGGATACCAACATCAACATCGGCACCAGCTATTTGCAGTATGTTTCTCAGCAATTTGAGAATAACCGGATTTTCTCATCGGCCGCGTATAACGCAGGTCCGGGACGTGTCAGAACCTGGCTGGGTAACAGCGCCGGGCGCATCGACGCAGTGGCCTTCGTTGAAAGTATTCCTTTCTCTGAAACGCGCGGATATGTGAAGAACGTGCTGGCTTACGATGCCTACTACAGCTATTTCATGGGCAAATCTAAACCGCTGCTGACCGATGGAGAGTGGCAACGCCGTTATTGATTTTGTGGGGGTTGTGATATTGTATTGTACTAGTTGAATAGTATGGTGGCATAACATGACTCAGCACTCTCAATATTCGGCAGAGCACGCCGAGCAAAGTAATCAAGAGTGGCTCCGCTTTGTGGAGCTGCTACAGCAATCGTTCGATAAGCAGCTGCACATGCCGCTGCTTATGCTGTTGCTGACGCCAGACGAACGCACAGCCCTGGGGACGCGCGTCAGAATCATTGAAGAGTTACTGCGTGGTGAGATGAGCCAGCGTGAGCTTAAAAACGAGCTTGGCGCGGGGATTGCGACGATCACGCGTGGTTCCAATAGCCTGAAATCTGCCCCGCCTGCGTTGCGTGCCTGGCTGGAGCAGGAATTATTAGCCGGTAAAAACTAGTGATACATCGAGTTGTGGAACGGGCTTAATGCCAGAATCACGGCCTGGTGATAAACGCTACTGCGTGTCAGTTTCCCGGCGGTAAAGACACCAATCGCCCCTTCTTTATTACCAATCTTATCAATCCCGGTATAGGCCGACATCACTGGCCCTAACGCTTCGCCTGCCCGGACTTTCTCAAGAATGATGGCAGGCAGCGGAAGGGTTGCCGAACGGGCTTCACCGCGCTGCTTGTGGTTTTCAATAACGACCCAGCTAAACGTACTGTCGTCGTCAATTCCTGCTTCAACCGCCACCCAAAAATCTGCTTCAGGGCGAACCTGGCGAGCATTCATAATTCGGCATCGTGCGCCAGTTCGCGTTTCATGGTTTCCGAATGGCTGTTCGGGCACGCCACTATCGACGGCGACGGGTTCAATATGGCAGCATCCCTCACCATAGATATCGTCGAATGCCTGGAGAATTGCCTGAATTTTGGCAGGATTGGTTGTTGCGCAGACGACATGGTACATAATCATTGAAACTCTCAAGAAATTGTTGCCGCAGTATAACGGAAAAAACGCATGTTACAGGTATACCTTGTTCGCCACGGCGAAACGCAGTGGAATGCGCAGCGCCGCATTCAGGGCCAGTCAGACAGTGCGCTGACTGAAAAAGGAGAACGTCAGGCCGAGCAGGTGGCTGAGCGTGTCAAAACGTTGGGCATTACGCATGTGATTGCCAGTGATTTGGGGCGTACCCGCCGCACCGCTGAGATCATTGCGATGGCGTGTGGTGTGGATGTCACGCTGGATGCCCGTTTACGCGAGCTGGATATGGGCGTTCTGGAACGCCGCAATCTGGACACGCTAAACGAAGAAGAAGAGGGCTGGCGTCGTCAACTCGTCAATGGCACGGCTGATGGTCGAATTCCCGACGGTGAAAGCATGTTGGAGATGAGCGAACGTATGCACGCGGCTTTAAATGCTTGCCTGGATTTACCTGCGGGGAGTCGTCCGTTGCTGGTGAGTCACGGTATGGCGCTGGGCTGCCTGGTGAGTACGATTCTGGGTTTGCCCGCCTGGGCTGAACGTCGCTTACGTTTAAGAAACTGTTCGATTTCTCGGGTGGATCACCAACAAAGTCCGTGGCTGGCTTCTGGCTGGGTGGTTGAAACTGCAGGGGACATCTCGCATTTAGACGCCCCTGCGTTGGATGAGTTACAGCGTTAACGACGTACAGGAATCAGATATTCACATCTGATTTGCATTGGTCGGTCCTGAACACGCGCTTCTTCTTGCGGGAAGAAGCGTTCGATATCCTGACCTTTGCGGCGCGTCAGGTTCAGCGATGGCATACAGGTGCCGTATATCGTCAGGATAAATTCCTGCAAACCGGTGCCTGGGCCTTCGTAGTCGAACTGCACGTAGTCGCCGCCTTCCAGCCTGACTGGATGGGAATCGGGCAAGAACCCGTTCGCCAGTTCTGGCGCGAGTGCCGTGGTATAAAACACTTCCTGCTCGTCATCACGCTCAATGCTTGGGCGCGGCTCATGCAAACCGTAAAGTACACGTGGCAAAGTTGGAGAGTTCCCCAGGAACTGCGTCCAGAACTGAATGCGCATTTCGTTACGGAAATCAGATATTTGTTCAAGCGTGCAGCTATAACTTTGCGTGACGCCAACCAGGTGAGTTTCTGGTAGCGTGACAAACTGCGCTTGCGGCAGTGCATACTCATCTAAACGCAACGGCGGACGCATGCCGAAAGCGCTCCAGTCAGGAGAACGACGGTACAATGCAGGCGTTTGAGTAAATTGTTTTTTGAAGGCGCGAGTAAACGTCTGTTGCGAGTCAAAACGATACTGTAAGGCAATATCCAGAATTGGACGCGCGGTCAATCGCAATGCTACGGCGGATTTAGATAAACGACGCGCACGAATGTATGCACCAATGGCATGACCCGTGACATCTTTGAACATCCGTTGTAGATGCCACTTGGAATAGCCTGCTTTTGCCGCCACATTATCCAGTGACAGAGGCTGATCCAGATGGCCTTCTAGCCAGGTTAATAGATCGCGAATGATCCCTGCCTGATCCATATAATATCCTCATCCTGACACGGTGAGTGCCGTTAATGTGGGCGATGATAGCACTTTTTGTTGTTATGACATTCAGAGTTTTTTTTAACAAGTCGTGCCAAAATTAGCTACTCATTCTGATAATTTTATTAATAACGTGATATTTAACGACTTTCTGGTCGAAAAAGTTAATAGTCCCTACATGCAATCTTAACCAATGGTAACAATATGAAATATAAAGTTTTAGTTGTACTGGGTTCATTAATGTTGATTTCATTGGGTGTTCGGGCAGAGCAAATTGGCTCGGTTGACACGGTTTTCAAAATATTTGGCCCTGACCATAAAATCGTCGTTGAGGCGTTTGACGACCCTGATGTTAAAAACGTGACCTGTTATATCAGTCGCGCAAAAACAGGTGGCATTAAAGGTGGTTTAGGTCTTGCCGAAGACACATCAGATGCGGCAATTTCCTGCCAGCAAGTGGGGCCGGTAGAACTGAGCGAGAAAATTAAAGCAGGTAAAACTCAGGGAGATGTGGTGTTCCAGAAACGGACATCGCTGGTCTTTAAAAAGCTGCAAGTGGTTCGTTTTTACGATGCAAAACGTAACACGCTGGCATACCTGGCTTATTCTGACAAAGTCGTCGACGGCTCGCCAAAAAACGCGCTAAGTGCCGTGCCAATTATGCCGTGGAAGTAACCAGGAGCGAATGATGAGTCAGGCCACAATCTGGTTAGTTGAGGATGAAGCCAGTATCGCCGATACGCTTATCTACACGTTGCAACAAGAAGGCTTTGTGGTGCGCGGGTTTGATCGCGGTTTGCCAGTGCTGGATGCGGCGCGTGTTGCGCGTCCAGACCTGGCGATTCTGGATGTCGGCCTGCCAGACATTAATGGTTTTGAGTTATGTCGTCGCTTGTTGGCTGATTATCCAGAATTACCGTTACTGTTTCTGACGGCGCGAAGCGAAGAGGTCGACCGGTTGATTGGCCTCGAAATTGGCGCGGATGACTATATCGCCAAACCATTCTCCCCGCGGGAAGTGTGTGCGAGGGTGCGAACCGTTTTGCGCCGTTTACACAAGCAGCGGCAAAATACCGGGGCAAGCGTTCAGCGTATTGGATTGTTTGAACTTAACGAAATGGCTGCGCTGATCACCTGGTGCCAGCAACCTTTGCATCTCACTCGCTATGAATATTTGATGCTGAAGATTTTTTTGCAGTGGCCAGGCCGTGTATTTTCGCGCCAGCAGCTCATGGAATTAGTCTGGAGCACGGCGGAAGAAAGTTTTGATCGCACCGTGGATACTCACATCAAAACCCTGCGAGCCAAACTCCGGGCTATTAATCCTGATCTTTCCCCCATCAACACGCACCGTGGCCTGGGTTACAGCCTGGGAGTGAACTAATGCGCATCGGTATGCGCTTGTTGCTGGGCTATTTTCTGATTGTGGCGATTGCGGCCTGGTTTGTGCTGTCGATTTTTTTACAAGAAGTGAAACCCGGTGTTCGACGAGCAACCGAGGGAACATTGATTGATACCGCAACGTTACTTGCCGAGTTTGCGCGTGCCGACATGCTGGCTGGAAATGCGCAAAACGGGCAACTCGCGCAAGCATTTTCCCGCCTTAATCAACATAACTTTCAGGCCAATATCGGCGGTATTACCAAATCCCGAAATGAATATCGTGTCTACCTGACGGATGCGAAAGGCATTGTTTTGTTCGATTCCAGCGGCAAAGCAACGGGCCAGGATTACTCGCGCTGGAATGATGTGTGGCTGACCCTGCAAGGGAAATATGGCGCGCGCAGTACGCCAGTCAATGCCAATAAACCTGAAAGCACCGTAATGTACGTGGCCGCTCCCGTGCGCGACGGGGTCAATATTGTCGGTGTGCTCAGTGTTGGGAAACCTAATAGCGCTCTGGAACCCGTGATTCATCGTAGCGAGCGCCGAATTCTGTGGGCGGGCGTTGCGTTACTGGGTATCGCGCTGATGATTGGCTTCGGGGTGGTGTTATGGATTAATCGCTCAATTGGTCAGCTTGTGCGTTACGCCGATTCAGTCACCGAAGAACATCCTCTCCCGCTACCCAAACCCGGCAGCAGCGAATTACGAAAACTCGCCTTAGCGCTGGAAACTATGCGCCTGAAACTCGAAGGGAAAAGTTATATCGAGCAGTATGTTCATGCGTTAACGCATGAGCTGAAAAGCCCTCTGGCGGCAATTCGGGGGGCGGCTGAAATTTTGCGTGAAGGCCCGCCACCGGAGGTGATTGAGAAATTTTCGGGGAATATTCTTCAGCAAAATCTGCGTATGCAGCAACTGGTGGATAATTTATTACGCCAGGCAAAACTCGAAAGCCGGGCGGAAATCATACCGCAGCCGATTCATCTGGTCGCACTGTTTTCTGCCTTGTGCGACAGCCGTGAAGTGATCGCTCATAGCAAAAAGATTTCGTTAAGCATCAATGAGAGCGCATTGAAAGACACCATCGTCGAAGGCGACTTCGCGCTGCTAGAACAGGCTATCGGGAATTTGCTGGATAACGCGCTCGATTTCACCCCGCCAGGCGGTGAGATTACGCTGAGTATCGAAAATGCCGATGACGGCATTGCTATCCTGGTAACGGATACCGGAAGCGGTATTCCGGACTATGCTCGCGATCGTGTTTTTGAGCGTTTCTATTCATTACCCCGCAGCAACGGGCAAAAGAGCAGCGGCTTAGGGCTGGCTTTTGTGCGCGAAGTCGCGCGTCTGCATCGCGGCACCATTACGCTGGAGAACCGCCCGGAGGGTGGGGCGCAAGCCAGGCTGAGCCTCCCCGGAAAATAATTTCGCCACTTCACCGTCTCTTCACATAACTTCATTTTGCCCCCACATACGCTCGCTATCCTCGCCACATCAAAATATGGAGGGGATTATGTTGAAATCTGCGTTGTTCTGGAAAGTGATGACTTTACTCGGTTGCATGCTGCTGTTGCTCATTCCGCTGAGTATGCTGAGTTCGTTAATTGATGAGCGTAGTAGTTATCGGGATGATGTTGAGCAGTCGCTGCGCCAGAGTACCAGTGGCCCGCAAACCATTACCGGCCCGCTCATTGCCATTCCCATAACTGAACTGACAACCGTTATGGAAGACAATAAAGAGGTTAAAAAAGAGCACCGCTTCATTCGCTACTATCTGCCGGAAAACTTGAGTATTGTGGGAAAGCAGATCGTTGAGCCACGTCATATCGGCATTTACGAGGGGCAAATTTGGCGCACAGCTATCACGCTTGATGCCACTTTTAACCGCCAGCAGCTCAATAATGATTTCAGCGGTAACACCCAAATTGGCACACCGTATGTCGTGTTGGCAGTAGGCGACTCTCGCGGTATCGGTAAAGTTGGCGAGTTGGATATCAACGGCAAATCTTATCCGATTGAACCTGGGAGTCACTTACCCGGCGTCGAACAGGGGCTGCACGCCATTCTCCCTGCCGAGCACCTCCAGGATGAGAAACTCACGCTTCGCTTTAGTCTGGACTTGATGGGCACCAAACAGCTTGCCGTGGTGCCGCTTGGGCGCAATAGCCAGTTCACTTTAACCAGCAACTGGCCGCATCCGAGCTTTATTGGCGATTTCCTACCGCAACAGCGCACGGTATCGGAAAGCGGATTTACCGCTAATTGGCAGAGCACCTGGTTTGCCAACAACCTGAACACCAGCTTCTATGATGGACAAATTGTGGATGTCGATCGCCTGCCAGCCTTTAGCGTGACGGTGGCAAATCCTGTCGATCAATATCAACTCACCGATCGCGCTGTTAAATATGCCATCTTACTGATTGGTTTGACGTTTATGAGTTTCTTCCTGCTGGAGACGCTGACGGGTTTGCGCGTTCACCCGATGCAGTATTTGTTGGTTGGGCTATCGCTGGTGATGTTTTATCTCGTTCTGTTGGCGGTCTCAGAACATATCGGGTTTAACGGCGCCTGGCTGCTGGCGAGTCTGATTTGTGCGGGGATTAATGGGTTCTATTTGAAGGCCATTCTGAACAGCTGGAAAACCAGTTTGATGTTTACGATCGGCTTGCTGACGCTTGATGCTGTGCTCTGGCAGTTGCTTCAGTCTGAGGACAGTGCTTTGTTACTTGGTACGGGAGTCCTTTTTGTGGCGCTTTCGGCCATTATGATGCTAACCCGTCACACCGATTGGTACGGTATGAGTAAAAAAGTGCAGATACTGGAAACTGACGACGCTCAGAAAGATCCTGACCGCTTCCGCCTGTGGAAATAGAGGTTTTCTAAAAGCAAAAGAAAAGGGCGGATTTAATCCGCCCTTTCGTGTTCAAGTTGATTACAGGTTTATTCCTGTAAATCGCCGCAGAAGCGATAACCTTCGCCATGGATGGTAGCGATGATTTCAGGTGTATCTGGAGTCGATTCGAAATGCTTACGAATACGACGAATTGTGACGTCAACGGTACGGTCGTGCGGCTTAAGCTCACGGCCTGTCATTTTCTTCAGCAATTCAGCGCGAGACTGAATTTTCCCAGGGTTTTCGCAGAAGTGCAGCATCGCGCGGAATTCGCTACGCGGCAATTTGTACTGCTCGCCATTTGGGCTGACCAGTGAACGGCTGTTGATGTCCAGTTCCCAACCATTGAACTTGTAGCTTTCAACGGAACGACGTTCTTCGCTGATTGCACCCAGGTTCATAGTACGAGACAACAAGTTACGCGCACGAATGGTTAATTCACGTGGGTTGAATGGCTTAGTGATGTAATCATCTGCGCCGATTTCAAGACCAAGGATTTTATCCACTTCGTTATCGCGGCCGGTCAGGAACATCAATGCCACATTGGCTTGCTCACGCAATTCACGCGCCAGGAGCAGGCCATTTTTACCTGGCAGATTGATATCCATAATGACCAGGTTGATGTCATTATCAGAAAGGATCTGATGCATTTCAGCGCCATCGGTCGCTTCAAAAACATCATAGCCTTCAGCTTCAAAAATGCTCTTTAACGTGTTGCGTGTTACTAATTCGTCTTCGACGATAAGAATATGCGGGGTCTGCATGTTTGCTACCTAAAATTGCCAACTAAATCAAAACAGGAAGTACAAAAGTCCCTGACCTGCCTATTACATGCCATAAATTAACATGCTGGGCGTAACATGACTAAAGTACGTAATTGCGTTCTTGATGCACTTTCCATCAACGTCAACAACATCATTAGCTTGGTCGTGGGCACTTTTCCCTCTGGACCCGACGGTGTCAAAAACGGTTGTTATCCTATACCATTTTAACAGCAACATAACAGGCAGGACCGCTTTAGACATCTGATAAAACTACGCTTCGTTGACATATATCAAATTCAATTGTAGCACGTTAACAGTTTGATGAAATCATCGTAGCGTTTTGCCACCTTTCGTCACAATATTTTAATAATATAGATAGTTACGCGAATTGATTAGTAAAGAATGTAAATCAGATTGTTGATGGCACTTTTATGGCTTTTTTGCTATATAAAACAAATTGATAGCATTGTTTGTGGTCTGTGTTGGTGCTGGTCAAACCACCGAAAAGCATTTGTGATACTTATGATTCGCATTCATGCATTTTATATATCAATGTTACTTTAATGTAAATTTTTGATGCGTATTATCATTTGTATTTTGTGAATGTCCGAAAA
>Ga0160438_1000211_pt1 | contig 19849 bp, 17 predicted proteins | sample HID1975K_E0MG_FD_108203 | JGI IMG/M metagenome (GOLD analysis project Ga0160438, IMG submission 108203) | Enriched soil microbial communities from UW Madison campus, WI, USA - HID1975K_E0 MG | ecosystem: Environmental > Terrestrial > Soil > Unclassified | place: USA: Madison, Wisconsin...
CATTGATAGTAAACATTAACTGTTTCTCTCTTAAATAATCCTGTTACAGGCGACCCAGCAACAGGTAAGTGATCTGCTTTGCGGATGCAAAAGCGGGCGGGATTATAGCCATATCTGGCCTCGGCTTCAATGAAAAGAACCTTTAACCACGCAATTCATTCGCGCGGCGGAAGCGGCCTTCGTAATCAAATACCTTTTCCCGCACGTTCCAGAAGTTGCCATTTTTGCGGGCAACGACAAAATCCGGATGGCGCAGTGCCGATTGCTGGGCGACGACATCGGCGGAGTTTATCCAGCGCAGCGGCACGCCTGGCGCACGGCTGTGTGGTCGAATAAACAGCTGTTCAAATGCCATGCGTTGGGCTGGCGTTTGTAAGCGGAACCGTTCGCTGACATCTGCGCCATCTTCATCAAAATAGGTGATCTTCAGCCAGTCACCTTTATCGTCGCCCCCGTGTTGAAGCGTCATGCCCCCGCAGCGTAGAACCAGCGCGTCTTTTAATTTCAGCGCGGCTTTTAACATATCGTCAGGATCGACCAGAACGTGATCGCACTGGTGGCAGCGACGTGCAGCGATATCGTTTTCAGCATGACATTGCGGGCAATTTTTGAAGCGGAAACGGTAATCGCACTGCTCCCTGGAGCCATCGTCATCTTCAAACCATCCCTGACAGCGGCGGCCAAAGTGTTCAATCAATGTGCCGTCGCTGGTGGTCTTGCCCCAAAAAGTATTGGCAAAACCACAGGAAGGGCAAAAGACTTGCACGGGCACGTTGTCACTTTTGCCTTTTGCAGCGCCGACTTCCGGCGTGAACAAGTCATGGGGATTGCCTGCATAATCGAGGATTAAACAATCTTTTTTGCCAGGCGACAGGCGCAAACCACGACCCACAATTTGCTGGTAAAGGCTGACGGATTCCGTCGGGCGTAAAATGGCAATCAGATCGACGTGTGGCGCGTCAAAGCCCGTGGTGAGCACCGAAACATTCACCAGGAAACGGAATTGCTGATTTTTGAAGGCTTCAATTAATGTATCGCGCGCTGGTCCTGGGGTATCAGCCGTAATCAACGCGGCATCGTTAGAGGGTAGCAGCGCGGTGACTTCTTTAGCGTGTTCGACAGTGGCGGCAAAAATCATTACGCCGCGCCGGTCGGCGGCAAACTCAACAATCTGGCTGATGATATGCGGGGTAATGCGTTTTTGCTGTTTCAGCTCGCGATTAAGATCCGCTTCGCTAAACAGGCCATTGGATTGCGCCTGCAAGCGGCTGAAATCGTACTGCACTACCGGCATGTCCAGCCGTTCTGGCGGTGTTAAATAGCCATGCTTAATCATGTACCGCAGCGGTAATTCGTAAATACAGTCCCGGAACAGGGCGTTTTCGTTGCCGCGCACCATGCCGTGATAGTGAAAATGGTAAATCCAGCCTTTTCCTAAACGATAAGGCGTGGCGGTCAGACCTAACAGGCGCAGCTTCGGATTCGCAGAGCGTAGATGGGCAAGGATTTGCTGATATTGGCTGTCGTCGGAATCGCCGATACGGTGGCACTCATCGACTATCAGTAATGAAAACGCGCCCTGGAATTGCTCAAGATTACGTGCAACAGACTGCACGCTGCCAAAAACCACTTTGCCGTTGCTCTCTTTACGTTGCAGCCCGGCGGCAAAAATATCGGCTTCCAGCCCTAGCGCACAATATTTTGCATGGTTTTGCGCCACGAGTTCTTTGACGTGCGCCAGCACCAACACCCGTCCGCGAGCAACTCGGGCAAGTTCGGCAATCACCAGGCTTTTCCCCGCACCCGTTGGCAACACAATGACGGCTGGCGTGATGTGCTTGCGGAAATGGGCGAGCGTGGCGTCCACGGCTTCTTGTTGGTAAGGGCGTAAGGTAAAGGACATCGATACTCCTACCCTTCATCTTTCGAGCTACAGGGGTGTTGGCTGCACTCACTTACCCCAGTCACTTACTTGAGTAAGCTCCTGGGGATAAGCTCTCTTGCCGCCTACCTGTAACTCGAAATCTAAAGGGTATAAAACTAGTCACAAGTGAAACATCAGCGTCGATTATGCCATGAAACAGGGTTTTAGCTTGAGAGAGTTTTCTATCCCGCTATACTGGCAAACTAATTAACAGGCAAATCAATTTTTCCTTATAAAATGGGCGAATGCCCTGCTGGCCATTTGGTGCTGGCTCCTCTTTGAAACAGGCAATATTTTAATGCGACTCGATAAATTTATCTCTCAGCAACTTGGCGTGAGCCGCGCTATTTCTGGCCGTGAAATCCGTGCCAGCCGTGTCACCATTGATGGTGAAGTAGTGCGTGACGCCTCTTTTAAACTGAACCCGGAACATCAGGTTGAGTTTGATGGCCGTTCGTTGACTCAGGAAAATGGCCCTCGCTACTTTATGCTTAATAAGCCGCAGGGTTATGTCTGTTCCACCGAAGATCCGGATCACCCGACCGTGCTCTATTTCCTGGATGAGCCGATGGCGCACAAACTGCATGCTGCAGGGCGCCTGGATATTGATACCACAGGGCTGGTGCTGATGACCGATGATGGGCAATGGTCGCATCGCATTACTTCTCCGCGTCATCATTGTGAAAAAACCTATCTGGTGACGCTGGAAAATCCTGTCTCCGATGACACGGCAGAACAATTCGCCGCAGGCGTTCAATTGCATAATGAAAAAGATCTGACGTTACCAGCGGTAATGGAAGTCATCACGCCGCTTGAGGTGCGTTTGACCATTAAAGAAGGGCGTTATCACCAGGTAAAACGCATGTTCGCCGCAGTGGGGAACCATGTTGTAGGCCTGCATCGTGAGCGTATTGGCGCTGTTGCAATGGACGCCAGTCTCGCACCAGGTGAATATCGCCGCTTAACCGAAGAAGAAATTGCAAGCTTTGGCATGCCGCCACGTTAATCCCCGGAGGATGTGTTGAGTAGTAAGCAAAACTCGTCAATTGGTATTGTGGTGATACTTGGCCTGTTGGCCATGTTAATGCCGCTGTCCATCGATATGTATTTACCGGCTTTGCCGGTTATTGCCTCGGAATTTGGCGTGCCGGCTGGCAGCGCGCAAATGACGCTAAGCACCTATATTCTCGGTTTCGCTATCGGCCAGCTATTTTATGGACCGATGGCTGACAGCATTGGTCGTAAGCCTGTGGTGCTCGGGGGGACGCTCATCTTTGCCGCGGCGGCAATTGCTTGTGCGCTTTCACAGACGATCGATCACCTGATTGCGATGCGTTTTCTTCATGGCCTGTCGGCTGCCGCTGCAAGTGTCGTGATCAATGCCCTGATGCGCGATATTTATCCGAAAGAAGAGTTCTCACGCATGATGTCGTTCGTCATGCTGATAACAACCATTGCGCCGCTGGTTGCACCAATGGTTGGGGGCGCGGTGCTGGTGTGGTTTAGCTGGCACGCCATCTTCTGGATTCTGGCGCTGGCAGCCCTGCTGGCTTCAGGGATGATTTTCTTCCTGATCCACGAAACGCTACCGGTTGAGCGTCGCCAGAAGTTTCATTTGCGTACGACGATCGGTAACTTCGCCACGTTGTTCCGCCACAAACGTGTGTTGAGTTATATGCTGGCGAGCGGTTTCAGCTTTGCGGCAATGTTCTCATTTTTGAGCGCTGGGCCGTTTGTTTATATCGAGCTGAATCATGTCGCGCCGCAGCATTTCGGCTACTACTTCGCGCTTAACATTGTCTTCTTGATCATCATGACGCTGATTAACAGTCGCTTTGTGCGCCATTTTGGCCCACTGGCAATGTTCCGCTTCGGGCTGTTTGTGCAGTTTGCTATGGCAATCTGGCTGGTGGTGAGCACTGGGCTGGATCTCGGCTTTTGGTCGATGGTGCTGGGGATTGCGGTATTTGTCGGCTGCGTGTCGATGGTTTCTTCGAATGCGATGGCGGTTATTCTTGATGAATTTCCCCATATGGCGGGAACCGCCTCTTCATTGGCAGGGACATTCCGCTTTGGCATCGGCGCATTAACGGGCGCATTGCTCTCGATTGCGACCTTTAACACCGCGTGGCCTATGATTTGGTCGATTGCGGTATGCGCTACGTGTTCAATCGTTTTCTATGTCTATGCCAGTCGCCCTCGCTTAGCGACGAAATAATCCTAAAGTCATAAAACGGGTATCGCCAGATGCCCGTTCTTTAATCCAAATCAACGAAAATCTCACACAAAAGCCTACAATTTGTTTCTCAAATGTAAACGCATCAACAACAAAAAGTCACATTCTTGTAGTTAAAAAGGTTGAGTTACATCGCAGAAAGCGTTACATATAGCGCCGAAACGTGTGCAGCTCCACAAAAATAAAACGTTAAATGTGAAATGGTAGACAAATAATTACAACGGATGTAAGCGGTTTCCAGGTTGTTTACACACAATTAACCAACATTGTGTTAACCTTTATGTAAACCGTTTGTGAAATAATTTTGGATTTTTTTGGGGATACCACAGTGAATACGTTACAGCTTTCCATCGTTCATCGCTTACCACATAGCTATCGTTGGCTGGCAGGTTTTGCAGGTTCCAGAGTTGAACCGATTCCGCAAAATGGGCAGGGCGCTGAAAATTGTCTGATTGGCCTTAAATTGCTGAGCGACAGTAACAGTGATTCAGCCTGGCCGACGATGCAAAAATTAAGCCTCGCGTTACGAGATATTGAAGTGGATTCTGCGGTTGTCGAGTGTGAAGGTCAGCCTTGTCTGTTTGTTAATCGCCAGGATGAACAAACCGCAACCTGCCGCCTGAAAAACTTTGGCGTCGCGATTGCTGAGTCTTTCTCCAGCGCTAATCCATTTTAACGCTTAAATTCATCAGGCAAGTGCGAGTAACTGACGTGTATATTCCGCCTGAGGCGCGGCAAAAATTTGCTGACATGCCCCTTGTTCCACCACTTCACCCTGCCGCAGCACCACAACCTGATGGCATAAAGACTTCACCACTCGCAAATCATGGCTGATAAAAATGTAAGCCAGCTGATGTTTTTCCTGCAATGACTTCAGCAGTGCAAGAATTTGCGCCTGGACGGAGCGATCGAGCGAAGAGGTCGGTTCATCAAGAATCATCAACTCTGGCTGCAAAATGAGCGCCCTGGCAATCGCAATGCGCTGTCGCTGCCCGCCTGAAAACTCCGCTGGATAGCGGTGCATCGTTTCCGGATCTAATCCCACTTCCTGCATGGCAACGATCACTTTCTGCTCGCGTTGCGCAGCACTTAACGCAGGTTGATGGACGCGCAAACCCTCTTCAATAATCTGTAAAACATCCAGTCGCGGATTTAACGACGAATTGGGATCCTGAAAAACGACCTGAATACGACGGCGCAACGGCAGCAGCTTTTTGCGGTTAAGTTCATGCAACGCCACCCCATCGAACCAAATCTCACCGCTGGAATGAATGAGCCGTAACAACGCAAGGCCAGTGGTACTTTTCCCCGAACCCGACTCCCCAACCAGGCCGATGCTTTCACCGGCACGAAGCGAAAAACTCAGATCTTTAATCCCATAGTTGTAGCCGATGGTTTTCTTGAGCAGGCCCCGACGAATGGGGAAGGCGACTTGTAAATCATGAACTTTGAGTAGGGGAGGATTCGACTCGTCAACCGGACGCGGGCTGCCAGAAGGTTCTGCCGCCAGCAGTTGCTGAGTGTAGGTATGTTGCGGCGCAGATAACAATTTCACCGCCGAGTTTTGCTCAACACATTTGCCGTAGCGCATGACCGCCACATTATCTGCCAGCTTTTTAACGATGCTGAGATTATGAGTGATAAACAACAGCCCCATATTCAGCTCTTGTTTGAGTTCTTTGAGCAGTTGCAGAATTTGCGCCTGTACGGTCACGTCCAGCGCGGTCGTTGGCTCATCGGCAATCAACAGCTCCGGGCGGGTGAGCAGCGCCATCGCAATCATTACACGCTGGCGCTCGCCACCAGAAAGCTGGTGCGGAAAGTCACTTAAACGATTTGCCGCGTTGCGAATCCCGACTCTATCGAGGCAAGTCAGCATTTCTGCACGTGCCGCTTCACGGCGCATGCCACGGTGCAGGGATAACACTTCATAAAGCTGCTTTTCAATATTGTGTAACGGATTGAGCGAAACCATTGGCTCCTGGAAAATCATGGCGATTTTATTTCCGCGCACGGTACGAAGCAATCGTTCAGGCGCGTGTAACAATTCCTGGCCTTTAAAGAAGATTTCGCCAGCGGGATAAAGCACCGGTGGTGCTGGCAATAAGCGCAAAACCGATAACGCCGTAACGCTTTTTCCGGAACCGGACTCGCCAACCAGCGCCAGCGTTTCGCCCGCATTCACCTCAAGTGATAAATCATCCACCACTTGCCTGATGGTATCGCCGCTGCGAAAAGCTACGGATAAATTCTTAATGGACAGCAGTGGAGTCGTCATATCAGTGCGCCTTGCTCGGGTCAAAGGCGTCGCGCACTGCTTCGCCAATAAAAATAAGTAACGTCAGCAAAATGGCCAGAGAGAAAAATGCGGTAATCCCAAGCCACGGAGCCTCAAGGTTATTTTTCCCTTGCAACAGCAATTCACCGAGGGACGGAGAACCTAGCGGTAGTCCGAAGCCTAAGAAATCCAGCGAGGTGAGAGTGGTAATGGAACCACAAAGAATAAACGGTAAAAATGTCAGCGTAGCCACCATGGCATTTGGCAGCATATGACGCAGGATGATTGACCTGTCACTCACGCCCATAGCCTGCGCGGCGCGAATATAGTCGAAATTTCGCGTACGGAGAAACTCAGCGCGTACCACGCCCACCAGACTCATCCAGCCAAACAAAACGGTAATACCCAGCAGCCACCAAAAATTCGGCTGAATGACGCTTGAAAGCAGGATTATCAGGAATAACGTCGGCATTCCTGACCATACTTCGATAAAACGCTGCCCCCATAAATCCACCCGCCCGCCGTAATAGCCTTGTACCGCGCCTGCAAGAATGCCAATAACGCTGGAAAATAGCGTCAGCATCAGGCCGAAGAGGATTGAAATACGCGTGCCGTAAAGAATACGCGCCAGCACATCGCCGCCATTAGCGTCTGTTCCAAGCCAGTTCTGGCTGCTCGGGGGGGAAGGAAAAGGAACCGTGGTGGCAAAGTTAATCGCATTAGAACCAAAGCGGATCGGCGCCCACAGCACCCAACCATTTTGGTTCAGGCGTTGCGCAAGCCACGGATCCTGATAATCAGCAGGGGTTGCCAGCGGGCCGCCGAAATCGCTTTCACTGTAATTGGTGAGGAAAGGAAAATAGAGACGTTCCTGATAATGCACGATGAGCGGACGATCGTTGGCTATCAACTCAGATCCAAGACTGAGCAAGAACAGAACGCCGAACATCCATAGCGACCAATAGCCACGTTTGTTTTGGCGTAAACGCGCCCAGCGGGCCTGATTAACGGGACTTAAACGGCTCATCCTCGCCCCTCGAAATCAATACGCGGATCAACCAGCGTGTAAGTAATGTCGCTCAGAATATTAAGCAGCAGACCAATCAGGGTAAAAATGTAAAGTGTGCCAAACATCACCGGATAGTCGCGAGAAATAGTCGAGTCATAGCCGAGCAATCCCAGTCCGTTAAGTGAAAACATTACTTCGATCAGCAGCGACCCGGTAAAAAACATACTGATGAACGTGGCAGGAAAACCGGCAATCACTAAAAGCATGGCGTTGCGAAACACATGCCGGTAGAGAATCTTATTTTCATCCAGCCCCTTGGCTCGAGCCGTAACGACGTATTGCTTGCGGATTTCGTCGAGAAATGAGTTTTTCGTCAGCATCGTTAACGTCGCAAAACCGCCAACCACGGTAGCTAATACTGGCAGCGTGATGTGCCAAAGATAATCAATGATTTTCCCGTACCACGGCAGGGTATCGAAATTGGTAGAAACCAGACCACGCAGCGGGAACCAGTCCAGATAACTGCCGCCGGCAAACAAAACAATCAGCAAAATAGCGAACAGGAAGGCTGGGATCGCATAGCCAATAATAATAAAAGTGCTGCTCCAGATATCAAAACTGCTGCCATTGCTGACCGCCTTTCGTATGCCGAGCGGAATCGACACCAGGTAGATAATTAAGGTGCTCCACAGACCAATCGAGATAGAAACCGGCAGGCTTTCTTTGATGAGGTTTAACACCGATGCGCTGCGAAACAGGCTGTTGCCGAAATCAAAACGCAGGTAATCGCCGAGCATTTTGAAGTAGCGTTCATGAATGGGTTTATCAAAGCCGTAGCGATGGGTGATTTCGGCAATCACTTCCGGGTCGAGGCCGCGAGCACCGCGATACTGGCTGTCAGTTGCGTTAGCTACGCCAACACGGGCATGGCCGCTGCCCATGGTGTCTGTTGCCATACCAGGAACACCGACGCCGTGACCTAACTGAACGGCGGCGATAGCCTGATCAACAGGGCCGCCAGGCGCTATCTGAACAATGAAAAAATTGATGGTGATGATCGCCCATAACGTGGGGATGATTAGCAGCATGCGACGTAACAGATAACTTCCCATGTGTGCCCTTAACGTCGGTTTTCTGGTAGTTGAGCGGCTTTGTTGACGTCATACCACCAGGTATCAAACCCGGTGGTGTATAACGGATGAATCGCAGGTTTTGAGAATTTACTCCACCAGGCAAAGCGGTCTGCGGCCATGTACCACATGGGAATCATGTAATAATTCCACGTCAGAACACGATCCAGCGCGCGGCCTAACGGCAGCAGTTTCTGTTTATTACCTTGATTAGCCACAATCTCAGAGGCCAGTTTGTCGATGACCGGGTTTTTTACGCCAGGGGCATTGTAGGTGGAATCGACATATTCGGATGCCCACGCGATTTGTACATCCGCGCTGGGGTAAGGCATTGCGCTGTAGAGTGTTGGCATCATGTCATAATCGCGGGTGCGCAGGCGGTTGGTCAGTTGCGAGTTATCGACCTGGCGAATTTCCATCGTGACCCCCAGTCGTTGCAGGTTATGCTGGAAGGGTAAAATCCATTGTGTATTACCGGTAGTGGCCGTCAGTAATTCAAAGGTGAAGGGTTTCCCCGTTTTAACATTGATAAGTTTTTGGTCTTTAAGTTCCCATCCAGCCTCTTTGAATAACGCCAGAGCTTTGAGTAGATTGTCACGATCAAAACCATTTCCGCTGGATTTTGGCGGGTTGTAGACAGTCGTGAAGATTTCTGGCGGTAAGTCTTTTTTCATCGGGGACAGTAAAGTCAGCTCATCGGCATCAGGGTAATCACGAGCGGCATACTCGGTGTTCTGGAAATAGCTGTTGGCACGGCTGTAGGCGTTATAAAAAAGCGCCTTGTTCATCCATTCAAAATCAAATGCCAGGCCAACGGCTTCGCGGACTTTTCGGTCTGCAAAGATAGGGCGTTGGACATTAAAAGCCAGCCAGCGCGTATCTTGCGCCGCTTCGTTAGGTTGTTCTTCTTTGACGATGAAATGATTAGCGAAGTTTTTACCGATGTAACGGGTTGCCCAGTTCTTGGCCGATGCTTCGTTACGAAAATCAAACGCACCGGCTTTGAAGGCCTCGAAGGCGACATTATCGTCAAGATAATAATCATAACGGATGGAGTCAAAATTCCAGCGCCCACGGTTGACGGGCAAATTGGCGGCCCAGTAATCTCTGACGCGTGAATAGGTGATGTACTGCCCCATACGCCACGCGGTAATTTTATAAGGGCCGCTGGCTGGAGGTGGCTTAGAAAGGGGGTCGCTGAGCTTATGGTCTTTCCAGAATTGCTCAGGGAACACTGGCAGAGAGAACAGCCCCAGCATTCGTTCTTTGCTCGGTTCTGCAAGCTCGATGCGTACCGTTAAAGGCGCGATAGCTTTGACCTTCGCACCTTTATAAATCAGACGAAACTGCGGTACACCTTCGGTCATGAATTTATTAAAGGTGAAAGCAACGTCGCTGGCTTTTATCGGGGTGCCATCGTGAAAGCGCGCCCTGGGATTGATTTCGATTTCAGCCCAGGCAAAGTTGTCAGGGTAACGCGCCATTTCACCAATTAACGGGTAGTAGCTGCCGGGTTCATCATCGGAAGTGGTAAACAGCGTGTCATAAAGAGTTTCAGTGCGCACACCCGCATTGCCACGCAAAGCATAACGGTTGAAATTATCAAAGGTCCCAATCGCCGAGAGCGTGATATTTCCGCCCTTTGGGGCCGCAGGATTGACGTAATCGAAATGGGTGAAATTGATGGCGTATTTAGGCTCACCTAAAACGGCAAATGAATAACTTTCCTTGATGTTTTCGGCCTGGCTTTGGAAAGTCATCAGGCAAAGGCTTAGCAGAGCGAAGGCGCGAGCTAACATCGTATGGGCCAATCCTTGTAACGTCATGATGATGAATCATAAGTTATACCCACGATACTTCAAGCCGCATCTTTGTCAGTCGTCAGGAGTTACTCTGAAAAACCCGCACCTTTAAGCTCATCGTACGTTTTTGTTTCCTCTTCCCATTCCTTCAATTGCTCGAAGGTGAGAGGGCGTGCGAAGTAGAAGCCCTGCAAGTAATTAACACCCTGTTCCATTAGCCATCTGGCTTGCTCTGGCGTCTCAACACCTTCGGCAACGGTGGTCATGCTCAGTTTTCGGGCAAGCATTAACACCGCATCAAGCACCGGAGAAGTGACTGTTTCAAGGCCAATAGAATTCACAAAGCCTCTGTCTATCTTGAGATAATCAAGTTTGAAACGCTCAAGATAAATCAGTGCACTGTGTCCGGTTCCAAAATCATCAACCGCAATTTCATACCCTTGCTCGTGCATCCAGTGGAACAGGCAGCTGGCTTCGTTTTCCTTAACCATATCGCGTTCCGTGATTTCAAAAATTAGCTGAAAATGATGAGGGGGTAATGAGGCAGCAAAAGCCTGAATATCTTCTTTGAAAGTGGGGGAGTGCAGATGGCTGGGAGCCAGATTGACACCGAGTCGCGCCCCTGAGGGTAAAACTTGTTGCAGCCTTCTGGCATCACGCGCAATTAACTCAAATAAATGGCGTGTGAGGGGAACAATCAGTTGCTGTGCTTCTGCAAAAGCAATAAATGCATCGGGGGGGATAGACCCTGCAATAGGGTGGTTCCAGCGCATCAAGACTTCAACGCCGGACATTTTCAAGTTTTTGGCATTCACAACCGGTTGATAAACGACATAAAACTGCCCGCGTTTAATCCCGGTAAGGATCTCTTTACCGGAACGTAATCGTATCGTCAGTAACCAGGCGCATAACGCTGCACCAAGAATACCGAAGACAAGCCCGGTCAGGATGGAGATTTGAATATCTTCGACGGGCCAGGTTTTGCCGTACAACGCTATCCTGATGGGATAGCCTTTGATGGAGACCACGCGAGTGGGATGCCGCGGCAGCTCAGATACATTCATCACATTGCTGGAAAGGGTGGTCAGCGCTTTGTCACCAGCGATTATCGCCATTGATAGCACATCACTTTGGCGGGTGGAGAACAGTAAATAAGGTGTGAGGTTCACATTCAGCGTCGCGAAAACACCTTTCCCTTGAATCACCGGGTTTTTAAACCATGCGGCAATCGTGGGTTTGCCCGGCATCATGGGAGTGCCATGTAAGATATCAATATCGATATCGGCGTTGATGTCTATATCAGGGACAAGCTCGTGCATATCGAGCATCATGCCGCCCGTTGCAGAAGAGCAGTAAGCAAAACCATCACGAACTAAAACAAAAGCGCGAACGTTAGCGTTAAAAGCAGCGCTTGAGGTCAGCTCGCCCGAAACCTGGTGGCAATCAGAAAGAGTTAATGGCTGAATACCGCTGGTCGTGGATTGAAGATCTTGAAAAAAGTTACTCAGATAATCGCGGATATCTGTGGAAAGCGTGTCATAGCTTGCCTCCCGCTTACTGTGTAGCGTCAGACTGGTTATTCCACCGATGAGCAGCGCGGTAAGTACACCAGCCAAAATACTGAAGGCGGCGATTTGCCGGACTGAGGTGAAGTATCGTGAAAAAAGTATTTTCGAAAACATGGATAAATGGTTCCTGCATGAGCAAGAGACTTATTGTTTATAAGTATTTTTTCCGACTATAACGCAAAAGTTGCAACTGCGTCATAAAGTTTCGAACGTAAATTATAAATATTGTTAAAACGGATAAGCGAATGAATTCTAAGCCAAAATTTAGGCAACAAAAAACGCTGCCTGGGCAGCGTTATTTTATCGTCTCGTTGTTTTGCTTTTTTTTTTGCAGCACAGCCAAGGGAGTAACTGTCTGCAGTCAGTGCATTAACTGCGGCTCAATACACGGCGCGCTTCGTTATAACGCTTTTTCCAATACGGTTCGTCCATGCTTGAAATTGTCACACCACTGCTGGTGGAAGCATGTACAAACTGATTATTACCGATGTAGATACCAACATGTCGACCCGTTGAACCTGCGCGGAACAGAACTAAATCACCCGTACGTAATTTACTACGTGAAATTGATTTACCTGAATCCTGCTGTTCAGACGTTGAACGAGGCAATTCTAAACCAAATTGTTCGCGGAATGTACGCTGCACGAATGCAGAACAATCAATTCCACTTCTGTTGCTGCCACCAAGACGATAACGAACGCCTTTCCAGCTTGCATATTGATCCATGAGACGTGATTTCACATCTACATTACGGACCATCTCTTCGAATTCATCCTGAGAAGCTTGCAGTAAAAAACCATCTTTATTGCCGACTGCATGCTGCTCAGAATGCATATTTGCTGTGTTTGTCGAACTACATGCTGACAGCATTACTGCCACAGCAACGGCGGGAATCACCCGCAAGATATATCTCAAAATAGGCTGAGATTTGACCATTATGTTTGTTATCCCTTGGTGTCCTTAACGATAAATATCGTTATACAAAATGCCAACGTGACGAGACTAATTATCTGGGCTCCATGAAACAATTGCTTAAGAGCAAAACTGTGGCATGACGCACAAATTTATTCACACTGCGAATGTATTGGCTTAAAAGCACAAAACGTATCCGAGGTTACCCTATCAACACTGGCGTGGCGAGAGCTTTTGAAGGTTTTTTTATAAGAAATTGTGATGTTAAAAGACAACAAGAAATATTGCACAATTGTTAACCATTGTTGGTGTTTATATATGCAGGTGATTCATTTGCCTGGAGAAGGTGAAAGGTTAAATATTAGCCTATTGCAGTGTTGGATAAAACAACATCAGTGAACGTTTCCGAACCCTGATGTTTAACGGGAAATGATGTTTATATGATGTTGCTTGCTTATTTCTTTCTGTCCGGCAAATAACGATCCAGCAGGCTAATTAACCAGTCGCTTAGTGGGGTTAATAATGCCCAGGGTAAACAGACAAGCGCCACAGATAACGAGCCAACGAAGATATCGGTGAACCAATGCGCACCAATCATCACGCGCGGCAACATGAAGATCAGGAAAATTATCACCGCAATAGCAAACGCTTTTTTGCCGAAATATCGCAGCATGAAACCAGTGAAAATCAGAAGCATTAATCCATGATCGCCAGGGAAACTGTCTGATGAAGCATCCTTAGTGGGGAAATGCAGCAATTCGCTGACGCGATAAATATCGGTGAAATAAAGCGTCGGGCTGACGTGAGATTCCGGAATTAAATGGCCGAGCTGATTAATGATAATTGCGCAAAATAGCATCACAATTCCCATGATAACCATACGACGACGACCGATTGCGGACTCTTTGCGCCAGTACCAGAAAAACAATGAACCCATGGCTAAGAGTGAAATACCATCGAACACCCGGTTATTGGTTATTGCCACCAGTTCCAGAAAGGCGCGGCTTTTAACCAGTGCCTGGTTGAAGAAATGGAAGATTGTGGAATCAAGTACGAACCATGAACCATGGCCCGCGGGCAGATACCAACTAAAAAATAATGCTAAACCCAGGGCGTTTAGCACCAGAATCGAGGGGAGTCGAATATTATTCATGCAAAACCACAAAATCATTAACAAAGGTGAAAGGGTAGACTTACAAACTTAAACGTAGCTTCAACAACGAGTTTTGTAACGCGTTCCAGTCCACTTCACCGCTATGAATCAACTCTATACGGCTATCTGGCGGAGCAACGTTCTGCGTCTCGATATGAAAATCCTGTCCCTGGCGATTAATGCGCACTAAGCCTTCAGTGATGCGCAGGACTCCTTTCACGCGTTCAACGGGAGCAAGTCTAGCCCATTCCAGAATACCCACTGTGTCAAAAAGTGTGTCTGCATCAAAAATCCAGCCGCAGCCTGTATAGCCCTGGCCGCTATTAATGCTGCGTCTCCAGCGTTGATGCTCAGGTAAACTGAGGGCGGCAAGCCCACGCGCCGCAGCATGGCTATGGCTATGTTCCGGGCTGGATGGCAGTTCCCGCAGGTTCAGCCGCGGTTTGTCGAGCAGGCTGATATCAATGTTGCCGTTCTGCGCATGGATAACTTCACGTTCACCGCCTTCACGTTGTAGCCATTCGCTCAGGGCGCTCCGGCTCACTTCGCTTGCGTGGTCTTCTTTATTAGCAATGATGATATCGGCGGCGGCGAGCTGGTCGCGGAAGTTGTCATTCTTGACTGCGCGTTCGTCCAGCAACTGGCGTGGATCCAGCAAACACAGTGTCGCGTGGAGCTCAATCCACGGTTGGTAAACTTCGGCGGTGAGCATATCGAGAATTTGTTTCGGATGACCGAGGCCGGTGGGTTCGATAAGCAGGCGATCAGGTTTGCCCTGGCGCAGCAACGTATTCAGGCCGACCTGCATCGGCAGCCCGTTCACACAACACATGCAACCGCCGGGGATTTCTTTTAATAATGCGCCGCTGTCGGCTAACAACGCGCCGTCGATACCGACTTCCCCAAATTCGTTGACCAGCACCGCCCATTTTTCATGTTCTGGTTTATTGGCCAGCAAATGCAAAATCGTGGTGGTTTTTCCGCTACCGAGGAACCCGGTAATTAAGTTGGTTTTAGTCACAGGCGCTCCGGACAGGTTAACTGAATCTTTAAGTTTCCCTATCCTGAACGACATTGACCAAAAATTGAAGCGTGAACGGTCTTCATGTCCTTATGAAGACATTTTGATGATATTAATCGACTAGTTTTGCTACAGCTGCGCGCGCGCCGTTGGCTGATAATTCATTCCATGCGGAAGTGACGCGTGTTACAAATTCCTCATTCAATGGCAAGTCACTGCCAAAGATTTCGTGCAGGCCGAGTAGGGCGTTGACGCGTTCATCATCGGTGCTGTTTTCGACCAGCGATTTGATTTTCACCGCCAGCGGGTCGCGAATATCAATCTCGTTCCCGGCATCATCGCTGCCGCTGACATAGCGCATCCATCCGGCAATTCCCAGCGCCAGGCATGGCCACTCATCGCCCTGTTGCAGATGCCAGCGGACACTCTCCAGCATGCGTTGGGGCAGCTTCTGGCTGCCGTCCATCGCGATTTGCCAGGTGCGGTGTTTCAGCGCCGGGTTATCAAAGCGCTCAAGCAAGTTATGCGCATACTGCGGCAAACTCACGCCGGTGACACGTAAAGTCGGTGCCTGTTCTTGCATCATTAAGCGGTGCGCAGCCTGGCGGAAATTTTGGTCGGCCATACAGTCATTAATATGCTGGTATCCCGCGAGGTAGCCAAGATAAGCCAGGAAAGAGTGGCTGCCGTTGAGCATCCGAAGTTTCATTTGCTCCCACGGCATCACGTCATCGACCATTTCTACACCGACTTCCTCCCACGCTGGGCGGCCTGCCACAAAATTATCTTCAATCACCCATTGGATAAACGGCTCGCCAGAAATTGCACATGGGTCTTCAACGCCTAACACATCTGTAATTTCTTGTAGCGACTCGGGCGTTGCCGCAGGCACGATTCTGTCGACCATGGTACTTGGGAAGGTCACATGTTCGCGGACCCAGTCGGCTAATTCCTGGCTGCGAGTTTCCGCCATACCAATGACTGCGTTACGCACCACATGGCCGTTATCGGGAATGTTGTCACAGGACAGCACGGTAAACGGACGCAGGCCGCGTTCACGACGGCGATTCAGGGCTTCAACCAGAATACCCGGTGCGGAATGGGGCTCGGTGGGATTTTGTAAATCGTGAATAATGCGTTCGTTATTGCTATCAAGCTTGCCGGTTGCCGGGTCGATGCAATATCCCTTTTCAGTCACGGTAAGAGAGACAATCGCGACCTGGGGTTCGCAGAACTTCTCAATAATCGCATCCAGCCCATCAAGTTTTGCATTTAGGCACTCGTTAACCGCACCGACAATAATGGCCTGATTGCCGTCGCGACCCTTTTCCAGCACGGTATATAAATGATCCTGCGCGCGCAGTGCACCCATTAACTTATCGCCGCTAAACAGGCTTATTTCGCAAATGCCCCAGTCACCGCCAAGCTTATTGAGCACCCGGTCAGTCAACAGCGCCTGGTGTGCGCGGTGAAACGCACCAAAACCAAAATGGACGATACGGGTTTTTAAAGCCTGGCGGTCATAACCAGGCTGTTGAATGTCGGCAGGTAACGTGACTGAAGCAATTGTGTTCATAAAATGCAAATCCTGGTTAACCAATTAGTAACATGGCTTAGTCTAAAGTTATATGACAACAAATTAAATTGGTGTGCTGCCTTTATCCCTTTAATGTGAGCTGGATCAACCAATATCACCGCAAAATTTGACCGGATAGAAGAATCCGGTATGGTAGTCAGCAATACAGTATTTATGAATTGGTATGACAACTTAACTGAGGAACTGTCGATGGAACAAACATGGCGTTGGTATGGCCCAAAAGACCCGGTATCTCTGGATGATGTGCGTCAAGCGGGCGCGACCGGTGTCGTTACTGCTCTGCATCACATCCCAAATGGCGAAGTCTGGCCGGTTGCCGACATCAAAGAGCGTCAGGCTGTGCTGGCAGCGAAAGGGCTAACCTGGTCCGTGGTAGAAAGCATTCCGGTGCATGAAGAAATCAAAACGCATTCCGGTGACTACGATAAGCATATCGCCAACTACCAGCAGAGCATTCGTAACCTGGCTGAATGCGGCATCGACACCGTATGCTACAACTTCATGCCGATTCTGGACTGGACTCGAACCGACCTGGAATACCAATTGCCAGACGGTTCAAAAGCCCTGCGTTTTGACCAGATTGCTTTTGCGGCGTTTGAGCTGCACATCCTCAAGCGCAAAGGTGCTGAAGCGGATTACAGCGAAGAAGAGCAGCGTCAGGCGTTGGACTACTTCAACAATATGTCTGATGCCGAAAAAGAAAAATTGACCCGCAATATCATTGCCGGTTTACCTGGTGCGGAAGAGGGTTACACCCTTGACCAATTCCGTGCACGCCTGGCGGAATACGACGGCATCAGCAAAGATCAACTTCGCGAAAACATGGCGTACTTCCTGCGAGCGATTGTTGCCGTAGCCGAAGAAGTTGGCGTGCGTCTGGCGGTTCACCCGGATGATCCACCGCGTCCGATTCTGGGCCTGCCGCGTATCGTTTCAACCATTGAAGATATGCAGTGGCTGAAAGAAACCGTCGACAGCATTTATAACGGCTTCACCATGTGTACCGGTTCTTACGGCGTTCGCGCTGATAACGATCTGGTGCGGATGATTGAAACCTTCGGCGATCGCATTCACTTTACTCACCTGCGCGCAACGTGCCGTGAAGATAACCCGAAAACCTTCCATGAAGGCGCACACCTGCAAGGTGATGTGAACATGGTTGCGGTAGTGAAAGCGATTTTGACTGAAGAACAGCGTCGTAAAAACGCCGGTGACGTGCGTCCAATCCCAATGCGTCCGGATCACGGCCATCAGATGCTTGACGATCTGCACAAGAAAACCAACCCTGGCTACTCAGCGATTGGCCGCCTGAAAGGTCTGGCTGAAGTACGTGGTGTGGAACTGGCTCTGAAACAGACGATGTTCCCTGACTTGCTGAAGTAAGCTGAACGTTTTTGATGTAAAAAATTGATGTCAAAAACGCGCCTTCTGGCGCGTTTTTTTATGGCTGCAACATAGACCTATTTATACAGACCCAGGTTACCCGTGAGCCTGGTGATTTTTTTCTTCGGCCCAATTAACCCGATTGCGACCAGTTCAATGTTATTGCTCGACACAGCAGCAATACGTTCCCCATATTCATCATATGTCTTACATGACTGCGCCAGAGCGCTGAAGGGTATCGTATAAATCTCTTCGTCAGCTTCAGCAATGTTGAGCAACTCCTGTATATAAGCTCCGGGTGCCAGCAGAATCGGCAAAGGGGCATAAACAACGCCAGGATAATTGACGGCATCTGCACTTTGCATATCAGGACCCACCAGATTTTCCACCGTATGGCCGAAACTCATACCAATAACGCTGGCGGCGTTGATGGCGAGCCCAGGGCTTAGGTCTTTATCAATAATAATTGTGCTTCGATGTTGGCTGGCGTCGAACTTCATATTTTATCCTCGCAGGGGAATCTGGAATGGCTCATGGAGTCGCTCTTTGTGGTCAATATAATGCAGGAAGCTCGCGGGAAATTGCTGTCTAAATAGCTTGAAAAATGCACGTAATAAGGCAGGATTGACCCAATTAATACCTAAAATTAAAAGGATCTGACCTAATGGCCTTAAGCACTACAGATGTAAAGATTCTGGCTCTGTTACAAAGCGATGCGCGTATGACGAACCAGTCTGTGGCCGATTCCATTGGGTTATCCGCTTCACCTTGCTGGCGAAAAATACGCAAGCTTGAAGAAGACGAAGTGATTCAGGGTTACCGCGCAGTAATTAACCGTCGCAAAATCGGCCTGGCAGTCATGGTGTTCGTTCGTGTAACCATAGACAGCCACAGTGAATCAGAAGCGAAGAAGTTTGAAGAAGAAGTCGCCGCACTTGAGGATGTGGTTGCGTGCTACAGCATCGGTGGCGATGCCGATTTCTTATTGCAGGTCGTGGCGCGCGACCTGGATTCTTACGCGGATTTTGCCATGTCAGTAGTACGTCGTTTACCGGGGATTAAAGAGATGCAGAGTATGTTTGTGCTCAAGGAGATCAAACCGCTGGTTAGCTATCCGATTAAGAAACAGCAGAAATAATTTTGCCCAAAATAAAAACCCGCCGCAGCGGGTTTGATATCTGTCGGTTAAACCGCAAAACACTGATTAGTCTGCGCGACCCATAGAGCGCTTTTCAGCGATATGAATACGGATCTTCTCACCCGTCACCATATATTCTGGAACCTGAATCACCAGCCCAGTAGACATCGTTGCAGGCTTGGTGCGGGAGCTTGCTGACGCACCTTTGATTCCAGGGGCCGTTTCAACAATCTCCAGGTCCACAGTCTGCGGCAGTTCAAGTGCGAGCAGTTGGCCATCCCAGGTCAGAACCTGCATGTCTGGCATGCCGCCTTCAGGAATGAATTGCAGCTCTTCTTCAATCTGATCTTTAGTGAAGATATACGGGGTGTAATCTTCTTTATCCATGAACACGTATTCGTTGCCATCAATGTAAGAGAAGTCAACGTAACGGCGGGTCAGAGTGATGGTGTCGACAATGTCATCGCCTTTGAAGCGCTCTTCAACTTTCTGGCCAGTGCGGACATCAGAAAAACGCATTTTATAAAGCGTTGCTGCGCCACGGGCGCTAGGTGCCTGGATATCGATATCTTTAACAATCAGCAGCTTGCCGTTGTAATTCAGTACCATACCCTTTTTGATTTCGTTAGCTCTTGGCATCGAAGTTTCCTGTAAAAAATTGAGGAGCGAAAATATTGCGTCAAATTACTCGCGAGGCG
>Ga0160438_1000214_pt1 | contig 19316 bp, 18 predicted proteins | sample HID1975K_E0MG_FD_108203 | JGI IMG/M metagenome (GOLD analysis project Ga0160438, IMG submission 108203) | Enriched soil microbial communities from UW Madison campus, WI, USA - HID1975K_E0 MG | ecosystem: Environmental > Terrestrial > Soil > Unclassified | place: USA: Madison, Wisconsin...
GGGCCAAACTCAGGCGGTAGTCCCACGCAATATGCCGACCACCGGCGCTCCGGTGATCAGCGACGCGACGCCAACCGAAAGCCTGGTGCTGACTGCGGTAGTCTCCGGTATCGCGGATGCTGATGGCTTGAGCGGCGGTAACTTTAGCTACCAATGGAGAATGAGCAGCGGAACTGGTTTCACCAACATTGTCGGCGCTACCGCGGCAACTTACACCCCGACGCAGGCCATGGTGGGCAGAACCATACAGGTCGTTGTCACCGTCATTGATGATGAAGGCAACCCGCCTGTCGTTCTGACTTCGACGACAACTCAACCTGTTGGCGACCTCATCACGGGCACAAATACCGGTAACGTCCTCACCGGAACGGCGTGGAGCGACATTCTGCGCGGTGAAGGTGGCAACGACACCATTAATGGCGGCGCGGGTGACGACCTGTTAGTCGGCGGAACCGGGAGTGACACCCTTTCCGGCGGCACAGGAAACGACACTCTGCAAGGTGATGCAGGCGACGACGACCTCGATGGCGGCCAGGGTGCCGACACCATGGCAGGCGGTGACGGCAATGACACCTACATCGTTGATAACGCGGGTGATATCGTCCTCGAGGCACTTAATGGCGGGACGGAAATCGTCGAAACCAGCCTCAATAGTTACACCATGACCGAAAACGTGGAACAACTGGTCTTCACCGGCCAGGGCAATTTCGTCGGCATCGGGAATGCGACGGCCAACCTTATGACCGGTGGCAACGGTAACGACACGCTGTCTGGCATGGGAGGAAACGACCAACTGGTGGGGGGATCAGGAAATGACACCCTCGATGGCGGCGATGGTGTTGATAATCTGCAAGGCGGGATTGGCGATGACGTTCTCTTCGGCGGCGCGGGTGTGGATACCCTTTCCGGCGGCACAGGCAACGACAGACTCAATGGTCAGGCAGGCAATGACATCATGGACGGCGGCACCGGAAATGACATCTTCGCCTTTAGCGCAAGCTTCGGGCAAGACCGCATTAGCGGGTTCGATAGCAATGCGACAGGCGGACAGGATTACCTCGATTTGAGTCTGCTGGGCATTACGTCGAGTACATTTGCCAGCAACGTCGCGATTGGCGGCGGCGGTGGTAACACCACCGTTACCATCGGCGCGGATACCATTACTTTAGTCGGCGTTAACTCTACCACCGTCAATATTGGTGATTTTGTACTGGAAATACCGACACCGTTTGCCGCTAACAACGGCAATAACTCACTCATCGCGTAAGGGGAATACCATGTCGCGCCAGCATACGCCAACAGAACTGAAGGATGCATTAAAGGGAACGAAACCCACCTTTATTATGCTGCTGTTTTTTAGTTGTGTGATTAATATGCTTATGCTGGCGCCGGCAATCTATATGTTGCAGGTCTATGACCGTGTTCTGGTTAGCAAAAATACCACCACTTTACTGATGTTAACGTTATTGATTGTCGGCATTTACATCGTGATTGCGATGATTGAATCCGCGCGTTCCAGCGTCATGATAAGACTCGGTAATCGTCTGGATGTTAAATTAAGCCAGCTAGTCTTTAATGCCGCCTTTAAACGCAAGGTCGCCACTGGCGAAAATAACCCTGCGCAGTCATTGGCAGAACTGGATCAAATTCGCCAGTTTCTTTCCGGTAGCAGTTTATTTGCATTACTGGATATCCCCTGGACGCCAGTTTATTTATTCATGGCCTTTCTTGTCCACCCGCTATTGGGATACCTCTCTCTGGCCGGGATATTAATACTCTTTATTCTGACGCTGGTTTCTGAATTCTCAACCAAACGCCCTATTCAGCAAGCCCACGCGTTAACCATCAATAACGCCACAAAACTCAATAAACAACTGCAAAATTCCGACACGATTGAAGCCATGGGCATGCTTTCCACCCTGAAACTTAACTGGCAGGAACAGCACAGCAAAGTATTGATTCTACAAACCCAGATTGCCGACAAAACCGCGAATTTAAGCAGTTTGAGCCGCTTTGTGCGGGTATTACTGCAATCCGTTGCACTCGGGGCTGGGGCATTACTGGTGATCGGGGGGCAAATTACTCCGGGGTTAATGATTGCCGCCTCCATTATTCTTGGACGAGTGTTAAATCCGGTAGAGCAAATCATTGGTAGCTGGAAACAGTTCGTGCAGTTTCGTAGCGCGTGGCACCAGATATCCACACTGCTGAAAGAATATCCGGCAGCGAAAGAAGTCCTTACGCTGCCGCGCCCAAAGGGCAATATCAGCGTTGAAAGTGTCTTTGCCGCAGCGCCCGGCCAGCATGCTCCGCTGCTGCGTAATATTTCATTCCAACTCGAAAAAGGCGAAGTGTTGGGCATCATTGGCCCATCGGCTTCCGGCAAAACTTCGCTCGCCAAACTTCTGGTTGGGGTCTGGAAACCGTTATCCGGAAAAGTTCGCCTGGACGGAGCGGACATTTGCCAGTGGGATAAAGAACTGCTTGGCCCATCTATGGGCTATCTGCCGCAAGATGTTGAATTATTTGATGGCAGCATCGCGCAAAACATCTCCCGCTTTTCCAACAATGACAGCACGCTCATCGTCGAAGCCGCGGTACTGGCAGGCGTACACGACATGATTTTACGCCTCCCACAAGGTTACGACACGCCACTGGGCGCGGGCGGGCATCAACTCTCCGGCGGGCAGCGCCAGCGAATTGGGCTTGCGCGTGCGGTTTACAACAACCCGGCATTTATCGTCCTCGATGAACCCAACGCCAACCTCGACGATGCCGGTGAGTTTGCCCTCGTGAAGGCCATTAATACGCTGCGCACGCAAGGGCAAACCACCGTCATTATCTCTCACCGCCCAACACTGCTTGGCGTGGTCAACAAAGTCTTACTTCTCAACGAGGGGGCCGTGCAGGAGTTCGGCACCCGCGATCAGGTCTTCGCGAATTTGCGACAAGCCAACATATTAAAACCGGTAGCCACTCCTGCTTCAGCGGTGAATGTTCAGCAACGTGAGGCCTGACAGAAAATGAAAAAGAACAAAAATAACCCTGAAACAGACGGTTCCGGCAGCGTGGATACTCTAATTTGGCCCCCGATTCTGCGCGGGATTATTGTGATAGTCATAGGCGTTGGAGGGTTCTTATTGTGGGCAGTACAGGCACCGCTGGACGCTGGTGTCGTTGCTGACGGCACCGTCACCGTTTCAAGCAACCGCAAAACAATTCAACACCTGAGCGGTGGTCGAGTGACCGACATCTTTATTAAAGAGGGAGATGCGGTCCAAAAAAATCAGATATTAGTGCGCCTGGACAAAATGCAACTCGACATGCGTTTCAGTGCGTTAAACGCGCAATATATCTCAGCCAAAAGCAATGAAGACCGTTTGCTGGCGGAAAGAGATGGTCTGGAAACTATCGCTTTCGATGCGAGCCTGACAAAACAGTTCGCCAATAATAAACGCCTGGCAGATGCAAGAAATCTCCAGGAAAAGCTATTCGATACGCGCCGGAAAACCATCCAGGACGAATTATCAATGATTCAGGAAACACTCGATGGCCTGGTGGGGCAAACCGAAAACCTGAATAAAATAAAAGGATTCCGCGATCACCAATTCACACTGATCAGCCGCGAACTGGGTGCCATCAGAGCGCTCAGTGAAAAAAACTATTACCCAAAAGCACAATTACTGGTGCTTGAACGTGAAGCGGCTGAAATATCCAGTAGTGTTTCCGAAGATATTCTGAATATTGCCAAACTAAAATCCCAGCAAAACGAGCTAAAGATCAAAGCCTATCAAGTACGTCATCAATACCTGCGCGAAGTGGAGTCCGAGTTATCGGATAAACAAAAAGAAGTCGCGATGTTGGAAGATGAATTGGTATCGACACGGCATGAACTGGATAACACTGAGATCCGCTCGCCGATTAATGGCATTGTTCTGGATGTTAAAGTCAGTACCGTCGGCGGGATTATCCAGCCGGGTGAACATTTAATGGATATTGTCGCCGCCGGGCAACCTCTGCAAATAGATGCCAAAATCCCGGTACATGCGATTGATAAAATGGCGCCAGGGCTAATAGTGGATGTGTTATTCCCTGCCCTCAATCATGCTTTATTGCCGTCGGTTCCGGCTCGCGTCCTGACTATTTCGGCTGACCGTTTAATGGATGAAGTCACACAACAACCCTACTACCTCGCAGAAGTCCAGGTTTCACGGGAAGGCGTACAGTTGCTTGGCGATTACAAAATTAAAGCCGGTATGCCCGCAAGCGTAACAATAAAAACCGGGGAACGAACATTCTTGAGTTACTTGTTCAAGCCACTGATCGCCCGCCTGGAGCTGGCGTTTAAGGAATACTGACACCCTCTATATTTACTGATAATCTTGCAGGCCATGCATTATTAACGCCTTAAAAGAGCCTGGATACGATGAAGTTAACGGTTAAACGAACAGGAACGCTCGTTGCGTTTGCTCTTTTACTTGCAGGTTGTTCATCGAAACCGCCGCAGTCTTTGGTTACGCCTTTTCCCCCGGTAGCGAAACAGCCCTTACCGGGGAAATCTCAGCTTAATAAAGAACCGATGCGTGGCGTCTGGCTGGCAACCGTTTCACGTCTTGACTGGCCGCCTGTCGCCTCCGTGAATGCCAGTCCTGCAAACCGAATCAGCCAGCAACAAAAAGCGTTAACCGACAAGCTCGATAAGCTTAAAACCCTCGGGGTCAACACGGTATTTTTCCAGGTGAAACCGGATGGCACCGCGCTGTGGCCATCACAGATTTTGCCGTGGTCAGACACATTAACCGGCAAAATTGGCGAAGATCCCGGCTACGATCCGTTGCAATTTATGCTTGATGAAGCGCACAAGCGCGGCATGAAAGTCCATGCGTGGTTTAACCCTTATCGTGTTTCGACGAACACCAAAGCCTTAACCGTCGCGGAACTCAACAACACTTTATCAAACCAGCCGCCAAGCGTATTTGTGCTGCATCGCGACTGGATTCGCACGGCAAGCGATCGCTATGTCGTGGACCCTGGCATCCCTGAAGCCAGGGACTGGATAACCAGTGTCGTTGCTGAAGTTGTTAAGCGCTATCCTGTTGATGGTGTTCAGTTTGATGACTATTTCTATACTGAATCGCCAGGGGCGACGCTCAATGACAGCCAGACTTTCCAGAAATATGGTCAGGGTTTCGCGTCTAAAGCTGACTGGCGCAGGCACAATACGCAGCTGTTAATTGAACAAGTTTCCCGGACTATCAAACAGTTAAATCCCAACGTTGAATTTGGGGTAAGTCCCGCAGGCGTCTGGCGCAACCGCTCACACGATCCGGCCGGTTCCGAAACTTCTGGTGCCGCGGCTTATGATGAAGCCTATGCCGATACGCGTCTTTGGGTGCAAAAAGGGCTGCTGGATTACATCGCCCCGCAGGTCTACTGGCCCTTCTCACGCAAAGCGGCGCGTTATGATGTGCTGGCAAAATGGTGGGCTGATGTGGTGAAACCGACCAACACTCGTCTTTATATTGGCGTGGCGTTTTATAAAGTCGGTGAGTCATCAAAAAATGAACCAGACTGGACGGTCAATGGCGGTGTGCCTGAACTGAAAAAACAACTCGATTTAAATGAGTCTCTTCCCAACATCAACGGCACAATTTTGTTCCGCGAGAATTATCTCAACCAACCACAAACGCAGGAAGCGGTCAGTTACATTAAACATCGCTGGAATAACGGTTAACGCAATACCATTAATATAGAGGAATATATTGATGGTATTGCCCAGGATAATAATTGAGCAATATTGAGGAAAATGTGAAGGCCGGAAATTTGAGTTTATTCTGGTTGTTCCGGATTTATATAGACCGATAATCAAATGCAATATTCACAGTGAAAAGCGGTATGAACACATGAAGAAATTTGCATTGATTATCAGCAGCATAGTAATTGTTATGAGTCTTTCAGGATGTATATATCACGATGGTGGTCGTCACCACGGTTGGCATCACCACCACTACCATTAAGATTACGTCTGGTATAAATTCACCCCGGAAGGACCCGGGGTGATTAATTAATAGCGTATGCAAAGACCCGCACCAGATTGACCTCCGGGCCAAACACCTCTTCATGATTAAGACGTAGTTCCGCCGCCGGGTTCACCACAAGCGTTGGCGTCACGTAATATCCCTCACCGGTTGGCCCACTATTGCCGCTAATCAGCTCCGCATGATTTCGTTGCGCACCATCCAGATAACTGGCGACGTTTTGCTAGTAAAACGCTCACCAAAGCCCAGTAGTTGTTACTGATTCGCAGCCTGGCGCAAATCGCTCACGCAAATCGCCGGCAGCGCTTCTTTGGTCAACGTGTTAAACAGTAATTCGCCTTGCTCGCCATCTTCCAGCGTTGTGCCGCTGATGGGAAGCTAACGCTGTCTCAGTTATGGCTGAGACAGCGTTTTATAAGGTATCGACTTAGTTATCGCAATGGCCTTGTTGAGCCATCTTCACTTCTGGTTTGGAAACTACGCGCTTACCTTCGGTTTCTGAAGATTCGCTCAAACCCGCACCACCGACAAATGCCCCCATCTTTATATATTGTCTGATGAAGTAGTTTTTACCTGCTTGCATGAATAACGACAGGTCATTTGGCGAGAATTCGGACTCAGTAGAAATCTTGTGAGTCTGATTACCTGTTACTTGTGTATAGAAGAACGTTCTGTCCGCAGTTTCACCCACGCATTTACCATCGACATACACATCTTTTTTAAGTGATTTACCCGCAAAGCTATCGCGATAAATATATAGTCCAGCTTTATTTTGCTCTGGCGCGGGGAATGTTTTGGCATTAATTGATTCTTGCTCTGGAGCCAAAGGGACGCTAGCACATCCACTGAGCAGTAACGCGGCTAAAACAGAGGCAGAGAGAAATAAGTTTTTAGTTTTCATTCGCGCAAATCCTTTTATATCAACTGTGTGTTTTTTATTTTGTGAGCGCAAAAAAGACGCAAGCATCTGAAAGATACTTGCTCACACTCAATAATTTAAGACGGAGTAATGTCTCTAATGATGAATAAAACGTCAAGCAATCAATAGGATAAGTACTAATAATGGTAGGGATGTCTATTTCATTCGTTCCTTAACTTAAATTGCCCCGAGAATCTTCCAGGTACAATAAACAACGAGTAAGATCGTAAATATAAAATTACACACTCTGTAACCCTCATTTGACGACCTCACCACAATCCCTTACCCTGCGCGGCATAATCTCGTTATTACAAGCGTAAATTCAGAGGGAAGCGTGAAGAATCGCACTCTTGGCAGTATCTTTATCGTCGCCGGAACCACCATTGGCGCAGGAATGTTGGCAATGCCGCTGGCTTCTGCGGGCGTAGGTTTTGGCGTCACATTGCTTTTACTGGTCGGCCTGTGGGGGCTGATGTGTTACACCGCGCTGCTGTTGGTGGAGGTTTATCAGCATGTATCCGCCGACACCGGGCTTGGCACCCTTGCCCGCCGCTACCTGGGGAAACCTGGGCAATGGCTGACCGGCTTTAGCATGTTGTTCCTGATGTATGCCCTGACGGCGGCATATATCAGCGGCGCGGGGGAGCTATTATCGGCAAGCCTTAGCCAGTGGTTTTCTACCGATATTTCAGTGACGAGCGGGGTTTTGCTGTTCACGATTGTTGCCGGAGGGATTGTCTGTATCGGCACGCACATGGTGGATATGTTTAACCGCGTGTTGTTCAGCGCAAAAATAGTCATGTTAGTGGTGATGCTGGCGCTGATGATGCCGCACATCCACCATACTAATTTGCTGACGTTGCCGCTCGAGAAAGGCCTCGCGCTTTCGGCGATTCCGGTGATTTTCACTTCGTTTGGTTTCCACGGCAGCGTGCCGAGTATTGTCAGTTATCTTGATGGCAACCTGCGCAAACTGCGCTGGGTGTTTATCATCGGCAGCGCCATTCCGTTAGTCGCCTATATCTTCTGGCAAATCGCCACGCTGGGCGCGATTGACTCGGGTGTATTCAGCGGGCTGTTAGCCAGCCATTCCGGGTTGAATGGTTTGTTGCAGGCGGTGCGTGAAGTGGTGGCCTCGCCGCACGTCGAACTGGCGGTGCATCTGTTCGCCGATCTGGCACTGGCGACGTCGTTCCTTGGGGTTTCGCTGGGGCTGTTTGATTACCTGGGCGACCTGTTTAACCGCAACCGCAAGGCGTCCGGGCGCATGCAAACCGGGCTGATGACCTTTGTGCCACCGCTGGTATTCGCGCTGTTCTATCCGCAAGGGTTTGTGATGGCGCTGGGTTATGCCGGTGTGGCACTGGCGATTCTGGCGTTGATTATCCCATCTTTGCTGGTCTGGAAAAGCCGCCAGGTGCAAACGGAAACGGTTTACCGTGTGGCTGGCGGAAAACCGTTGCTGATTCTGGTGTTCGCCTGCGGTATCGCTGTGATTGTGATTCAGGCGCTGATCGCCAGCGGCGCATTGCCGGAAGTCGGTTAATTACACCAGTCCGGTATTCACCCGTTTGCCTATCTCTTTAAGCTGGGAATACTTTTCCAGCAGAGATGGGCCGTCATCAAGACTCATGGCGAACATCCACATGTACGTCATGACGGAATAAATATGCCCGGCGTTCCCGACGCCTTTCGCGGTCATCAGAAAGATGGTCGTGGCAAACAGGAACGCTGCGGCAATACCTATTGATAAATAACCGAATGCTTCACGGTCAGACAGGCGAATACGCACACGGGCTAAAAAGTCGTAATGCTTGTTTAGCGTATTTTCACTGGCTGTGCCCACGAACCCGACCTCTTTCTCCAGTCTGTCATTGAGCTTTTCATACAGCATTTCGTTTTTGCGTGTATAGCTCGGCAGGAACAGCGAGAAGAAAATCAGCACCGCCAGACACGCCACCCCGGCCCAGAACTCTATCGTCAGCAGCATCACCACGGCACCGATTATTGATGCCACGGAAGTAATCAGCAGCGGCAGGTGTGTCTCGAAGAAATTGACGAATTCACGTGACAACGTCACACGTGCGGCGATAGTCGAATGGCTATGCGCATCTTTACGCTGCGCCACAATCACCGGCACGGCCAGTTCCGCATAAATTCTGGCAAAGGTGCGGGTGTCCATGCTGCGGCGTGCCGCGCCAATCGCCCACATCACAAAGACCACCAGCGCATACAGCAATGCATGAAGCGGCTGGCCTTTGATAATGGCGTTAATAGCAAAACCGGCCATCAGCGGGTAAAGCAGGTAAATGATGTTTTCGGCGACCACCAGCATCAGAGTAATGACTAATTTTTTACTGTGGAGTTTTGCAAGCTTTTTGATGGTTTTTAATGCACCGCGTGAAGGCTGAAGCTGCGCGGCTTGTGAGGTTTCCATGACTTTAATTTCTTTAGTTGTTATTCTTGAGCGGTTGCTCAAAGAATGAAAAGAGTCTATTTGAGCACTTGCTCAAAGTCAACCAGGGTACTGTGATGAAAGAAAAAGCATCTGTTCTGAAAGAGAATATTCTCGATGCCGCGATCGTGCTGTTCACTGAAAAAGGGGTGGAAAAAGTCACCACGCGTGAATTAACCGAGCAAGTCGGCATCGCCCGCAGCCATATTTATCACTATTTCCCCGACTGGCAGACGCTGTGTCTCGAAGCGTTTTCGCGTTTCATGTATGCAGAGCTGGAAACTTTTAGCCAAAAGTCTTGCGCACTGCCGCCTGAGCAGGGTTTGAAGGTTTTTATCGAAGATTATTTACCCGACCGCGCCGACGCAGTTTGGGAGCTGTATGGCTCGTTGTGGCGTCTCGCGGTGCATAACAAGGTGTATGCCGACTTTGCGCTAACGCTGACTGAAAAGTGGGATGCGTTGCTGGCGAATATCATTCGCGCAGGCATTGAAAGCGGCGTATTTCGCCAGACCGATGTCTGGCGAGTGACCCGCCAGCTTGGTGCGTTGCTGAACGGGTACTCGGATCAACTGATTATTGACAGCGCCCCGCTGGCCAGAGATCAGGCGCTGGAAGATATTTATGGTTTTATTGAGCAGGTTTTGCTCGTTGTTAAGCGTTAATCAAGGATAAGTAATGCCCGGTGGATTCACCTCAGACGCCGCGACTTCTTCGCCCTTTTCTCCCCAACGGTCGAGAACCTGCTGATATTCGCCCCGTTTCACCGCACCATCAAGCGCGGCTTGTAAGGCATAAACCAGCCCGTTGCCTTTTTTGGTGGTAGTGGCGACATACGCTTTTTTAGGCCCAAGCCCCACAACGCGTGTTTTCCCGGTTAACGCCGCTTTATAGGCGGCCACACTTTGCGGGCCAAACGTTGCATCTGCCCGGCCAGCCTGAATATACAGGTTGCCGGAAGCGTCATCCGTCAGGTAAATCGGCTGGGCCGGTTTGCGCCCTTCACGTTTATTTTGCTCATTCCAACCTAACAGGATCTTTTCCTGATTCGTGCCAGAACCCAAAATAATCCGTAACCCGGCAACATCTTCCGGGCCTGCAATTTTTTGAATCGGACTGTCTGATTTCACCGAAAACGCCAGGGAATCTACGCGATAGGTCGCAAAATCAAACTTCGTTTTACGCTGCTCTGTCACCGCGATATTCACCAGGGCCACATCATATCGCCCGGACGTAATCCCAAGCGGCCAGTCTTCCCAGGCGGTCGGCACCAGTTTGAGTTTCAGCCCGAGGCTATCGGCCAGCAAACGGGCGATATCCGGATCGCTGCCGAGCCGGATGCGGTTATCGCTCGCCAGCATCGCAAGCGGTGGCGAATTGAGGGCGGACATTGCCACCGTCAGCGCTCCCGGTTCAACAAATTGATAGTTCTGCGGAATTTTACCGATAGCAATCGGATCTTTAGCCGTATGTATCGGCTGTTCATTCGCCTTCAGATCAAGACTTCCCTGAGCAAAGCTCGCGGTACTCAAAACAATCAGCGCCAGTGGGACAAATTTCATGCCTGCTCCTTAAAGAACTTTCGATAAAAACTGACGCGTTCGCGAATGTTGCGGATGGTTAAGCACTTCGTCGCTGCTACCTTGCTCAACAATTTTGCCATCCACCATAAACACCACGTTATCCGCCACTTCCCGGGCAAAACCGATTTCATGGGTCACGACCACCAGCGTAGTACCGGAACGCGCGAGCTTTTTGATGACGTCCAACACTTCGCCCACCAGTTCAGGGTCAAGCGCCGAGGTGGGCTCATCAAACAACATCACGCGCGGGCGCAGCGCCAGAGCGCGGGCAATGGCGATACGTTGCTGCTGCCCGCCGGAAAGATGCCGTGACCAGGAGTCCGCTTTATTACGCAGCCCCACCACATCCAGCAGTTGATACGCCTGTTCAACCGCCGCTTTGCGATTGAGTTGCTTATGGGCAATCGGCGCTTCAATCAGGTTTTCCAGCACCGTGAGATGCGGGAACAAATTGAAGTTCTGGAATACGTAACCAACGTTGACGCGCTGGCGCAGGATCTCTTTTTCTTTCAGCTCATACAGTTTGTCCCCGGACTGACGGTAGCCTATGTAATCGCCGTCAATCTGGATAAAACCTTCATCAACACGTTCCAGGTGGTTAATGGCCCGCAATAAGGTGGATTTACCGGAACCTGACGGCCCAAGGATCACCGTGACTGAACCCGGTTCCAGCTCGAGGGAAATATTATCCAGCGCTTTATGGCGGCCAAAATATTTACTGACGCCAGTAATCGAAATATGGCCGGTTGGATTATGGGACTGGAGCATGGGCGGCCTCCTGAGTTTGCAGTACGGGCTGGCGTGGTGCCAGGCGGGCCGGACTTTGTTGATTGATAGCCGAGCGGCGTTCACTGCGAGCCAGCCAGCGTTCGACCAGATGCTGAATCAAAGACAGTACGCTTGTGATAACCAGATACCAGACCGCGCCGACCATCAGCAGCGGGATCACTTCCTGGGTGCGGTTGTAAATCATCTGAATGGTGTAGAACAACTCCGGCATCGCCAGCACATAAACCATCGCCGTCCCCTTAGCGAGGCTGATAATTTCATTGAAACCGGACGGCAAAATGGTCCGTAACGCCTGCGGCAGAATAATGCGCACCGTACGTCGCCATGCCGGAAGCCCTAACGCCGCAGCTGCTTCATATTGCCCGTGATCGACGCCGAGAAATCCGCCGCGAATAATCTCCGCCGTATACGCGCTTTGCACTAAAGTTAGCCCAACAACCGCCGTTGAAAACTGGCCGAGCACGTTAATGGTCTGATAGCTTCCCCAACTGATTTGGGTGAACGGAATACCAATCGAAAGTGTGTCGTACAAATAGGAGAAGTTATAGAGGATGATCAGCACCACAATCAGCGGCAGTGAGCGAAACAGCCAGATATAACCCCACGCCAGACTATTCAACAGCCATGATGATGAGAGCCTGGCCAGCGCCAGCAATCCCCCAAATGCGACACTCAGCGCGGTGCCAATCAGCGTCAGCAGCAATGTTTGTGCCAGCCCTTCCAGAATCACTGGATCAAAGAACCAGCGGGCAAACACGCTCCATTCCCAGCGCGGGTTAAACGCCACCGACTGAACCACAATCGCCAACACAAACAGGGCGACAATCGCCCCGAAAGTGCGCCACGGATAACGCGCCGGAACCACTTTGATAGTTGATGGGGTATTTGAAGGTGTAGTCATGATGATTCCTCAGGCCGTTTTCAGCTGCGCAACGGTTAGCTGTTTGGTAAACCGTAAGCGCCCGTCGAAAGGAGCCACGCTGTATTCTTCCCGGTCGCGGTAGATATCAAACTGCGGTTGGTAATCAAGGCTCAGATACAGCTTCACCGCTTCCGGCTGGCGAAAGCCGGTGGTGAGATAAAGATGGCTGTAACCGGCAAGCAGCGCCCTGTTTTCCAGCTCCCGCATCATGCGCTGGGCAAGCCCTTGCTGACGTAATTCGGGATGCGTCCAGATACGTTTTATCTCGGCGGTAACTTCATCGAACGGCTTATACGCGCCGGTAGCGATAATCTCGCCGTCACGTTCAAGCACGATGAACAACCCTTGAGGCGCCAGATACCATTCGGTTAATTCCACTTCCGCATCACGGGAAAAGTAGTCCCCGTAACGCGCTTCATATTCGCCAAACAGCCCGGCGATAATAGGCTGGAGTTCTGGCGCTTCCGGGGAAACTTCACGAAATTGTTCACTCATGTTCGTCTCCTTAATCGCCAAGGCCTGCCGGGTTGATTTCAGATGCCGGGATTTGCTCGACGCCTTCTCCCCAGCGGTTCAGCACTTTGTTGTAATCGCCATTCTTGATGACGCCGTTGAGTGCGGTTTGCACCGGGTCAACCAGGCCACTGCCTTTTTTCAGTGTCACAGCGATATGCGCCGCTTTCGGCCAGCCGCCATCCACCACGCCGACTAATTGTGTTTTCTGGGTCAACGCCGCTTTCCAGGCACCGGTTACGTTCGGTCCAAAGAAGGCATCGGCGCGACCAGACTGCAACGCGAGGGTTTGTGCGGCATCGTCTTTGGTGTAAACCGGCGTGAAAGGTTTAAGCCCTTTTTTCAGGTTCTCTTCGTTCCACGCCAGCAAAATAGATTCCTGGTTAGTGCCTGAACCGACGATAATGCGCAGCCCGGCAATATCTTCTGCTTTCTCAATCTTCTTAATCGGGCTATTGGCTTTCACGTAGAACCCGAGCGAATCTTTACGGTAAGTCGCAAAATCGAATTTCTGTTTGCGATCTTTGGTGACGGTAATATTGCTGATTGCCGCATCGTATTTCCCTGATGTCACGCCCAGCGGCCAGTCCTCCCAGGAGGTCGGCACCACGTTAAGCTCAAGCCCTAAGCTGTCTGCCACCAGGCGGGCAATATCCACTTCACTCCCCAGCAGCGTTTTGTTGTCTTCGGCAAACACCGTCAGCGGCGGCGAATTGAGTGCCGCAACCGCCACGGTAAATTTCCCTGGTACCGCAAAGCGATAGTCTTTAGGCAGTTGTGCCACCGCAGCCGGATTCACGGCGGTATTAACCGGCGTTTTATTGGCTTCCAGGCTGACGCCAGTGCCGTTGATCGTGACCTCCTGTGCGAAGGTTTGTGCCGATGACAGTGCCAGAGCGATAGCCAGAATTAGCGATGTTTTGTTCATAACAGGTTCTCTTTATTATTTTGATGTTTTTGTCGGATGACGATTTCACAAATATTGATTAACCGGACTCGCCAGCCCGAGGCTTTCACGCAGCGTGGTACCCGGATATTCGGTGCGGAACAACCCGCGGGCTTGCAGGACCGGAACCACTTCATCCACAAAGCGTGGGAAGGTGTCCGGCGTGCCGCCCTGAATGATAAAACCGTCTGCGGCGTGGCTCTCAAACCACTGTTGTAATCCGTCTGCCACCTGTTGCGCGGTGCCAGAAAAACGCGGACGAGGCGATGCCGCTTCCAGCGCCACCTGGCGTAATGTCAGATTGCGCTCGCGGGCATTACGTTTGATTTCATCCGTGGTGCTACGGAAACTGTTCTGCCCCAAATCCCCAATATCCGGGAACGCTTCATCCAGCGGATACTGGCTGAAATCATGATGTTCAAAATAGCGACCGAGGTAATTCAGAGCATCATTAATAGAAACCAGCGCGGCGGTGGTTTGATATTGGTTTTCAACGTCGGCGGCATCTTTACCGACAATCACGCTCACACCCTGGAAGATATGCAGATCCTCAGGCGAGCGACCGTGACTGACCAGTTGGCCTTTCACGTCACGATAAAAATGCTGCGCTTCTTCAAGGGTTTCATGATGGGTGAAAATAGCATCTGCATGGCGCGCGGCTAATTTTTTACCATCATCAGAAGCCCCTGCCTGAAATACAATTGGGCGACCTTGTGGGGTGCGAGAAATATTCAGAGGCCCTGCCACTTTAAAGAAATCGCCGTGATGATTTAAGGTGTGTAATTTATTCGCATCAAAAAACTGCCCGCTTTCTTTATCACGAATAAATGCATCTTCTTCCCAGGAATCCCACAGCCCTTTCACCACATCGAGATATTCATCCGCAATGCGATAACGCAGCGCGTGTTCCGGGTGTTTCTCACGAGAGAAGTTCTTCGCCGAACCTTCCAGCGGCGAAGTCACCACGTTCCAGCCCGCGCGACCTTTGCTTAAATGGTCCAGGCTTGCGAACTGGCGTGCGACGGTAAAAGGCTCGCTGTAAGAGGTGGACAGCGTACCGACCAGCCCTAAATGTGTGGTCACGCTGGCTAATGCCGACAGCACCGTGAGCGGCTCGAATCTATTCAGAAAATGCGGAATAGATTTTTCGTTAATATATAAACCGTCCGCGACAAATAAAAAATCCAGCTTCCCGGCTTCGGCTTTTAATGCCGTCTCTTTGACAAACTCAAAATTAATACTGGCATCCGCAATAGCTGCCGGATGACGCCAGGCCGACATATTCCCGGACGCGCCATGTAATATGGTGCCCAGGCGCAATTGTCTGTTGTTTGACATGGTGATACTCCAAATAGTTAATTGACCAGTAGCGCCTGTTCAGCAAGTGTGGCGAAATATCTTGCTGCATCTTCTATTAATGCTTCATCCGGATTAAATGCCGAATGGTGTAAACCGTATGCGCTGGCGCTGCCAATGCTGACAAATGCGCCGGGAATGTTTTGCAGATAAACCGCGAAGTCCTCGCCGCCCATATGCAGTTCAGAGGTTTGGGTCTGATATCCAAAATCTTGTGCGACCTGCATCGCAAAAGCCGCCCATTGTTCATCGTTGAGCAATGTTATTGGCCCGTTAAACCATTCCACTTCTATGTGTGCGCCAAACGCACTGGCTAAACCGGCTGCAATCTCACTGATTCGTTTCTCAACGTGACGTTGAACATCGGCGTTATGGGTACGCACGGTTCCTTCGAGTTCGACGTGTTCAGGCAACACATTCCAGGTATTCCCTCCCTGAATGCGTGTGACGCTGACGACCACTGAATCCAGCGTGTCGATATTGCGGCTGGCAATGGTTTGCAGGGCAATCACCAACTGGCTGGCGAGCACAATGGCATCATTCCCCTGATGTGGACGGGCCGCGTGCGCACCTTTGCCCTGCACCCGCAAAACAAAACGGTCAACGTTGGCGTAAAACGCGCCGCCTCGGGTGGCAAAGGTGCCTACCGGTAAACCCGGTTCATTGTGCATGCCGAAAATCGCGGTCACGTTTTCCAGCGCCCCGGCTTTAATCAACGCTTTCGCGCCGGTAAAGTTTTCTTCCGCGGGTTGGAATAACAGGCGCACGCGCCCGGCCAGTTGCGATTCACGCGCTTTAAGTAACAATGCAGCACCGAGGATCACGCTACTGTGAACGTCATGCCCACACGCGTGCATCACCCCTTCATTATGTGAACTGAACGCAACGCCGCTGGTTTCCTGAATCGGCAGCGCGTCAATATCCGCACGCAGCGCGATCACCTTCTCGCCCTGCCCGATTTCTGCCACCACGCCGGTCGCCAGTGAGTAAGGCAATAACCGTATGCCAGCAGATTCCAGCCAGTGGCGTATCCGCGCGGTTGTTGCCACCTCTTCCCCCGACAGTTCCGGGTTCTGGTGGAGTTCACGCCGCCAGTCGATAAGCTGCTGTCCAAATGTCATCTGCGTCCCCTTACCAGGCATCATGCTGTGCAGCAAAATCGAGGTGCGATATGGCAGGTTGAACGCCAGCTAACAAACGCAGCGATTGAAGACGAGCAGTTGGGTCGGCAATCGGGGTATCAATAATAAATTCGTCGATACCAAATTCTTTGCTTAATGCTGCAAGCCCGGCGTGAACCGTCTCCGCGGTGCCTTTTAGCAGTGAAGGTTCCCGGCGTTCGATTTTTTTGATGACGCTCCCTGCCTGGCGAGCAAAAGCGTGGGCCTGCGCTTCACTGGCCACACTGACGCGCTGGCTGTTTTCCAGCTCAACACTCCAGATCTCAACAAGACTGGCCAGTTGATCCGCTTTTTCAGCGTCAGCGGCGACTATTACCTGCACCGCGACTATCGTGTCGAGCGAACTGCGGCTGCGCCATGAACTCAACACTTCGCGCATCAGGGCTTTGTTGCCATTCAGATGGGCGGCGTAGACAAAATTCCAGTTCAGGTTTGCGGCAAGCGTCGCACTTTCAAGGCTTGCACCTAACAAGAAACGGTCTGCGCTACGAGCTGGAACCGGCGTGGCACGCAGGGTTTCTTCGTCATCTTGTGCGGCAGGCAAAGAAAGCCAGTTATCAAGCTGGGCGAGTTGATCGGCAAATGAGGCTTTATCCTGCACGCCGCGCTGCAACGCTTTGGTCGAAAGCGGTAAACCGCCAGGTGCTTTACCAACCCCGAGATCAATGCGTCCCGGCGCCAGGTTCGCCAGTAAGTTGAAGTTTTCGGCCACTTTATACGGGCTGTAGTGTTGCAACATCACCCCGCCGGAACCGACACGAATACGATTTGTTTGCCCGATGATCCATGCAATAAGCAATTCCGGCGAAGGGCTTGCCAGCCGGGCTGGTGTTATGGTGCTCAGCAATCCAGAAGCGGTGATAGCCCCAGGTTTCGGCCTGTTGTGCCAGATGCAACGTGTGCTTCAAAGCCTCAGCAGGCGTGTCATCCTGTGCGACCGGGATTTTATCCAACAAACTGATTCGATAAGACATGCAACAAACTCGTGTTGATTAACATGCCTTCATTAATAGGGATTCGCGTTACCTGAGTGAAACAATTAATTTACATTTGGTTATCCAGAATCTGGATAAGCCGTTTTATACCCCGCCTTCAAGCTCATATATGGTCTATATTTAAAATTAAAAATAGTGATAAGACTTTTTATGACCTGCTAATGTCTGAAAAGACCTTAATTGACCCAATTTGATTTAATTGAGAACAAAAAGACCATTTATGATACATTTCTGTTTTCACGGGTCATAAATAACCATTTATAAAATAAAAAATACGATTGGGGTCAAATATGAACTACGACACCACCACGCTTGCAGACAAACTGCATGCTATGGGCGAATTATTGAATGACGTTAAAAAAGCGGTAATCCTGCGGGCACAAGAATCAGACCTGGCGGTAAGCGAACACGTTATTAGTGAATCCGCCCAACTCGGGGTGCAGCTCAACCAGCGCCGCAAAGAACTCGACATCGACCTGGCAACACTTGAGCTGCAAACCGGAGTATCGGCATCCACGCTTAAACGCCTGTTTAAAGATCCGGAACAGGTCAAATTTGGCACGGTATTACGCGTGGCCGATGCGCTGGGTGTGAAATTATGCGCCGCCGTGTAGAGGTCTGGTTATACGGTGAGCCGGTGGGTGAGCTGCGCCAGGACGACGGCGGTTTTGCGTTTAACTATCGCGCAGATTATATCGGCCCGCCGCTGTCGCTCAGTTTACCGGTGCGTGTGGGTCATTTTCAAAGCCCGACACTGCCACCCTTTTTTGCCTCGCTGGCACCGGAAGGCTGGCTGAAAATGCGCTACAGCCAATTACAGCAGCGCGACGAGCATGACCTTCTCGGGATGCTTATCGACAACGGTAAAAACCTGATTGGTGCGGTGCAACTGGTCAGCATGCAGGAGGATTAACGATGCGTTGCCATATTCTTTTGACGCCGCTGGTGCAGGCCAAAGAGCAGGAGTCCGGCTATTCAACCAAAGGGCTGAAGCACCTGACTGGCTCTGGCAAAGTGAACCCGCAGCTAAGTTTTACGCGCAATGAATTTATTCATGAATTGCCCAAAGCCCAGCGCGGAATGAGCATCTCCGGCTATCAGCCTAAACTGCAAATGGTGGTGCGCGACGGTGAATTTGCCGTGGTCGAACACCAGGGCGAATACATTCTTAAACCGTCTCCGGCAGAATTCCCCTATCTGGCGGAAAACGAACACGCCACCATGACGCTTATGTCGCGGCTGGGATTCGACGTGCCGCCTCATGGGCTGGTGAGTTTTGCGCGTGAAGACAACCAAACCACGCCAGAACTGGCCTTTGTGATCCGCCGCTTTGACAGAGACATTCAAACTGGGGCCGCGATCCACCAGGAGCAACTGGATGCGGCGATGAATGTCGGCGAAAAGTACGGTAAAACCGGCAGTGACGGCAAACAGAACGTCAGCTATCAGCAATTAGCCGAGTTTCTGACCCAACATGTGAACAGCAACCTCGCCTTTAAAATCGACCTGTTCCGGCGCATTGCTTACGCGTATCTGCTGGGCAATAACGATATGCATCTGCGCAATTTCGGGCTGATACACCCGCGCATCGGCGAGCCGACGCTATCGCCGGTTTATGA
>Ga0160438_1000215_pt1 | contig 19205 bp, 19 predicted proteins | sample HID1975K_E0MG_FD_108203 | JGI IMG/M metagenome (GOLD analysis project Ga0160438, IMG submission 108203) | Enriched soil microbial communities from UW Madison campus, WI, USA - HID1975K_E0 MG | ecosystem: Environmental > Terrestrial > Soil > Unclassified | place: USA: Madison, Wisconsin...
AAAGCCGAAGGCGTGCGCCGTGGCAGCTACGGCGGTGCTGTGGGCTACTTCACCGCGCACGGTGATTTAGACACCTGCATTGTTATCCGCTCCGCCTACGTCGAAAACGGCATCGCGACCGTTCAGGCTGGCGCTGGCGTAGTGCTGGACTCTGTGCCGCAATCCGAAGCCGACGAAACCCGCAACAAAGCCCGCGCTGTACTGCGCGCTATCGCCACCGCGCATCACGCACAGGAGATTTTCTGATGGCTGACATTCTGCTGCTCGATAACATCGACTCGTTCACTTATAACCTGGCCGATCAGCTGCGTGCCAACGGACACAATGTCGTTATCTATCGCAACCATGTTCCGGCGCAAACGTTAATTGAACGTATGGAAACCATGGATAACCCGGTGTTGATGCTTTCCCCAGGCCCTGGCGCGCCAAGTGAAGCAGGCTGCATGCCAGAGTTACTGACTCGCCTGCGCGGCAAATTGCCGATTATCGGTATCTGCCTCGGCCACCAGGCGATTGTTGAAGCCTACGGCGGGTACGTTGGCCAGGCGGGTGAAATCCTGCATGGCAAAGCCTCGATTATTTCTCATGATGGCGAAGCGATGTTTGCTGGTCTGCCAAATCCGCTGCCAGTTGCCCGTTATCATTCATTGGTTGGCAGCAACATTCCGGCAGGCTTGACGATTAACGCCCATTTCGATGGCATGGTGATGGCGGTTCGCCACGACGCTGACCGCGTATGTGGTTTCCAGTTCCACCCTGAATCCATCCTGACTACCCACGGCGCGCGTCTGCTCGAACAAACGCTCGACTGGGCGCTGTTGAAGTTAAAACAAGCCAACACGCTGCAACCGATTCTCGACAAACTGTATAAAGCGCAAACCCTGAGCCGGGAAGAGAGCCACCAGCTGTTCGCTGCGATTGTGCGCGGCGAGCTGAAGCCAGAACAACTGGCCGCTGCGCTGGTAAGTATGAAAGTGCGAGGTGAGCATCCAAACGAAATTGCTGGGGCGGCAACAGCGATGCTTGAAGCGGCTGCGCCATTCCCAAGCCCGGACTACCCGTTTGCCGATATCGTTGGCACTGGGGGTGACGGCAGTAACAGCATCAATATTTCAACCGCCAGTGCCTTTGTGGCAGCAGCAGTGGGCATGAAAGTTGCCAAACACGGCAACCGCAGCGTTTCCAGTAAATCAGGTTCGTCAGATTTACTGGCCGCTTTTGGTATTAACCTGGAAATGAGTGCTGACGCATCGCGCAAAGCGCTGGATGATTTAGGTGTCTGTTTCCTGTTCGCGCCGAAATATCACACCGGTTTCCGCCACGCGATGCCTGTGCGCCAGCAGTTAAAAACACGCACATTGTTTAACGTACTCGGGCCGCTGATTAACCCGGCTCACCCGCAAATGGCGCTGATTGGTGTTTATAGCGCGGAACTGGTGCTGCCAATTGCCGAAACCCTGCGCGTATTGGGATACAAACGTGCGGCGGTAGTACACAGCGGTGGAATGGACGAAGTTTCTCTGCATGCCACCACGCAAGTGGCAGAACTGAACGAAGGCGAGATTAAAAGTTACCAGCTTGAAGCCAGCGATTTCGGCCTGCCCGCCTATCACCAGGACGAGCTTGCAGGCGGCACACCGGAAGAAAACCGTGACATTCTCACCCGCCTGTTACAAGGTAAAGGAGAGACGGCTCATGAGTCTGCGGTAGCGGCAAACGTCGCCATGTTAATGCGTCTTCACGGGCAAGAAGATCTCAAAGCAAACGCACAACGAGTGCTGGAAGTACTGCGCAGCGGTGCTGCGTATGACCGGGTAACAGCGCTGGCAGGAAGAGGATAAGTCATGCAGGAAACCGTATTAAAGAAGATCGTCATTGATAAGGCGATATGGGTTGAAGCACGCAAGCAACAACAACCCCTGGCAAGTTTCCAGAACAACATTGTACCGGCGACACGTAATTTTTATCACGCACTGCAAGGTGCCCGAACCGCTTTCATTCTGGAGTGCAAAAAAGCCTCTCCATCCAAAGGCGTGATTCGTGATGATTTTGACCCGGCGCGTATTGCAAACGTTTATAAACACTACGCTTCTGCGATTTCAGTCTTAACCGATGAAAAGTATTTTCAGGGCAGTTTTGATTTCCTACCGATCGTAAGTGACATTGTCACGCAGCCAGTGCTGTGCAAAGACTTTATTATCGACTCGTATCAGATTCATCTGGCGCGTTTTTACCAGGCCGATGCCTGTCTGCTGATGCTTTCTGTGCTTGATGATGAGCAATATCGCCAGCTCGCGGCGGTCGCGCACAGCCTGAATATGGGCGTATTGACTGAAGTCAGTAACGAAGAAGAGCTGGAGCGAGCCATCGTTCTGGGTGCAAAAGTCGTCGGTATCAATAACCGCGACCTGCGTGATTTGTCGATTGATTTGAACCGTACGCGCCAGTTAGCGCCGCGTTTAGGTCACGGCGTGACGGTGATTAGTGAGTCAGGCATCAGCAACTACGGCCAGATTCGTGAACTGAGCCATTTTGCCAACGGCTTCCTGATTGGCTCCGCCTTAATGGGCGAAGACGATCTCAATGCTGCGGTTCGTCGCGTCACCTTAGGGAACAATAAAGTCTGTGGACTAACGCGGGCGCAAGATTCCCGCGCCGCCTATGAAGCCGGTGCCATTTTTGGCGGGCTGATTTTTGTTCCTTCATCACCCCGCTTTGTCAGCGATGAAACCGCTGCAACGGTTATCGCCGCTGCACCGCTGAAATACGCAGGGGTTTTCCGCAATACGCCGCTTTCGGAAGTGCTGCAAAAAGTGGAGAAGTTCTCGCTCAATGCCGTACAGCTGCATGGCGATGAAGACCAGGCCTATATCGACGAACTGCGCGTTGCCCTTCCTGAAAATGTACAAATCTGGAAAGCGCTGAGCGTGAAAGATACTTTGCCAGCCCGTGATTTAAACCACGTTGATAACTACCTGTTCGACAACGGCCAGGGCGGTAGCGGGCAACGGTTTGATTGGTCACTCCTTGCAGGACAGAATCTGGACAACGTGATTCTGGCTGGCGGACTGGGTGCGGATAATTGCATTGAAGCAGCGAAAACGGGCTGCATCGGTTTAGATTTCAACTCAGGTGTCGAAAGCGCGCCGGGTATTAAAGATGCTAACAAGCTGGCTGCCGTCTTCCAGACGCTGCGGGCTTACTAAGGAAAATATCATGACTTTACTTAATCCCTATTTTGGTGAGTTCGGTGGCATGTACGTGCCGCAAATCCTGATGCCAGCACTGCGTCAACTGGAAGAAGCCTTTGTTGCTGCGCAAAGTGATGCAGATTTTCAGGCTGAATTTAACGATTTACTGAAGAACTACGCAGGCCGTCCAACGGCGCTGACTAAATGTCGCAACCTGACGGCTGGCACCAAAACCACACTGTATTTAAAGCGTGAAGATTTGCTGCACGGTGGCGCACACAAAACTAACCAGGTTCTCGGCCAGGCTCTGCTTGCTAAAAGAATGGGCAAGACCGAAATCATTGCGGAAACCGGGGCCGGGCAACACGGTGTGGCTTCTGCCTTAGCCAGCGCCCTGCTCGGCCTGAAATGCCGTATTTACATGGGTGCTAAAGACGTTGAGCGCCAGTCGCCGAACGTGTTCCGTATGCGTCTGATGGGTGCGGAAGTCATTCCGGTTCACAGCGGTTCTGCGACGCTGAAAGATGCGTGTAACGAAGCGTTGCGCGACTGGTCTGGCAGCTACGACACCGCTCACTATATGCTCGGTACCGCAGCAGGCCCGCACCCGTTCCCGACTATCGTGCGTGAATTCCAGCGCATGATTGGCGAAGAGACAAAAGCGCAAATTCTTGAAAAAGAAGGCCGTCTTCCTGATGCGGTTATCGCCTGTGTCGGCGGTGGTTCAAACGCCATTGGTATGTTTGCTGATTTCATCAATGACGCTAAAGTCGGTCTGATTGGCGTGGAGCCTGCCGGACATGGTATTGAAAGCGGTGAACACGGCGCGCCACTTAAGCATGGTCGTGTGGGCATCTATTTCGGTATGAAATCGCCGATGATGCAAACCGACGAAGGTCAGATTGAAGAATCTTATTCAATTTCTGCCGGTCTGGACTTCCCTTCTGTCGGGCCGCAACACGCGCACCTGAACAGTATCGGTCGTGCCGATTATGTTTCGATTACCGATGACGAAGCACTCGAAGCCTTCAAAACGCTGTGCCGTAGCGAAGGGATAATCCCGGCGCTGGAGTCTTCCCACGCGCTGGCTCACGCACTGAAAATGATCAAAGAGAATCCGGAAAAAGAACAACTGTTGGTGGTGAACCTCTCTGGCCGTGGTGACAAAGACATCTTCACCGTTCACGACATTTTGAAAGCACGAGGGGAAATCTAATGGAACGTTATCAACACGCTTTTGAGCAGTTACAGGCACGTAAAGAAGGCGCTTTTGTTCCCTTCGTCACGCTGGGCGATCCGTCACCTGAGCAGTCGCTGAAAATTATCGACACGCTGATTGAAGCCGGGGCCGATGCGCTGGAATTAGGCATCCCGTTCTCTGACCCGTTGGCCGATGGCCCAACCATTCAGAATGCGGCGCTGCGTGCATTTGCCGCAGGGGTAACGCCAACGCAGTGTTTCGAAATGCTGGCCGTGATTCGCCAGAAGCACCCGACGATTCCAATCGGCCTGCTGATGTACGCCAACCTGGTTTATAACCGTGGCATTGATGAGTTCTACGCGCTGTGCGCCAAAGTCGGTGTGGATTCAGTGCTGATTGCTGATGTGCCAATTGAAGAGTCTGCGCCATTCCGCCAGGCGGCAATGCGCCACAACGTCGCGCCTATCTTCATTTGTCCGCCAAATGCTGATGATGCGCTGCTGCGTGAAATCGCCACCCATGGCCGTGGTTACACTTACCTGCTTTCTCGTGCCGGTGTCACGGGTGCAGAAACGCGTGCACAGTTGCCGCTTCATCATCTGGTCGAAAAGCTAGCGGAATTTGGTGCCGCACCTTCACTGCAAGGCTTTGGGATTTCCGAACCTTCGCAGGTTAAGGATGCAATTGACGCCGGTGCTGCTGGCGCAATTTCTGGCTCCGCGATCGTGAAGATTATTGAGAAAAACCTGGATAAACCCGATGTGATGCTCAGTGAGCTAAAAGCGTTTGTGCAGAGTTTGAAAGCTGCGACTCTCTCCGCGTAAGTCACATAAGGCCGGAGCAATTCCGGCCTTTTCTTCACAATTCATCCCGCCATGAAATAATTTCAAAAAGATACATTCATCGTACAAATGTAAAGTTAGATAGATTTAGATCAATTTTTGTAAGCGCACCTGAATCTAATCTGGGCATCTTTTCATTCCCTGGATTATTTTCATGCGTAATACTCTGATTTTGATAGCTATTGCAACCACACTTGTTGGGTGTGTTAAAACTGCCCCTATGCGTCATTCTTACCACTACGCCACACATCAATCCTCTGAGCTTAACGGCAACCTGGTCAGCAGACCTGATGCGACAGCTCGTCTGAATCTCCATGTTTTCGAAGAACTATATAATTCCGGCAAAGTCGATCGTGTCGCAGGCATCAGCGAAGAAACCGCATTGCAAAAGGCGGAACTGATCAAAACTGCGAACCTGGGAGCTAAGCAGAAAAAGTCCTTCTCTAATGCGCCACAGGCCGCCTCTAGCATCGAACCTGGCGAAGCAAAGGATGTCATGTTATGGGCAGAAGAGTTACGCGAAACCTATCTTGATGGATATCATGGTGTTCAGTGACACATGGGGCGGAGATCATTCATGAGGATTAATACGCAGGAATGATTCGCAAACAATAAAAAAGCTGGCCGAGTAATGACCAGCTTTAGTGAAGGACATTTAGAAGCGATAACCCGCTGAGAACATAAACACCCACGGATCGATACGCGTATTAATGTTCTGCTGCTCGCCAGCGGCTTTAAACTTCACTTCGGTGTCGATATCCATATACCAGACCGACATATTCAACAGCCAGTTTGGGTTAATCATATAATCCAGCCCCACCTGACCTGCCGCGCCCCATGAATCCTTCACGCTGAGATCGGTTAAACCCGCATCTTTACCGGTCTGATTAAAATCGGTATCAAAGAAAGTGGTGTAGTTAATCCCCACGCCAACATACGGGCGCACTTTGCTTTTCGAATTACCAAAGTACCACTGCGCCATTAATGTCGGTGGCAATTGGCTCACCGTTGCCAGGTTTCCTGTCGGGCCTAAACCTACGTGATGACGGAACGGTGTCGCAGCCAAAAGCTCGATACCGATGTTATCCGTCACCATATAATCGAATGTCAGTCCCAGTTGAGTATTGTTACTGATGTTAAAGCCGCCCATGCCAAGCACACTGTCAGAACCTTCCGTAGGTCGCACGGTGGCTGAACCCGCACGCATGAAGAACTCACCTTGTTGGTGCGCCAACACCTCGCCCGACAAACAGCTTAATGCAAGTAACGCCACAGATAATTTTTTCATAGCCCTCTCCTTGTTATGGTTTTATAAGCGGGCTGAATATACTCACTTTTGGGTACAAAGTGATCTAACCACGATCACACTTCGCTGGCTAATTTAACATTTAATGATCTGGATTAATTTTTCGGCATTTTGTGTAAATATCGACTTACCCACTCCAGATCAATTTTTCACATTGACAGTAACTTACTTTCACCACGCATCTTGTCGGTGCCAGCGTCCTTCATCCGGTGTACAATTCCCGCTGATTTTTAACCGAGCAACATCAAGGAGAGTGCATGTCTATCACGGCGGGTTCTGTGTACCGTGACACGGGGAATTTTCTACGCAATCAGTTCGTTACTGTTTTACTGATTGCCTTGCTTTGTGCCTTTATTTCGGTTGTTATCGGTCACGCTTTTTCACCTAGCGATGAGCAAATGTCTATCCTTAGTGAAGGGGATAATTTATCGAATAGCGTTGGGCTATTTGACCTTGTGCAAAACATGACACCTGAACAGCAGCAGATGCTACTTAAAGCCTCTGCGGCATCAACGTTTGCAGGCTTGATTGGTAACGCTATTCTCGCGGGTAGCATCTTGGTTCTCATCCAGATGGTGAGCGCCGGGCAACGCGTCAGCGCCCTTCGTGCCATTGGCACATCGGCTCCAGTGCTGCCTAAAATCTTTGTTCTGATGTTCCTGACCACTTTTGTCGTGCAAATCGGAATCATGTTGGTAGTGGTGCCGGGTGTGATATTTGCGATTCTGCTCTCTTTTGCACCGGTGATGGTTGTTCAGGATAAAATCGGGATTTTCCAGTCACTGCGCAGCAGTATGCGCCTGGCCTGGGGAAACATGCGTCTTGTCGCCCCGGCGGTTATTAGCTGGTTACTGGCGAAAACGGCCCTTTTGATGCTCGCATCTTCATTTGCGGCGCTCTCACCCGCGGTTGGCGGGGTGATTGCAAACACGATAAGCAACCTTATTTCTGCGGTGTTGCTCATCTATTTATTCCGCTTGTATATGCTGGTTCGCCAATAACATTCACCTGCTCCTGAGCGGCAAATAAACGCTCAGGAGTCATTTTACGGAACAGATTATGAAGCAGTTTCTCGACTTCCTGCCGCTGATTGTTTTCTTCGCATTTTATAAAATGTACGACATCTATGTGGCGTCTGGGGCGCTTATCGTCGCCACTGGTTTTGCGTTGGTATACAGCTGGTACAAATTCCGCAAACTGGAAAAAATGGCGCTGATCACTTTCCTGATGGTTGCCGTATTTGGCGGCCTGACGTTGTTCTTCCATAACGATGAATTTATCAAATGGAAAGTCACCGTGATTTATGGCCTGTTCGCCGCTGCCTTGCTGATTAGCCAGTGGGTGATGAACAAACCATTAATTCAACGCATGCTTGGGAAAGAGATTTCACTGCCGCAAACGGTGTGGTCCCGTCTGAACATTGCCTGGGCGCTGTTCTTCATTGCCTGTGGCGCGTTGAATATTTACGTGGCGTTCTGGCTCCCGCAGAGCGTTTGGGTGAACTTTAAAGTGTTCGGTCTGACCGCTGCGACATTGGTCTTCACCCTGCTAAGCGGCCTCTACATCTATAAGCACATGCCGCAAGAAGAGAAGTAGTCCCCCTCCAGAAATGCAAAAACCCGCTCCGCGCGGGTTTTTTTATGTTCGAACATTTTATTACGAGGATTTATCCACGCTGGTGTTGTTGCCGGAGGTGAGAATGCGCACTTTATCTCCCTGATTAAACGTGATGCGTCCATCGTAACTCTGCGTAACCTGGATAATCTGCCCCGCATCGGTTTTGATCGTCAAATCCACCTGCTGGGCGTTTTGCTGTTGGCTCTGGCGGTTACGTGAAACCTGAGCGCCTGCAACGGCACCCGTCGCCGTCATGATGGTTTTCCCTGAACCGCCACCAAATTGGTTGCCAATGGCGGCCCCTGCAGCCCCTGCGGCGACGGTGCGCAGCGGATGGGAACGGGTTTGACTGGTGATGATTTGCGCTTGTTGCACCACACCATATTCCACCAGCGTTTTCGTCCCGGCAAAACTGGACTGGCTGGATAACGCAAGCAGGCTGACAAAGATAAGTAAGTATTTCTTCATATTGGTTACAGTGTCGATTCAAAGTGAGCATGATTCTGCCAGTCCCCGCCAAAACCCCTTTAGACATTAATGCTACTTAGTGACGCAAACGCCCTTGTCGTATTAAACTTAAGTTAAAGAATTTCAATTATTATTTCAGGAAGACAAATGACCCAGCAAGACGCTCCTGCCGGAGAACTGGTTTTACGCACCCTGGCCATGCCCGCCGACACCAACGCGAATGGCGATATTTTTGGCGGTTGGCTTATGGCGCAGATGGACATGGGCGGCGCGATAATGGCGAAAGAAATCGCCCAGGGTCGAGTGGTAACGGTTCGGGTCGATGGGATGACGTTTCTCAAACCTGTCGCCGTTGGGGATGTGGTGTGCTGCTACGCGAACTGTATAAAACGTGGGAACAGTTCCATCACAGTGAATATCGAAGTCTGGGTGAAAAAGGTTTCTTCTGAGCCGATTGGCCAGCGTTATAAAGCCACTGAGGCCGTATTTATCTATGTTGCAGTCGATGCAGAGGGCAAACCGCGCCCTATTCCTCGCTAATGCTATCAACCCCCAATGCGCCTGAACGCGCATTGGGGGAGTGATTAATATTAATCCATAAATAAATGTATCGGTGGACTATGCTTTTCCAGATTATTAAGAAAATGCAATAAATCGCAATCCGAACTAAGATTAAATTTACTCATCATCAAGCGCTTATGGGCGCTGACTGTTTTGACATGAATCCCTAATAAATGTGCAATGTCAATAATGTCATTACCTCGTAGCAAATATTTTGCGATCGTCATTTGCTGTGGGGTTAGCGTGCGATATTTGCATTTAAGGCATTTTCTACACGGCAACACTTCAGGGTTTTCAATATTATCTTTCCACCCTTGCACAACTTGTTTCCGCGCTGTGTTTAAAGGTTCGGAACGGTTTACAAATACAATATTTTTAATACACAGCGGCAACTTTTCATGATAAGGAGACTTATTGCCGCTGTAGATGCCAATAATCATTCCGGGTTTGCTACGATACTTTAGCATAGGCTGGCAAATGTACTCCGCGCCAGCCACAAAACTTTTCACAATAATATCAGCCTGAATAGCATTTGTTTTAGTGAGACAATTAAACTGCACCGACTCTTTTTGTTCTTCAAGAAATATCTCTTCGAGAAATATTTCCATTCCGTTCCGATACAGTGCGTCCTTGTCATCGATGGCAATATTTAACATCTTTTCCTTTCTCAGAATGCTATTTGACGAAAAATAAGATCTTACTGATATGTAAATACAACGCTGACCGCAGCACTAAACGTTCCACCCGTAGAATTTTCAGAAGGACTGAATATTCTGGCAGAAAGCGGGAATATTGCCCGCCGCGTTGAATTATCCACTGCCACTGTCATTTGACTGGCATTACCGTAAACAACCGAATGGTCGGTATTGGTCATCTGCAAGGCGCTATTTTCTGCCGTTCCTTGATTTTTAAATGCGGTCGGGTCGGTACTGTCAACCACACCGGTAAACGTTGCCGTTGCTGATTGAGTGGCAGCCGGACACTGGGTTAATAACAGCTGGAAGTCTTTCCATATAGGATTCCCGCCAGGCTGATTAAGGTTGTTTGCAATGGCTTGCCCTAAATCCACTTGTTTCGAAACAGTGTCGGTGTCCACCACACACGGCGAGGCCACCACGCGCCCGGTGACGCTGATGTTAACCGGGTCAGCAGCACTCGCCACGGACGAACAAAGCAGTGATATTCCCGTTAACATCAAAGCAGTAATAGTCTTTTTCATGATAATTACCGCCCTTATTGATAGGTTAATTGCAACGTGGCATTGGTACTTGCATCGCCAGCCGTTACCGTAGTTTTAGTCTGAATATACCGCGCCTTCAGAGGGAAGGTTTCGACGCCGCCCGGTGAGTTCTTCAGCACAATTCTATTATTTAATGATAAAGGTACGTCATTATAAAGAAGCTGAATCCCTAGTCCGCTGGCGACATCACTCCCACCCTGGTTATTGAGCGCTAATACACTGGTATCTGAACTGTCCGGGTTTTGCGTTCCATTTAGCGACACATTAATATTCGCACCGGCATCGCAATCCAGCCCCAGGTTTTGCGTGGAACTCACATCAGGTATAAAACCAATGGTATTCCCGAAGGTTGAAACCGGAACGTCACCCAGCGGGAAAACTAAATTAGGTGTTTTTATCGAACAAGCCACCTGCGTAACAGAACCACTGGCTAATTGAATTTCACGAATGACACCACCATCATCGAGTAATGTTTGATGTCCGATCCGGCCTGGAGTCAAATTGCCTGAAACAATATTCCCAATTTTATATAGTCTGATATTTTGAGCATTCCCCGATGAAAGAGTAGTCGTTCCCGACCCTACGGGTGTGGCCCAATATGTCGTTGGTGGATTTTGCATAGCGGATATCCCTCCCGCGGCGGTTATAATAGCTATACCTACCCCTGGGACATTGGTGTAATACACGCCAGGCATGGATGTTGCCACCCCTCCCATATAATCAAACTGGCTAGTTGCTTGCCCTCCATCGGTACAAGTAGCCAGAAGCATAGAGGGGATAACTGCCGTTTGTGTAATTGAAATTTCCGAACCAATTGGTGTGTCACGCTGGACAATCACATTCCCAATATCAACAACAGAAATTTGATCATTCACAAATGTACAAGACGCACCTGCCAGACCAGAAAATAATAATGTCATAATTAAAGCAAAATATTTCATAGCGAATTCCTTAATGACACACGGCATCAAACTGCGTAATGGATGCATCATTTTTTGACTCAGGTAATACGGTATTAACCCGGCAAATTTGCGTTGCGTCCTCACCCCATTTCACGGTGAAATCGAGGTTATTGCTCTGGCCGGTTACATAAACCTGCCCGTTATCACCAACAATAAAACCATGGTTTGCGGTATCTTTATTATTCATTGAGACAATGGCACCAAATGGAACGGGTTTACCATTAGTTCGTTTAAGATTAATAAGCGCCCTTTGCCCAACGTCAGCTTGATAAACGGCACGCACCACCGCACCACGAGTCGGTACCACGGTTTTTGTGGTCAATTCCAGCTCAACGTTATCCGGCATACTGGCGGTATCGAAACTGATGTCATTTTTACGGAATGGCGACATATTACTCACCACGGTGTAGCCGCGGTAATCCGTTTTCACCCCATTCTGGTTCAACACCCCAACACTGGCAGCACCCGGTGCTTTGACCAACGCGATGGTTTCACCGAAAGGCTGCGCCAGCGTGATGCCGTCACTATGAGCAAGCACACCACCCGATATTCCATAGTTCACGCGCTGTGAATGCTGATCGTAGCTGTAGCCCGCGAGCGCTTCACCGTAAGTTCCCCGGTAATCGGCGTTCATATTCCCGGTGTAGCCAATGTCGTTGGTGCCGTAGCCTTGCTGCACGTTCCAGCTCAGCGCATTTCCTGGTAACGCGAGACCACTGACGCCGACATTATGGGTGGTATTGCCGCGCTTACTGGTATTCATGCTGTAGTTAGCCCAGCTGTTTGGCAGGAAGCTTGACAACGGCACGCTGATATTCAGGGAGACCAGCTGGTCGTTAGTGTAAATTTTCCCGCTATTACTACCATTGGCCGTCGAGTTTTTACTCCACGTGTAACCCAGACTGTAACTGACACTATTCCAGGCGTTGTTATAGCTCGCGCCATACGACTCCATGGTTTTATTAATATTCCAGTAATCTTCACGGATGGCCGACAGCGTCATGGCTCCCATGTTTTTACCCAGCGCCTGACTCAGGGTCATTTCCGCGCGATTGCGACGGCGGTCCTGGATAAAGTCTGAATCGCTGTAGGTATCGAGTATTTCCTGCATGCTATAGAAGCCAGAGGTGGAATAACGATAACCCGCAATCGCAAAGTTGGTTCCGGTATCGGAGAAGTTCTTGCTGTAACGCACACGCCATGACTGCCCGTCCGTTTTTAGCCCATCTTTTGGTCTTGACCAGCCTTGCGTCACATCGGTCGAAATCGCGCCAATATCGCCGAGGTTTTTACCCAATCCCAGCGCTAGTGACTGGTAGCGGCTCGATTCCTGCAAACCACCATAAATGGTAAAACCATGCGGTAAACCATAGATTGCCGTGCCCTGCGCCAGCGGTGTTTTTTCCACGCTGCTGCTGTACGAGCGATACTGCCCACCCGTCAGGCTGTATTTGAATCGCCCTTCACGCTGCAAAACAGGCACCGATGCGAAAGGCACCACCAGGTATTGTTCGCTGCCATCGGCTTCTTTTATGGTGACATACAAATCACCGGAGCCGCCGGTCGGGTACATATCGGTAATCTCAAAGGCACCTGGAGCCACATAGCTTTGATAAATAACGTAACCGCTCTGGCGAATAATCACCTGCGCATTGGTACGCGCAATTCCGCGCACCACAGGGGCGTAGCCTTTCAGGCTGTCCGGTAACATATCGTCGTCCGAGGCGAGCTGACCACCACGGAACGGAATACTGTCGAACACATCCGCAGGTGTCGAGCTGTCGCCCAGCGTCATCTGGCTTTTCAGGGCAACCACATCACGCTGGGCGTAGGTGTAAACCGTGTCCCATTTGTCTTTGCCGTCACTGTCGCGATTCCACGTGGTGTAGTTACGCAGGCGCCATGCGCCGTAGTTAATGCCCGGACGCAGGTTGGCATACTGGCTGTTACTGTTCTCACCATTGCGCACGAATGTGTTATTACCGCTCACGCTGTAGTTCAGCAACAGCGCATTAATCCCTTCATCCCAGAGTTCGGGCGCAACATAGCCGCGCGCCTGCACGGAAAGTGCTGCCTGAGGAATACTCAGCAACAAACGTTGGGAAGAAAATAAAAACTCCGCTGACGCGAGGGGAATAGCAGCAAGATTGGCACATTCCGCATCGGCTTTTATTTCCGGGAACAGCGCTGTTTTCACGCCGTAACTTTGTAAAACACCGGCAGACAAACAAGGTTGAAGTTTTGCCTCTCCATTGCCTTCTTTGACTAATTTAAACGTAATATCCCTGGTATCGACGATTTGATTGTTAAGAACAATATCAACGCGATAAATTCCGGGTGCTTGTTCTCCCTCTTCAAAAGCAGCAAGATCGGCACCTTGTGAAGAAGGGTTATTCACCTCGAGCAATGCCGGGTTAAAATAATCGCGAGACTGCGCTGTTTCACTCATTCCTGAACAGGCCAGTGCGACACACCAGGCGAGATGGGTCGATCGTAATTGAAGACGATTGTTTGCTTTCATCATTAACTTCCTGCCTGTATATGTCAGGCTATATAATTCTGGTCCGTACTACCCTGTACGTCCGGGAAGTATTTATTCGGTTTATTAAATTGAGGCGTTATGAGCTTCGCCGGTGCCGCCATAATCACTGATTAATTTAAAACTTAACGCGCCAGATGAGACACCAGCGGGTAAATTAAAACGGGCAGAACTGCCAGGTGCGACAAAAGTCACCTCCGGCACGGCTTTACCGCCCACCGTAATCTGGTTGAAATTCATGTAATAATTGGTTGGGTTAGTCACCTGCACCTGGTTACCGACTTTCTGCCAGGTCAATTGTCCGGCTAATTTTTCCGGTATCTCTTTCTTTAACGCCTCCGGGCGATAAATTAATTTAATACGGGTTTTCACCGCCACCTGGAGAGTGTTTTCCTTTTTAGGTGCAGAAGGAATAGATTTTATATTTAACCAGTACAGCGATTCTTTATTATCCGGTAAATTCCCGGCACGTACGATACGCAATATATTCTGTTGCCCATTATCTAAACGAAACAGCGGCGGCGTGATAATAAAGGGAGCTTTCTCAGCGCCACCTGATTGGGTGTCAATCCATGACTGAATAAGATATGGCACAGAATCCGGATTATTGACGCTCAGTGAAGCTTCCTTTTTTCCGCCGTCATAAATTACCCGGGTTCCACCAATTACCACGCCGGCATTGGCTGCAGAAATAGCCGTACTGGCTATCACCAGGGCAATAAAAGTTTTACTCACAAAATTCATTTGATACCTCTGTAAAAAAGGGCCGGGAAATCCGGCCCCCTTATCATGTCTGTGCGGATATTAGTTATAAACAACAGAGAAGCTGGCTACAGAGTTAGCCGGGCCAGCCGTCACTGATGTTGCAGTTGATTTATACTGAGCGTAGAAATCCAGAGTGTTGTCAACAGTACTAGACAGGGTGTAGCGATAGCTGTTTTCGCCATGCATTGGCAACTGAACTTTGTCAGCAGACATCAGATTGATGGCAACACCCGTTGCAGCGCCCGGCGTGGTGCTGTCGATAGCCAGCAGATTAGAATCGCTCACTTCTGGTTGACCGTCGAAACGCACGTGTGCCTGGTTTACTGATGAAGGGCAGTTTTTCAGTACGATAGAGAATTTCTTAGCCGCAGTTACAGCACCCTGACCAGTGAATTCAGACTTATTGTATGCACCCAGTGCAACAGTCTGGTTCAGAGAAGCCACATCAACAGTACAAGCGGCATCCAGAATTTCACCGGTGAAATTAACTGAGCCTGCAGTTGCCAGCGCATTTGAAGCGGAGACAGCAGAGATAGCAGCAACAACAACAGCGATTAAATTCTTTTTCATTACGTTTTCCTTTATATATTTATTTGACGTTTTATTCAGGCAAAACAAGCCCTATTTATTATCGTGAGATAATAAAGAATATATCGTCAGGTTTTCCATGCATCATCATCATGTGATAGTTACAGAGAATAGTTTAGAATCGTATAAAGATGATTTTTGTCATTAATATTCACGTTGCTTCCGGAGTATAAAACAAGAAACCGCGCTTATATTAATAAATCATTCTTTGTACTATTCCCTCATTCCCTGCTTGAATCAATTTTCATCAAAACCCGGATTAAACTCAAGGTGTTTTTGGGTGTAATTTTACACCGTAACATTTATTCACTTAATAAAAGTTCTTAACCATAATGCAGCCATATATAGCCACCCAGGAATGTTCCTGGTCTTTATAAAGAGAATGTAAATGTCTGTATTTGAACAACAAAATCCATTTTTTACAGATGATTTAACCATCTTAAATAAAAAACCCATTGCCGATATTGAGATGTTAATCGCGCGTCTTAATATTAGTTCTAACAAAATGGAAACAAAACCACGTCAAATCATTAACTATATGGACAGTAACGAAAGGAAGTGTTTCATCTTACATAAAGGCAGTGTTTCACTTTATCGCAGTATAGATGGAATGGTGTTAAATACAGAGTCAGCACCTTTTGTATTTGGTATGAGTACACAATTAACTAACCCTGATTATCTTCATATCAGAACACACGATGAATCGGAGGTCAGTTGGATACCATTAGATGTAGCAAATGAGATTATTGCGCAAGAGAATCTCTGGAAGAATTTGTCGGCATTATTGATATACACCGTCACACGGGTTTACGACCATTGCACCAAAATATCATCATTATCTTCATACGATATCATTCGCTATCAGTTATATGAGTTAATGAGTGAGACGCAAGAAATTAGAACCAGCGTCAGTATCGCTAACTATATACAAAGCCGGACATTTTTATCACGCAGCAGTATTATGAAAATACTCGCGCAGTTGAAAACGGGAGGGTATATCACGACAGAACGAGGATGTTTGCTCGGCATCAATAACATTCCTTTGAAGTATTAAAGCCTTGCCCGGAGGTCAGGAGTTTACATATCCAGTTGTTAATTAAGAAGTAATTGTTACAAAATCGATATTCATTTCATCTCTTTCTATGCTAGTTTTAATTAAACAGCTTTGATATGACATGTGCCGATATGAAAGATTCTTCCGACGATAGTTTCACCATGACGATTCAAATTCAGGCAACTTTCGATCTCATCAATGTGCTGAGCCCTTTTGTCACATTTGAAAAGATCCCTCCGCAGCGCAGGCTTTACTACACAGTCGATGGAGTAAAGATGTGCTACCTCATTCGCTCTGGGCTTATTAAAGTACGTCGTGATACGGATGAGTTTGTGATGACGACCCTACCCACACCGAATATCGCTGGCATCACTGATATGGTGCCTGATACCAGCGGTGTGTATCTGGAGTTGCAGACTGAAGGGGAAATCGCCACGCTCACCACTGCTCGCGCACAACAACTGATTGCTGAAACGAACTCGTGGGAACTGCTCGCCAAACATATCACCAAGGTGACGACCAACCTGTTTAACAACAATATTATTATGACGGCCCCCACCACCTATGAAGTGGTGAAGTTTCATTTAATTATGTTAATGCGTGAGCCTGATAGCGTGCGGGAGACGACTTCTGCGGTGAAATACATTCTTGAGCGAACACGACTGTCACGCAGTACGGTGATGAAAATGCTCGCACAGTTAAAACAAGGCGGGTATATCCAACTCGAGGACGGAATTCTGGTCACGTTGAATCATTTACCCGCCAGGTATTAACGCTTTTTTAGTCTGCTAAACCCCGATTTTCCAACATCGGTTCGCTGTACGGAGCATGTCCTCGCCATTCGTTATACAACGTTTTAAGATCCTGGCTATTTCCGCGAGACAAAATCGCCTCACGGAAACGCTGGCCATTATTTGCTGTTAGCCCGCCCTGCTCCACAAACCATTGATAGCCATCGTCGGCCAGCATTTGCGTCCAGATATAAGCGTAATAACCCGCGGCATAACCACCACCAAAAATATGCGCGAAATAGCTGCTGCGATAGCGCGGTGGCACTGCGGCAAGTTTGATGTGCTCTTGCTCAAGCGCGCTCGCTTCAAACTTAGCCACGTCATCAACCGCACTTCCCGCAGGCAGGCTGTGCCAGTTCATATCCAGCAACGCAGCAGCGAGCAGCTCTGTCATGTCGTAGCCTTTATTAAACTGCGCTGCGCGGAATAACTTCTCTTTGAGCGCCTCTGGCATCGGTTCGCCCGTTTGATAATGGCGAGCATAATTAGCAAACACCTGCGGTTCTCGCGCCCAGTGTTCGTTGATTTGCGAAGGGAATTCGACGAAATCGCGCGGCGTATTCGTGCCGGATAAAGTTGCGTAATGTTGGGTAGCAAACAGGCCGTGAAGGGTATGGCCGAACTCATGGAACAGCGTGACGACATCATCCCAGGAAATGAGCGCGGCTTCGCCAGATGCCGGTTTGTTGTAATTGCAGACGTTGTAAATCACCGGCGCGTTAGCAAGCAATGTGGATTGCTCAACAAAATTGCCCATCCACGCCCCGCCGCCTTTGCTGTCACGGGCAAAGAAATCGCCGTAAAACAGCGCCATACCACGACCGTCTTTATCGAAGATCTCCCACACCCGCACATCATCGTGATAAACCGGAATATCGAAACGCTCAACGAAACTGAGACCGAAAAGCTGGCTGGCTGCCCAGAAAACACCGTTGGTGAGCACATTATTCAATGCAAAATAGGGTTTGATTTGCGCTTCATCGAGATCGTATTTCGCGCGTCGTACCTGCTCAGCATAAAACGCCCAGTCCCAGGCCTCGGCTTTAAATCCACCATTTTGTGCGTCGATAACGTGCTGGATATCGGCCAGTTCCCGCTGTGCCCGCGCCGTTGCCGCAGGCACGATACCACGCATAAATTGCAGTGCAGCCTGCGGTGTTTGGGCCATCTGGTCAGCAATTTTCCATGCCGCGTAGTTATCGAACCCGAGCAGTTGCGCCTGTTCTGCGCGCAGCGTGGCCAGGCGAGCGACAATAGCGCGCGTGTCGTTGCCATCATTTTGTTGTGTGCGATCCCAACCGGCTTTAAACAGTTTTTCACGCGTCTCACGGTGACTTAATGATTGCAGCGCTGGCTGCTGCGTGAAGTTAAGCAGCGCGATAACATATTTGCCGTCAAGCCCCTTCGCTTTCGCCTGTTGCGCCGCAGCGGCAATTTCCGCAGGCGTTAACCCGTCCAGTAGATTTACGTCGTCAATCACCAGCCCGGCGGCTTTATCAGCGGCATGCAGACGATTATTAAACTGGCTACTGAGCTGCGCGGCTTCTTTGTTGAGTACCTTCAGGCGTGCTTTCTTTTCTTCGCTTAACGTCGCACCAGCCAGGTTAAAACTCTGCCAGACGACTTCAACCAGACGCTGCGATTCGTCATCAAGACTTAGCGTGTGACGACGCTGGTAAACGGTATCCAAACGCGCAAACAGCACGGCGTTGAGGCGCATTTCATCGGCCAGTTCGGCAAGTTCGGCGGCAAACTCTTCATCGAGTTGTTGCAGATAATCATTGGTATTCGCGGAAGTCATGGCGAAGAAAACACTCGTCACTCTTCCCAACATTTGCCCGGTTTGTTCCAGCGCCAGATAGGTGTTTTCGAAAGTCGGCTCGGCGGTGTCGTTGGCAATTGCGGCGATTTCTTCGCGCTTGATACGTTTAGCTTCGTCAAACGCCGGGCGATAGTGGCTGTCGTGAATGTCATCAAAATGTGGTGCCTGGTATGGCAATAAACTGATGCGGTAAAACGGGTTTTCCGTTTGCATGCGGCACTCCTGATAAGACCAGCAGGAAGGTGGAAGACGCTAGCG
>Ga0160438_1000219_pt1 | contig 19065 bp, 12 predicted proteins | sample HID1975K_E0MG_FD_108203 | JGI IMG/M metagenome (GOLD analysis project Ga0160438, IMG submission 108203) | Enriched soil microbial communities from UW Madison campus, WI, USA - HID1975K_E0 MG | ecosystem: Environmental > Terrestrial > Soil > Unclassified | place: USA: Madison, Wisconsin...
CGCCAGCACCCACGGTGGTCGTGCCCAGCACCTGGTTGCCGTCAGAAACCGTAATGGTCGCGCCCACTTCCCCTGAGCCGGTAATCACCGGACGCGTTTCGTTGGTTGGCACGCCGCTGGTGATTGGCCCAATGTTTGGCACGGTGTTGTCGGTGACGGTCACAATCAACGGGGCGATTGGTGCCACCGAGTCGATGACGACCGTAAAGACACCGGATGGATTGCTGACGTTTCCGGCGGCGTCTGTGGCGGTTACGGTCAGGTTGTGGCTGCCCTGGCCAAGAGCGGTAGTCGGATCCAATGACCACTCACCTGCACCGTTCGCCGTCGTGGTGCCAATAATCGTATTGCCATCTTTGAGCGTGATAATGGCGTTGGCTTCGCTGGTGCCGCTCAATGTTGGCAACGTATCCTTGGTCGCTTGCCCGCTGGTTAACGTTAGATCGGTTCCCGTTTGTGTCTGGTCATCAACCACCAACGTGATCGCCGGAAGTATCGGCGCGCTGGTATCGACCACCGCAGTAAAGGTGGTGGCCGGGCTCACGTTCCCCGCCGCGTCGGTGGTGGTGAGTGTGAGCGGGTGGCTGCCTTCGGTCAGTGCTGGATTTGGTGTCCATGTCCAATTCCCCGTTGCATCAACAGGAATCGTTGCAACCACCGTACCGTTATCGCTAATAATCAGCGTGGTATTGGGTTCAACGGTTCCGCTAAAGGTTGGCGTGTTGTCGTTGGTTGGTTGACCAGAAATCACCGCTCCTGGCGTGGTGGTGTCATCCGTCACGCTGCCAATCACTGGTGCAAGGGGCGCGGTGGTATCCACGTTTAATGAGAAACCTGCGGACGGTACGCTGACGTTCCCGGCCGCATCGGTTGAGGTGACGGTTATCGGATGTGAGCCATTGCCCAAATCCACCGTCGGCGTAAAGGTCCAGGTGCCCCCAGCGCCTACTACGGCGGTGCCGATTGACGTGCCGTTATCAAGGATGGTGATTGTCGAGCCTGCTTCCCCGCTGCCGGTAAGGGTTGGGCGCGGATCGTTGGTGGCTTGCCCGCTACTGACATTGCCTGTTATCGGTGCCACATCGTCAGTAACAGATGTGATAACTGGAATCGTCGGTGCGGCTGTATCAACGATGACAGTAAAGGCCGGCGACTGGCCGCTGGTCTCAAGGAGTGTGTTCTGGCTGACGGCAAAGGTATGCGAGCCTTGGGCCAGCGCTGCTGGGATCTGGTAGCTCCATGTGCCTGAAAGAGTGGCAGTCACAGTGGCAACTTCTGCCCCATCCACAAAGATATGAACAGTTGCGAGAGATGCAGCATTTGAGCCATTCAGTGTCGGCGTGGTGTCGTTGGTTGTTTTTCCATTGGCGATATCTCCGGTAATTGTTCCCGCGTCATCCACAACATGGTCAATGGTTGGAGGTTGAAGGGTGAGTGAGAGAGTTGTATCAAAGCCTGCTGATGGGCTTTGGTTTCCTGCAATATCCTGCGCTATCGCTATCAGCGATGTGCCAGGTAACTGGGCAGGCGACAGAGTGATAGCCCATTTCCCATCGGCATCAGCGATGCCACGGCCCAGCTCCGTTGTACTGTTTCTGATGATGACAGTACTGCCAACTTCGGCAGTGCCGCTGACAACTGTGCCATCAGGGACTAAAACAGTCGGCGCGGCTGGCGGAGCTGTATCCACCGTAATCAAAATTGGCGCAGATGGCCCAACCGAGTTACCCGCCGGATCTGTTGCGCCAATCGTCAGCGAATGCCCGTTTTCTGCCAGCTCAGGCAACGTCACACTCCAGGTACCATTCGCGCCAACGGTTGTTGTCGCAATGGGCGTGGCTCCGCCGTTGTCATAAATATTAATCGTGCTGCCAACGGTGCCAGTGCCGTTGAAGGTCGGGGTTTTGTCGTCGGTAACGCTGCCACTCGTCAGCGGAGTTTGAATGACGCCTTCGTTATCAACAATTTCTGTCACCACCGGGGCGGTGAGCGGCGTGTTATCAACGGTTAAGGTAAAGGCCGCTGTCGGGTCGCTGACGTTACCCGCCGGATCGGTTGCGGTGGCGGTCAGATTCAGCGTGCCGTTCGGCAACGCGGTAGCAGGCGTAATCGTCCACACACCGCCTGTGACGAGAGCGGTGCCAAGCACGGTGCTGCCGTTGTACAGCGTGATGGTATCGCCATCTTCGCCAGTGCCGTGGAAGACGGGAATGTTGTCATCGGTAACGCCACCGCTGGTTAATGCCGCTGTCACTGCGCCGACATCGTCGTCAGCAAAATCAATGGTTGGCGCATTTGGCACTTCGGTATCCAGCGTGAAGCTGATGGCACCGGACTCCTGGCTGGTATTCCCTGCGGCATCGGTTGCGGTCACGGTAATGGAATGGTCTGGTGTGGTGAACGGCGTCTGCGGCGTAAAGCTCCAGCTCCCATCGGCTCTGACAGTCGTCGTGCCAAGTGACGCGCCATTATCGAGGATCGTGATGGTATCGCCCGCCGTTCCCGTGCCGGAGAAGGTCGGTGTGGTGTCGTTGGTGCTGCCGTTATTGGCGATGGTTCCAAGCCCTGGGGACACATCGTCAGTCACGGTTGGAATGCCCGGTGTGGCTGGGATCGAGGAGTCCACGGTTAACGTAAAGCCAGCCGATGGCAGGCCGACGTTACCTACGGGATCGGTCGCCACGGCGGTGAGCGTATGAGCGCCTTCAGTTAATGCTGTGGTTGGGGTAAATGTCCAGTTTCCGCCAGCCGGAACGGTAATCGTGCCAATAGGCGTGGTGCCGCCATTATCGTAAATCCTGATGGTGGCCCCAACTTCCCCGGTTCCTGAAAGCGTTGGAGTCCCGTTTTGTATGCTGCCGCCGCTGACCAGTGTGGCGCTGGCACCGCCGACTTCACCCACGGCGTTCACAATCAACGGTGCAGCCGGAGGCGTGGTGTCTATCGTCAGATTATAGTTGGCCGCAGGGCTGGCGTTGCCCGCCGCATCGGTAGCCACCGCGGTAAGTGCGTGCGCTCCCTCCGTCAGAGGTTGCGTTGGCGTGATACTCCATTGGCCATCTATTCCGATGGTGAATGAGCCGATGGCTGTTGCGCCATCGTAAAGCGTGATGGTTGAGCCTGGCGCCCCGGTGCCGTTGAATTGCGGACGGGTATCATCGGTGGAAGAATTGTTGCCAAGCGGGGCGATTACGCTGCCGATATCATCCACCGCGCCAGTAATGACCGGGGTTGCTGGCGGCGTGGTGTCTATCGTAATCACAAACTCGGTAGACGGAGCAATGACGTTACCCGCAGAGTCTGAAGCCGTGACCGTAAAGCGATGCTCGCTTTCGGTAAGTGCGGTGGTCAGTGTGTAACTCCAGGTGCCGGAGGCATCGACAGTAAACGTCGTCAGCGTCGTTGTGCCGTCGAGCGTCAGAGTCACCGTCGAGCCAGGTTCACCGGTGCCCTGGAGGGTTGGGGTCGTGTCGTTAGTGACGCCATTATTCGGCACGGAACCGGTAATTGTTCCAACATCATCACTCACTAAAGTGATTGCCGGAGCGAGCGGGGCGATGGAGTCGACAGTCAGGCTAAACGATGCGGCTGGGCTTATGTTGTTATCGGCATCGGTCGCGGTGACCGTCAGGTTATGCAGCCCTTGCCCCAGCGCAGTCGTCGGCGTGAAACTCCAGATGCCGCCAGGGTCGGCGGTAACAGTGCCGATTGGCGTGGTCCCGCCGTTGTCATAGATGTTGATTGTTGCACCTGGTTCGGCGGTGCCTTGCAGCGTCGGTTTATTGTCGTTGGTGGTATCGCCGTTGTTCAGATTGCCTGTGATATTGGCAATATCGTCAACCACAGCGCCGATCACCGGAACCGCTGGTGGCGTGGAGTCGGGGGCATCAACCGGCGCTTCTGGCCCGGTGTTCCCGGCTTTATCCGTGGCGGTGACTTCCAGCGTTTCGCCGTTGGTTTGTGCAGGCGTTATGGTGACGCTAAAGCTGCCATCATCCCCGGCTTTTCCATCACCCAGCGGGTTGCCGCTACTGTCGCTAACCGTCACGGTACTGCCGGGTTCGGCGTTACCGGTGACCACAGTTCCTTCGTCGTTAACCGCCAGATTGGTCGGGGCGCCAGGGTCGGTGGTGTCCTGGGCCAGTACGCCGGTATTCGGGCCTTCGTTACCTGCCGCATCTGTGGCGCTGACCAACAGCGCTTCGCCATTAGTTTGCGCCGTCGTCAGCGGAGTGACATCGAATGCGCCATTGATATCCGCAGTACCCGTTCCCAGCACCAGACCATTCCCGTCGGTGACGGTAATAATGCTGCCGGCTTCCGCCGTGCCGGTGACATGCAGACCATCGACTGAAACTTGCAGACCGGTTGGGGCGGCGGGGGGAGTGGTGTCAACATTCACGGTATAGGTATTTGATACGGTGCTGACGTTGCCCACGGCGTCCTTGGCGGTGACGGTGAAACTGTGGCTGCCTTCACCCAGAGCCGTCGGCGTATAGCTCCAGGTACCTGTGCCATCGACAAGAATTGTGTCAATGACGGTACCGTTATCGCTGATGGTAATGGTGGAATTAGCTTCTGTTGTTCCGCTGAGGATCGGCGTTGTGTCGTTGGTCGATTGCCCGGAGATCACAGCCACTTGCGCTGTGCCGTTGTCGTCAATGGCACCCGTGATAACGGGCGCAATCGGTGCGGTTGCATCAATATCAATCGTAAAACTTGTCGATGTGGTGCCGACGTTACCGGCTAAATCCGTTGCCTGGGCGGTAAAGATATGTGGGCCATCAGGCAGATTCGAACCAGGTGTGAATGTCCAGGTTCCGTCGGTATTGACGACAGCGGTGTCCAGCAGGACACCATTGTCGAAAATGGTCACTGTTGTACCCGCTTCACCTGTGCCGTGAATGGTTGGACGCGAATCGTTGGTCGCCTGATTGTTTGTTAGCTCACCCGTTCCCGGCGTGACGTCATCAATCACGCCAGTGATCGCAGGCGCGCCAGGCGCCGCAGTATCAATAGTGACGGTAAAGGTGACGGTAAATCCGCTGGTTTCGCCATTGGTTGTTTGGGTTGCCGTGAAGGTATGTGGGCCTTCTGACATCGGGAACAAGGATTGATAAGTCCAGTTGCCGTTTACGTCCGCGATGATAGGCCCCAGCACCGGGATGCCATCAAGATAGAGATTTACGATGGCATTCGGGGCTGCCGTACCGTGAACTTCTGGCAGCGTGTCATTGGTAGATTGCCCGCTGGTGAGATTCCCGCTCACCGGATCCACGTCATCAACAAGCAGTGTGATGACAGGCGGCTGCGGCAGGCCGGAGTTGCTGGCAGTGAAGCTGGTTGAATCGCTGGTATTTCCGGCAGGATCCTGGGCAATGGCAGTCAGCGTTCCCCCTGCGGTTTGCGCCGGGGAAATATTAACCGTGAATGTGCCGGTGCTACTGTCGGCCGTCCCTCTGCCGATTTCAGTTCCACCTGCATCTTTAATAATGACGGTGCTGCCTGCTTCGGCGGTCCCGCTAACCTGCGTTCCGGTGGTTTCAACGGGCTGAGTGATTTGAGGTACAGGCGGCGCTGTGTTATCGACAGTAATGACAATCGGTGCTGATGGCCCGACGGAATTACCCGCAGGATCGGTCGCACCGATAGTCAGAGAGTGCTCCGTTTCGCTAAGTTCTGGCAGCGTAATTGACCAGCTACCATCCGGGGCGACAACGGTCGTGCCAATCGGCGTGCTTCCGCCGTTATCATAAATATTAATCGTGCTGCCCGCGGTGCCTGTGCCGTTAAAGGTTGGCGTTTTGTCGTCCGTGAAACTGCCATCGGTCAGCGGGGTTTGAATCGCCCCTACGTCATCCACAATGCCTGTTACCACAGGTTCGGTGAGCGGGGTGGTGTAAATGGTCAAGGCAAAATTGGCCGAAGGATCGCTGACGTTACCGACTGCATCGGTCGCGGTTGCGGTCAGATTTAATGGGCCACCCGCCAGCGCCTCTGTTGGGGTGATGCTCCAGACTCCGCCTGAAACGGTTGTGATACCAAGCAAGGTGCTGCCGTTGTAGAGCTTGATGATATCGCCATCGACACCCGTTCCGTGGAAGGTGGGGGTCGTGTCGTCAGTAATACCGCCGCTGAGCACTGGTTGCTGGAGATCACCGACATTATCGTCGGCATTCAAAATGACTGGCGCGTCCGGTGCGGTGGTATCGACCGTAAAGGCGAAGCCCGTAGAAGGCTGGCTAACGTTGCCTGCTTCATCGGTGGCGGTGAGGGTCAGATTATGGCTGCCATTTCCCAGCGGGGCGGTTGGGGTGTAGCTCCAGTGACCCGTTCCATCAACGGTGATAGTTCCAATAACCACACCATTGTCTTTGAGGGTGAGGGTGGTGTTAGCTTCGCCTAACCCTTTGAGAGAAGGGTGATTTTCGTTGGTGTCGCGGTTGGCAAGAATAGGTGTCTCCAGCGAACCGTTCTCGCTGTATACGCCTGTGATTGACGGTAGCGCAGGCGCTGTCGCATCAATAGTCACTGCAAATCCTGGCGATGTTCCGCTTAGATTACCCGCAGCATCCGTCGCGCTGGTGGTGAAAACGTGGCTTCCATCGCCCAGGTTTGTGTCTGGCGTGAAGTTCCAGGTTCCATTGGCCTGGACCTGAGTGGTGCCCAGCAATGTTGTTCCATTATCGAAAATCGCCACGGTACTACCGGCTTCGCCAGTGCCATTGAGCGTTGGACGAGGATCGTTGCTGAGTTGGCCGTTAGTCAGGCTGCCGGTTACGGGTGTGACATCATCCACTACGCTGGTAATCACAGGCGTGGATGGCGGGAGGGCGTCGAAAGCGGTGAATTCAGCTTCCGTGCCAATATTTCCCAGCGCATCAACACCAACAGCGAAGAGTTCTTCACCCGCTGTTTGCGCAGGAGAAAGTGTGATGGTGAAGACACCTGTCGCGGCATCTGCCATTCCTTTGCCAATTTCGTTGCCATTGGCGTCGGTAATTATCACCATGCAGCCCGATTCGGCGATGCCGGTGACTCTTGCTCCATCATCAGACACATCAAGATTTTCGGGGGCGGCAGGCCCCTGGCTATCAATAGTGACGGTATAGCTGCCGGATGGATCACTTTCACCTTTTTCATTGGTGGCGGTGGCGGTGAAATTATGCGTTCCATCAGCGAGGGGGGTGCCTGGTGTAAAGCTCCAGTTGCCGCTGGCATCAGTGACTACGGTGCCAATTTGCTGACCGTTGTCGAAAATACGTACAGTGGAGTTTGCGAGTGCGACGCCTTCTATTGTCGGAGTGTTATCGTTCGTCGATTGTCCGTCCAAAACCAGGCCGATTGTCGGGTCAGCGTCATCATTTACAGCGGTTACCACGGGTTCGACAGGATCGGGAATTAGCGGGGCGGTGACTGTGGCATCAGGGCCAATGTTTCCTGCGGGATCGGTGGCGTGCGCTGTGAGATCTTCGCCGTTAATTTGCGGATTGGTCAGTGGGATTGAAAAATTGCCATTACCATCAGCCGTCCCTGTTCCGATAGCCTGGCCTGCGCTATCGGTAATGGTCACGGTACTGCCAGGTTCTGCGCTGCCGGTAATAGTTTTACCGTCAGCCGAGACGTTCAGATTTGTCGGTGCTGCGGGTGGGGTGGTGTCAGCCGCTGGCGGTGGAGGGTTTGGTGAACCAGGGCCACCGTTGCCGTTAGAGTTGTCGCTCCCGCCACCACCTCCGCCGCCTCCGCCAGCAGCAAGGGCAATCCCCCCTGCAACCGCGACTCCGCCCAGCACCCAGGGCCAAATCGCTCCGCCGCCATGGGATTCGGCACCCGTGGCGGCCATCAGCTCATCAATATTGGCGATGTTTTCGAAGTGAAAAGCAGAGTCGGTATCCTGCACCCACCACAGCGCGCCTTTGCTGTCTTCAAGAACTAATTGGTTGCCGCCCTGATCGGCAAACGCATAGAAATTTTTAACGGTAATCACTTCACCATCTCGCAGAGTGATAACCATATCCTGATTAGTGCGAGCAATACTGGCGATATCAGCACGCTCGGCCCTGAGTTCTACAATTGAGGGAGCATTCAGCGTGATTTCTGAGCTTTCAACATTATTCGTTACGCCAGTCAGTTTTGAGATGATTGATATTGAACGCATTATTATCACTCCATTCAATGTGAACGTAGGGGCTTTGACACAGCTGATGCACGCAAATAACTTCCCCTGAACAAAGTGTTAAAATGATTCCATTGATCTATAAATTTGAAGCGAGCGAATCCGGACATCAGAATGATGACGACTAGCATTATTGATGAATTAGGTTTTCTACCGGGTCACATATTTATATAAATGGAAACTTCATACTTTCTTATCATTTTATTTCAGGGTTATTGAAGATATAGACAGGAAAGTATGAAAGCGCAAATTAAGGATTGCTAAAGAAAATCTTTAGTATCTATGAACTATCATTTTGCCAAAATATGAGTTATCGGGACTAGATTTTCGGGATTTACCTGAAGGGTGGCTATACAGTTAGTGGTGGTTAAATTTGTATTCATTCAATGTGTTACAGGGTTTGTTTGGGCTGGGGATATGATGACTAGAACAACTGAAGGCGCTTTTTTTATAAGGTTATTTCCCGATGGGAAAGTTGTTCATTTATCTGTTTGAGTTGAAATAGAGGTGAAAAATTTTGCTTTTATTAAGCAGGGTTTATCCAACGAAGCGGGTTGTTGCGGATAACACTGAATGTGTTTATGAGGGGTAGCACACAACTAATAAACGTGTGGAATATATTTTCCATAAATAACTTACCGAAACTAATTGTTCAGAATGATAATTTTATATTTAACTTATTTATAAAACAGGAATGTAAAATACATTACCGGTTCTTAGTAATAAGAACCGGTAATGATATCTGGAGGTTATAGAATAAGGGTTATCGACCGGCGTGCTTCATGATGCGAGCTTTATCCAGCGCCCATTCTTTGTCTTTCAAATCTGTACGCTTGTCGTGTTGTTTCTTACCTTTTGCAACGCCGATTTTGACTTTACACCAGGCATTTTTCCAGTACATCGACAGAGCCACGACGGTATAACCATCACGGTTGATACGGCCGTAAAGATTGTCCAGTTCGCGCTGATTAAGCAGGAGTTTACGCGTGCGTGTAGGGTCGCAGACCACATGGCTTGAAGCCACATTTAGTGGGGTAAAGTTGGCACCGAACAAGTATGCTTCGCCGTCTTTCAAAATGACGTAGCTATCACCTATGTTGGCCTTCCCGGCACGTAGAGATTTTACTTCCCAGCCTTGTAGCACTAGCCCCGCTTCATACTCATCTTCGATAAAGTATTCATGGCGGGCGCGTTTGTTTTGCGCAATGGTGGCTGAACCTGGTTTGAATGCTTTTTTCTTTGTCATAGTGCTGCTCAGTATATGTAATCCAGGAGTTCAAATACACCCCGCTTCGCTGCGAGGATGAAGGCATATCTTAGCACGGCTCCAGGCTAAGAGTTTTTCTTTGCGTGATGATAAATGTTATTATTTGCCCGTTTTGTGACTCTCAGGAAATGCTATGCCTCAGATTACCCGTACTGCGCTAGTGCCTTACAGCGCGGAGCAGATGTATCAATTAGTGAACGACGTGAAATCCTATCCAGATTTTTTACCGGGTTGCACTGGCAGCCGGGTGCTTAACGCGTCGGCCGAACAGATGACGGCGGCTGTCGATGTTTCCAAAGCTGGGATCAGCAAAACTTTCACGACGCGTAACACCTTGACCAGCAATCAAAGTATTTTGATGCATCTTGTCGATGGGCCGTTTAAGTCATTAATGGGGGGCTGGAAGTTCACGCCATTAAGCGCTGAAGCATGCCGTATTGAGTTCCAACTTGATTTTGAATTTACCAACAAACTTATTGAGTTGGCGTTTGGGCGTATCTTCAAAGAGCTTGCGGGTAACATGGTTCAGGCGTTTACCGTGCGTGCGAAAGAGGTCTACAGTGTCGCCTGAAATTAAGGTCGAAGTGGTTTATGCGCTGCCTGAAAAGCAGTACTTGCTTAAAGTCTGGCTGGCGTACGGGAGTACCGTTGAGCAGGCGATTGCCGCATCGGGCATCCTTGAATTGCGTACCGATATTGATTTGACGAAGAATAAGGTTGGGATTTTTAGCCGCCCGGTAAAACTGACCGACACGCTTAACGACGGAGATCGGGTGGAGATTTATCGGCCGCTCATTGCTGACCCGAAAGAGTTAAGACGCCAGCGCGCTGAAAAGGCTGCTCAGAAGTAGACAAAAAAGTAGTCGAAACAGTAGCAAAAACAAAGGTGCCACGTGGGCACCTTTTTTGTTGGTTATTCTTTTTCCAGCTTCGGCTTGTTGTCGATGTTGGTCAACACACCGCTGCTGTTGAAACTCAGAGTCAGTGTTTGCTGAGTTACGCCTTCATGCCCTGGTTGCTGGCGGAAGACATAGAACCAGGTACTTGTACCGAATGGATCGGTCATCATTGGCGTACCCAGAGCATACGCAACTTGTTGTTGAGTCATGCCAGTACGAATCTTTGACACATCGTTCTGTGTCAGGTAGTTCCCCTGGTTAATGTCGGGGCGGTAAACCACTCGCTCCAGAGTGGAACAGCCTGCGGTCAGCATAAGAAGAACCGCTGCGGCAGCAGTCAGCGTTTTACAGCGCATAGTGATTTGATTCCTTTTCGGGCCCGAGCAGCACATGGCTCATTCATAATATGCCGATGATAATAAACCTTTACGCAGTTTAAAACATTAAGGCGCTTAACTCTGACCCTGGTACGGCAAAAAAGTTGGCTTAAAACCTGCTCAATTAACAATACTCTAGCTGATTGGTGCTTTTTTGAACGATGAGGTTATGCCGCCAACAACTCTTTTGCGTTAGCCAGTGTATTACGGGTGACTTCGCTGCCACCAAGTAAACGAGCCAATTCTTGCAAGCGTGAGCGCTTATCAAGCGGCTGCATGTGAGTTTCTGTCATTTCACCGTCGGTTTCTTTACTGACAAAGAAGTGATGATGGCCACAGCCTGCAACTTGCGGCAGATGCGTGACGCACATAACCTGGGTTGACTCGCCGAGCTGGCGCAATAATTTACCCACCACTGCTGCTGTTGGGCCGCTGATACCGACATCCACTTCATCGAAAATCAGCGCTGGTGTTTCCATTTTACGTGCGGTGATCACTTGAATTGCCAGCGCAATACGTGAAAGCTCGCCACCTGAGGCCACTTTCGCCAGCGGTTGCAACGGCTGACCAGGGTTGGTGCTGACGCGGAAATCAATGCGGTCCGCACCTTCTGCTGTCAGGTGGTTTTCATTGAATTCAACGTCAATGGCGAGTTTGCCGTGAGGCATAGACAAAGAATGCATGCTTTCGGTGATCAGCTCACAAAGTTCAGCCGCGTAGTGCGCGCGACGCTGGTGTAACTCGCGTGCGGTGCTAAGCGCTTGCTGATGATGGATGGCTACCGCCTGCATCAGTTCATCCTGAGAGCTGGCCTGATCGTCTAACTGTTGAAGTTCTTCGAGCAATTGCTGATGAAAAGCGGGCAGCTCTTCCGGAGAAATATGGTGTTTGCGTGCCAGCGAGATTTGCCGCGAGATGCGCTGTTCCAGTTCGTACAAACGGTTCGGATCAAGATCGAGGCGGTCACAGTAGTGGCGTAGCTCGTCACTAGCTTCCGAAATCTGAATGTTAGCTTCTTCGAGCATATTTAATACGCCGGAGAGTTTGCTATCCATTCCCGCCAGTTCTTCCATCAAATGACGAACGGTATACAGCTGGCTTTGCAGGTTATTGTCTTCGCCATCAGCAAGGATCGCCAGCGCTTGCTGGCTGACGGAGATCAATTGCCCGCTGTTGGCCAGACGTTTGTACTCTTCGTCGATTTGCTCAAATTCACCTGCAATCGGTGAGAACTCATTGAGTTCTTTCAATTGATAATTCAGTAATTCGCTGCGGGATGCGCGTTCCTGAGCAAGTTGTTGGTGTTGTGCCAGAGTGCGGCAGCTTTGATGCCAGTCGCGATAGTTCTCTGCCATTTTCAAAAGCAGTGCGGATTCACCTGCATATCCATCCAGCAGATTTTTTTGATGCTCAGGTTTTAACAAAAGCTGGTGCGCATGTTGACCATGAATTTGAATCAGCATCTGGCCGAGGTCGCGCAATTGAGAAAGAGGAACCGCCGTGCCGTTAATAAAGCCACGTGAGCGGCCATCGCTGCTGATAACGCGGCGCAGCAAGCATTCACGACCATCATCAAGTTGATTTTCTTCTAGCCAACGCAGGGCGGCAGGGGTGTCTTTCAAAGAGAAGCGGGCGCAAAGATCAGCGCGGCTGGCACCCTGACGAACCATATCAGCTTCAGCGCGGCCGCCAAGACACAATCCTAAGGCATCAATAGCAATAGATTTACCGGCACCTGTTTCACCGGTAATGGCGGTCATGCCGTGATGAAAATCGATTTCCAGTTCACGAACGATTGCGAAGTTACTGATGGTGAGTTGTGCCAGCATAATAGCTTTCCTGTATGAAAAGACATGACTGTGTTTTCATACAGTATAAACTGGTTTTATATACAGTAAAGAGCTAGTGGCACTTTTTAGAATAATTTTTTCGACCAGCCGAGTTTTGAGCTTAATGTATTGAAATAGCTGTAATCTTTAGGGTGAATGAGATTGAGGTGATAATCGCAGCGGCGAATTAAAACATCTTCCCCTTCCTGAATTGGCAGGGCAATCTGACTATCGCAACTGATTTCAAGGTCACTGCGCATATGCGAGAAACGCAGACGGATGGTACTGCTGCTGTTAATGACCAACGGGCGAGCAGAAAGCGTGTGCGGGAACATCGGCACCAGTGTGATGGCGTCCAGCGACGGGGTAAGAATAGGCCCGCCTGCCGAGAGTGAGTAGGCCGTTGAGCCAGTGGGGGTCGAAATTATTAGCCCATCGGAACGTTGTGAGAATGCGAAGACTTCATCGATATAGACTTCGAATTCAATCATATGGGCGACTTTGCCAGGGTGCAGAACCACTTCGTTGATAGCGGTGCTCAGGCGCGTCGGCGTGTCCTGCTGGCACACCTGTGCTTCGAGTAAGAAGCGGCGCTCGGCGATGTAATGCCCTTCGAGCACATCGGCCAGTTGTTGTTGCGCGTTGTCTGGGTCAAGGTCGGTCAGAAAACCGAGATTGCCACGGTTGATGCCGATGACTTTGATATCGTAACGGGCAAGTACACGCGCGGCACCTAGCATATTGCCGTCGCCACCGACCACGACCGCAAGATCAGCTTGTTGCCCGATTTCCGCCAGCGTGCCAGTTTTCACATTCTGGAGGTTAAGTTCCTGGGCGATTTGCTGCTCGACAATCACGTCGTAGCCTTTTTTGCATAGCCAGCGATACAGCATTTCATGCGTGGTGAGGGCTGTAGGGTGACGTGGATGCCCGACAATACCAATGCAGTTGAAATGTTTGTTCATTATGCTGAAGGTCCTTATGCGCAGATATGCCGTCTTATTATGACAATATGTCACGTTCCCTTGAATCCCGGAAACTGATCCCCATAATAAGCGAACCAGCGAGATGAATGCTAAAAACGCGGAGAAATTCATGAGTAGTAAAGATCAGAAAACACCAGACGAGCAAGTCTCGGACGAAATTGCAATGGAAAGCCACGAAGAAGTCGAGGCCGTAGAGGGTGCCGAAGTGGTTGATCCGCGCGATGAACAAATTGCCGATTTAACAGCGCAACTGGAAGAAGTTCAGCAGCGCGAGCGTGACAGCGTGTTACGCAATAAAGCGGAAATGGAAAACCTCCGTCGCCGTACCGAACTCGATATTGAGAAGGCGCACAAGTTCGCTCTGGACAAATTTGTCAACGAGCTGCTGCCGGTTATCGACAGCCTTGACCGCGCTCTGGAAGTGGCAGACAAATCCAACACCGATTTAGCCGCTATGATTGAAGGCATTGAATTAACTCAGAAATCAATGCTGGATGTAGTGCGTAAATTTGGTGTGGAAGTGGTTGGCGAGACCAATGTTCCGTTCAACCCGGATGTCCATCAGGCGATTGCAATGGTTGAGTCCGAAGATGTTGCACCAAACCATGTGCTGATGGTGATGCAAAAGGGTTACACCCTTAATGGCCGCACACTGCGCGCAGCAATGGTTTCGGTGGCTAAAGCCAAAGCGTAATTCGCACTATTGCTTTAAATAAAAAGCCAGCCTTCGCGGCTGGCTTTTTTGTGTCTGCTACAAAAGCGATTTACTCTTGAACACTCTCGCGAAGCGACGTAACTGGGGTCACGCGGACTTGCTTAATCATGTTGTCCTGCACATCGAGAATATCAATATCGTAGTGGCTTAAGCGCACGCGCGTTTCAACAGCCGGAATCTCTTGCAGCTCTTCGAGCAACATACCGTTGATGGTGCGTGCTTCATCTTCCGGTAACGTCCAGTTGAACGCTTTGTTGATTTCACGCACGTTCGCACTGCCTTCGATAATCACGGAGCCATCGTTTTGCGGCATCACTTCTTCGGCGAGTGTTGGGGACATTGACGTGGTGAAGTCGCCGACAATCTCTTCAAGAATATCTTCGACCGTGACTAATCCCTGAATGTCGCCGTATTCATCAACAACCAGGCCGACCTTCTTCTTATTGCGCTGGAATTTTACCAGTTGCACGCTGAGCGGCGTGCCTTCCGGGACAAAGTAAATTTCATCGGATGCACGCAGCAAGGTTTCCTTGGTGAACTCCTGCTTTTCCGTCATTAAACGGTAGGCTTCACGCACTCGCAGCATGCTGATGGCGTCATCCAGCGTGTCGCGATACAGCACAATGCGCCCGTGAGGGGAGTGCGTCAGTTGGCGAACGATAGATTTCCAGTCGTCGTTGATATTGATACCGACGATTTCATTTCGCGGCACCATGATGTCGTCGACGCTCATTTTCTCAAGATCCAGAACCGAGAGCAGCATATCCTGGTTGCGACGGGAGATTTTTGTGTGTGACTCATGCACCAGGGTACGTAATTCGTCTTTGTTTAGCGCGCTACTGACGGTGCTGACGTTTTTGATACCCATCAGGCGCATCAACGTACGCGTGATGATGTTTAGCAACCATACCAGGGGCATCATCAGGATTTGCAGCGGGCCGAGCAGGAAGCTGCTCGGGAAGGCGACTTTTTCTGGGTACAGCGCGGCGATAGTTTTTGGCAGCACCTCAGCAAAGACCAGAACCACGAAGGTGAGGATACCGGTTGCGATAGCAACGCCAGCATCACCGTATAAACGCATGCCGACGATTGTGCCAATGGCTGAGGCCAGAATGTTGACCAGGTTATTACCGATGAGCACCAGGCTAATCAGGCGGTCTGGCTTGCGAAGCAGTTTTTCGACCCGTTTAGCGGCCCGGTTGCCCTGTTTGGCTAGGTGGCGCAGCTTGTAACGGTTAAGCGTCATCATGCCGGTTTCAGAGCCGGAGAAGTACGCTGAAACGACTACCATGATGATCAGTGTGACAATCAACGTAGTCGTTGAGATCTGTTCCAAAAGGATTTCCTTTATAAAGACAACATTAGCCGACGAATTGTTGCAGGACGCGGCTACCAAAATAGGCGAGAGTCAGAATCGCTGCACCCGCGACGTTAAACCACACCACACGGCGGCCACGCCAACCTTCATGATAGTGTCCCCAAAGTAAAACGATGTAGACAAACCATGCGAGAATCGACAACACCGCTTTATCGACGTTTTCGAGACTGAAAAGATTTTTCAGATAAAACAGGCCGGTGCACAGAGTTAGCGTCAGCAGGACCACGCCGACTTGGGTGATATGAAACATTTTGCGCTCAATGCTCATCAACGGCGGCATTTCAGCACGGAAGGCGAGTTTTTTATTTTTGAGCTGGTAGTCAATCCATGCCAGCTGTAGCGCGTAAAGTGCCGCAATAATCAGCGTGGCGTAGGCAAAGAGTGACAGACCAATATGCACCATCATACCCGGTGTTGTTTCCAGATGGGTGATGAATTCATTGGGCATAAAGGTGGCAAGCGCCAGATTGATGAGCGCAAATGCGTAAACAATTGGCAACAGTAGCCAACCGCGATTACGTGACGCAACGATGGTCATCACCGTGCAAATCATCAAACTGACGAGTGAGCCGACGTTAAGCAAGCTGAGGTTCTGCCCCCCGTCAGCGTTAAAAATACGTGCTTCAAGCGCCAGGCCGTGACTTACCAGCGCGATAACAGCAGAGATGATAGCGAAACGCCGCCATCCGCTGTTTTTTGTCAGCAGACTTGGGATAATCAGCGCGAGGCTGCTGGAATAGGCTACAAGCGCAAGGATTGCGAAAACAGGCATATAAAGTGTCGGTCAATTAGCCAGAGAAGAAAAAAACCAGTATAACGTTACCTGCCGCCTGCTCCAACTCTAACCGTTGCATCACACCAAAGGCGGCTTCATGTTATAATCCGCCAAATTCTGTTTTGTGTCGCAAGCTGCGGCCCTAAGTTACCACGTTAGGCAAAAGACAATGTTTGATAATTTAACTGACCGTCTGTCGCGCACACTGCGCAATATCAGCGGCCGCGGGCGGCTGACTGAAGAGAATGTAAAAGAAACACTGCGCGAAGTGCGCATGGCATTGCTGGAAGCGGACGTTGCGCTGCCGGTGGTGCGTGACTTTATCAGCCGCGTAAAAGAAAAAGCGGTTGGCCATGAAGTTAACAAAAGCCTGACTCCGGGTCAGGAGTTCGTCAAAATCGTGCGCGCCGAACTGGTTGCGGCGATGGGCGACGAGAATGCCAGCCTGAATCTTGCAGCACAGCCGCCAGCCGTTGTGCTGATGGCGGGTCTGCAAGGTGCAGGTAAAACCACAAGCGTAGGTAAGTTAGGTAAATTCCTGCGTGAGAAGCACAAGAAAAAAGTGCTGGTGGTGTCTGCTGACGTTTATCGCCCCGCGGCGATCAAACAGTTGGAAACGCTGGCTGAACAAGTCGGTGTCGATTTCTTCCCGTCTGATGTTGGCCAAAAGCCTGTCGATATCGTTAATGCGGCGCTGAAAGAAGCGAAGCTGAAATTCTTTGACGTGCTGCTGGTGGATACCGCCGGTCGTTTGCACGTTGATGAAGCGATGATGGACGAAATCAAACAGGTTCACGCTGCGATTAACCCAGTTGAAACTCTGTTTGTTGTCGACGCGATGACCGGCCAGGATGCGGCAAATACCGCAAAAGCTTTCAACGAAGCGTTGCCATTGACGGGTGTCGTACTGACCAAAGTCGACGGTGATGCACGCGGTGGTGCGGCTCTTTCCATTCGTCATATCACCGGCAAGCCGATTAAATTCCTCGGCGTAGGCGAAAAGACCGAAGCGCTGGAGCCTTTCCACCCGGATCGTATCGCTTCTCGTATTCTGGGGATGGGCGATGTTCTGTCGCTTATCGAAGATATTGAGAGCAAAGTTGACCGTGCTCAGGCGGAAAAACTTGCCACCAAACTCAAGAAGGGCGATGGGTTTGATCTCAACGACTTCCTTGACCAGCTCAAGCAAATGAAAAACATGGGCGGCATGGCGAGTATGATGAGCAAACTGCCAGGTATGGGGCAGTTGCCGGATAACGTTAAGTCGCAAATGGATGACAAAGTTCTGGTGCGTATGGAAGCGATTATTAATTCCATGACGCTCAAAGAGCGTGCGCAGCCAGAGATTATCAAAGGTTCACGTAAACGTCGTATCGCGATGGGTGCGGGTATGCAGGTGCAAGACGTCAACCGTCTGCTTAAGCAGTTCGACGACATGCAACGCATGATGAAGAAGATGAAGAAAGGCGGAATGGCGAAAATGATGCGCGGCATGAAAGGTATGATGCCGCCAGGTTTCCCAGGCCGTTAATTTCTGTAATTTTTGTTTTGCTTGTAAAACAAAAATTGATTTCCGCTCAGGAATGAGTACAATTTTCGGGCTTTTAATATGACACTAGGCTCCATCCCTCGATGGGGCCTGGTGTTTTATTCACTAAAGAGGATGTTATGGTAACTATTCGTTTAGCACGTCACGGCGCTAAAAAGCGTCCGTTCTACCAGGTTGTTGTTACTGACAGCCGTAATGCACGTAACGGTCGCTTCATTGAGCGCGTTGGTTTCTTCAACCCTATCGCTGGCGAAAAAGACGAGGCAACTCGCCTGGATCTGGATCGCATCGAGCATTGGGTTGGCCAAGGCGCAACCGTTTCTGATCGCGTATCTGCGCTGATCAAAGCAGCAAAAAAAGCAGCTTAATCTGTCACGGTGGTCATGATGAGCAATCAAATCTCCGCAAAGGCACCTGTTAACCCAATCGTATTGGGTAAGATGGGATCCTGCTACGGTATTCGAGGTTGGCTCAGAGTGTTTTCCTCCACCGAAGACGCCGATAGCATTTTTGAGTACCAGCCCTGGTTTATCCAGAAGGCGGGTCAGTGGCAGCAAGTACAGCTGGAAAGCTGGAAGCACCACAATCAGGATCTGATCATCAAGCTGAAAGGCGTTGACGATCGGGATGCGGCGAATCTACTCACTAATTGCGAAATTGTGATTGATTCAGCGCAATTGCCAGGTCTCGAAGAGGGCGATTACTACTGGAAAGACCTTATGGGTTGCCAGGTGGTAACGACTCAGGGATATCAGCTCGGTAAAGTCATCGACATGATGGAAACCGGCTCAAATGACGTTCTCGTCATTAAGGCAAACCTGAAAGATGCGTTCGGTATCAAGGAGCGGCTGGTTCCGTTCCTCGATGGGCAGGTTATCAAGAAAGTCGATCTCGCTACTCAAACCATTGAAGTAGATTGGGATCCTGGTTTTTAAAACCTCCGGATAAACGGTAATAGACGGCGTTATGGGGATTGGCTTGTGTTTATTGGTGTAGTTAGCCTGTTTCCAGAGATGTTTCGCGCAATTACCGATTTCGGGGTAACTGGCCGGGCAGTAAAAAATGGCCTGCTGAGCATCCAAAGCTGGAGTCCACGTGACTTCACTTATGACCG
>Ga0160438_1000220_pt1 | contig 18916 bp, 17 predicted proteins | sample HID1975K_E0MG_FD_108203 | JGI IMG/M metagenome (GOLD analysis project Ga0160438, IMG submission 108203) | Enriched soil microbial communities from UW Madison campus, WI, USA - HID1975K_E0 MG | ecosystem: Environmental > Terrestrial > Soil > Unclassified | place: USA: Madison, Wisconsin...
ATGAAACTGGTGATGGGCATTTCTGACAGGATTTACGTGGTAAACCAGGGGACGCCGCTTGCGAACGGCACGCCGGAGCAAATCCGGAATAACCCTGACGTAATCCGCGCCTACTTAGGTGAAGCATAATGGGGGTGAGGCTTAATATGGAAAATATCATGTTGTCATTTGACCATGTGAGCGCCCACTACGGAAAAATCCAGGCGCTTCATGAGGTTAGTCTGCACATCAAACAGGGCGAAATCGTTACCCTGATTGGCGCGAACGGCGCCGGTAAAACGACGCTGTTGGGAACACTGTGTGGTGACCCGCGTGCTTCAAGCGGCAAGATTACCTTTGATGGTAAAGACATCACCGACTGGCATACCGCGCGCATCATGCGTGAAGCAGTGGCGATTGTGCCGGAAGGCCGCCGCGTGTTTTCACGCATGACGGTAGAAGAGAACCTGGCGATGGGTGGCTTCTTCGCGGAACGCGACCAGTATCATGAACGCATCCAACGCGTTTACGAACTGTTCCCACGCTTGCTGGAGCGCCGTATTCAGCGTGCGGGTACGATGTCCGGTGGTGAGCAACAAATGCTGGCGATTGGCCGTGCATTAATGAGCCAACCGCGCCTGCTGCTGTTAGATGAACCATCGCTCGGCCTCGCGCCAATCATCATTCAGCAGATTTTCGATACCATCGAACAACTGCGCAGCGAAGGCATGACCATCTTCCTCGTCGAGCAGAACGCCAACCAGGCGCTGAAGCTTGCTGACCGCGGCTACGTGCTGGAAAACGGCCACGTGGTACTGGAAGACACAGGTGATGCACTTCTGGCTAACGAAGCGGTGCGTAGCGCCTACCTCGGCGGCTAGTTTATCGTTTCAAACACAAGGAGCCTTTTGGCTCCTTTTTTTATGACATTTTGCCACCAGTCATAATTCCTTCACTTCATCGTAACGATCCTGTCACCTCACGGTTATTTTTCTGTCATTCGCGCATGTCATGTTTTGATGCGAACAAAAACGCGTATTTTCGCGCAACTTATTCAACTCAAAATAATTCGAGAGATAAGACATGACTGCATCGTTACGACACACAGCAATTTGCCTGGCGCTTGGATGCGTATTTAGCAGTAGCGCTATCGCCGCCACTTCCATTCCTTTCTGGCACTCGATGGAAGGCGAACTGGGCAAAGAAGTTGATTCACTGGCTCAACGCTTTAACCAGACGCATCCTGACTACAAAATTGTTCCGGTTTATAAAGGCAACTACGAACAAAACCTGGCGGCAGGGATTGCGGCATTCCGTTCGGGCAATGCGCCAGCCATTTTGCAGGTTTATGAAGTAGGCACGGCGACCATGATGGCCTCGAAAGCGATCAAGCCGGTGTATGAAGTATTTAACGATGCAGGGATCAAGTTCGACGAATCCCAGTTTGTGCCGACGGTTTCCGGGTACTACACCGATGCGAAAACCGGGCATCTGCTTTCCCAGCCTTTCAACAGCTCAACGCCAGTGCTGTATTACAACAAAGACGCCTTTAAAAAAGCCGGTCTGAACCCGGATCAGCCGCCAAAAACCTGGCAGGATCTGGCTGATTACACCGCCAAACTGAAAGCAGCGGGCATGAAGTGCGGCTACGCCAGCGGCTGGCAGGGCTGGATTCAAATTGAAAACTTCAGCGCCTGGAATGGCCTGCCCGTTGCGACCAAAAACAACGGCTTTGATGGCACTGACGCGGTTCTGGAATTCAATAAACCCGAGCAAGTGAAACACATTGCGCTGTTGCAAGAGTTGAACAAGAAAGGCGATTTCAGCTACTTCGGCCGTAAAGACGAATCCACTGAGAAGTTCTACAACGGCGATTGCGCCATTACTACCGCCTCTTCCGGTTCGCTGGCAGATATCCGCCACTACGCCAAATTCAACTACGGCGTGGGCATGATGCCTTATGACGCAACCATCCCGAATGCGCCACAAAACGCCATTATCGGCGGGGCAAGTTTATGGGTAATGCAGGGTAAAGACGCGGCAACTTACAAAGGCGTTGCCGAGTTTATGCAGTTCCTCGCCCAGCCTGAAATCGCTGCCGAATGGCACCAGAAAACGGGTTACTTGCCGATTACCAAAGCCGCGTATGACCTGACGCGCGAGCAAGGTTTCTACGAGAAAAACCCAGGTGCTGACATCGCCACGCGCCAGATGATGAACAAGCCGCCATTGCCATTCACCAAAGGTCTGCGTCTGGGCAACATGCCGCAGATTCGTACCATCGTGGACGAAGAACTGGAATCGGTGTGGACCGGCAAGAAAACCCCTCAGCAGGCGTTAGACAGCGCGGTTGAGCGTGGTAATCAGCTGCTGCGCCGTTTCGAGCAGTCGACTAAGTCCTGATAAACAACCCTCATCCCAACCTTCTCCTTGAGGGCGAAGGAGAAAACCGTTTTCCCCTCTCCAGGGGGAGAGGGACGGGGTGAGGGCGGCAATGCCATTTATAAGAGTCACGCTATGTCATCATCTCGTCCTGTATTCCGTTCCGGTTGGCTGCCGTATGCACTAGTCCTGCCGCAACTGGTTATCACCATTATCTTTTTCATTTGGCCTGCGGGCGAAGCGCTGTGGTATTCACTTCAGAATGTCGATCCATTTGGGCTTTCAAGCACGTTTGTCGGCCTGGATAACTTCAAGCAGCTTTTCCACGACAGCTACTATCTCGACTCTTTTTATACCACCTTAATTTTCAGCGGATTAGTGGCAGGCAGTGGGCTGCTGGTGTCGCTGTTTTTCGCCGCCCTTACAGATTATGTGGTGCGCGGCAGCCGTATTTATCAAACCCTAATGTTGCTGCCGTATGCGGTGGCTCCCGCGATTGCCGCCGTATTGTGGATCTTCTTGTTTAACCCTGGGCGCGGCTTGCTGACTCATGTGCTTGAGCAGTTTGGTTATCACTGGAACCACGCGCAAAACAGCGGTCAGGCGATGTTCCTCGTGGTGTTTGCCTCGGTCTGGAAGCAAATCAGCTACAACTACCTGTTCTTCTTCGCTGCACTTCAGTCGATTCCTCGATCTTTGGTCGAAGCCGCTTCCATTGATGGGGCCGGGCCGGTGCGCCGTTTCTTTAAATTGTCGCTGCCGCTGATTGCTCCGGTGAGTTTCTTCCTGCTGGTGGTGAATCTGGTTTACGCCTTTTTCGATACTTTCCCGGTTATCGACGCCGCAACTGGCGGTGGCCCGGTACAAGCCACCACCACGCTTATCTACAAAATTTATCGCGAAGGTTTTGCCGGTCTAGACCTTTCCGCATCGGCGGCGCAATCGGTAGTGCTGATGTTCCTGGTCATCATCCTGACCGTCATTCAGTTCCGTTTCGTGGAACGTAAGGTGCGCTACCAATGATTGAGAACCGCCGCGGGCTGACGATTTTCAGCCATACCATGCTCATTCTTGGCATCATCGTGATTCTGTTTCCGCTATACGTCGCATTTGTGGCGGCAACGCTGGACAGCCAGGCCGTGTTTCAAACGCCAATGACGCTGATCCCAGGCTCCCATCTGCTGGAAAATATGACCCATATTTGGGTACATGGCGTGGGTGCAAACAGTGCGCCGTTTGGCCTGATGCTGCTAAACAGCTTTGTGATGGCGATGGTTATCACCATCGGCAAAATCACGGTGTCGATGCTCTCCGCGTTTGCCATTGTCTGGTTCCGCTTTCCATTGCGTAACCTGTTCTTCTGGATGATTTTCATCACCCTGATGCTGCCGGTCGAAGTGCGAATTTTTCCAACGGTAGAAGTCATCGCCAATCTCAAGATGCTCGACAGCTATACCGGCCTGACGCTGCCGCTAATGGCTTCGGCGACCGCCACGTTTTTGTTCCGCCAGTTCTTTATGACGCTGCCCGATGAGTTAATGGAAGCGGCTCGCATTGATGGTGCAACGCCGATGCGCTTCTTCCGCGACATCGTGCTGCCGCTCTCGAAAACCAATCTGGCGGCGCTGTTCGTCATCACCTTTATCTACGGCTGGAACCAGTATCTGTGGCCGTTGCTGATTGTCAGCGACGTCAACCTCGGCACAGCCGTGGCGGGTATCAAAAGCATGATGTCTTCCGGTGAAGGCTCTACCCAGTGGAATCAGGTTATGGCGGCTATGTTACTGACTCTTATTCCACCGGTAATAATCGTTTTAGCCATGCAGCGTGCGTTCGTGCGTGGCCTTGTTGATAGTGAGAAATAACCCCCATGGCAGGTTTAAAATTACAGGCAGTATCAAAGAGTTGGGATAACAAAACTCAAGTCATTCAACCGTTAACGCTCGATGTGGCGGATGGCGAATTTATCGTGATGGTCGGGCCGTCGGGTTGCGGAAAATCGACGTTATTACGAATGGTTGCCGGGCTTGAGCGCGTCACCAGCGGCGATATCTGGATTGATCGCCAGCGCGTCACTGAAATGGAACCGAAAGAGCGCGGCATTGCGATGGTGTTCCAGAATTACGCGCTTTATCCGCATATGAGTGTGGAAGAAAACATGGCCTGGGGGCTGAAAATCCGTGGCATGGGTAAAGCGCATATTGAGCAGAAAGTGGCAGAGGCAGCACGTATTCTGGAACTCGATGGTTTGCTAAAACGCCGTCCGCGTGAGCTTTCTGGCGGGCAGCGTCAACGTGTAGCGATGGGGCGTGCGATTGTGCGCGACCCGGCGGTATTCCTGTTTGATGAACCGTTATCAAACCTCGACGCTAAACTGCGCGTGCAAATGCGCCTCGAATTACAGCAACTGCATCGCCGCCTGAAAACCACCAGTCTGTACGTCACCCATGATCAGGTCGAAGCGATGACGCTGGCGCAGCGCGTGATGGTTATGAACAAAGGCGTTGCAGAGCAAATCGGCACACCAGTCGAAGTCTACGAACGCCCGGCAACCCGCTTTGTGGCGAGTTTTATTGGCTCGCCCGCCATGAACTTGCTGGAAGGGAATATCAGTGCTGACGGGACGCGTTTTGAACTGGCAGGCGGCATGGCGTTACCACTGGGAAATGCGGCAAATCTGCAACGAGGCCGGGCTGTTACCCTGGGTATCCGCCCGGAACATATTGCGTTAAGCTCACAAACCGCAGGCGGCATCCCCTTTATGGTCGACACGCTGGAGATGCTCGGCGCAGATAATCTGGTGCATGGGCGTTGGGGCGAGCAAAAAATGGTGGTGCGCCTTGGGCATCAGGAACGCCCGCAACCCGGCAGTACGTTATGGCTGCATCTGCCTGAAAACAATCTGCATTTCTTTGATAAAGAAAATGGACAACGTTTATGAGTCATTGGCCTTACCCAAAAGTCGCCGCGCATCGCGGCGGTGGAAAACTGGCACCGGAAAACACGCTGGCGGCGATTGATGTGGGTGCGCGATTCGGTCATACGATGATTGAGTTTGACGCGAAGCTGTCAAAAGATGGGCAAATCTTCCTGCTGCATGACGACACGCTGGAGCGCACCAGTAATGGCTGGGGAGTGGCGGGTGATTTACCGTGGGATAAGCTGCTCAACGTTGACGCCGGAAGCTGGTTTAGCGGTGAGTTTAAAGGCGAACCATTGCCGCTGCTTTCGCAGGTTGCAGAGCGCTGTAAACAACATGGCATGATGGTCAATATCGAAATCAAGCCGACAACGGGTACTGATTCCGATACCGGGAAACTCATTGCGCTGGCCGCCCGTGAATTATGGCAGGGGCAAACCGCGCCATTGCTGTCGTCTTTTTCCATCGACGCGCTGGAAGCGGCACAACATGCGGTTCCAGAGTTACCACGGGGTTTGTTGCTGGATGAATGGCGTGATGACTGGCGCGAGCTGACCACTAGCCTGGGCTGCGTATCACTTCATTTGAACCATAAATTGCTGGATGAAACGCGTGTGCGGGAACTCAAAGCGGCGGGGTTACATATTCTGGTTTATACCGTGAATAATCCCCAACGAGCAGCCACGCTGCTGCGCTGGGGAGTCGATACTATTTGCACTGACCGCATTGACCAAATTGGTGCGGACTTTACGGGCTAATACCTCACCAATGTCGGATGACGCAAGCTTATCCGACCTACGGTTGCGGTGTTGTAGGGTGGATAAGCGATAGCGTCATCCACCGTTTTCATTACGGCCCAATAGTTTTCAGCGGAATGCTCGGCTGTAACGTCGAGCTACCATGAGAATTCAGCATGCTGCCATTGGTTCTCGGTTGTAGCATGTGATCCTGCCCGCTGACGTTCGAACCACTGCCACTCAGCATCCCTCCATTCGTATTCGGCAACACCTGTTGCGTCCCGACATCCAGTTCGTTTGGCAGTGTTTTCTTCACCTTAAATACATCCTGCTGCGAATTATTGTTTATCTGCGATTCCAGATGCTGTTGCTGTACGCGTGTCTGTGTTTGTAACTGCTGATTCAACATTCCTTTTTGCTGTATCTGCTGCGTCTGCATTTGCTGCTGCATCCGTTGCTGGCTGGGAATCTGGTAACCCGGTTGATTGGGATTATTCAGGGTATTAATCGGCTGTGCCAAACAGGTCAACGGCAGCAAAGCTGCCACAAGTAATATTTTTTTCATCGTCACTTCCTCCATTTGGGGGATCTACTAAGTTTAATCGTTTTCCGTAGTTACGAAGATTATTTAGGAGTTTTAGACCAGGCTTATTGGGCGATTGACTGGACAAACATGGAGAAAACAACGATGAAGCAGTGGAAAACTTTTCGTTCAGAAGTAATGCGTTGGATGACCATTCCTGCGCTCATGATAGGACTTTGCCTTTCTGTTAATGCCGCGCCCCCTCCGGCGGCACCCCCGGTATCCTATGGTGTTGAAGCTGACGTACACCATGCGGTGCGTGCTGAAAATGGCATGGTGGCTTCACAAGATTCCCTTGCCACACAAGTGGGCGTCGATATTCTGAAACAAGGCGGAAATGCCGTAGATGCTGCAGTTGCAGTCGGTTTTGCGCTGGCGGTAACACACCCACAGGCCGGGAATATTGGCGGCGGCGGCTTTATGATGCTGCGCACCAAAGACGGTAAAACCACCGCCATTGATTTCCGTGAAATGGCGCCAGAAAAAGCCACGCGCGATATGTTCCTTGACGCGCAAGGCAACGCTGACAGCAAAAAATCCCTCACTTCTCATCTTGCTTCCGGCACACCTGGCACCGTGGCGGGCTTCTCAATGGCGCTGGAAAAATACGGCACTCTGCCGCTCAACAAAGTGATTCAGCCTGCGATTAAACTGGCGCAGGACGGATTTACGGTGAACGATGCACTGGCTGAAGATTTAAAAGTGTATGGCGCGGAAGTGATCCCGAATCACCCAAACAGCAAAGCTATTTTCTGGAAAGCGGATGGTGAACCGCTGCAAAAGGGCGACAAGCTGGTGCAGACGAATCTCGCCAAAAGCCTGGAAATGATTGCTGAAAATGGCCCGGATGCTTTCTATAAAGGGGCTATTGCTGACCAGATTGCGGATGAAATGGCAAAAAATGGTGGGCTGATCAGCAAAGCGGATCTGGCGAATTACAAGGCGGTAGAACGTGCGCCAATTAGCGGCGAATACCGTGGCTATGAGATTTTCTCTATGCCACCGCCGTCTTCCGGTGGCATTCACATCGTGCAAATCCTTAATATTCTGGAAAACTTCGACCTCGCCAAATACGGTTTTGGTAGCGCCGATGCGATGCAACTCACCGCAGAGGCTGAAAAATATGCTTATGCCGATCGCTCGGAATATCTTGGCGATCCGGATTTTGTGAAAGTACCGTGGCAGGCGCTGACCAACAAAGCCTATGCGAAATCATTGGCAGAACAGATAGATATCAACAAGGCGCGACCGTCGAGCGAAATCAAACCGGGCAAACTTGCCCCGTATGAAAGCAACCAGACCACGCACTTCTCGGTGGTGGATAAAGACGGCAACGCTGTAGCAGTAACTTACACCCTTAATACCGTGTTCGGCACAGGTATTGTGGCGGGGAATACCGGCATTCTGATGAATAACCAAATGGATGATTTCTCGGCCAAACCGGGTGTTCCGAACGTCTACGGGCTGGTGGGTGGCGATGCCAACGCGGTAGGGCCGCACAAACGTCCATTGTCGTCGATGTCGCCAACTATCGTGGTCAAAGATGGGAAAACCTGGTTGGTGACGGGTAGTCCAGGCGGCAGCCGAATCATCACCACTGTGCTGCAAATGGTGATGAATACCATTGATTATGGGATGAACGTCGCCGAAGCGACCAACGCGCCGCGTTTCCATCATCAGTGGTTGCCAGATGAGTTACGGGTCGAAAAAGGATTTAGCCCGGACACCATCAAACTGCTGAAAGATAAAGGGCAGAATGTGCAGGTGAAAGAGGCGATGGGCAGTACGCAAAGCATTATGGTTGCGCCGGATGGCACGCTGTATGGTGCATCTGACCCGCGTTCCGTGGATGATTTGACGGCGGGTTATTAAGTTGCCCCTCACCCCGGCCCTCTCCCAAAGGAGAGGGAGAAAGCCGTAGAGTCCCCTCTCCTGAGGGAGAGGGTTAGGGTGAGGGCGATTTACTCCGGCTTAAACCGCGCCATAAAATGCGCATCCACATACTGCCCGTCACGCAGTGCGTAGTTCTTGCCTGTACCTTCAATCTCAAAACCGAATTTACGATAGACCGCCAGGGCTGGTGCGTTATCAACAAACACCGTCAACTCGATACGCTCGACGCGCAGCCAGTTATCACACAGGTCGGTCATGGCTGCCATCAACGCGCTGGCGACGCCTCTGCCATGAAAATTACTGTCCACACCTATGCCAAAGGATGCGACGTGGCTGCGGCGCGGTGATGGTTCTACCGCAAACGTCAGTTGGCCAACAACTTTTCGATCAATACATGCGACCAGATTACGGCTGCCTGGTTTTGGTTCCTTCAACCGTTCTAGCCACTGCCCTTGCGGAGAATAAGGAATATGTAGCGTGTCGCGTTGCGGCGTCTGTTGAGAGTAAAGTTGATGCAGAGCTTCCGCATCGCCGATTTCAGCATGACGTATCACTATTTCGCTCATTCCTTTTCTCCTCAATTGGTTAGGTAACCCCTTCAACATTATTGACTTTTTAATTTTCGTCAACTGCCAATTATTTCTAAAAAATAGTAGACAAGTGCGAATGATAATGATTATTATTGCCATGCGTTCAGGGGAGACCCTTACGGAGACAACCTGAAAGCACGACATTGCTCACATTGCTTCCAGTATTACTTAGCCAGCCTTGCGCTGGCTTTTTTTTGCCCTTTTTTCAGCCTGGCTTACTTGCCATTTTGTCCGCGGGCTGTGAACAAACTAAAATGTTTTGGTTTATGTAGGGCGGAAAAGCGCAGCGTCCTCCGCCAAAAGCAAACAACTCCATAGCCGCAAAATCACGGTGCCATCCGCCTCCGTCTCAAGTATGGTAATTGCAATTCAAAGTCAAAAAGGACGAAGCAATGACCCTACACTGCGCTTTTATAGGTTTTGGCAAAAGCACCACCCGCTACCACCTTCCTTACGTTCTGGTTCGCAAAGATAAATTCCACGTTGCCCATATCTTCCGCCGCAATGAAAAGCCTGATATCGAGCAGCAGCCAGAATATAGCCACATTCATTTCACCAGCGATTTAGACGAAGTGCTGAACGACCCGCAGGTGAAACTGGTGGTGGTGTGTACCCATGCAGACAGCCACTTCGATTACGCGAAACGCGCGCTGGAAGCAGGCAAAAATGTGCTGGTGGAAAAGCCGTTTACCCCAACACTGGCTGAAGCGAAAGAATTGTTCGAGCTGGCGAAAGCCAAAGGACTGACCGTCACGCCGTATCAAAACCGCCGTTTTGACTCCTGCTTCCTGACCATGAAAAAAGCCATCGAAAGCGGCAAACTTGGCGACATCGTCGAGATTGAAAGCCACTTTGATATGTATCGCCCGGTTGCCGAAACCAAACCAGGTCTACCGGCTGACGGTGCGTTTTACGGTCTTGGCGTGCATACGATGGACCAAATTATTTCGCTGTTTGGCCGCCCGGATCATGTCGCCTACGACATTCGTAGCGTGCGCAATAAAGCCAATCCGGACGATACCTTTGAAGCGCAGCTTTTCTATGGCGATATGAAAGCCATCGTCAAAACCAGCCATCTGGTGAAAATCGACTACCCGAAATTCCAGGTTCATGGCACCAAAGGCTCATTTATTAAATACGGAATCGACCAGCAAGAAACCAGCCTCAAGGCGTACATCATGCCGGGTGAACCGGGCTTTGCGGCTGATAGCAGCGTGGGCGTGCTTGAGTACGTGAACGATGCGGGTGAAACCGTGCGCGAAGAGCTGAAACCGGAAATGGGCGACTACGGGCGCGTATACGATGCGCTTTATGAAACCATTCTTAACGGCAAATCCAATTACGTCAGAGAAATTGAAGCAATGACCAATCTTGAGATCCTCGAACGCGGTTTCGAGCAGGCTTCGCCTTCAACAATCACTCTCGCCTGACCTGAAAATTGACGCCGTAAACTCGTTCACTTTTTTTGAACAGAGGCGTCAATTTTCACCCTCTATGATCATTTCCGATTCGAGTCCACACTTAGTCCATCAAACGAATTGCGGAGAAATGAAGATGATCTTTTTAAGAAAAGCTGAAGAACGTGGTCACGCGAATCATGGTTGGTTGGATAGCTGGCACACCTTCTCATTCGCTAACTATTACGATGCCAATTTCATGGGTTTCTCGGCATTACGTGTGATTAACGAAGACGTGGTGGAAGCCGGTGAAGGTTTTGGTACCCATCCGCACAAAGACATGGAAATCCTGACCTATGTGCTCGAAGGTGCCGTGGCACACCGCGATAGCATGGGTAATGAAGAAAAAGTCCCTGCGGGTGAATTCCAGATTATGAGTGCCGGGACCGGGATTACTCACTCCGAGTACAACCCAAATGACACCGAGCGCCTACGTTTGTACCAAATCTGGATTATTCCAGACAAAACAGGCATCACGCCGCGTTACGATCAGCGCCGTTTTGATGCGCCACAGGGCCGCCAGCTGGTGTTGTCGCCGGATGCGCGTGATGGTTCTCTGAAAGTGAACCAGGATATGGAGCTGTCGCGTTGGGCGTTGGCGAAAGACGAACAATCTGTCTATCAGATCCCGGCAGATCGCCGCATTTGGGTGCAGGTTGTGAAAGGTGATGTCTCTATCAACGGTACTCAGGCTAAAACCAGCGATGCGGTTGCCGTATGGGATGAACAAGCGATTTCGATTCACGCCAATAGTGAAAGTGAGATTCTTTTGTTCGATTTACCTCCAGTCTAATAAATACCGATAGTTACCGGTCACAACCTTCCTCGAAACCGGGGGAAGGTTGTGCGTTGTCCGTGCTAAACTTCGCTGTCGATAGTTAACCCGCACAGCAAGATAATGAAAAAGAAAAGACCGGTATTACAGGACGTTGCAGATCGCGTCGGCATAACAAAAATGACGGTCAGCCGCTTTTTGCGTAACCCTGACCAGGTTTCCGCTGCGTTACAGGTAAAAATTGCCGCCGCCCTTGATGAACTTGGCTACATTCCTAACCGCGCCCCTGACATTCTTTCCAACTCAACCAGTCGCGCCATTGGCGTCTTACTGCCTTCGCTGACCAACCAGGTATTTGCAGAAGTGTTGCGTGGCATTGAAAACGTCATTGATGCTTACGGTTACCAGACCATGCTCGCCCACTACGGCTATAAGCCGGAGCTGGAAGAAGAGCGTCTGGAATCAATGCTTTCCTGGAATATCGACGGACTTATCCTCACCGAACGCACCCATACCCCACGCACTTTAAAAATGATTGAAGTGGCGGGGATCCCCGTTGTGGAATTGATGGACAGCATTTCTCCGTGCCTCGATATCGCCGTCGGGTTTGATAACTTCGAAGCTGCACGCCAGATGACTGCGGCGATTATTGCTCGCGGCCACCGCCACGTCGCGTATCTCGGTGCTCGTCTTGATGAACGTACCGTGATTAAGAAAAAGGGCTACGAACAAGCGATGCTTGATGCAGGCCTCGTGCCTTACAGCGTGATGGTTGAACAATCTTCTTCGTACTCAACAGGTATTGAACTCTTCCGTCAGGCGCGTCGTGAATATCCTCAGCTCGACAGTATCTTCTGCACCAACGATGACTTAGCGATCGGTGCGGCGTTTGAATGCCAGCGCCAGGGTTTGAGCATTCCGAAAGATATGGCGATTGCCGGTTTCCACGGTCACGATATCGGCCAGGTGATGGAGCCGCGTCTTGCTAGCGTACTGACGCCGCGTGAACGAATGGGCCGCATTGGTGCCGAGCGTTTGCTGGCGAGAATTCGCGGTGAAGAGGTCACTCCGCAAATGCTCGATTTAGGCTTTACGCTTTCTCCTGGCGGTTCAATTTAACCGTCCCAAAATATGATTTAGCTCACAGTTATACACTTTGCAAGCTAATGGTTATTGCTTATTGCGCAGGCAGCTTAGACAATGTTACCGATAACAGTTACCCGTAACAATTTACTATAACAAATTGTTGCGCTAGTCGGAGCTACGCTATGAGCACTACCAACCACGAAAACCACATCTACGTCCTGATGGGCGTCTCTGGCAGCGGTAAATCTGCTGTTGCAAGTGAAGTTGCTCATCAACTCAAAGCCGCGTTCCTCGACGGCGATTTCCTTCATCCGCGCTGCAATATCATGAAAATGGCATCGGGCGAGCCGCTGAACGATGAAGATCGTAAGCCGTGGCTGCAAGCGTTGAACGATGCGGCTTTCGCGATGCAACGCACCAACAAAGTTTCCCTGATCGTTTGCTCTGCGCTGAAAAAAGTTTATCGCGACCAATTACGCGAAGGTAATCCGAACCTCTCCTTCATCTACATGAAAGGGGATTTCGAGGTGATTGAAAACCGACTGAAAGCCCGTAAAGGTCACTTCTTCAAAACGCAGATGCTGGTCACTCAGTTTGAAACGCTGGAAGAACCTAAATCTGACGAACCTGATGTGCTGGTAGTGGATATCGACCAAACGCTTGAAGGCGTAGTCGCCAGCACGATTGATGTGATTAATAAAGGCAGTGCGCAGTGAGTACATTAACTCTTGTTTTAACAGCAGTGGGTTCAGTATTACTGTTGCTGTTTTTAGTGATGAAGGCGCGTATGCACGCCTTCGTTGCTTTGATGGTTGTTTCAATTGGTGCAGGGATCTTTTCCGGAATGCCGCTCGATAAAATCGCGGCAACCATGGAAAAAGGAATGGGCGGGACACTCGGATTCCTCGCCATCGTCGTCGCGCTTGGCGCGATGTTCGGTAAGATTCTTCATGAAACGGGCGCGGTAGACCAAATCGCCGTCAAAATGCTGAAGTCTTTCGGCCACAGTCGCGCACATTACGCGATTGGCCTGGCTGGCTTGATTTGCGCCCTGCCACTGTTCTTCGAAGTGGCGATCGTTCTACTGATTAGCGTGGCGTTTTCTATGGCCCGCCACACCGGAACTAACCTCGTTAAGCTGGTTATCCCTCTGTTTGCGGGCGTCGCCGCTGCCGCAGCGTTTCTGCTGCCTGGGCCTGCGCCTATGTTACTTGCCTCCCAGATGCATGCCGACTTTGGCTGGATGATTCTGCTCGGCTTATGCGCTGCAATTCCGAGCATGATTATCGCCGGGCCGCTGTTTGGTAACTTCATCAGCAAATATGTCGAGCTGCATATTCCTGACGATATATCCGAACCGCATCTGGGCGAAGGCAAACTGCCATCTTTCGGCTTCAGCCTGTCGCTGATCCTGTTGCCGCTGGTGATGGTTGGCATGAAAACCATTGCCGCGCGTTTCGTTGAACAGGGTTCTACAGTGTACGAATGGCTTGAGTTTATCGGCCATCCGTTCACCGCGATTCTGGTCGCGTGTCTGGTGGCGATTTACGGCCTTGCGTACCGCCAGGGTATGGCGAAAGAGCGAGTCATGGAAATCTGCGGCCACGCGCTGCAACCTGCAGGCATCATTCTTTTAGTTATTGGCGCGGGCGGTGTGTTCAAGCAAGTGCTGGTGGACTCAGGTGTTGGCCCGGCTTTAGGTGAAGCGTTAACCGGATTAGGTCTTCCGATTGCGTTAACCTGCTTCGTGCTGGCGGCAGCGGTGCGCATTATCCAGGGTTCTGCAACAGTCGCCTGTTTGACCGCAGTGGGTCTGGTGATGCCTGTTATCGAGCAATTGAACTATAGCGGCGCGCAAATGGCAGCCTTGTCGATTTGCATCGCGGGCGGTTCCATTGTGGTGAGCCACGTAAACGACGCCGGTTTCTGGTTGTTCGGTAAGTTTACGGGCGCTACCGAAGGGCAAACCCTGAAAACCTGGACCATGATGGAAACCATCCTCGGCACCACCGGTGCGCTGGTCGGGATGATTGCTTTTACGCTGCTCTCCTGAAATGGTGGATGACGCTGCGCTTATCCCCCCTACAAAACCAAAATGTAGGTCGGATAAACGCAGCGTCATCCGACGTTTACGACATTAACGGCAACAGCTGCTGATAAATCTGGTTAAACACTTTGCGACGAGATTTGTAACGTTCATGGCGTGACATATCCGGCTTGTGCTGCTGCTCAAGTGGCAACTGAGGAAGCAGGGATTGCAAAGGTTTTTCTGGCGCCATGGCGATTTGTGCCAGTCGTGCAGCACCCAATGCCGGTCCGACATCACCCCCCGTACGGTAATCCAACGTTTGCCCGCTAATATCCGCCAGCATTTGCCGCCAGTACGGACTCCGCGCACCGCCGCCAATCAGCGTGACGCTTTGTGGCGTAACGCCACAGGAATGCACCACGTCCATGCCATCCGCCAACGCGTAACCCACGCCTTCAAGTACCGCGCGAGCCAGTTCTGCCGGGCCGTGCTGATGCGTCAGGCCAAAGAAAACACCTTTTGCCTGCGGATTATTGTGCGGTGTGCGTTCGCCTGAAAGGTAAGGCAGGAACCAGACATCGCCCGCTTCTTCATTGGCTTGTTCAGCCGCTGCCAGTAACGCCGGAACGGTATCCAGGCCGGTCAGCTTTGCTGCCCAGTCAAGGCAGGACGCCGCGCTCAACATCACGGACATTAAATGCCAGCGGTTAGGTAATGCGTGGCAAAAACTATGCACGGCGCTTTCCGGCTTGCTGAGGAAACCTTCGCTTACGGCAAAATAAACCCCCGAGGTGCCGAGCGACAACATCGCCTGGCCTGCGTCCATCATGCCGACACCCACTGCGCCTGCTGCGTTATCACCTCCACCGGCTACCACCGGCACCGCAGGCATATTCCACGCCTGTGCCACGTCTTCTTTCACCGTGCCAGTAATTTCACTGCCTTCGAATAAATCAGGCATTTGCTGGCGGCTGAGTTGGCAGGCGTCGAGCATTTTGTCGCTCCAGTCGCGCTTCGCGACATCCAGCCACATAGTGCCGGCGGCGTCAGACATATCGCTGGCGAACACACCGGTCATGCGCAAACGCAGGTAATCTTTCGGTAACAGGACCTTATCTATTTGCGCGAAAACCTCAGGCTCATGGTGTTGAACCCATAACAGCTTCGGCGCAGTAAAACCTGGCATCATCAGGTTGCCGGTAATCTTGCGAGATTCAGGCACGGCGGCTTCCAGCAGCACACATTCTTCACCGCAGCGGCCATCGTTCCACAAAATCGCTGGGCGTAAAACGGTCTGCTGCTTATCAAGCAGGGTTGCGCCATGCATTTGCCCGGCAATCCCCAGCGCTTTTACGCCCTGAAGAGAATGCTGCTCGCCAAGTGCTTTCATTGCTCTGTCTGTCGCTTGCCACCAGTGCTCTGGATCTTGCTCAGACCACAACGGATGCGGGCGCGACACCGTCAGTGCTTCAGTACGTGTTGCCAGCACCTCGCCTTGCTCATCCAACAAAATCACTTTTACACCCGAGGTGCCGAGATCGATTCCGATGTACATACCGACTCCTTACAAACGCGCCACGTAAAACGTGGCGCGGGAATTCGTAGGGTGGATAAGCGAAGCGTCATCCACCATTTCAGCTACGGCTTAGATTTATTTGTCGAACAAATAATGATTCACCAGGTTTTCCAGCAACTCTTGATGTCCACTTTGGTGCTGCGGCGCCAGGTTATGTTGTTCAGCGTACTGCGCAACTTGCGCCAGAGACATTTGCCCTTTCAGAATTTGCTGGCCGACTTCACCATTCCAGCCGGCATAACGTTTGGCAACACGTTTATCCAGTTCACCCTCTTCAATCATACGTGCGGCAATTTTCAGCGACAGCGCCATGACATCCATGGCACCAATATGACCATAGAACAGATCGTACTTATCGGTGCTCTGGCGACGAACTTTGGCATCAAAGTTCAGGCCGCCTGTGGTAAAGCCGCCCGCTTTCAGAATTTCGTACATCACCAGTGAGTTTTCTTCAACGCTGTTCGGGAACTGGTCGGTATCCCAGCCCAGCTGCGGGTCGCCACGGTTCGCATCAACAGAGCCGAAGATACCCAACGCAATCGCGCTGGCAATTTCATGGTGGAAGGAGTGACCGGCTAGTGTTGCGTGGTTCGCTTCAATGTTCACTTTGATCTCTTTTTCCAGACCAAACTGCTTCAGGAAGCCGTAAACCGTTGCAACATCATAGTCATATTGGTGTTTCGTTGGCTCTTGTGGTTTCGGTTCTATAAGCAGCGTTCCGCGGAAACCAATTTTGTGTTTGTGCTCAACCACCATCTGCATGAAACGGCCAATTTGCTCGCGTTCCTGGCGCAAATCAGTATTGAGGAGAGATTCGTAACCTTCACGCCCACCCCATAAAACATAGTTTTCGCCGCCTAATTTGTGCGTGGCATTCATCGCGGTGGCGACTTGTGTTGCCGCCCATGCGAACACTTCTGGGTCTGGATTGGTGGCGGCACCTGCACCGTAACGTGGATTGGTAAAGCAGTTAGCCGTACCCCACAGCAACTTCACGCCGCTTTCTTGCTGTTTTTGCGCCAGCACGTCGGTCATTTGCGCGAAGTTATTCAGATACTCTTTCAGTGACGCGCCTTCTGGCGATACGTCAACATCGTGGAAGCAGTAGTACGGCACGTTTAGTTTGTGGAAGAACTCAAACGCGACATCGGCTTTGCCTTTTGCCAGCGCCAGTGCATCACCTGCCTGCTGCCATGGGCGTTCAAAAGAACCGACACCAAACATATCTGCGCCATTCCAGCAGAAGTTATGCCAGTAACAGGCTGCAAAGCGCAGGTGATCTTCCATGCGTTTTCCCAGAACGATTTCATCTGGGTTGTAATGGCGAAACGCCAGAGGATTAGTGGATTTAGTGCCTTCAAAACGTACACGATCGAGTTGGTCGAAATAGGCTTGCATATTTGACTCCGTAATCTTAATCAGGGGGCGGCAAGTAAGCGATTCTGTAACCATCCTGTATTTTCCTTTGGCGTTGCTCAATTACGTTATTTCACACTGCGATTAAGAGAATGCTCAAATGTGCGCTGTCTCGCAAAAAACGCAGGAATTAATGAAAGAAATATCTCGAGCGTTATTCCAATAAATAACGCAACAAATGTTTTTTCTAATTTAAAAGAAGATCGCCATCATAAATTAACAATTAAACAAAAAAACGTAATAGGAAGATAAAAATCTGTAATTGCCGGATTGCCATTCACAGACAACAATCACAGCCGGTCGACAGATGTTAATAATTTTTAATCCGATTTATTACACCCTACACAGGTATAAAAATATGAAAATGAAGATTAAGAACCTTTTACTAACGTTGTGTGCCTCACTCGTTCTGACCAGTGTCAGCGGCATCGCCAAAGAAGTTAAAATTGGCATGGCGATAGACGATTTACGCCTTGAACGCTGGCAAAAAGATCGCGACATCTTTGTTAAAAAAGCGGAGTCTCTGGGGGCGAAAGTCTTTGTACAATCCGCTAACGGCAACGAAGAAACGCAAATGTCGCAAATCGAAAACATGATTAACCGTGGCGTTGATGTATTGGTTATTATTCCTTACAACGGCCAAGTATTAAGTAATGTCATTGCTGAGGCAAAAAGAGAGGGGATAAAAGTATTAGCATATGATCGCATGATTAATAATGCCGACATTGATTATTATATTTCATTCGATAATGAAAAAGTCGGCGAACTTCAGGCGCAAAGCATTGTTAATAAAGTACCTTCTGGTAATTATTTTTTGATGGGTGGCTCGCCTGTTGATAATAATGCCAAGTTGTTCCGCGCCGGGCAGATGAAAGTATTAAAACCTTATATTGAGAGTGGGAAAATAAAAATCGTCGGCGATCAATGGGCTGACGGTTGGTTGCCAGAAAACGCATTGAAAATTATGGAAAATGCGCTGACGGCAAATAACAATAAAATTGACGCGGTGGTGGCCTCAAACGATGCAACCGCGGGCGGCGCTATTCAGGCGCTGAGTGCACAAGGTCTGGCGGGCAAAGTCGCCATTTCCGGGCAGGATGCTGATTTAGCCGGTGTGAAGCGCATTATCGCCGGTACGCAAACCATGACGGTGTACAAGCCGATCACCCAGCTTGCCAATACTGCGGCCGAAATTGCCGTGGAACTCGGTGAGGGCAAACAACCCGCTTCTGACGCCACGTTGAATAATGGCGTCAAAGATGTTCCTTCACGTCTCCTGACGCCAGTCGAGGTCGATAAAGCCAACATCGACACAACCGTTGTGGCAGACGGTTTCCATAAAAAGAGCGAGCTATAACCCACTGCGCCCGTGTTTTTGCGCGGGCGATACCTTTAAAGCAGGTAAGGAGGGGCTATGCCTTGTTTACTGGAAATGAAAAATATCACCAAGGCTTTCGGCGTTGTGAAAGCCGTAGATAACGTCAGCCTGGCGG
>Ga0160438_1000221_pt1 | contig 18912 bp, 18 predicted proteins | sample HID1975K_E0MG_FD_108203 | JGI IMG/M metagenome (GOLD analysis project Ga0160438, IMG submission 108203) | Enriched soil microbial communities from UW Madison campus, WI, USA - HID1975K_E0 MG | ecosystem: Environmental > Terrestrial > Soil > Unclassified | place: USA: Madison, Wisconsin...
CACAGGCGCGTTACGCGCTGCCAAATGTGATTAAAGGGTTTATTGAGCGCTATCCACGCGTTTCCCTTCACATGCATCAGGGTTCGCCTACGCAGATTGCTGAAGCGGTATCCAAGGGTAATGCGGATTTTGCTATTGCGACTGAAGCTTTGCATCTCTACGATGATTTAGTGATGCTGCCGTGCTACCACTGGAACCGTTCGATTGTGGTGACGCCGGATCACCCGCTGGCATCGAAAGAGTCGGTTTCCATCGAAGAGTTGGCTCAATATCCGTTAGTCACCTACACCTTCGGTTTCACCGGGCGTTCCGAATTAGACACTGCATTTAACCGTGCCGGTTTAACTCCGCGAATTGTCTTCACGGCAACAGATGCTGATGTGATTAAAACCTACGTGCGTTTGGGCTTAGGTGTGGGGGTTATTGCCAGTATGGCGGTTGATCCGGTTTCTGACCCGGACCTGGTGCGTATTGAAGCGCAGGGCGTTTTCAGCCACAGCACCACGAAAATAGGTTTCCGCCGCAGCACTTTCTTGCGCAGTTACATGTATGATTTTATTCAGCGTTTTGCGCCGCACCTGACGCGTGATGTTGTCGATACCGCCGTTGCTTTGCGTTCAAACGAAGATATTGAAGCCATGTTTAAAGATATTAAATTACCGGCTAAATAATATCTGAAGGTATCTTTTCTCCCAGGAAAGATACCTCTTCTCTTTGCATTAAAGAATATGATTCATCCCTTCCAGTTTTAAATATCCCTCAAATCTTTATTACCCATACTTTATAAGTGGTTAATCTGTCTCAATTAAGAGACAAACGTAGATAATAATTAACTACCCTGCAAATTTATTGTTTCAATTATTTATTTCAGGTCAAAAGATTAAATCTTTTCCTGCATTCGGGAAGCAATTTCGCTGGCTTTTGTACTAGAGTTTCTTTAGGATTAATCCCATCAGGCGATTAATTATACCGATTGTTTAAGATTTTATGATAAGTGGTGCCGATTGTATGAGGTTAGCAATGCCTTCAGGAAGTGAAGAACCGCAGAGGGAAACAGGGCTAAAACGTAAAGCCTGGATGGCGGTGTTTTTGGTATCAGGTCTGTTCTGGCTTGTCGTTGCAGTGGCAGCCTGGCATTTTTGGGGGTAACAATGACTTCCTTTGCTCAAACACAAGCACAGAAAACGGTGCGTCAGAAAGATGACAAACCACAACAAGAAGCGAAACCTGGAAAAGTTCAGGTGCCTGAGTCATGGCAACTGACGCAACAACAAAAAGACTTTATCGATCTGTTTTCAACAGACGAATATATTAAACAATAAATATAATTCTCATTTACCTTTATTTAACTTGCTGTCAGTCACACTTTATAATTAAGCGTGATTAAGAGCACACTCTTTAAGTAATCACTACACACAGCAATATTCAAATCGACTGATTAATTATTCAGTCGCAGTGTTTACTAAAATAAAGAGAGCGGCTTATGAATACTCACTGTAGCGTCAAGTACTGGTCATGGTTTACCGCATTTACTGTTTCGTTAGCCTTTTGGGCGCAAATGGTTTGGATGATGACTCAGTAACACTTTCTTGATTGTGCCCTGGTTCTCTGCCGGGGCGCTGATTCACTCCTCCTCTCCCTTTACACTTCTCGATTTATCAATTTGGGTTGTTATCAAATCGTTACGACATCTTTGTGTTATCTTTAATACTGTCCCTGATCTTCATCCGGGATACCGCTATCCTAAGAAATTTATGGAGGAGCTATGTCGTTAACCCTACGAGAAGCCAGTAAGGACACTTTACAGGCGCTGAATAAAACCTATCACTATTACAGCTTGCCGCTGGCCGCAAAAGAACTTGGGGATATCACCCGGTTACCCAAGTCGTTAAAAGTTTTGCTTGAAAACCTGCTGCGCTGGCAGGATGAAGATTCTGTCACTCAAGATGACATTCACGCGCTGGCCGCCTGGCTGAAAGACGCTCATGCGGACCGTGAAATTGCTTATCGCCCAGCTCGCGTACTGATGCAAGATTTCACCGGTGTCCCGGCGGTGGTTGACTTAGCCGCCATGCGTGAAGCGGTTAAACGCCTCGGTGGCGATGTGGCCAAAGTTAACCCGCTTTCCCCTGTGGACCTGGTCATTGACCACTCGGTGACTGTCGATCACTTTGGCGACGATGATGCATTTGAGGAGAACGTGCGCCTCGAAATGGAGCGCAACCATGAGCGCTATGTCTTCCTGCGTTGGGGGCAGCAAGCTTTCAGTCGCTTCAGCGTTGTGCCACCGGGAACCGGTATTTGTCACCAGGTTAACCTGGAATATCTCGGTAAAGCCGTGTGGAGTGAAATGCAGGGGGATGAGCTGGTGGCTTATCCTGACACGCTGGTGGGGACTGACTCCCATACCACCATGATCAACGGTCTCGGAGTTTTGGGCTGGGGCGTAGGGGGGATTGAAGCCGAAGCGGCCATGCTCGGCCAGCCGGTTTCAATGCTTATTCCGGATGTGGTCGGCTTTAAACTTGACGGTAAATTGCGCGAAGGCATTACCGCGACAGACCTGGTTTTGACCGTCACGCAAATGCTGCGTAAACACGGCGTTGTGGGCAAGTTCGTTGAATTCTACGGCGACGGGCTGGACACTTTACCCCTGGCCGATCGCGCAACAATTGCCAACATGGCTCCTGAATATGGTGCCACCTGCGGTTTCTTCCCGATTGACGCTGTGACGCTGGATTATATGCGTCTGAGTGGACGCAGCGAAGAGCAGATAGCATTGGTTGAGGCGTATTCCAAAGCCCAGGGCATGTGGCGTAATACCGGCGATGAACCGGTATTTACCAGCACTCTGGCGCTGGATATGAATGAAGTTGAAGCATGCCTGGCGGGGCCAAAACGTCCGCAGGATCGCGTTGCGCTGGGCGATGTCCCGAAAGCGTTCAACGCCAGCAATGAACTCGAACTCAACTCCTCTCACAAAGACCGTGCGCCGGTGAATTACACCATGGGTGGGCGCGAATACCAGTTGCCTGATGGCGCGGTGGTCATTTCTGCGATTACTTCTTGCACTAACACCTCAAACCCCAGTGTTCTGATGGCTGCAGGGTTGCTGGCTAAGAAAGCGGTGACTTTAGGTTTAAAACGCCAGCCTTGGGTAAAAGCGTCGCTGGCGCCTGGCTCAAAAGTGGTTTCGGATTACCTGGCGAAGGCCCGATTGACACCTTATCTCGATGAATTAGGTTTTAATCTGGTGGGATACGGTTGTACCACGTGCATCGGGAACTCTGGCCCATTACCGGACCCTATTGAACAAGCAATCAAGAAGGGCGATTTGACCGTGGGGGCCGTGCTTTCGGGGAACCGTAACTTTGAAGGGCGAATTCATCCATTGGTGAAAACCAACTGGCTCGCATCCCCTCCACTGGTGGTGGCTTATGCTCTGGCTGGGAACATGAATATTAATCTGACCACCGACCCACTTGGTCATGACCTCAAAGGCGAGCCGGTTTATCTCAAAGATATTTGGCCGACCAGCCAGGAAATAGCTCATGCGGTCGCACAGGTGACAACGGAAATGTTCCACAAAGAATATGCTGAAGTCTTCCTGGGGACACCTGAATGGCAAAGCATCGAGGTGGACCGTTCAAATACTTACGGCTGGCAAAGCGATTCTACCTACATTCGCCTGTCGCCATTCTTTGATGGTATGGAAGCCACACCAAAACCCGTACCGGAGATTCATGGTGCGCGCGTTTTGGCGATCCTCGGCGACTCGGTGACCACAGACCATATTTCACCTGCCGGTAGCATCAAGCCAGACAGTCCGGCTGGGCGCTATCTGCAAAACCATGGCGTTGAGCGTAAAGATTTTAACTCTTATGGCTCACGACGCGGCAACCATGAAGTGATGATGCGCGGCACGTTTGCCAATATTCGCATTCGCAATGAAATGGTGCCGGGAGTTGAAGGGGGCATGACGCGATTGTTACCGGGCGATGAGGTTGTCTCGATTTATGATGCGGCAATGAAATACCGCGATAAAGGGATCCCGCTTGCCGTGTTTGCCGGTAAAGAATATGGCTCCGGTTCTAGCCGTGACTGGGCGGCAAAAGGGCCGCGATTACTGGGTGTGCGGGTCGTTATTGCCGAGTCCTTCGAGCGAATTCACCGTTCCAACCTGATTGGTATGGGGATTCTTCCGCTGGAGTTTCCGCAGGGCGTGACGCGTAAAACGTTGGAGCTGACGGGCGAGGAGTTTATCGATATCACTGGCCTGAACGAACTGGTGCCCGGGACTACGGTGCCGGTGTCATTAACCTTTGCCGATGGTAGAAAAGAGGTGATTGAGTGTCGCTGCCGAATTGATACCAGTAATGAACTGACGTACTTCAAAAATGATGGGATTTTGCATTACGTGATTCGTAACATGCTGAAGTAGTAGAAATTCTCCCCCAGCGATGGGGGAGAAAACAGCTTATTCTTTGGACAGTAAATGACCCATTTTGGCCGCTTTGGTATCCAGATAATGCGCGTTCTTCGGGTTGCGACCCACAATAAGTGGCACTCGCTCAGTGATGTTAATTCCTGCCTCAGAAAGAATCTCAACCTTGCGCGGGTTGTTGGTCAGCAAGCGTACCGCATCGATACCCAATAATTTAAACATGTCTGCGCACAGCGTGAAGTCGCGTTCATCGGCAGCAAAACCGAGTTGGTGGTTCGCTTCAACGGTGTCGTAGCCTTTATCCTGCAACGCGTAGGCACGAATTTTATTCAGCAGGCCAATGTTGCGACCTTCCTGGCGGTGATACAGCAACACACCGCGACCTTGTTCAGCAATTTGAGCCAGAGCTGCTTCAAGCTGGAAACCACAGTCGCAGCGCAGGCTGAAAAGGGCGTCGCCCGTCAGACACTCTGAATGTACACGCGCCAGAACAGAATCATTTCCAGTAATGTCACCAAAAACCAGTGCAACGTGATCTTGCCCGGTTGCCAGTTCTTCAAAACCCACCATCAGGAAATCGCCCCATGGGGTAGGCAGTTTGGCTTCTGCCACACGTTTAAGCTGCATGTGATTCTCCAGGTACTCTTATTGGCTCACGAAGTATTGACTCGCGTGATACCTGCCAGCTTTCTGGCTTGTTAAATTCCTATTGGCTATTTTGCCACAACGCCGGGCACTTCGCCTAATTGACTGGGCGCACTCCTATTTTTACGCTTAAAGTCACGCCACGTTTTCCCATCGGTGCGCTTTATCGGGTATTCTTAATGCTCAAATTGCATAAGGAAAAGTGATGCGGGCAATAGCGAAGCGAACGACAATTGGAGCCGGAATACTATTAATCATGCCGCTAGCGGTATGGATTTCAGGTTGGCAGTGGATTCCTGGTGCGCAAGGCGCCTGGCTTAAAATGATGTATTGGATGACAGAAACCGTCACGCAACCGTGGGGCATCATTACTCATGTTTGCTTATGCGCCTGGTTTTTATGGTGCCTGAGGTTCCGCCTAAAAGCGGCAGTCATGCTATTTGCCATCCTTGGTGCGGCTATTCTTGTTGGGCAAGGCGTGAAATCCGTCATCAAAGACAAAGTTCAAGAACCTCGTCCTTTTGTGGTATGGCTTGAAAAAACACAACATATTCCAACAGATGAGTTCTACAATTTAAAGCGTAAGCAACGTAGCGAACTGGTTAAAAGTCAGCTCGAGTCTCAGGCGGAAGTGCCTGGTTGGCTACGTAAACACTGGCAAAAAGAGACCGGATTTGCTTTCCCTTCCGGGCACACAATGTTTGCCGCAAGTTGGGCATTACTGGGCGTTGGCCTGTTGTGGCCGCGCAGGAGAACGTGGACTATTGCTTTGTTGCTGGTATGGGCAGTCGGGGTGATGGGGAGTCGGTTAGTGCTCGGTATGCACTGGCCGCGAGATTTGGTAGTCGCAACATTAATCTCCTGGATATTAATTACCCTGGCAACCTGGCTTGCGCAAAAGTTATGCGGTCCACTATCGCCACCAAGGCAAGAAGATGAGGAAATAGCCGAACGAGACGGCGAACCTTGAGAATCTTGATTTAATCCCCATTTCTTATGAATTGGACGTCGCTAATGGATTCCCCGGAACACCGGGAAATGGTAGTTTATACCGTTGGAAATGCATTAGGGCATAATTTAGTCGCGTAAGACCACATGACGGGAAGTAATGTGAAATATTTATTCATTTTCTTACTGGTGCTAGCGATTTTTGTGATTTCTGTCACTCTGGGCGCGCAAAACGATCAGGTTGTACATTTCAATTATCTGTTGGCACAAGGCGAGTATCGCGTCTCCACCTTGCTGGCGACTCTTTTTGCTGCGGGTTTTTTACTGGGTTGGATGATTTGTGGTCTGTTCTGGCTGCGTTTGCGTGTTTCCCTTGCCCGCGCCGATCGCAAGATCAAACGCCTGGAACAGCAAATCACCACGGGCTCTGACACCACCACAGTGGTTGTACCGGCTGTGAAGGAATAACCTGCCATGTTGGAATTGTTGTTTCTGCTGTTGCCTGTTGCCGCCTTCTACGGCTGGTATATGGGCCGCAGAAGCGCGCATCAAGACAAGCAACAAGAAGCCAACCGCCTGTCGCGTGATTACGTGGCGGGGGTTAACTTTTTGCTGTCTAACCAGCAAGATAAAGCCGTAGATTTATTCCTCGATATGCTTAAAGAGGACACCAGTACCGTTGAGGCTCACCTCACGCTGGGTAACTTGTTCCGTTCCCGCGGTGAAGTCGATCGCGCCATCCGAATCCATCAGTCATTAATGGAAAGCGCCTCGCTAACCTACGAGCAGCGCCTGCTTGCGGTTCAGCAATTGGGTCGTGACTACATGGCCGCCGGTTTGTATGACCGTGCAGAGGATATGTTCGGGCAACTGATCGATGAAACAGATTTCCGTATTGGTGCCTTGCAGCAATTATTACTGATTCATCAGGCGACCAGCGACTGGCAAAAGGCTATTGACGTTGCCGAGCGTCTGGTGAAACTGGGTAAAGATAAACAGCGTACTGAAATCGCTCACTTCTATTGTGAACAAGCCTTGCAGTTGATGGGGAGCGACGATCTCGACCGCGCCATGTCACTGCTGAAAAAAGGGGCAGCGGCCGATAAAAACTGTGCGCGAGTTTCTATCATGATGGGTCGTATCTTCATGGCTCGAAATGAATATGCAAAAGCGGTTGAGTCATTACAACGCGTCATCAATCAAGATAGTGAATTAGTCAGTGAAACCTTGGAGATGCTCCAGACCTGCTATCAACAACTCGATAAGCCACAAGAGTGGGAAGCCTTCTTAAAGCGCTGTGTTGAAGAGAATACCGGCGCAGGGGCAGAACTGATGCTCGCAGAGATCCTTGAGCACAAAGAAGGGTCTGAAGTCGCTCAAATATATATCAACCGCCAGCTCCAGCGCCACCCAACCATGCGTGTGTTCCATCGTTTGATGGATTATCACTTACAGGAAGCGGAAGAAGGGCGTGCGAAGGAAAGCCTGATGGTGTTGCGAAACATGGTGGGTGAGCAAGTGCGCACCAAGCCACGTTATCGTTGCCAGAAGTGTGGATTTACCGCTTTCACGATGTACTGGCATTGTCCATCTTGCCGGGCATGGTCGACCATTAAACCGATCCGCGGTTTGGACGGGCAATAACGCATAGAAGGCGTAGCGTTATAAAAAAAACGCGCACTTTAGTTACAACATACTAATAATTAGTATCAGGAAATAAACCTCAGCACCGAGTCGTTTGTGTCTTGCAGAGTGCAATGGCAACTGTAATTTTCTTCCCGCCGCGAGTAGAATGCTTGCCGTTTATCTCTTGCGCCGTGCTGGTGCCCAACAGTCAGAAGGTTTAGCCATGAATTCAACTGCATCCTCCTCCTCCCGTGTTGCCACCGACTCCCCAATTGTTGTTGCACTTGATTACGATAATCGCGATAAAGCCTTAGCTTTCATTGACCGTATCGATCCGCGCGATTGTCGTCTGAAAGTCGGCAAAGAGATGTTCACTCTGTTTGGGCCGCAACTGGTGCGTGATATCCAGCAGCGTGGTTTCGACGTCTTTCTCGATTTGAAATTTCACGATATCCCGAACACAACGGCTCACGCGGTTGCGGCAGCGGCAGATCTTGGCGTGTGGATGGTGAATGTTCATGCAAGCGGCGGGGCGCGCATGATGAGTGCTGCGCGAGAAGCATTGCAGTCCTTTGGCAAAGATGCACCACTTCTAATTGCTGTGACCGTTCTGACCAGCATGGAAGCAAGCGATCTGGCGGATCTCGGCATTACCTCGACGCCTGCGGAATATGCTGAGCGTCTGGCACGCTTAACACAGAATTGCGGATTAGATGGCGTGGTTTGTTCTGCACATGAAGCTGCGCGTTTCAAAAGTGAGCTGGGGCAGGCATTTAAACTGATTACTCCGGGTATTCGTCCGGCTGGAAGTGACGCAGGCGATCAGCGCCGCATCATGACGCCACAGCAGGCGCAAAGTGTAGGTGTCGATTTTATGGTAATTGGACGCCCGATCACCCAATCTGCAAATCCAGCTCAGACGCTGCATGATATCCGTCAGTCTTTGAAGCAGGGGGCATGATGAAAGACGATAACAGCCGTTTAGTTTACTCCACAGAAACAGGCCGCATTGACGAACCTAAGGCGGCACCGGTTCGTGAAAAAGGCGATGGGGTTGTACGCATTCAGCGCCAGACTTCAGGTCGTAAAGGCAAGGGAGTATGTCTTATCACCGGAATTGATGCTGATGATGCTACGCTCACTCTGCTAGCCGCAGAACTTAAGAAAAAGTGCGGTTGTGGTGGCTCTTTAAAAGATGGCGTTATTGAAATTCAGGGCGATAAACGTGACCTGATTAAATCGCTGTTGGAAGCTAAAGGCATGAAAGTAAAATTAGCAGGCGGTTGATTTAGTTGCTGAAAATAATCAGGCCACGGTAAATATACCGTGGCCTTTTATTATGACTGCTGAAAGTCAGACCTGAATATCAAAGCTATTTATAATAAATTAAAAGCGTTTGCGCTTTCACAGGCAACAGGCTTTATTTACCCACCTGATGGCCGATAATACCACCCACTGCGGCACCACCTAATGTACCCAGTGCGCTACCGTCAGTTAAGACAGCACCACCCACGGCACCAGCACCAGCACCAATCGCGGTGTTACGGTCACGTTTGGACCAGTTAGAGCAGGCGCTAAGGGACATTGCAACGGTCAAGGCCAGCACAACGGCAGCAATTTTTTTGTTATTTAAGGTCATATTACTTTCTCCTGAATTATTGATTCACGGAAATAAGTTTCTCTAAAAGTATAGTGGTTCTCAGGCAACTGATAGAAAGTCTCCGCGAAACTGCATGACGATATAAGACCTAAAAGATAACGCCAGTGATTATCACTTCCTGTTATATCGTTAATAAACATTCTAATTTCTACAGTAAATAACAACAGGTAAATAATCTTAAAGGGTGCGCAGGATAATTCTGATAAGAGAACTGCCCGCAAGCGATGCAGGCAGTCTAAATGACATTATTCGAGGGGGAATTGTTTAACGATATTGACCTGTACGCCGCTGTCCTGAATCTGCTGCGTAGCGTTTTCGCTAAGACCATCATCGGTAATCACCCGGTTGATGCGTGAAATGGGGCCGAGCGTGTAGGGATGCATAGCTCCAAACTTACTGCTGTCTGTCAGAACAATGGTTTCGCTGCCTTTTTCCAGAACAGTATTCACCACATCAGCACGCATCATATCGCGGCTGGTAAACCCGGTTTCCGGCAAGAATCCATCGATGCCGATAAACGCCTTACTAAAGTGCACTTGCTGAATAAACTGGCGCGTCAGCGGCCCCACCATGCCTTCGCTTTTCTTCTGGTAGATTCCGCCCAGCAAAACAACTTCACAGTCAGTATCTTTCAAAAGATGGGCGATGTAGCTACTCACGGTAATCAGCGTAATCTTTTTCTGCTCGGCTAAAGCGCGTGCCAGAAGGGCGTTACAGCTACCGTTTTCGATAAAAATGGTTTCACCGTCATTAACCAGTGTGGCCGCAAAATCCGCAAGTTGACGTTTCAGCGAATAATTGTTCATCATCCGCGTTTCAACATCTTCGCTATCCAGCGGTACGGCATAACCGTGAGCACGGCGCAGATAGTTTTTTTTCTCCAGCAGATTAAGATCCTGGCGAATAGTTACTTCTGAGACACCGGTTGTTTTAGCGAGTGAGGCCACACTCATGCGGCCTTGATCGATAACCATTTGTAAGATTATTTGTTGTCTGGAGTTCATGTCAGCCAATTATGGGCGGTGCTTAATGCACCGCCGGGATTATCAAAGTGTATGTTCTGTGCGGGCTATAATATCATCCTGAGCGTCTGGAGATAAGGCAGTAAAGAAAGCAGAGTAACCTGCTACACGTACGACCAGATCACGATATTTGTCAGGATGTTGTTTGGCATCTAACAGGGTTTCGCGGGAAACAATGTTGTATTGCACATGCCAGCCTTTATGCGCCTCGAAGAAAGTACGCAGCATAAACATCAACTTCTCGCGGTCACGCGGGTTATCCAGGGTTGCTGGGTTCAGTTTTTGATTCAGTAAAACGCCCCCCAGAATTTTGCTGGTTGGCAGTTTGCCGACAGAGCTGATTACCGCGGTTGGCCCCAGACGGTCGGTACCTGATGCTGGGCTTGCGCCTTCAGCCAGCGGGGTTGTCGCTTTACGACCATCCGGTGTTGCCATGGTTGCGGCACCAAACGGCACGTTAGCAGAAATTGAAGATGTCCCAGCATAGTAAGTCCCGCCGATAGGGCCGCGGCCAAAGCGCGTGTTGTGATACTGCTTCAGTTCATCAATGTACGTCTGATATGCGCGAGCCAGCAGCAAATCGACTTCATCTTCATCGTTACCATATTTTGGCGCGCCGTTAATCAAACGCTGCCGTAACTGCTCACCGGTCAAACCGTCAAAGTCATTAGCCAGCGCTTCGGCTAACTGCTGCTGTCCAATAGTACCTTGTTCAAACACCAGTTTCTTGACTGCGGCGAGGCTGTTACCGAGGTTGGCGATACCAACTTGCAGACCTGAAACCCAGTCATATTTAGCGCCGCCTTGCTTGATGCTTTTACCGCGCTCGATGCAATCATCCACCAGAGCGGAGCACAGAATATCGTGGGCGTTCTCTTCAAGAACCGTATCAACGACACATTCTATCTCGATAGATTTCTGCGTGTAGTAACGAATCTGCGTATCCCAGGCATCCATAACCTGTTCAAACTGTGTGAAATTGCCTGCGGAGAGGGCATGTTCTTGTGGCAGGAAGATTTTACCGCTGGTTGCGTCACGGCCATGTTCCATCGCCGCCAACATCACCCTGGCAAAATTAATGAAGCTCATGCCGGTGCAACGATAACCCCATTTGCCTCCCACTGCTGTTTCGATACAACCGATGGCTGCGTAGTCGTAGGCATCTTCGCGAGCAACACCGAGTTTGATGAATTCCTCAATGACGATTTCATCATTATTAAATGCTGGCATCCCGAAGCCGCAGCGAATGACCTGAACACAGGCGTCCAGGAAGTCATTGCTCATGCCCGCATGGTAGCGCACGCTCAAGTTCGGTTGTGTGGAGCGTAACTGTCCGCAAGATTCCAGAATGGCGTAAGAGAGTGGGTTCACCGCATCTACAGCCTCACCATTCACCAGGTTTTGTCCACCAATGGTCACGTTCTGGTAAAGCGGGCTACCGGCCGATGCTTTGGAGTGGGAACCAGAACGAATCTTGTTCACCTCCAGCAATTTTAACCAGCAGCTTTGCAATAGCTCAATGGCCTGCTCGCGACCCAGGGTTTGCTCGAGTTCAACATCACGGCGATACCACGGATACAAGAACTGGTCGAGGCGGCCAAATGACACGGAGTGACCGTTAGATTCAATCTGCAAGACTAATTGCACGAAGTAGCTCAACTGCAATGCCTGCCAGAAAGAGGCCGGTTTTTGATGCGCGATAAGCTCGCAGTTCTCAGCAATCGCCAGTAATTCATCACGGCGTGCCTCGCGTTGTTCAGTGCCTGCCATATCTTTAGCCAGGGCAGCGAAACGTATAATGTGGTCACTTAATGCCACAAAGGTAATATCGATCGCTTTCAGGAACTGCTCTTTGTGCAAATCTTCCCAGTCGGTCAGATGCAGGCGCGAACGACGCTCGGCGACTTTGGCTCGCAATCCGTCAATGCCTAGTTCCAGTAAGAGCGGGAAGTTAACTGCCAGATGCGCATCACCCGAAGTCATATTACCTTCAGCTTTGATAATGCCGCTGGCGAGTAACTCTTTCTGCTCGTCGGTAAACATGCCGTAGCAACGATCTTGCACGGTCTGTCCACGCCACCACGGGCAAATCTCATGCATTACCGCTTTATCGGCATCTGAAATAGAGAAGCCAGCGCCTGGGCGGTCGCCTAATTCGTCAATCTCTGTTTCAATCCAGCCCACGGTATATTCCGGGAAGAACGGTGCACCACGAACGTGACTGGCCTGGTTACCAACAATCAGCTCATCGTGCTTAATCCAGATGGTGCGTTCGGCCAGATGATGGGCGAGGGCAAGAGCGCGACGCACCGGCAACGGTTTGTCCTGGTGCTGCTGGTAAATCGCGGTGTAATGCTGCGCGCGCTCGGTACAGACCGGCGGCTTCACAATGTGAATCAAGGCTTCTTTATGGTCTTTGATGCGTTGGCTCAAGGTGTTCAGGTTCAGTTGTGTCATCAGTCTATCCTCTTATCCAGGCGGTCATCCCTTTTTGGCTTGCGTACTGCTGGGCAAATTCCAGCAGTTCTGGCGCATCAAGAGGTTGCTGCGCGGCCAGATAAGGGAGATTCAGGAGTTTATATTTGTTGATACCTAAGGTGTGGTAAGGCAAAAAATGAATCGCTTTCACGCCGAGTTCATCGGCGGCAAAATTACTGATAGCGCGAATAGATTGCTCATCAGCATTAAAATCAGGAATCAGCGGCACACGAATGGTCATCTCCACATTGCGGGCTGCCAGTTTGCGGAAGTTATCCATCACGCGTTCAGCACTGCCATCGGTCCATTGTTTAAAGCGTTTAGCATCGACATGTTTCAGGTCGGCCAGCAACAAATCGAGATGTTCAATGGACGGCTCGATGTATTTCCACGGTACGTGAAGACAAGACTCGACAGCAGTATGGATGCCCGCTTCTTTGCTTCTCTTCAGAAGTTGTTCCGCGATTTCAGGTTGCATAAAAGGTTCGCCACCGGAAAGCGTAATCCCACCGCCGCTGCGGTCATAAAAGGGTTTATCGCGCAGGACTTTTTGCATAATGGCATCAACGCTTTGCGTTTCACCGCATACGCTTAACGCCTGAGTCGGGCAACAATCCGTCAACGTCACCATATCGTCAGCCATTAATTTTTCGCGTGCGATAACCAACGCGTCGTCAATTCGGCTAATCGCATGAGGTGCTGCCTGCGGACACAGTTCGCAACCGGTGAGGCACAGGCGCTCATCAAACAACACATCATGTTCACGTGCGCGGCTTTCAGGGTTCTGGCACCAGCGGCAACCTAATGAGCAGCCTTTCAGGAACACCACGGTGCGGATTCCTGGACCATCATGCGTTGAGTAACGTTGGATATTAAATAGCATATTCCTGCCCTTAATCTTCTTTCGTAAATTAGATTACTTTCGAATGAAAGTTTTATTGATTTTGATCAGATAAAGAACAGACAGTGACGCTATGATGTCGGCAATGAGATAGATGACCAGTCTGGAGAGCTTATGGAACTGTATTTAGACACTGCTGATGTAGCCGCAGTTAAACGCCTGGCGCGTGTTTTGCCTTTGCAAGGTGTCACCACAAACCCGTCCATTGTTGCAAAAGCGGGTATTTCGCTATGGGAAGTGCTGCCTGCGTTGCAGGAGGCATTAGGCGGCGACGGTAAACTGTTTGCACAGGTTATTGCCGCACAGGCTGATGAAATGGTGAAAGAGGCCGAGTTGTTGGTTAAGCGCGTGCCGGGCCTTGTTGTCAAAGTTCCGACCACGATAGAAGGCCTGGCGGCCATGAAACAATTGAAGGTTCTGGGGATCCCAACGCTGGGTACGGCGGTTTATGGTGCCGCTCAAGGATTATTAGCCGCGCTGGCGGGCGCTGAATATGTTGCGCCATATGTGAATCGTCTTGATGCGCAGGGCGGGGATGGCATTCAAATGGTGCAGGATTTACAGCAATTGCTGACGTTACACGCGCCGCAATCTAAAGTGCTTGCCGCCAGTTTCCGCACACCACATCAGGCGATGTCATGCCTGTTGGCCGGTTGCGAAGCCATTACGTTACCGATTGATGTGACTGAACAGCTGTTAACCACGCCAGCCGTGAATGCCGCCATCGCGACTTTCGAAAAAGACTGGCAGGGCGCATTCGGTTCACTGAGTTTGTAAATTGAAGTGATCGTTTAAAAGCAGCGCCGGTTCATACCGGCGTTAGACTCAAATCTCCCAGGGTGACTTTTTCAAGTCGCTTTCTTTTTCTTCTTCGCCGTGCGCAATAGCGATTAATTCCGCTTTTAAAATTTCCAGATTATTAATGGCGGAAGCATGATCGCCACCCACCAGAATATCCAGCACAGTATCAATGCGTTTTGCGAGTTGCAGAGGGTTCACTGTAGGCATTGTGCATCCTGTAATTATTGGAAAAGTGTTGCCATCATAATGCAAAAAATGGCGCTAAAAGAGAAGGCGCAGACGCGCTTTTTTAGCCTTACTCATCAATCAATTATCGAACAATATATAAGTAATAATTATTAAATCCCCCCACACATTCATACATAAGCGGTAGTGGATTAGTCTGATCCTGCGTGTAACGCGCTTTCATAACATGAGGATAAGATAATGACAGTGATTAACCAACCTACTTGCAAATTGTTCACGGATACTTCTCGATTCACGCAATTGTCAGGATATTACGAAGCTGAACGCCGCACCGTGTGGATGATGCTCGGTGCACAGCCACGCCCTTGCTTTAATCACAAGCTGATTGAAGAAATTATGAACCTGCGTTACCTGGTTCAACAGGAGGGATTTGTCGTTGATTTTTGGGTGACGGGCTCACTGGTTCAGGGGATGTATAACACAGGCGGCGATTTAGGATTCTTTGTTGAATCCATTCAACAAGGCCAGCGTGAGGCACTGCGTGCTTATGCGCGGGCTTGCGTCGATTGCGTTCATGCGGCTTCTCGTGGTTTCGATAGCGGTGCAATTAGCCTGGCTATGGTTGAAGGCAGTGCATTAGGCGGCGGTTTTGAAGCAGCACTCGCGCACCATTTTATTCTGGCGCAACGAGATGCTCGCCTCGGCTTCCCTGAAATTGCCTTTAATCTGTTCCCCGGAATGGGCGCTTATTCGCTGGTTGCACGTCGTTCAGGTATGAAACTGGCAGAAGAGCTGATTTATAAAGGGGAGTCACACACCGCCGAATGGTACGAGCAATTTGGTTTGGTGGATCAGCTTTTCGAACCCGGCCAGGGTTATCTCGCGACCCGGACGTTTATTGATACCCTGCAACCCAAACTGAACGGTGTGCGCGCTATGCTGCGTGCCCGTCAGCGTGTTTTGCAGTTGCCGCGAGCGGAATTAATGGATATCACCGAGGACTGGGTTGATGCTGCTTTTTGCCTTGAACCGAAGGACATTGCGTATATGGAAAGATTGGTACAACTGCAAAATCGTCACAGTGCGACGACGTTGCGCAAAGCCAGCTAACCGCGCCACTTACGCTCTAATATGGCCGCGGGCAATGGTTTAGTTAACTTCTGACTTAGCCATCTGTTGACGCCATTCTCGCAAAGAAGGCGTCTTCTTTCACTCAACCTACTGTTTCCGTGCCCGAACCAGCTCAAGGAAAAAGAGCAACGCAGGGGACAGGTTTTCCTTCGACCATGCGACAGCAATTCCCATCGACAAACGCTTCGTGTCTTCCTTCAACTTGCGAAAAACCACGCCTTGCCGTTTGATGCACTGCAAAGAGGATGGAACCAAAGCGATGCCTTTGCCTTCGGCAATTAGCCCCAGCATGATGTGGTGATCTGGCGGCTCTGCAATCGCGTTTAGCTTAAAATTGATGCTTTGGAAAAACGTCTGACAATGATCATAAAAGCCGGGATTCATGCGCCGCTCAAACCAAAACATCGGCTCTTCGCGCAGGTCATCAAAAGAAATACTGCGTCTGGCGGCAAGCTTATGACCCGCAGGTAAAGCCACAACGAGGGGATCGTCGATAATTTTTTCAACCGCCAGATCCTGCGTTTCGGTATGCAAACCCACAAACGCTACATCCATTGTGCCGTTCTTCACTTCGCGAACCAGATTAACTGAATAATTTCCTTTTGAGAGAATTTGCCAGTCTGCAAAACGCTGCTGCATCTCTTTTGTCACATCAGGGATTGCGCTTCGTTCGAACACGGTGGTGTAGCCAATGATAAATTTACCGGCATCAGTGCTCCGTTTCGATCTGGCGACAGCAATGGCTTTTTCCGCCTGAAGTAGCGTCTTTTTAACCTCGGGTAAAAATGCCGTGCCGGCCTCAGTAAGCGTTACGCCACTCTTATGGCGATTAAACAACTGAACACCGAGCTGCTCTTCGAGCTGATGAATCTGCCTGCTTAATGGTGGCTGCGAAATATGCAGACGCAATGCGGCGCGGCTGAAGTTGAGCTCTTCACATACCGCGAGAAAGTAACGAAACTGGCGTAAATCTATAGATTCATTCATACCAAAAAGGTATCACAAAAAGGGTATTGGATGCATAGCCCGGCAGAATTTACAGTGCGTTCATCACACAACGTTAAGGAATGAAAAATGGAAAATGAACGCTATTTACGTGGGCTTGCGAAATTAAAAGAAGTGGACGGTCACGCCGGGGAAAACGTCATCAACAGCCTGAGCGACATTGCGCCAGATTTTGCCCGCCTGCTGATTGAATTTCCTTTTGGCGATATCTATTCAAGGCCGGGGCTGGATTTAAAGTCCCGTGAAATTGCGGTGGTTGCCGCACTTACCGCACTGGGTAACGCCACGCCACAACTCAAAGTGCATATCGAAGGTGCGCTTAATGTCGGCTGTACAGAGCAGGAAGTCATTGAAGTGATCATGCAGATGGCAGTTTACGCGGGGTTTCCTTGCGCACTGAATGGGATATTTGCTGCTAAAGAGGTCTTTGCAAAAAGGAAATAGCCAGGCTTGCCTGGCTAGATCAAACTATCGCGCTGTTCTGGCGAGATATCGCTTTAACCAACGCTCGAATACGGCAGCGGGCATCGGTTTAGCAAATAAATAACCCTGCCGTTCGTTGACGCCATTCTTAGTCAGAAAGGCGTCTTCTTTTTGGTTTTCAACACCTTCAGCAATCACCTGTAAATTCAGCGCCTGCGCAACGGCAACGATTGCTCGCACCAGCGATTGCGATACTGATTGTTTGTGAATGTCGCGAACAAAACTTTGGTCGAGTTTAATCGCATCTATTGGAAAGCGCGCAAGCTGAGACAGTGAAGAATAACCGGTTCCAAAATCATCCAGATGTACCTGCGCACCCAAACGGCTGAATTGCTGGATAACGGAAAGGGCGAGTTCTTCATTTTCAATCAGACAGCTTTCGGTCAGTTCCACATCAATTGGACAGTACTCAAAGTTGAGATCTTTCAGCGCTTGCTTGAGGTCGCTGAAGATAGTTTGATCGGCTAACTGGCGTGCAGAAACGTTCACCGCAACGCGCAAATTAATGCCTTTATCGCGCCATTTCGCCACTTGCTGAACCACACTCAACATCACCCAACGGCCAAGCGGGACAATCAAACCCGATTCTTCGGCATAAGAGATAAAATCCAGCGGCGGAATTAACCCGCGCTCCGGTGACTGCCAGCGCACCAGCGCTTCCAGACTTCGGACTTCACCACGCCAGGTCATTTTCGGCTGATAATGAATCACCAGTTGATCGTTCTCCAGCGCTTTGCGCAGGTTGGTATCGAGCCACAAATATTCAAAAACGCGCTGGTTCATCTCAGGCGAGAACACGCAGAATTTACCGCGGCCGCCCTCTTTGGCGGTGTACATTGCGGTATCGGCATTCCGGATAACACTTTCTCTATCTTCACCATGCTGTGGTGCCAGCGAAATCCCTAATGAACAACCGGTGTAAACCTCAATCAGCCCAATGCGGAATGGCTGTTTCAGGCGAGTCAGAATACGAGACGACATGGCTTCAAGTGCTGCCTGAGAAGTATCCGTTGCCAGAACGATAAACTCATCGCCACCGAGGCGCGCCAGAATCTGCCCTTCATCAAGGCAGCTGAGAATGGCCAGCGACACCGCCTGTAACAGCTGATCGCCGAACATGTGCCCGTAGGCGTCATTCACTTTTTTAAAGTTATCGAGATCAAGATAAACAATGCCCACTTGAGTATCAGCGCGATTCTCAATGGCAGCAGTGATTAAATCGTTGATGGCATTGCGATTGGGGAGGCCTGTGATGGTATCGGTATTCGCCAGAACACGCAGTCGCTCCTGAGAGCGGCGTTCTTCGGTAATGTCAGTACCCGAGCAAATCAGATAGATTTCGTTTTTGCCGCTGCCACTGTGGACGAATTTATTGCGAAACAAAAACAGGCGCTGGCCTTTACGGGTTTTTACCCAACGCTCGACCTCATAAGAATTCCCGTTACGGAAGAAGCCGCTGATATTTCGTTTCGAAGCGGCAGCCTCGCTGCGGCTCATAAAAAGTTTAAAGACGTTTTGGCCAATGACTTCTTGTTCTTTCAGTCCGGTATATTCTTCGCTCAAGCGATTGAAACGTTGAATA
>Ga0160438_1000222_pt1 | contig 18894 bp, 17 predicted proteins | sample HID1975K_E0MG_FD_108203 | JGI IMG/M metagenome (GOLD analysis project Ga0160438, IMG submission 108203) | Enriched soil microbial communities from UW Madison campus, WI, USA - HID1975K_E0 MG | ecosystem: Environmental > Terrestrial > Soil > Unclassified | place: USA: Madison, Wisconsin...
AAGACGCGACATACTCATCCACGTCAATGCACTGATAATCATGATGATATTCGCGATCCCCGGCTTCAAATAAGCATTCAAAACCAGCAGCAGGAAGAACGCAGGAATCGACATCAGCACATCGACTACACGCATCATGATGTTGTCGATTCGCCCGCCAAAATAGCCGCTCACGGTGCCGACCAGCGTACCAATCAGCGTTGAAAATACCATCGACAGGAATCCGACCATTAAGGAGATCTGGCCGCCGTACAGGGCGCGAGTAAAATAGTCGCGCCCGTAGTCATCCGTACCGAACCAGTGCGTCGCATCCGGCGCTAACAACCTTGCGGTAAGCGACATCTGATTGGGGTCAAAAGGACTGAGTGCGGCCAGCAATGCCGCAATGCTGAAAACGATCAGAACCAGTAATGAGAATTGAGCTGGACGATTACGTTTCAGGCCGTGTTTAACTTGTTGCCAACGTCTACTCATCGTCTTACCTCAAGGCCTTAATGCGCGGATCGGCCACGCGATATAACAAATCTGCCACTAAATTACCGACGATAATCATCGTCGAAGAAAGCATGATCATCGCCATGATCAGTGGGTAATCCAGCGAGGTTATCGACTGAATCCCTAACAGACCCATCCCCGGCCATGAGAAGACGCTTTCTGTCACGTAAGCCCCAACTACCAGCTCGCCAAATGAAATACCAAACAACGTAATAACCGGCAGAAGGACGTTTTTCAGCACGTGGCGGAACAGGATTGAGCGGCGCATGGCGCCATACGCCAGCTGGGTTTGCACGTAATCAGCCGATAATTGAGTGATGGTGTTGGAGCGGATGTAACGCACATAAGTGGAGAGGTTATAAAAACTCAGGGCGATACACGGCAAAATGGCGTGGCGCACCACATCCAGCCAGGAGTCTTCCGCACCGATGGTGCGCATTCCCATGCTGGGCAGCCAGTTCAACTGAACGGAAAATACGGTGATCAGCAAAATACCAAACCAGAAAATCGGCACCGAAATACCAATGTAGGCAAACATATTCAGGAAGTGATCGAGCCAGCGGTGCTTGTATGCTCCCGCCAGTAACCCCAATGGGATCGCCAGTATCATCGCCATAATCAGCGATGCGCCCATTAAACCGAGCGTGGCCGGAATACGCTCGGCAATCATGGTTAATACCGGGCGATGGTAAATCAGCGAATAGCCTAAATCCCCATGCAGGACATTTTTAAGCCATAGCAGATATTGCATAAATAGCGGTTTATCAAGCCCGAGGCTCTGGCGGATACGCTCGATATCCTCCGGGTTCATACGCGGCGTGATATAGGCCTGAACCGGGTCACCAGGTGCTAGTTTAACCAGCAAAAACGATACCAGAGAAATGAAGAACAACATCGGCACTAATTGCGCCAGGCGTCGGACTAAAACATTATTCATACTGCCTCAAAATTGACTCAAGCAATGTCGGATGACGCTACGCTTATCCGACCTACAAAAAGTGAATTGCCCTTGTAGGGGGGATAAGCGCAGCGTCATCCACCATTATGCCTTCATCAAAAAGGGTCTCTCAGGAGAGACCCTTAAAGATAAAGTTAATTATTGTTGATAGATTTTTGACAGGTCCTGGAACATGTAAACAGGCTTAGGTTCCGCCTCTTTGGTTCCGGCAAAACGCTTATCTACTGCAACAACCGCGTTGGTATAAGCAATCGGATACCATGCCATGTCGTTAGCAACGGTCTGCTGGATTTGTTTATAAATCTCAGCGCGTTTCGTTTTGTCGGTTTCGGTCGCACCCTGGTTCCACAACGCATCGAACTCCGGGTTCTTATAATGCGCGTAGTTATAGGCTTCATTGCTCATATACAGAGATTTATAACCGTCAGGTTCCATCCCCATAATGTAGCCACCCAAACTCAGCTCGTAGTCGGTGTTTTTCATATCCAGACTGCGTTGGGACATCGCGTTAGCATCGAGTGGCATCAGCTCAACCGCAATACCGACGTTTTTCAGCTGCTGTTGAATATACAGCCCCATGCTTTCCTGGGTTTTATTGCTGTTGATATAAGCCAGACGCAATTTCAGATTAGCAGGCGCGCCCGCTTCTTTAAGCAACGCTTTGGCTTTTTCAGCATCGAACTTATAGGGTTCAACATCGTTGGTTTGATACAGCGTATCTGGCGTCAGAATAGAAGCAGCCGGTTGCGCGTAGTCGAGCGAAGAAAATGCCGCCTGCACCAGTTCGTCTTTATTGATGGCATAAGCAATGGCCTGACGTAGCGCCTTGTTCTTCATGCTGTCGATGTTCTGGTTAAACGTCATGTACGCCAGACGCCCTTCCGGATAAATCACGAAATCAAATTTCCCGGTGGTTTTCAGGCGAGTGACATCCTGCGGATCAATCATCTTCATGTTGATTTCGCCATTTTGCAGCGCAAGATTGGCGGAGTTGCTGTCTTTAGCGAAACGGTAAGTCACGGCATCTAGTTTTGGTTTACCGTTCCAGTAATCGTCAAAACGCGTCAGCGCGTAATATTGCCCGGCGCGATATTCTTTGAATTTAAAGGGACCTGAACCGACGGGAGCATCGTTTTTAGCGCTCTTTTCCAGGTCGCCATTTTCGCTGGCAAATACATGCTGCGGGATCGGGTAAATTTGAACCAGGGTGCCGACAAACGCCGCGCTCACCTGTGGCAGCGTGAATTTAACGGTCTGGTCATCAATTTTGCTGACCTGAATAGGTTTGCCACCATAAACAAACATGCTGCGGAAGAAACTGTGCTGCTTCTCATCCAGCAATTTGTTGAAGGTAAAGACGACGTCATCAGCTGTAATGGCTTTGCCATCCTGCCACTTCAGATTCGGTTTGAGTTTTAAAACGTATGAGAGGTTGTCTTCTGAAGGTGTCAGGCTTTCAGCCAGGCCCCATTCAATTTTGTCACCGTTGAAGCTATAAAGCGGCGCATACAGCGCTTGCATAATCGTCAGCGTAGTACGGTCGCTGGCGTACAACGGGTTCATGGCTAACGGGTCACCGGTGGTTACGCCAACAATTAAATTGCCGCCATCCTGGGCTGCTTGTTTTGCTGAGGCAGGACTCGCCGCAGTTTCAGTTTTCGCATCATCACAGCCAGAAAGGGCCAGGGCCAAAGAGGCAAACAGCGCAGATAACAACAGGGGTTTACGCATTTATTCACGGACTCCGTCTCAATTAGAGACCGCATAGTGCACCAGCCATACCCACAATGTAAATAAGTGTAAAACGCATAACGTTATGCGAAAAAGTGCTAAAGCAAAAAATGTGGATATAGCGCGAGCAACTGGCAATTAAAAGCCAAATATCAGGCATAAAAAAACCTGCCGCAGCAGGTTTTTCTTCAGGCTGACAAATCAGAACATGCCAGCTGGCGGTACATCTTTAAAGGTCTTGCAGTATTGTTCAAACATGCTTTTCAGGATTTTGCGCATTTTCATTGTGTGCTCCAGTTTTTTTGTTTTGCAGATGTTGCTCGTTATGCGGCTAATAATATGACATCCGTCACACAAATCAATAGTTTTGTGATGCACATCACACATTTTTCTTGTGGATTTTACAACTCCGTCACATGAAATGGCTTGCAAATCCAATACTTAACTGGTTAATTGGCTCAATTAATTTTTAAAACATTATTTTAATTTTGAGTTTTACTCATGACTAACTTCCCTTCTCCGGCACCTAAACGTGGCATTTCAGGTATGGCACTGTTGGTTGCTGGCGCATTTTTCATGGAATTTCTCGACGGAACCGTCATTGCTACCGCGCTGCCCGAAATGGCAAAAACATTTGGGGTGGATGCCGTCGATCTCAACATCGGCATGAGCGCCTATTTGCTGACGCTGGCGGTGTTGATTCCAGCCAGCGGCTGGATTGCTGACCGGTTCGGCGCACGCAAAATATTCACGCTCGCGCTGGGTATTTTCACCTTTGCCTCGGTGCTGTGCGGCATCGCCAATACGCTCGAGCAGTTTGTTGCCATGCGTATTTTACAGGGCGTTGGCGGCGCGTTGATGGTGCCTGTCGGGCGACTTGCCGTATTGCGCACAACTCCCAAGCATTTGTTGATAACCGCGATTGCCACATTAACGTGGCCCGCGCTGGTGGCTCCGATCATTGGCCCGCCGCTCGGGGGGTTCATCACCAGTTATGCGTCGTGGCGCTGGATTTTCTATATCAACCTGCCGCTGGGGTTAATCGCGATGTCACTGGCATGGCGGTTGATTCCTGATATCCATGATGACTCCCGCCGTCCGTTTGACAGCATCGGTTTTGCCAGTACCGCCATTGCCATGATTAGCCTGGTGTACGGGCTGGAAATGCTCGGACAATCGCAAGTCAATGTGCTGCCAACGCTGAGTATTCTGATGGTGGGTGCGGCGGCACTTTGGTTCTCGCTCAGGCATTTTAAACGCGCAGAACACCCGATGATTCGCCTGGAAGCATTAAAGGTACAAACTTTTGGCGTGACGATGTACGGCGGTTCACTGTTCCGAACCTCCATCAGTGCGGTGCCGTTTTTGCTGCCGCTGCTGTTTCAGGTTGGCTTTGGGATGGACGCGTTCCATTCAGGTTTACTGGTTTTAGCGGTATTTGCCGGGAACCTCGCGATGAAACCGGCAACCACACCGTTGATACGCGCGTTAGGCTTTAAAAAGCTGCTGATAATTAATGGATTGCTGAACGTCGCTTCTTTGCTGGCTTGTGCATTTCTCACCCCTGACACCGCCGCATGGTTGACGATGGCGATACTGTTTTTTGGCGGTATGTTCCGTTCAATGCAATTTACCGGAATCAGCACCCTCGCCTTTTCCGATGTGCCATCCGCGCAAATGAGTTATGCCAATACGTTATTCAGCACGGCAACGCAGCTTTCCGTCGGTTTGGGAATTACGCTTGGCGCAATTGGAATTCGGTTGGGGGAAAAAGTCAGTCAGTGGCTGGATATTACCCATATTCCTGGGTTTTCAATCAAGATTTCGTTTGTGATGATTACGTTAATTTGCCTGCTTGGGCTGGTTGATTTGCTGCGTTTACCCCGTGATGCAGGAAGTAGCGTGTCTAAAAAGCAGTGAGTGAAAGTACAAAAAATTAAGGCCAGCAGAAGCTGGCCTTACGTATTTTCAGAAATGATTAAGCAAGGATTTCGCGAACGAATGCTTCAATTTCTTTGTTCTGGCAATTCTCGAAGAAACACTGCTGGAAACGTTCACCGGACACAGCGGTTTTCACCAGTTCTGGGTCGATAGCACGCAGCGTATCCAGATAGTTTTCTTTCACAACAGCGGCTTTAACCTGGTTCAGGATACCGGCGTTACGAACCTGCGGCTCTTTACGCTCAATTGGGTAGCCTTCGCCTTTACGGCCTGTGAACGCTTTTTCAAACATATAGCGTACGTTCAGTTCTGCACCCCAGCCAAACCCTTTCGCGAATGCCAGAGACAGCGCATTACCGTTGTTGATTTGAGAGAACAGGAACGCATCGGCTGGATCCAGGCAGTAGCCACACACCACACCTGGGTGGATGTTCAGGGACATCATTGCGCCCTGGCCTGTGCCACAACCGGTTACGACAAAATCAACCGCTTTAGAGTTCAACAGAATGCTGGCCATAATACCGAGGTGGATGTAAGTCAGGTGGTGATCCTGCTCATCGCTCATGCCTACGTTGTAAACCGGGTACTCTTTTTCAGCAGCAACCGCATTCAACTCATTAAGAATGATGGCGTTTTTTCCAGCCTGACTGTTTTCCATCATCAGTGCTATTTTCATTTCCGTCTCCTGATTGGGTCACGGGATTTCCCGCGGTGAATAGCTTGGTATGCAGTAACGATACTATCTAGCAAACATACTTTCAAATTTAATGAAATTTTGTTTCAAAAAATAAAGGTGTGCTCACACTTCTGCATTTTGATGATAGCTCAGTCTCCAGATCAGGCCGATTTGGCGATGCGGAACATCGCCACAATGTCGTTTAGCTGGTGCGCCTGTTGCTCCAGATCAACCGACGACAACGCAGATTGGTGCACCAGACTCACGTTTTGCTGTGTCACCGCATCCATCTGTCGAACGGCAATCCCCACTTGCCCTATGCCTTTGCTCTGTTCCCCCGAGGCGTTGGCAATATCGCCCATAATATTGTTCACTTGCATTACAGCATCGAGGATTTCGCCCATTGCTTCTCCGGCCTTTTTCACCTGCTCTGAACCGGTGTAAATGTTATCGACGGACTCTTTAAGTAACGTTTCAATTTCTTTTGCCGCCAGAGCACTGCGCTGTGCGAGATTTCGAACCTCACTGGCCACCACCGCAAATCCCCGTCCTTGCTCACCCGCTCGCGCCGCTTCTACGGCGGCGTTGAGCGCCAGAATATTGGTCTGGAAGGAAATACTATTAATGACCGTGGTGATATCGACAATTTTGTGTGAACTACTGGTGATGGTTTCCATGGTCGTCATGACTTTTTTCACCGACTCTCCGCCATTGCGTGCGGTTTGAGTGGCGTTTTTTGCAAGATGACTCGCATGGTTGGCATTTTCAGCATTGAGTGTAACGGTGCTGCTTAATTGCTCCATGCTGGCCGTCGTCTCTTCCAGAGCCGCGGCGAGCTGTTCTGAACGAGTGGATAGTTCGCCGTTTACACCAGCAACTTCAGTGGCATTCCCTCGAATGGTATTTGCACTGGTGCGAATATTGGAAACGGCTTTTCCCCAGTTGGATTGCATTTTTTGAATCGGCGAGACCATCAGACCGATACAGTTACTGCCTAAATCCGGTAATTCTGTTTCCAGCTCGCCGCGCGCCAGAATATGCATATGCTCGCGAATGCTCTCGACGGGTTTCACCAGGCAGTGATAAAGGTAACGTTCTGTCACCAGCGTAATAATCACGCTTGCCACGACAGAAGCCCCGAGTAAGAACTGAATAATATCTATCCATTTTGCTTGTGCGGCATTCAGGGCAATGTTTTGCTCAAGATCATTTAAAAACCACAATGCCAGGCCGGAAATAGCCAGCCAGGCAACCGTCGAGAAGATGAGTATCAGTACCACCATGACGCGGATTTTGATATTGCGAATAAAATTCATGTGATGTATTTCCCCGGTGAAAAAATGAAATTAACTTCCTGCATCAGCTGAGATCGCTTCATCGTCGTCTATTCGGTTTTTGTATGACAAACTGAAGTTAAACTATGCATTATCTGTATTGTCGGCACGATTCAGCCAAACTTGATGCCCGCCATGATCAATTTTTAATCAAATCATTAATGTTACTGTTGATTACTATTAATTAGCCTTCTCGCTTTAATTTGCGTTAGGTCTTATTTAATGACGCACCTTAAATGAAATTACCTCGCTTTATACTGATGCTCATTTTCTATTTTTCTGCGTGCTAAAATAATAAAAAATACTCGGGTGTCAGCGTGATGAAAATTGTCTATTTAGTATTAGCCACCGTGTTATTAACCGGTTGCACCATCAATAAAACACCGCAACCGGTCAAAGGCAGCGAAGTCGCTGGCGTGGTCCGTCTGGGCTTCGATCTTGCTCCCTTACAAAACGGAAAAGTAGATACTTACATTGCTCAATCAGCGGCCAGCCATCAGTGTCAACAATGGGGCTACGTTTCAGCTTTCCCTTATGGCGAGCCAATCAAAACCTGTAGCGTGCGCAGCGGGGCGCTGTGCCTGAATCAAAAGGTAACGCTTGAATACCAGTGTCACGGAACGGGAATGGAAACGTTCCTCAGAGATGAAATGATTGTTCAGTAATGCATATAAAAACTTGTCGATAATTATCGACAAGTTTTAAATAGCAATCATTCTTATTCCATTTCAGGATTGGTATTTAAAAAAGAATAATATTGGCAACCATTCTCATTACGATAATTTAATTAACATTCTCTTTGCATTATTGAAATAATAAAATTAAAGTAGCGCTATTATTGAGAAGCGAATTCCACGGAGCGTGTCATGTTAAAAGCTGAAATGATCGAAAAACTGAACGAACAAATGAATCTTGAGCTTTACTCTTCCCTGCTTTATCAGCAAATGAGCGCCTGGTGCAGCTATCACAGCTTTGAAGGTGCAGCCGCTTTCCTGCGCCGCCATGCTCAGGAAGAAATGGAGCACATGCAGCGCCTGTTCGCTTATTTAACAGATACCGGAAGCCTGCCGCGTATTAATGCGATTCCAGCACCGGAACACGACTATTCGTCTCTGGATAATCTGTTTAACGCCACATACGAACACGAACAGTTAATTACGCGTAAAATTAACGAACTGGCTCACGCCGCGATGACCTCTCAGGATTATCCAACCTTTAATTTCCTGCAATGGTATGTTTCCGAGCAACACGAAGAAGAGAAGCTGTTTAAATCTGTACTGGATAAATTAAGTCTGGTCGGTAAAAGCGGCGAAGGTCTGTATTTCGTTGATAAAGAACTCTCAACGCTGGATTCTCAGGCTCAGTAAATTGTCATCGGCAGGCCGCCTGGCTTGCCGTTTTTTCTGCCCCAACCTCATCAATTCCTTCCTGTCTGCCCAACGTTTCGTCTACGACTTTTGGTTGATGGCTCATCACGTTTCTGCGTCTATACTGCTTTAGCATGGTGGTTATCATTTTCATCTGCCGCCAGGTAAGTGTTTGTTTCTTATTATTATAAATAAAAACCCCGCTGTTTTTCTTAATAATAGTGTTAACTAACATGGACACGAAGATAAATGTTAAACACATTCAGCATGTTAATTAAGAAGTTATTTTTCCATGAATCATGGGACATCATGATCATTAAAAATAACTCGCATTTGTTCCCTGAAAATACCCTGGATATTTTAAATAATTCTAAAGCACAACTATTACGTAAAAAGTACACCTTCCAGGCTGACCCTTTTATCATTGAAAAAGAGGACAAGCTGTATGTGTTCTATGAGGCGTTCAGCTTTCTTAATTCCAGAGGCATGCTGAAATGCCGTGTTCTGGACAGCAATCTGGGTGAAGTCGAGGATATTAAACTTGAAGGTTTTGACGGATTAAAGTGCCATCTCTCATTTCCCTTCTTATTTTATCATGAGGGTGAGTTATTTATGATCCCTGAGTCATCGGAACGAAAGGAAGTGATGTTATTCCGATGTACTGAATTCCCTGGGCGCTGGGAGATGATAAAGGTATTAATTTCTGATGCAGAATTCACCGACAATATTTACTTTACGTCAGGTGATAAGAGTTATCTCATTTCTACAACGATGAAAAATGAGATGGTCATTCATACTGCTTGTAGCCTGTTTGGCAAATGGGAGAAAATAACCCCTACTCTTAAATTAAGTAATTATCATCATCGCGGCGCGGGAAAACCTTATTTCGTCAATAACAAAAATTATATCCTGACACAAGAGTGCCATCCCGGCTGTTATGGTAAATCCATTTATATCAAAGAGTTAATTGGCATCAGCCCTTTAAATTTTGAAGAAAAACTTGTTGCAAACATCTCCCCTCTTATTAATCAGAGCGCAGGTGTTCATACCCTAAACTTCACCGATAGTTATATCGTTTATGATACTAAAAATTTAATCTTCAGCTTATTATCTCCTCTTAAAAAGATTTCCTATAAATTCCAGGTCAAATTCCGCAAACAGTTTTTTGCCTGAAACTCAAGATGAACAACCTGTTCGTTGCTGGTACACTGGCTCAACTTTAGTGGAGTAACATCGGTAGAAAATCTTATCTGGAGAGATTATGGCTATTCTTGTAACGGGTGGTGCTGGCTATATTGGCTCGCATACTGTTCTGGCATTACTGGAGCGCGGGGACGACGTCATTGTCATCGATAATCTCTCTAACTCCTCTAAAGAATCTTTAGACCGAGTGGCAGAACTTGCCGGGAAAAAACCGACGTTATACGTTGCTGATATTTTAGACAAGAACGTTCTGAAAGAGATTTTTTCTACGCATTCGATAACCGATGTTATCCATTTCGCAGGTTTGAAATCTGTGGGTGAGTCGGTTAAAAAACCACTGGAATATTATGAGAACAATGTCGTTGGGTCGATGGTATTGCTCAATGAGATGTTACTCGCAGGCGTTAATAGCCTAATCTTTAGTTCATCCGCAACGGTTTATGGCAATCCAGAAAGAGTTCCATTGAGCGAAGAATGCCAGACCGGGGGAACCACCAACCCGTACGGTACCTCTAAATTAATGGTTGAGCAGATTTTACGTGATTTCTCTCACGCGCAATCTGATTTCCGCATCACCTGCTTGCGCTATTTCAATCCGGTTGGTGCTCATCCATCAGGGCGAATTGGCGAAGATCCCAACGGTATTCCTAATAACCTGGTGCCATATATTTCCCAGGTCGCCATTGGCAAACTTAATTGCCTGTCCGTGTTTGGGGATGATTACTCCACTCCAGATGGCACCGGCGTGCGCGATTACATCCACGTACAGGATCTTGCAAGCGGCCATCTCGCGGCGCTGGACAATAAATCGCAAGGAGCCGCTTTCAAAGCCATTAACCTGGGAACGGGCGTGGGTTATTCCGTCATTGATCTGATTAAGGCATTTGAAAAAGCCGCTGAAACGACAATTAATTATCAAATCGTTGAGCGTAGAGCGGGCGATGTTGCTGAGTGCTGGTCAGATTCATCTTTAGCGAAGAAAGAGCTGGGATGGCAGGCCACTCATACTCTGGACGAAATGATGCGTGATACCTGGAACTGGCAGAAGAATAACCCTAACGGTTTCAACTCTTAATTTATCTCATAATTGTCTCCCACCATGAGCCAGAAAACTGGCTCATGGTGTATTAACTACTGAATGTTTATCTTTGATACCCGATACCAGCCGTTACTCTGCTGGCCTTCATTAGCCAGATTAATTCTCGGCTTGCCCTGCCCATCCAACATTGCCACTTCAATATAATATTGCCCGCTTGCTGAGTTTGCTGGAATGGTCAGTTGATAATTTGTGGAATATTCGCCCGGCAACCAGGTGCGAATATCATCTGCCGTTTGAACCTGCACAACCACTTTATTCGAGGCATCCACAACACGGTAATTCACGGCATATTTCAGGTAGATTGGCGCCACGCCTTCATTAATCCAGCGGCTATTAAGCGTCAGGCTATTTCCCTTGGCCAATACCGATTCATGGCTCAGTGAGGCTAAGCGGAATCTATAGCCCAGTTTCATCAGCGCGTTATCAACAATATCGCGATAAACTTCCGGCACTGCACGCGACTTTAAATTGATAGTGCTGGCGTGGTTTTCCAGCGCCCAGTCGAATGTGCGTTTTACTTCATCACGCGAGTAATGCTGCTCAGTTTTCCATTCCGGCATATAACCACAAATTTCTAAGCTAACCGGTGCCTTTTTCCAGGCATCGTTAAAACCTGAAAATGCTGCCTGTGCGGCTTCTAAACGCTGGGGATAATCATCTTCCATATGATTCCAGGTGGTTGAGAAATTACGCCAGTCGCCCCAACAATCCGCGCGCCAACCCGCCCCCTGGCGAACCGCACTGGCAAGCGTATCGCCGCCGCTTATTAACATAATTTTGGGTGTTTTCGGAAATGCAGCAAAATGCATTTTGACGTATTTATCTAACTGCGCTGGCGCGTAGCGCTTTAACAATGGCGTCATGGAGGGGAAATTGCTGTTGTGCCACTCCCCCCACGAACCCACCATGCCGATATCCACAAACGCCAGGTTTTCATTTCCGTCGTAACGTTTGCCAAGGGCATTCAGCAATTTCTGGCTATAGGCCAGAAATATTGGGTCATCGAGATTTGGGGCAAAGGTTTTGTGATCGGAAGTCCATTCCCCTTTCACTCCTTTTTGGATAAGCCAGTCTGGAATTTTTGAGCCACTTTCAGGGCCATCGAGCGCCATAAAGCGCAGACCTACGTTCATAGCTGGCTGATGCATCGCCGCAAACTTAAAAGCTTCATCAATGAGCGCAAAATTATACTGCCCTTCCACCGGTTCCAGATCACGCCAATAAAAACGCTCATACTCAAATCCGGTATTGGGATACTGCGCCTGGCTCAACTTCTCACCGTAACCCTCATGAAAGCTGGCAACACCTGTTCCGGGATTGGTTATGGGAACGGTGAGTGCTTTTGGCGTTACGACCGTCATCGGCGCGGCCAAAACAACGCCCGGAAATGCCATGCACATCAACGCAACTAAAGTTTTAATCGTCATAGGGTTTCCGTTTGATTCCAGGCGTTGAAATTTAGTGATTTCTCAGACTGAGCCACCAGTCCCAGATGCCGACGTGAAAATTACGAATAAGATCGATACCCGCCGCAGATTTCAGCATATAGAGCGTCAATAACACGCATAAGGTGGCGAACAATATGCCGAACAGAATCAGGATGGTCACAATAATGCGCACCAAAGTCGATTCTTTACGCGGCCGTTTACGCAAATCTCTGCCCAGTAAAAATACCAGGTAATACCGCGCCCCAAAAAAGGGGAAGCTTTTACGAACATCAATACGGTGACGGGACGCCAGAGTGATGGAAACTATCGCGTCCTCAATTTCTTGCTTTTGTTCCGGCGTCAGTTGTGCCTGGGTTTGCTCATCAAGAACATCATAAAAACGGTCAATAACGAGCGGGCGGCGGGTTGAATTGGTCAAATTTAACCTATTGATTTATCTATTGTATGGTAGACGCTTATGGTTTTTCTGGCAATTTCACGCCAGTCATAAGTTTTCAAAAAATCACTGTAGTCGGCGGTATCGAGAGCTGCTCGGGTGTTAATTTTTTCGGCTAAATCCGCCACATTACCCACGTTAAAATAGGCGTCGCCCGGCAAGGCTACTTCCAGATTAGCAGGGATATCGCTGACTATTGCCGGAAGTGAATAAGACATGGCTTCCAGGAGCGCTATCGGCAAGCCTTCATGATACGACGGCATGATAAACATTCGGGCCTGTGAAAATACCGCCGCGAGTGCATCACCTTTTAAAAAACCGGTCAAAATAACATTGGGAGTTTTTAGCGCTAATTCCTTCAGGCGCAGACTGTAATCCGAAGGATGATCGGCATCGCCTATTAATACCAACGGAATTGAAACGCCTGATTGATGATAAGCGGTAATTAAATCATGCAGGCCTTTTTCTTCGACAAAACGCCCCACAGCGACAAGATAGTTCTTAGGCTGAAGGTTATAACGCCCTAAAGTCTTGCTGATGGTTTCATCGGATAAAGGCAGCGGTTTATTCACGCCGTTGTAAATCAAATGTGCATCCATCCTGCCATGTTTTTTCTGGATCAGTTGGTTGATCACCTCAGAAATGACGATAACTTCACTGGCATATTTAACCGCAAACTTTTCGCCCAGCAGTAAAGCCTGTTTGGCAAGCCCTCCCCATTTCTGGCGTTCATAATCCGGGCCATGATGAGTAAAGACTACTTTTTTACCCAGTAAACGCAATAAAGGGACGACAAGGCCAGGGCCAATGGCGTGAACATGGACAATATCAGATTTATCAAAACAGGTCTTAAACGCGGCTAAAACTGAATGGGCTATCGCTTCGAGCGAACGTTTTTTCGGTGCCCACAAAGCCCGTGTTTCAATATTTTTATAGCTCGATTGGGTATATCCAACGTACGGAGAGCGGGCAATGACACAAATATCAACATCACACTGTTGCTTGATAGCGGGATAAAGATTTTGGCAATGCGTTTCCACGCCACCTAATACATCAGGAATGCCACGCGTACCGATAACGGTTATTTTTTGAGTCATATTATGGCTTGCTCAGTAGTTCTTGATACAGATTGAGAAGCGTGTCCATGTGTTTGCGCAGCGCGTATTTTTCACATAAACGTTCGCGAGCATTTCGTCCCATGAGATGAGCCTTTTCGGGACGTTGCGCAAAATCATCAAGCACACTGGCTAGCTCCTCGACATTTCCTGGCTCAAATAAAACACCATCCACGCCATCACGTATTTGTTCAGGAATGCCGCCAATTCGCGCACCTATAACCGGGCGAGCAAATGACATCGCCTCGAGCACCGACATGGAGCAATTCTCATAACACTCCGAAGGCACAATAACGGCACGGGCATGTTTAATCAGATGGTCTAAACCTTCACCTTGTTGTACATAGCCAAGGAATTCCGCATTGGGATATTGCTCAATAAGCTGGTTATACAGTGGGCCGTGACCCACTATTTTAAGGGGGATTTTGCTGGCCATTTGCTGATGCGCGCGCAACAAAGATTCCGCACCTTTCTCACGACTTAAACGGCCCACAAACAGCAAGTAGCCTTTATCTGCAATATCTTCCACAGGCAGGCTGTCATCAATACCATTCACGATGACGTCGATACGTGAGTCGGGCAACGTTCGTTTAATAACCCCACGTAAAAATTCACTGGGGGAAACAATCACATCCAGAGCCTGATAATTTTTGGCAATGTATTGCCACGTCGCCTCTAAAGAAAGTAATAAACTCTTCGATGCTGAACCGTCCTGGCAGCGATATCTGAATGCATTAAATACTGTGCCAGTAATACAGGAATCACAGACCTTTCCATCACGCAGCATCGAATAAGACGGGCAGACAATTTTATAATCGTGAGCTGTTAATACGGTTTTACAGCCAAAATCGCGGGCTACTTTTATTATGGCAGGCGTTAACTGGTGATAAATGTTGTGGAAGTGAACAATATCCGGGCGCTCTTTCTCTAGTAGCGCCTGCATTTTTTTGCAGGCTTCAGCGTTATGAATAAAGTTGACCGCCGTTTTAATCCCGCCCAGTAAGTTATTACCTTTATGATAATCCACATTGCTGACAAAATAGTCTGCGTAATCAGACGGGAAGTTATTCTCGTGCTGCATTGAAAAATCAATGACCTCAACACCGGCTTGTTTGAGCATATTACGTTCTTGAAAATAAACCGTTTCTGCACCACCTTTGATGTAGAAAAATTTATTCACCAGTAGAATTTTCATTATGCCTGCCTATTCATGAATAACTTTGCTATCCGGTGGTGTCATCGGGTCACGCACCGGATGACTTAATCCTTTCAATAGCCCAACAGAAAGCACCGATAAATTGATCACACTGTGAATCCCGCTTTTTAACGATCGATTCTTAAGCGTTTTCAAAATAATAAAGGCTATCAGGGGGAGTAATGCCAGGCCAATAACGTCCAAATCAAACGTCAGGATGGCAATGAATAAAAACAGAAGATAAAGCAGAAATACCACTTCATTTTTGACCATTTTTAACGCATTACGCAGGTAAGGTTTTCCCCACGCACTGCGCAATAATTCACCGGGCGCCTGATGATAACCGCTGCGCCAGCGGTACTTCAGCAGTTTAAAGGTCGGCATGTTGTGCGAGGTGTGGCTGAAATAAGGGATATCCAGACGATGTAGCTTGTATCCGGCATCAAGCAAACGCATACCGAGTTCCGCCTCTTCATAGGCGTGGAGGTTACGATTTGTCAGATAACCAATTTTTTCAATGGCGGAGCGGCGATATAAGCCGCCGCCACCCAGATGATCACTATCCCCAACCGGATATATTTTATGCAACCGCTGCTTACGCGATTTAAATTCATAATTTGTCGCATCATCCATTTCAACCGTACCCGCAACACCCGCATATTCTGGATGCTCAGTCAGGAAGGCAACGGCGTTATCAATAAAACCCTTTTCCAGTTCCATATCACCGTCCATCAGTAATAGAAACTCACCTTCGCTGTACAGATAACCTAATTGATGACCCACACCACAGCAACGATCGGAAGGCTGAGTCAGTGAGACAACGGTAACGCCTTTGTCACTGGCAAGTTGTTGGGTGTTATCGGTCGATAAGCTATCGGCAACAATGATTTTATGCGGGTAATCAGTAAGTTGCTGCCGAATGCTATCAATAGTTTTTTCGATACATTCCGCTTCGTTGAGCGTTTTGATGCTGACGGAGATAAAGGGTTTATTAATCATACTATTGCTCTGCATAACGATGAACGGACCGACGAATAACCAGACTTGCGCCTAGTGACAAATAGAAGAGGAATTGTAACATCGGAATGATCATCAGTATCTGGCTATATGGCAGACTCAGTAAGCAACTGATAGCAAAGGCATTAAAGGCAGGTGCAAAACTTAATAACTGGAGATCTTGCGGGTCTAATTGCTCGCGTTCCAGTAAGGGTTGAGGCCGTGCAATTTTCAAAATATAGATAATTAAACCAATGAAGATCAGTGTTCCAATGACACCCACTTCCCAGAGCAGCATACTCAGCGAAGTTGAGTCGAGAATCAAATTGTAGGTTAGATTCAAAAAGCCCGGTGAAACCGAACTCCCACTGTTGGTCGCATTCAAACCATAGCCAAATAAAGTGCCTGATAATCCCCAAAGATCATTATTTTTAAACCAGAATATCAACGTCGTAAAGCGCCCGACTTCACCATTTGGCATGATGTAATTGGGATCGAAAATATAACTTAGCGAGTCTAAGAAGATGCTGAATGAGCTTTGCGTCGGGTCACTGCCGAAAGCAGATGAATAACCAGAAGCTAAAATGACAACCGCCAGGGCAATTAATAACGCCATACCCGCGAATATCAGCAGCAGCGCTTTGATATTCACTTTGCTTACCCCTTTCACATAGCTGGGCATAATCCATACCCATGCCAGTAAAAGCGGTGAAAGCAGGATAACAAACTTCACTTCACCCACAATGCACAGCGCAAAACCGAGAATGACATGCAGCGCCATTGATTTAAATGTGGTCAGCCCATGCTTAAATTCGGAAACCTTTAACAGCATAATAAGCAGGCAGAATAATCCCATGGCTGCGGTATTCCCGCCGCCCATCGGATCGCCGCCAAACGTTCCAACTACGGAATCCCATTTCTCATCTTCACCACGCATGGCTACACGTTGTGGAACCACGAACAGTAACTGATAAATGACTATCGGAAATTGCGCGTAAAACACCCAATACAAGGTTTTGGTCACGCGATAAATTTGCGATTCCCGGCAGAAACCCAGCAATAAACACAGCATCACCAGCGAAATCGCAATTTCATTTTTAAAACCGACGATGGCAACCGTTAAACCTCCCTGCAATAGCGTCGAAACACCCGCCATCGCAAGGAAGATGAAATACAGCGCCAGAACAACAATCTCTTGTTTATCAAGCTGCAATGCTTCATAGCGCGTTTGCATCACCAGCAACCCAAGCATCAGCAAAGTCAGGAAGAATGGCAGCCACAGCACCGCAAGCACACCGGTGAAATATTGCACCAGTCCGCAAAACACCAACGCAACAAACGTGTAAGTCTGTAAGTAATGCCCAGTATTTAGATTCATAAAACAGCCGGCCTGTCTTTCAACAAATTAGCGCGTTTATTAACCTTCAGGTAAATAAACGCATAGCGCACGAAAGTTAAAATGGAGAACAAGATAATCGATGTTGCATAGTCATTATAAAAATAAGGGACAACAATAAAGGCAATCAACACGATAGCCAGTTGTTCAAACTGGATACGTAAGAAGTAGCGGTGGGAGCCAAAAATCAGCTCGATAACCGTGAGCGGACAAACGGCCAGCGCCGGGAATAAGTAAGGCAGCATATAGCGCGAAGTAGGAATGGAGTTTATCCAGTCCTCACTAAAACCGAGATGCATAACGATGGGATAGAAAATAAACACCCCCAGCGTGCAGACGATGCCTAACACTAATAGCAGCAGGCGTACTTTTTTATACTCATGGAAATTAAACGTGTTATGTCTGAAATCAATCGACCATTTCGAGAAGATGGCATTACGCACCGCATTCCCGACGATGACGACGGGTGCCAGGCAGAAGCGGCTGACAATAGAAAAATAGCCCGCGGTCAGTGCCGAGAACCAGAAGTTAATTAACATGATCGGCAGGTTGCTGTTGGCCATCGCCAGCACTTCTGCACTGCCCACTTTAGTTATGTGATGAACGTGTTTATTAAAGAATTCCAGATTATTTTTCGGACTCAAATGCTGCATCGTGACCGTGCGGATATCAAACGCGCGAAGGATGCAGCCAATGGTCAGAAGCATCATGGAACCCGCCCACGCCCAATAAAATGCCTGAATGCTTGAAGTGAGCAACACAGAAAGCACAACGACAACCGAGACAGAAATACGTTGAAAGACCAGAAAACTGAAATTAGCCGTACGTAGCGATAAGTTCTCCGAAATCAAAACCCACGTATTTGAAAGCGTAAGCAGATAAAGGAAAAAGATATTTTGATCGAATAACCATGCCGTGAATAAGGCGTAAGGCACCGCGATACTCACGCTTTGTAATAAGCAAAACACCACATTTTGCGCTAAATCTTCGTCATGCTGTTTGGGAATCAATAGCTGTGATGCAAAGGTACAAACCTGAGCACCTATCAACGCAATACTATAATTGAGCGCGTAAAGCCCCACTTCCGCCAGATGATACTTGTGCGAAATCAACCAAATAGACAGTGCACCAATCAACTGCGAAATGACTGATGAACCGGCTATAGTGGATGCGCTCCTGAGTAAACTCATAACTGACCTGTACCGTGCATCAGTTCGTTCGTCTGGAGGTTAAGTGAGCGTAATCCCTCTTTCGTTTCCAGATTTTTATCCATCACCTGATTGATGACAGCGCCAATAATAACCGACTGGTTTGATTCGATTTTATCCAGCGTCTGGCTAATGTTTTCCGCAGGCGCCGTCCCGGCTTTGAGCACGAAAATCAGGCCATCCGTTACGCGGCTAATCAGTTGAACATCCTGGCTTTGGTTGAGCGCAGCGACATCAATGATAATGCGTTGATAGCGGCTTCTTAACTCACGCATCAAATGCTCAAGATTTTCTGA
>Ga0160438_1000223_pt1 | contig 18855 bp, 20 predicted proteins | sample HID1975K_E0MG_FD_108203 | JGI IMG/M metagenome (GOLD analysis project Ga0160438, IMG submission 108203) | Enriched soil microbial communities from UW Madison campus, WI, USA - HID1975K_E0 MG | ecosystem: Environmental > Terrestrial > Soil > Unclassified | place: USA: Madison, Wisconsin...
CCCAGGAAGGCGGAAAATAATCTCCTTATTTGTTCTTTCGATAACCATAACACCTATTTTATAGTTCAAAAATCTCTATTCCCAATATCACACTTCTCATGGCAGTTTAAGCAGAAAACGGGACACACACAAATATACTAAAAAAACAAATTGGATTATTGTGCGCAAAAGATTCTTAATCAAATAGACACCTGTTGTTCAACACGCATTCCAAAAAGAATACGGCCATTTACTCCGTATCCATAAATAGCAGGCTACAAAACAGCATCCTGCTTTCCGTATTTAAAGTTTCCATCATCTTTTGATCGAGGGGAACAATCCCTATATCGCGCAAGCAACGTTTGTTTACGTAAGTTTATATCTGCTAAACAAAAAAGACGTAAATAAATCTCAACTTAAATAAAATAACTGAAAATTGTCATCGCAAAAAAGAGAGCGAAAAGTAAAGCAGATATTCCTGATTGGACTTAAAAAGACTGATTGTATAATCGACATCAACTATGTTTTTATTCTCGGTTACATAGATGCTGTTATCTTGCGAATGTGCGACAACTTTGGGTTTACTGACGACACCTTGAAAGTTATTGGAGCAGGTTTTATGCTATTGCCTTGATTAAAAGTGGACAAAAAACACTACCATATAACATCGATTTAGCTTTGCTGCTACTGCGTGGTTACGTCAGGCGGTGACGTGTAAGGCTGAACATTCGCATTTTTAACCCCGCCCAGCCGCCAAGCCCGAGACCGTTAGCTATCATCGTAAACCAACACTGCACAGCCACTACCACTTCTGAATTTACAAACCCAGTTAAGTAAGGCAATAAACATTTATAAGACACTAAATATTTATTGATAAACAATAAATATTTATTATATTTGCAGCGTAATGTAAAATTTGAAAAATCATTATGAAAAGAATTTCAATAGTATTTCTTCAGGCAGTCCTCGTGCTTATTGGTATTGTGGCACTTGCTATTCTGATTTGGGTTCCCTTGACCGAAGGACGAGCCACAAACTTAGATGTGTTCAGTATTTACGCTGATCCGTTCATCTTGTATGGGTATGCGACATCAATCGCCTTTTTTGTTGCATTGTACAAGGCATTCAAATTACTTGGCTACATCGGGCAAAATAAAGTCTTCTCATCAAACGCAGTCGGGGCTTTAAAGAGCATAAAATATTGTGCAATCATACTAGCTATTTTAATTGTAGCGGCAGGACTATTCATAAGGTTATTCCATAATAAAGAGGACGACCCTGCTGGTTTTCTTGCCATTTGTATTGTAACTACTTTTGCTTCCATTGTAGTTGCAACTGCTGCGGCAATATTTGGAAAACTCCTGCAAAATGCGGTAGATATGAAATCCGAAAACGACTTAACCATTTAAGGTATGCCAATTATTGTAAACTTAGACGTGATGATGGCAAAGCGAAAGATTTCTCTGAACGAACTTTCCGAAAGAGTTGATTTGACATTATCTAACCTCTCTATCTTAAAGACGGGAAAGGCAAAAGCAATTCGTTTTAGCACCCTAGAAGCAATTTGTAAAGCATTAGACTGCCAACCGGGTGACATTTTAGAATATGTAAACAACTAAAAATGAGCCATTAGCAATTCGCCCTACTCAATCTTGGTATAAACAGGCGTCTCATCCTTGTATTTATTTGGCCATTCAAATGTACCCTCGTCCACGTTTATTGAAATAGAGAAAACGTTTCCTCCCATTGGGTCGGTAATCCGAAGCGTGGTATGACTTAACTATAGTTCGGCTACACGGGTTTTTCCCTGTCCGTGTTTGTTCCAAACCCCGGCCACCTTGTTAACGGGTCTCTGGTGGTCATCCTTTTTGGCGGCTGACCATCTGGCAAGTGTCGTTATATCGAATTTTCCATCATCGGTGGGTTTGATTTCGAGTGTGTCCTTGAAATGGTCATAGTTGTTTTCAGATTCGCTGGTGTATTTTCCGGCAATCTTTTTCCCAATTTCTTCACTGCTAGGTGGCAACCCTCATGAAATAATATTTTCACCCATAAGCATCCGGCTTCAAAGGCAGCGTTGAATAGCTGGTATCAGATTGTCAACGAAGTTGATTGGGCAAAAATTGGGGATTGACGGGAATTTTATTTTGAAAAAGGTATAAAATTATTACACCTTTTTACACCCTGTAAAAACAAAAAGACCTGAAAATAAACTGATTAACAGGTCTTTTTTTTTACTCCAAATAGGATTTTTGTCGAATAGTCTAATTCAACCAACGGTCGATTGATGTCCTAGATTTAACCGTTTCATTGAAGAATAGAAGCATATTGAACTTTCATCAAAAATCTAACAATGCGTTACACTATAACTGAAAACCCGCCTTTTTGGGGTATTTTATCAGAAAGAATAATCAACGTGTTGTAACCCTTTTTCATTTCGTCTTGTCAAATGTTCGTGATTCATAAAACACAAATATTTGACCCTGTTATAAAAATAAGACGAGATGAACATACTTAATAAATTCTCCTTACTGGCGATCTTACTTCTGCATTTTGCAGGACATTCCTACAGTCAGCCAAAACTTAAAAATATTACAACTGTAACAGGTAAGAAAGTGAGTGCCGTCCAATTGGATAAAATTATATGGGAAACAATGGACAACCTAAAAATTGCCGGGGTTTCTATTGCTATCATAAACGATGCGAGGATGGTTTATCATAGAAACTTCGGCATAAAGAACTTTGAAACTAAAGAACCTGTAAACGACAGCACACTTTTTGAAGGTGCATCCTTATCAAAACCATTGTTCGCCTATTTCCTATTAAAAATGGTTGAAAACGGTGTTGTAGACCTAGACACCCCATTGTATAAATACATGCCGCATCCGGCTATTAAAGACAACGATAGGCGGTACGAACTCATTACCGCAAGGATGGTTTTATCTCATCAAACTGGTTTTCCGAATTGGTCGGAGGACAAGCCGATCGAAATGACATTTACACCGGGGACAGGTTTTTCGTATTCAGGAGAAGCGCATCAGTGGTTAACCGCTTTACTGGCTACGCAGATGAAAACCAACTGGCAGGCTGGTCTGGACTCGATCTTTCAGCAGGAGGTTGCGAAACCATTGGGAATGAAGCACAGCTATTATGTCAGGAATAAATTTACCCGAAAAAACAAAGCTACCGGTTATTATAAAGATGGTAGGGCGAAGGACATCTGGCAAAGCGGATCAGTCTCATTCGGCGGCGCCCATACCTTGCATTCCGAAGCAGCTGATTTTTCAAGGTTCTTAATTGCAATGATCAATGGAGTCGGTCTGCAAAAAGCAACCTTCGATGATATGTTGAAGGAACAAATCCATTTTTATCAGGACAGTGAATTATCTAAATATGGCCAAACAGGATGGGCGCTTGGTTTTGCAATGAAACCCACACCTTCCGGAATACGTTACATGCACACAGGCAACAATTCGGGTTTTCAGGCTTATTGCTGTTTCTACAAAGAAAAAAAATACGGATTTGTACTCTTTACCAATAGTGAAAAAACTTTTGAACTTTACGAAAAAATCGGCAAGTTCCTGGATGACGAATTTTAGTTAAATTAAGACACATAAAATTGTTGAGCATGGAAAATTTAGAATCAATTGTAGTCGTCACTAGCATATTCGGATCAGTCGTATTGGTCATATTTATCCTCGCCAAGTATAATTACCTTGTAAAAAAGGCTTATGCTGAAAAAGGTTTGAGGGCCAGTGAGAAGAGGGTAAACTATATGGAAATAGCCTGTATCGTAATTGGTCTTGCTATTGGCCTGGGAATTTCGTCAATCTTCACCGTGATGCCTTTGGCCGAAGATACAATGGAGCTCTTGATCTATTCAACTATACTTCTTGGTGGTGGTTTGGGTCTCTTTGCCGCACACTACCGTCGTGACAAGCATGAAAGAAACCAAAAGTAATGGCGAAAGCGACTTAGATTTTATCAAACGCATCTGCGAAGGAGATATATCCGGATTTAGAAATCTCGTTGAGAAATATAAAGACGTATCTTTTTCGCTTGCTTGCTCCATTCTTAAAGATGAAAGAGAAGCTGAAGATGTTTTGCAGGATGCTTTTATGAAAGTTCTGAAAAACATAGACAAATTCCGTTTTGATTCGTCCTTTTCAACCTGGCTCTATCGCATTGTGGTTAATACCAGCCTTAACGCAATTACAAAGAACAAAAGACATCTTTATGACGAGCTTTCTGCGGTAGACCGAAAAGAATCCACCGAGTTATCCAGCATAGAAATCCTTCAATCCAAAGAACGAAATGACTATATTATTACTGCCTTCAAGCTTATGAAACCAGACGAAGCCCTCTTGATGCGTCTACATTATTTATGTGAACTAAGCATCTCTGAGATTAAAGCGGTAACAAACTTTAGCGAATCAAACGTCAAAGTCATACTATTCCGTGCCCGAAAGAACATGCAGGAAATATTAAACAAATTAACCGGAAATGACATAAATAACTTGATATGAACGATGACCAAATAAGCAGGCTAACTAAAAGAAGTCTTTTGCATACTTCCGATCAGTTTACTGATGATCTCATGAAAAAGATTCAGATTAAAAGTCAACTAAGCAGGCAATTCTACAAATTTTCTGTAGCTGTAACCCTATGTTGCGTGGTTTTGTTGACTATGATTTTCGATACTACTTTAACTATTGACTTAACTTATGCGAAGTTAATTTTAACCGGTCTTGGGTTCAAGGTAGTTGGAGTTTTGTTTGTGATGATTGCCGGGTGTTGGTTATTAGCGATGAAGAGGGAATTGGATAATGGTATATAATGTGCAACATATAATCCAACGGTCAATAGATGTTTTAGATTCGAACCGTTTTGTTGAAGAATTGATTGAAATCGGCGATTTTTCTAAAATATTAGAGAAAAAATGATGATGACTAGATAAACACCTTTGATGCAATAAATTTGCGACTTATCTATAAATATTTCACTCATTTTTTGAACTCCAAAGCCGTTTTCTTTTATGTCCCCAAAAGCATTGAAATTCATTTGTTGCCTTGGTGAAAAAGTGAAAGCGTTGCAATAAAAAATGTCAAAGAAAGGTTTAGCCAAAACTGCCAATTACTTAAATTAATAATTGGTGGCAGCCTTAATGTTTGTTTGTCGTCCGTAGCTTTGCTTTGTCTGTCAAGGCCATGCTCCCTTTTCGGGTGATCTGTTTAATATTGTCTACATTACGGAAGCGCAAGGCGCTCCAGTCCTCGTCTATGGCTACCTGACGAACCGGTTCAAGGTCATGTTTTCCTAGCGTTGCCCATCCTGTGTCCCGATTGAAATCGCATTTATATTTTTTTGACGTCCCTTTTGGGTAGCAGAACCATAAAACGGCATCCGTTTCCAGCTTTGGCGCAATGTGCGTGATGATGCTGTCGATTTCAGTTTGTTTGGTTACGAAAGAAATAGCAAATGGGATACTTTCCTCCTGCTCCATATTAGTAACGACATGTGCGACAAGCGCCATATCATCCAATTCTTTTTGGAAACTTGCAGGATGGTTGATGGACAAAATAGATTTTTGACCCTTGAAGCTGAGTTTTTTGAATAGTGCGTTCATTTTTCAGCGGGTTTTTACAACCATGAATTTACAAAAATATCTGAAAAGTCAATCAATCTTAGCACTTAATCCAGTCAATTCCATGGGGCTGGGATTACGATGCGCTCATTTGCAACCAACAAAAAAGCTGCCTGTTAAGGGGCAGCTTCAATGAACGGTCTTCTAGCGCATTAGCTTAGATAAGCTTCACATTGACCGCGCTGGGGCCTTTCTTACCCTGTTCCACTTCATAGGAAACATCATCGTTTTCACGGATACGGTCTATGAGACCAGAGGAATGTACGAAAACATCCTTACCGCCACCCGTTGGGGTAATGAAGCCGAAACCTTTTGTTTCATTGAAGAATTTTACTACGCCTTCTTGCATTGCATAAAAAATTAATAAACAAACGTACCCTGAACGCTCCGCGCCCAAAGCTTTAAATCCATATCCAGTGTAAAAAAGAAAAGCCCGACATTTGGGATAGTCGGACTTTTCAAATCAACCTAAACCTGACTGCATTTACTCAAAATTTATGCCAAAAACCACCAAAAAAATAAAGAAATCTAAGCCACATTCGCACTTTCCAGCACTTTAAATGCATTTTTGGATTTCTATGGTTAATCCAAATAAAAATCAAATTCATTGAGGATTTAGACCTTCAATCTGAAATGCGTACTTTTATACCGTGAAATTCATAGCGTTATTTCTGGCCATCATTGTAGTCTCTCTCACCATCATACCTTGCTGTGTATTGGAAGGGTCTGAATCACATGCGCATGAAATAGTACAAAAAGAAAAACACGAATGCAGTGAACAAAATGGTGATTGCTGCAAAGATTGCTCTCCATTCTACGTATGTGGAACTTGCGTTGGATTCACGTTTACCACACAGCAAGCAGTTACCTTTACCCTGTGATCAAACCTGTAAAGCACAATACTGCTTACATTCCGGTTAAGCTGCCCCTTATTCCCCTTGCCTTTTGGCAGCCGCCTAAGCTTTCTTAGCTTATTCCGCTCACACTGTCCAGAATGGACTTATTTATCGAAATCAGTACCATAAAATCAAATCATGAAAAGAACGATTGTGCTTATAGTCATGCTGTTATTTACAGCCTTGGCCTATGCCCAAAATACATATAAAGCGATCATCAAAGACACAAAAACAAATCAAGCCCTGCCCGGAGCGACTGTAAAAGTCGTGGGTACCACACTTGGAACTACTTCAGACAATAACGGATCAGTAACACTTACGGGAATAGCTTCTGGTAAGCAGGTGATACAATACAGCTATGTAGGCTTTCAGACTAAAACCGATACCTTAACCTTTCCGCTTGCCGAAACTGCGGCAGTTACCATTTTCCTGGAAGCAGCCAAAGAGGACGAGGAACTCGAAGAAGTAGTAATTTCAGCTACCAGGAGCAGCCGCACCATTGACAATATCCCTACCCGTGTGGAGGTCATCGCAGGAGAAGAACTGGACGAAAAAGGAAATATGAAGCCAGGTGATATACGTATGCTGCTGGCGGAAAGTACAGGCATACAGACCCAGCAAACTTCTGCTACGAGTGGTAACTCGGCCATACGTATCCAGGGACTCGATGGTAAATATACCCAGATCATCCGCGACGGCTTTCCATTGTACTCCGGTTTTTCCGGTGGACTAGGTTTGCTGCAGATCGCGCCACTAGACTTACAACAGGTCGAAGTGATCAAAGGGTCATCTTCTACATTGTATGGCGGCGGAGCCATTGCAGGGCTTGTGAACCTGGTTTCCAAAAAACCGACCGAGGAACGTCAGCTCAATTTCCTGCTGAACGGAACTTCGGCATTGGGACTGGATGCCAGCGGCTTTTATGCGCAAAAATTTGAGAAAATAGGCATCACCATTTATGGCGCCTATAACAAAGGAGCAGCTTACGATCCTTCAGATATTGGATTAACGGCTATTCCTAAGTTTGACCGCTTTACGCTAAACCCGAAGCTGTTCTTCTATTTTAACGAGGCTACCACGCTTTCAGCGGGAATCAATGCCACAACAGAAAAACGAATCGGCGGTGACCTGGAATATGTTAAAGGAAACGGTAGCGCAAGCCATTCTTATTTTGAAAAAAACAAAACGGGACGTTATAGTTCGCAGATCGAACCACAAAATAGGTGAAAACCAGAAGTTGACCCTGCGTAATTCAGTAAGCTATTACGACCGCAGTATTGCTCTGCCAAACTACTTGTTTTCCGGCGTACAGGTATCTACTTACGGCGAGGCCAATTATAGCCGTAACGGAGGAAAAGCAGATTGGGTATTGGGTGTTAATTTCCTGACCGACAATTTTAAGGAAGACCAAAACAGTGCTGTTGCCTTAAGGAGCTACAACTACAATACAATTGGTTCCTTTGTGCCAAATATCTGGAACCTGTCTGAAAAATTCAGTATTGAATCGGGTATCCGTGGGGATTACCACAACGAGTATGGGTTCTTTTTTTTACCGAAGATCTAGGGGCTTTGGAAGGTCAACGAACATTTTTCGACCCGCTTAGGTGGTGGATTGGGATATAAAGCACCAACGGTATTTACAGAAGATGCTGAGCGCATCCAGTTCAGAAATGTATTGCCGATTGATGTGGCCAACACAGAAGCTGAACGTTCTTACGGAGCTAATTACGATGTAAATTACCGTACATCGCTTTTTGATGGCAATCTAGGGTTCAGCATCAACCACATGTGCTTTTACACCCGTATCAACAACCCGATCCTGTTAACCACTTCAACTGGTGGTAACCTGGCTTATATACAACCCCATGGCAACCTTGACACCAAAGGAATGGAAACCAATGCCAAAATTACCTATAGCGACTTTAAGCTGTTCATCGGATATACGCTTGTTGATGTAAATCACCACACAGGAAATACCAGCACTACTTATCCGCTGGTTTCCAAACACCGTTTAAATAATGTGCTGATGTATGAAGTAGAAGATCAGTGGAAAATTGGCTTGGAAGCGTACTATTTCAGTAAACAGAAACTAAATGACGGAGCAACAGGCAAAAGTTACTGGACTACCGGCTTCATGGCAGAAAAGCTATGGGAGCGTTTCTCCATTTTTATAAACTTTGAGAATTTCAGTGATACCCGTCAGACCAAATTTGACAGTATTTATACTGGCAGTATTACCAGCCCTGTATTCAGGGATATTTATGCTCCGGTCGACGGATTTGTCGTGAATGGTGGTATTAAGTTCAAGTTATAGTTGCATTTCAAAAATTAGTATACAAAGCATCGATGCACATTGACGATGTTCCTGTCTTAGAAAACACTTAAGGCCCGCAAGGGCGACGCGGAAAATAGCGCCCTTGTAGTAAAAACCGTCCCAACCTTTTGGCTAGAGCGGTTCTGCTACGAGATGTTACAATTCCCTCTTTTTAAAGTTCATAACCCTGCCTATGACCAGCCTCTTTTTCGCATCTATTATATATCCGCACCGTTCGCGAAGGTGTGCTGTGAATGTCTAACTCTCACTGTAGTTAGACAATGCTGTATAAGAGATGATGGTAGGTCCATCAGTATCGGCTTTCAAGAGCAGGTACTAAACCGCTTCCCGATGCTCGTTCAGTAATGAAGGGGTGTTAAACGGTAGGAAGAAAAGGCTATCAAGAATAGTCAGGTAGGAATTAAGGAGACAAACGAGAGTGAACCTGTGATGAAGTTGTGAGAACGGGCTACCTTTTGTCAAAAGCTTGCATTCTTTGCTGCAAGTGAAAAGCTGTAACGGGCGCTTGATTATTGGTTACAGGGCAAACGCAATTGAGCAGGTGTGAACTTAATTCAGGCTTTTATACGGAACTCAGGAAGTCCTTATAAAATGCAAAGGGAACGGCACAAGCGGGCAATACCCGCAAGGCTTACAGTACCGATGTTTATAGGGATGACGGATGCCGTTGTAGTAGTGATGAAGTGTTTGTAATGAACATGGAGCGAAGGACGGCAGACATACGGTTTTGAATAATTAAACAACTTAAGCAATTAAGGATGACGGATTTATTTGAAACAAAATCAAAACCCATTCCGATAACCAAAGACATGGTTCGGGCAGCCTACCGCAAGGTCAGAAGCAACAAAGGAAGTACAGGGGTAGATGAAATTTCGGTGAAACAGTTTGACGAAAACCTATCCAAAAACCTGTACAAACTTTGGAACAGAATGGCAAGCGGCAGTTATTTTCCCATGCCGGTCAAAGAAGTTATCATACCCAAGAGCAACGGAGGCGAACGCAAACTGGGCATCCCGAGCATCAGCGACAGGATAGCACAAGAAGTAGTGAAATCCTACCTCGAACCACGATTGGAAGCTGTATTTCTGCCACGATCGTATGGCTACCGACCCAACAAGAATGCACACCAAGCCATAGAACAAGTACGGACAAACGTGCGCCAATATGCTTGGGTTATCGACATGGACATCAAAAGCTTCTTCGATGAAGTCGACCATGAACTGCTGATGAAAGCAATCGACAAACATGTGCCCGAAAAGTGGGTGAAGATGTACATACGCAGATGGTTGGAAACACCTGTGAAACCAAAGACGGACTTGTAGCAAAGCAAGGACAAGGCACACCGCAAGGCGGTGTAATCAGTCCACTGTTAGCCAATTTATTTCTGCATTATGTGCTGGATAAATGGTTGGAGAAAACATTTCCGACGATAAAGTCCGTAAGGTATGCCGACGATGTGGTGGTTCATTGCATGAGCGAAAACCAAAGTCATTATGTGTTAGAGGGCATCAGGCGCAGGTTGCAAGGGTGCAACCTACGACTAAGCGAAGAGAAGACCAAGATTACCTACTGCCAGGACTATCGGCGACCGGGACGAAAAGACTATCCAGAGAAATTTGATTTTCTGGGGTTCAGTTTCAAACCCATGTCAAAGAAAAGCAAGAGAGACAGCGGCGTATTTCTTGGCTTTGATTGTGAAATGAGCATGAAGTCAAGGACACGTATTATCACCGACTGGAAACAAATGAATTTTCAGCGGGAAAGTACATGGGCACTTCAAGACTTAGCAGTGCTGCTCAACAACAGGACAAGAGGAATTATTAATTATTTTGGCAAAGTGGAAACACAGTCATTAGAAAAGATATTCCGACATTTGGACTACCGTATAGCAAAATGGGTAAAGAATAAGTTTAAGAAATTACGCAGTTACCAAAAGGCTTATGATTGGTTACGGGACATCAAGTCAAATTAATATTGTGTGCCATTTTTCCGCTTTTTTGATTTTGTTAAATCCTTCTGTTTATTGTCCGTTGTCCAGCCCGTGTCCGAATGCTCGCACACAAAGGCGGTCTCTGCCTTTCCCTTGCCGTTGAATTCACTGCTAACAGGCAAGTTGTCCACCTTTGGTTGGTCTGACTTGCTGTCCACTTTTGCACCTCCGTTTACGGGTACGCTGTTTACTTTTTTATTTCCTTTATTGCTTTCTATTACTGGAGTTTTCATGATTTTTTGTATTAAATGATTAATGGATAAAAATTAATTGCTTTGCGCCCCATAAGGGGCAATGTCGGGTGTGCGGTGTCCGATTGCTCCGCTGTGTGCCGTGGTGGGTCTCAGCCGTGTAATGTGTCCATATGCCTAGAATTTTGGTAAGTCAGTCGGCATAGGGCCTCCTGACCTAACAAAAGTTTAGCAGACACATGAAGAAACCTTGGATTTAAAAAGTGGCAGGCAACGGGCTGCCGAGGCACGAGGCTGCCTGTTGCGGAAACAGGGTGAAGCGGCCAAATGAAGCGAAGCGGAATGCGGCGGCTAAGGCCGATGAGATAGCATCACTTTCAGAAGATATCCTTATCTTTAGTACTGAAAGCGCGTCTTGTCAGGCAGATTGATCGTAATACAGGCTTAAAAAAGATTGCGTATTCTGTGTAACTTAAATTGACGCTCTTCCGTAATATTGAGAAATATAAGGATAGAGCCATTATATCCGTTTATATGCGGATATTATTTCGCATATTTAAGAGTTTTGTGTCTTTTTGGACAGACCCGACAAAATAAAAAAATATGGTACAACCAAATGAGCTAAAATCAGCGCTACCGATCGAGGTTGCAAACGGTACAGTTTCGACAACCACCAATGTTTGGAACATCCTTGTTGCAAGCTATGAAGGGGATATAGATAAGGTAAAAGAAATGGTTGGAATACAACCAGAACTGTTTTATGCACAATACAACTATACACCCCCCATTCATTTTGCCGTTCGACAGGGACACACTGAATTAGTGGACTATTTATTGAAAAGTGGGGCTTATGACCCTGATTATAGAACTTATCCGTTCAGGGATAGTCTCCAAACTATAGCTGAGGATAGAGATTATGATGAAATAGCGCTTATGCTGAAAGATTATTCCACAAACCCTGACCGTCAAAAGTTCAAAGGAGATAACGGTAGAATCCATTTTAAAAGGAATGAACTGCAAATCGAGTTTGAAGAAGCTGTCGATAATAATGATCTGGAGAAAACTGAAAAGATATTAAAGCAAAATCCCGAGTTTGCAAAAGATGAAACATTTTTTTGGGGTGAGGGAATTTTGGCTTTTGCTGCAAAGGAAAACAATCGTTCAATGATTGACCTTTTAACAAGCTATGGTGCAAAAGTTCCAGACATATTGAAGTGGACACAGTTTTATTACTTTGAGCATGATGATGGTGCGGCTTACATAATGGAAAAGGGCATGAGCCCTAATACCATGAGTTGGCATCATGTTACTATTTTGCATGACATGGCACAAAAAGGAAATCTATACAAAGCAGAGTTGCTTGTTAAATACGGTGCTGCGCTAAATCCTATTGACGAAGAATATCAATCAACACCATTAGGAATGGCGGCAAGATGGGGACACATTGACATGGTTAACTATTTACTTAAACAGGGAGCAGACGTAAACAAAGCAGGTGCATCATGGGCGACACCTTTAGCATGGGCGAAGAAAAAAGGTCATTCAGACATTGAGCAACTACTAATAACACAGGGTGCTAAATAGATGGACAATAAAAACAAACGCACAACTAGGGTAAGCACAGATGAACAGGCAGACAAAGGATACTCCCAGCGCATGCAAGCAGACATACTAGTAAAGTACTGTGCAATCAAGGATATAAGCGTGCACAAGGTAGTCTATGAGGATTATTCCGCAAAAAATTTTGAGTGCCCTGAATGGAAAAAATTGATGGTTGAGCTTCGAAAGCAGAAGGGTAAAGTCGATTATATTTTATTCACAAAATGGGACAGGTTTAGTAGAAACGTCAGCTTGGCATATCAAATGATCGATAAGCTACGTTCACTTAGTATAGAACCGCAGGCTATTGAACAACCGCTCAATATGACCGTTCCTGAAAATAAACTGATTTTGGCGGTTTATTTAACAACTCCCGAAATTGAAAATGACCGACGTTCGCTCAATGTAAAAGACGGAATGCACCAAGCACGTAAGGAAGGTCGTTGGATGGGTGTTGCGCCACCGGGTTATAAAAACAAGGTGAGAGAAAATGGTCAAAAATATATGGCCATTGACGAACCTCAAGCATCCCATATGCGTTGGGCATTCGAGAAACTGGCCGAAGGTCTGTTAACTACGAAAGATGTTTGGAAGATGGCCAGAACACGTGGCCTGAAATGTTCTGAAAATAGTTTTTGGACAGCCATACGTAATGTGGGTCATTGTGGATTGGTATATGTTCCAAAATATAAAACTGAAGAAGCACACTATGTAAAGGGACAACATGCCGGATTGATTTCCGAAACCTTGTTTTATAAAGTACAGGAGGTTCTCGATGGACGGAAAAGGGTTACTGGGTTGGGTAGCAAAAGAGGCATTGTCATGACATCCCCTGATATGCTTCCATTACGAGGTTTTCTATCCTGCGACCGCTGCCCAAGGGTTATTACGGGAAGTGCAACCAAAGGGCGTAACAATCATTTTTACTACTACCATTGCCGTTCTTCATGCAGTTGGAGAGAAAGGGCAGAGATAGTTAATAAAGCGTTTATAAAAAAGTTAAAGGAATTTGTGCCAAAAAACGGCATGGCGGAAGTTTACGAAGAAGTTGTAAAGGGTTTATTCGGTGATGCCACAAAAAACCATCAAAGCGAAAAGAAGATTCTTTTAAATGAAATACGCGATGCAAATAACCGCATCATAAAGGCAAGAGAGCTTTTATTGGATGATGGTATTACAGCAGATGATTATAGGACAATAAAACATCAGGCCGAGGAAAAGATAATTCGGCTTGAAGCGAAGATGGAGGAATTGACCACCGACAATAGTGAAAAGATTGATATTGAAGGGATAACTCACAAAGCGGTCGAAAATTTCAAAAGACTTGATTTATTGTATGTTAACGCTGATACTGAGACAAAAAGGGAGATAATCGGTTTGATCTTTTCCGAAAAATGGCATTTTCAGGAGGGAAGACATCGAACCGGAAATCTGACTCCGGCAGCCGAAATTATGTATCTGATTAACAATAGGTTAAAAACCACTACTGTCCGGGGAAAAATAAAAAGGAGCAGTAGAAATTAATCAGACTGCTCCGGGATTTATACTTTTGAGTTCCTACACAAAAAAGTATGAACAAAAGTAATTATTTCAGCGGACAGCCACTGGTTAGTCAACTGATAAAATATCTGGACAGAGAAGACATTAACCGGACAGCAAAAAAAGGGGGAAGCGACAGATACTATAAAAAGTTTCACACCTATGATCATCTGGTAACGATGTTAATGAGCGTAATAAGTGGATGTAGTTCCCTACGGGAGATTACAGGGCTGTTTCTGGCCTGCCAGGGGCGTATCGGCCATTTGGGTCTGAAAGATTTTCCCCGGCGGAGCACTTTGGCCGAGGCCAACAGTAAGCGCAGCAGCCATGTTTTCGGCATGATCTACCAAAGGCTGTATAAACGTTACCGTTCATTTTTGCCGGACAGCCGGAATGGTAAATTTCCGGTGGAAGATCTGCATATTGTGGATTCGACCATAGACACAAAAACATCGCTTAGTAGGAAACAAACAGACTTTTTTTGCTCCTTGGAAATTTAACCGCACAACAATGGTTAAAAAAAAAACCGGAATGAGAACTAAAATTAGAACTCAATCCGGCTTTGTACTCCAAACTGGATTATTGTCAAACGAATTTATAGCGGATTTAAAGATAATCGACTTTTTAGGCTCTGACGGATGAGGCTAAAAAGCCAAAGCCGGATTATTGTCAGGTATTGCATAAAACGTAATAAAAATGTAGGGAGCATTCAAATCTCCCTAATCCTTTTCACTATGAAATAATAAACAGTCAACCCTAGTGCAAGCAACATGGCCTCAACCCCGTACATAAATGTTGAAGCTTTAAGCCAGTCCGGAAGGAACGGAAAAACAAGCAGCCCCAGGCTTCCAGAAAAAAGCATAATGGCCCATTTTATCGTACTTAATTTAATATCAAGAAAAGAGCGGTTCAATAATTTTAACGAATCATCGTCAAATTTACCCGAATCTATCAATCTTCTTTTAAGGTGATAATTGGAAATAATGCCAACAACGGCGTGAACCGTAATAAGCACTATAGAAACAAACAGGAGCACAAGTACGTCGCCATTCATGGTTTTGAATTTAATTGTTTGAATTTATTTTGATCAATTACCCGTTTGACACTACATCATAACAAAAGGTTGCAGCGAGGTGCAACATTCCTTTAAATATAGTTGTCTAACCCCAGGTATGCAAAATGACAGCGAATTAATTTCCCGGATACTGTTTGGCGACGTACGGGCTTTTAAGGTATTGGTCTCGCAGCATGAGAAAATTGTTGTCAGCATGATAAGCCGAATTGTGGCCCGGCAGGAAGATGTTGAGGATGTGTGCCAGGAAGTGTTCATCAAGGTCCATAATAGTTTGCGGTTATTCAAGTTCCAGTCGCAGTTATCTACATGGATTGCCCGGATCGCTTATACTACGGCTATTAACCATCGAAAAAAAACTTCAGCCAACGCGCGGCGAACAGCTGATGTCGACGACGTTGAAGCGCTTGAGTTTAGGCACCGGGAGGATCAAGATCCTGAAACATTGCTTCTGAAAAAGGATACATCGGCATTTATACAGGCAGAAATAATGAAGCTGCCGGATCATTACCGTACCGTGCTCACCCTGTACCATTTAAACGAGTTCTCGTATAACGAAATTGAAGAGATTACCGGCATGCCCGAAGGGACGGTAAAAAACTACTTATTCAGAGCACGAAAACTCTTGAAAGAAAATTTAGGAAATTATATGAATTGATATGAAAAAGCTAACCGACGAAGAATTGCAGGCCTTATTTGAAAAAGGTTTACATACAGACCACTCCGATAGTCAAGATGGAAAGCTGTATGCCATGATTTTTAAAGAGCTTGCCAATCCAGCGCCTTTTCAATTAATAACGGACCTTGACGCAAAGGTTGTACGCCAACTGGAAGAACAACAAATAAAAGCAGGCAACAAACAGTATAACCGGGCGGTGGCTATGGTAGGTATTATAGCTTTGGTATTTATTGCGATGGTTGCGCCATTCTTTTCATCGGGTGCCATTGCGCAGGCCGGAAGCCTGTTATCAAAGCATAGTGGTATCGTTATCTTTTTCGGGGTGGCGGTAATGGCTATTGAATTTACGGATAAACTACTGATCAGAAAAAGACCCTTATCAAACAGATTGGGTTAACATGCTCTTCCTGCAACATTTTCAACCGTGAGTTTGACTAACGTAGGAAAATGTTTATGAGAACCAACATCATTACCGCTATTACAATTTCGCTTTTACTTGTGGTCTTTACTTTGCGTATTTACGGGCAATCGCCAATCGAACTAAAAACGGTTGTTATTACCGCCAAAAAACCGATCATCCGCCAGGAAACCGACCGCATTATTTATGATTTGGAAGCTGACCCCGAAAGTAAAGGAAGCAGTGTATTCGAAATGATGCGAAAAGTCCCGCTGCTTAGTGTTGATGGCAACGAGCGCATCCTGCTAAGAGGAAATGCCCAATACAGAATACTCATTGATGGCAAACCTTCAGGTATGATGGATAGGAATGCGCTTGATATCCTCAAGAGTATGCCCGCTTCAACCATTAAAAGTATCGAAGTAATTACCAGTCCTTCGGCAAAATACGATGCGGAGGGACTTGGTCTCATCAATATCGTCACCAATAAAAGAAAGGTTGACGGTTATAACGGATCGGCAAATACAAGCTGGCGCATGCCAGTCGGTGGGCCGGGTGCGGGCACATCTTTTACATTTAAAGCAGGAAAACTGGTAGTCTCAGCAAGCGGGGGCATCAGCCGGTCTTTAGCACCCGAAACTGATGGCAACTTAGGTCGTGTGACCAATACGTCCAACCTGTCACAGCAGTATTATCGCAGATCGGACGGTCGGAACAACTATTTCGTCACTGAACTTAGCTATGAAGTGGATACGCTGAACCTGCTTTCGGCATCGTTTAATTACAACGGTAATTCATTTACGCGTTATTCGGGCCGGTCATCTATGCTTATGGGCGGTAGCGATGAAGTACAGCGTTATGATATCAACAGCGCCATTGATGGATCGGGGTTCGGTACGGATATCGGGCTAAATTACCAGTTAGGTTTTAAAGCCGACAAAGCGCGGCTATTGACTTTTTCCTATCGTCACTTTAATTATGGCAGCAGCCAGGCAGATAGTTCTGCCTTTATGAACACCATTAACTATACTGACCCCGACTTTCGCCAGCAGAATGACGGTCGGTCATCAGAACATACTTTGCAGATTGATTATGTTCGGCCATTTAAAATATTGACGTTAGAGACAGGTATTAAAGGCATCAGGCGGGAAAATAAAAGTGATTTTCAACATTTGAAACGTGATGGGGTAACCGGTGAATATCAGACCGACCCGGCGCGAACCAACAGGTTCACCAATAAGCAGAACATCTTGGGAGCCTATGCCAGTGCTGGATCAAATATCGGAAAAATTAATATAAAGGCAGGTATACGTATCGAGAAAACCATTATTTCGGCTGATTTTATTTCAACCGCTTCTGCTGTATCGCAAAACTATTTAAGCGGGATTCCTTCAGTAAATATTAACACCAAATTGAAGAACAACCAGACACTTGCACTAAGTTACACGATGCGGATACAGCGGCCCGGCATTTTCCAGCTCAATCCCTTTGTTGACCGTACCGATCCCAATCTTGAATCTTCCGGCAATCCGGAGCTTAGGCCCTCACTGATGAACGACATTAATTTTTCTTACAGCTCATTCAACAAACTTTCCCTTAACATCACACTTGGATATAGCCGTTTTAACCGTCTTATCACGCGGCAATATATGCTTAATACATCGACCGGGGTATTGCGTTCGGCTCCTGCAAATGTCGGTAGTGCAGCGGTGCTTGGCAGTAATTTATATATGAGTTACTCTTTCACCCCTAAACTTAGTTTCAGTCTTAACGGAAATTTAATGTATGGGAGCCTCTCAAATATCAATAATGGTGTGACGGTCAAAAACAGCGGATTGGTATATAATGGCAATGCATCAGGCAATTACCGTTTTGGGAATGGCCTCCGGTTAAACGCGGGTTTAAACCTAACGGGACCGAGTTTAGATATCCAGGAAACGAATGCGGCTTTTATTAGTTCGTCTTTTGGTTTGAATAAGGATTTAATCAAAGAAAAGCTGTCGTTCTCGGCGTCGGTTAACAATGCCTTCTCTAAATTCCGCACTAATCATATGCGTACGTTCGGGCCTGGCTTTAATCAAAGTAACGATAGCAGGGTTTACTTCAGATCGGTTAACCTAGGTTTAAATTATCGCTTCGGGCAGTTGAAAGACGGTATTAAAAGGAGCAAACGGGGTATAAGGAATGATGATGTTTCCACCAGTCAGTAGACTGCCTATCATGTTCCCTTTTGATTGGCTAATAATCTTTACCGGAAAGAACATCTCCAGTTCCCTTCCACCGGCGTTAATGTTCCGCCATAACAAAAAAACCGTAAACCCAACATACGTTGAACTTACGGTCTTTCGTTTTCAGTACCCTTCAGGGGGAATACTTTCAACATTTGGAAGGCTTTTTACGGCTTATTGGGTCCATTGTACAAGATTTAAAAGTCAAAGGTTTTATAAAATAATGTAGACGACTGAGAGATTCATTTAAATTAATTAGCGTAAAGCAACCCACAGCAGTCTTGCTTTCAACCGAAAAATTTGACA
>Ga0160438_1000229_pt1 | contig 18554 bp, 15 predicted proteins | sample HID1975K_E0MG_FD_108203 | JGI IMG/M metagenome (GOLD analysis project Ga0160438, IMG submission 108203) | Enriched soil microbial communities from UW Madison campus, WI, USA - HID1975K_E0 MG | ecosystem: Environmental > Terrestrial > Soil > Unclassified | place: USA: Madison, Wisconsin...
AGGGCAGGCTTATGGGGCAAAAAATCGAGGGCAATTACTCGAAGTCTGGGGGGCTGCATGTCGCCAGGCCGGTTTAGTCGCACTGGCATTCGCCGCCGTTTATGCCTTATTGGGTGAGCAAATTGTTTCCCTTTTGACCTCAATTGCTGAGCTGCAACGGCAAGCGGATATCTATTTGTATTGGCAGATAATTTTACCCGTTGTCGGCGTGTGGTGCTATTTGCTCGATGGCATGTTTATAGGCGCAACTCGAGGGACTGAAATGCGCAATAGCATGGCTGTCGCGGCGTTGGGCTTTGGCCTGTCGATGTTTACCGTACCGTATTTAGGCAACCACGGGTTGTGGCTTTCGTTAGCTGTATTCCTTGCGCTAAGAGGTTTGTCGCTGGGATGGATCTGGCGTCGCCACTGGCAGAAAAATACCTGGTTTAACAATGTTCAAGATTAAGCCGTTAGGTTAAACATTCTTAGTTTTCCCCATACCGCCATATCCTTGACTGCAATTATTCCCACGTCCAGCAGAAACAGGGTGTCAGCCAAACGGAAGCACCCGGACGATGGTAATTTTTGTTAGTAATTTTTCACCGAACGATGAGGATATTATTATGAATAAAGACGAAATCGGCGGTAACTGGAAACAGTTCAAAGGCACAGTAAAAGAGAAATGGGGCAAACTGACTGACGATGATATGACCGTCATTGAAGGGAAGCGCGATCAGCTTGTCGGCAAAATCCAGGAACGTTATGGATATGAAAAGGATAAGGCAGAGGAAGAAGTCGTTGATTGGGAAACTCGCAACAAATACCGTTGGTAATTAGTTTCCCTCAGATGTGTTAACTCTCAGCCCTGCCCAGGTACACGGACGTACCCATACCCCTAACGCGACTTCTTCTTTGACTGAATCGAATGGTCATGCCCACAGGCTTCCGGGTGGCTACACGCTTCAACCTCCGCACAAGCACTGCATAATCCATGCGCCTCAATAACATTATGATGCAGAGCAAAGCCTAACTCGGCTGCCAACTGCTGCATAATATCTTCTACGCCTTCCGCACCCTGTTCTTTCACCGCGCCACATCGGTCGCAGATAAACATGGCTGATGAGTGAGTCGGTTGATCAAAAAGATGGCATAAAACATAGCTGTTGGTTGACTCTACACGGTGTACAAAACCTTGTTCGAGAAGAAAATCGAGCGCACGATACACCGTCGGGGGTTTAGCTTGCGGTTCGCTGGCACGCAGTAAATCCAGCAAATCATAAGCGCTGATTGCACCTGCCTGCTGTGTCAGCAAACGCAGTACTTCAAGGCGTTGTGGCGTCAGGCGCACATTACGCTGCTCGCATAGTTTTTCAGCCTGCGCTAACACGTTTTGTGAAGTCGTGATGTCCATCAGCATTCCCCTGTAGATTAGCCCTACACTTTACCACAATGCGTAAAAAACGCCGAATGGTGCGCCATTCTGGTCAAATCCTTTTGAGATGACTATCCCGGAGTTTGTTATGAATAAACCTGATTGCATTCGCCACTGGAAAGAACTGGAAGGTGAAGATGATTCAACCTATCCCGATAGCACTGAATTATTTTCCATTGGCGCACCGCTGGCTCGCAAACTGGGTTTAACACGCCTGGGAATACATCATGAACGCTTGTTGCCAGGCCGCCGGACTTCTTATCCCCATGCCGAAAGCAGTGAAGAAGAGTTTGCTTATGTCCTGGAAGGGCATCCGCAAGTGTGGATTAACGGGCACCTCTATGCGCTGGAACCTGGGGATAGTGTTGGATTCCCGGCAGGGACAGGCGTTTGCCATACTTTTATTAATAACACCGAACATGAAGTGCGACTGCTGATTGTCGGTGAAGCCAATAAAGCGGAAAACAGAATTTACTACCCCTTAAACCCCTCTTATGCAGCACAACGTAAAGATCGCTGGATTGACCATCCACCGCAATTCTTTGGTCAGCACGATGGTCTGCCTTCCCGAAAAACGAACGGTAAACTATAAATAAGTCTGCAAAGGAATTTTGAACCGATAATCCTGATGGATAGAAACAGGATTTCTATGGGCGAAACAGCTCACTTTTTAGCTTTTTATTCACAGCAATAGTCTGCCTGCGTTCAGTCATAACTGGCGGGGGCTAGTTATTACAACTGATCAACAGACGAGCGGTGAATGAAAAAAATTAAAACTTTGGTGGCGCTTAGCGCTGCATCTTTATTTGTGGCAAATCCGGTCTTCGCGGCTGGTACCTGGGCTGAAGCACGTAGTGATGCAATGGGGGGCACGGGTGTTGCCTCCGGAAGTTACGGAAGTGGTGTTCTCACCAACCCCGCCTTGCTGGCAAAAGCAAAGCAGGATGATACGGTAACGGTAATTCTGCCTGCGGTCAGCGGTCAAATTACTGATAAAGATAACCTGCAGGATCAGATTGATGAAATTAGCGATACGGTCGATCAATACAAAAACGTTTTCGACGATCTTACCCTGCAGGATATCCTTTTAAACCCAAATGGGTCACTCAATCAGCTTCAGGGGGCGGCGGGCGATCTGGCTGGTGAACTAAACGATCTGAAAGGGAAAACCGCAAACGCTAAAGCGGGGGCGAGCATCGCAGTCAGTATTCCGAATGACGTGCTTTCGGTGGCATTTGTTGCAAAAGCTTATGCGCGTGCGCACGTCAGTTCCTCTATTGATCAACAAGATATTGATTACCTCAACGGCATCGCTAATTCTAATGTTGTTGCAGGTGGCGTGGCGTTGGACGCCGCTATTAACGGCTCCGATGCTATTACCAGCCAGCTGAACTCCACCGCCTCAGGCCGCGCCGCTATTGTCTCCGACTATGGCGTGGCGCTGGCGAAACAGTTTGATCTTGGTGGCGTACCGGTCTCTTTTGGCATCACGCCAAAGCTGCAAAAAACCTGGTTATACAACTACACCACGTCGATCTATTCCTACGACAGCAACGACTGGAAAAATAGCCGCTATCGTAATGACGACACGGGTTTCAACGTCGATGCGGGCATGGCAGCCGATTTTGGCGAAAACTGGACGGTAGGTTTGAGCGGCCAGAACCTGGTTTCGCGTGACATTGATACCAAAGACATCTTGATCACCAATGGCAGAACCGGCGAGACGGTCAACTACAAAGACACTTACCAAATTCGTCCGTTAGTGACCGCAGGTGTCTCCTGGCATAACGACCTCATTACCCTTAGCGCCGATGGCGATCTCACCGAAACCAAAGGCTTCAAAAGCGAAGAAGACTCGCAGTACGTTGGGGTCGGTGCTGAAATTACGCCGCTGTCATGGCTTGCGGTGCGGGCGGGCTATCGCGCAGATGTTAAAGCAAACGATAGCAACGTCTTTACCGGCGGTGTTGGCTTCGCGCCCTTTAATCGCGTGCATGTCGATTTAATGGGGCTGTACGGCGAGGACCAGACCTGGGGTGCAGGCGCACAGCTTAGCGTCACCTTCTGATAAAAATAGCCGTCGGGACGAGCGGGTGTCCCGACGCTGCTTTATGCTATAGTACCGACCCTTTTTTAACCGTAGCCCGTAAACGCCAGTGCCTATGTCCTCACAAATCAGCCACACTCCTTTCCAGCCACATCGTTTTTCTATTGCACCGATGCTCGACTGGACCGATCGCCACTGCCGTTATTTCTTGCGTCGGTTATCAAGCCAGACACTGCTGTACACCGAAATGGTGACCACCGGTGCGATTATTCACGGCAAAGGGGATTATCTGGCGTACAGCGAAGACGAGCATCCCATCGCTTTGCAATTAGGCGGAAGTGACCCGGCCGCGCTGGCACAATGCGCGAAACTGGCTGAAGAACGTGGCTACGATGAAATTAACCTGAACGTCGGTTGCCCGTCGGATCGGGTGCAAAACGGTATGTTCGGCGCATGTCTGATGGCGGATGCGCAGCGCGTTGCTGATTGCATTAAAGCGATGCGCGACGTGGTATCTATCCCTGTCACCGTCAAAACGCGTATCGGCATTGATGACCAGGACAGTTACGAATTTTTGTGTGATTTTATCGGTACGGTTGCCGGGAAGGGCGAATGTGAAATGTTCATCATTCATGCCCGTAAAGCCTGGCTTTCGGGTTTAAGCCCGAAGGAAAACCGTGAAATTCCACCGCTGGATTACCCGCGTGTCTATCAGTTGAAGCGTGATTTTGCGCATTTAACGATGTCGATTAACGGCGGTATCAAATCGCTGGAAGAAGCGAAAGCGCATCTCGAACATATGGATGGCGTGATGGTTGGGCGCGAAGCCTATCAAAACCCAGGCCTGCTGACGGCGGTTGATCGTGAGATTTTTGGCATTGACTCGCAAGAAGTCGACACCGTTGCGGCGGTTCGCGCCATGTACCCGTACATCGAGCGTGAACTGGCAAACGGCACTTACTTAGGCCATGTCACTCGCCATATGCTCGGTCTGTTCCAGGGGATCCCCGGTGCGCGCCAGTGGCGTCGTTACCTGAGCGAAAACGCCCATAAAGCAGGTGCCGGAATTGATGTTGTAGAACATGCACTGTCATTGGTTGCCGACAAACGCTAGGTTTTGTTTGTAATAACCCGGCAGATTGCTCAGGTATTGCGGAGTTGATCACAACCTCGCATCTTTCTGGCTAAGTTTGCGGGTCGTGGGATATCAATTATTTACCAAACCTGACATTATTAACGGGTTGCGAAAATACGAATTCATCGCGCTGTACCCTACATACCGTGCGAACAAAAAAAGAATGGGCTTCCCTCGGGAGGCCCAAATTCTTTTATGGAATCAGTAAACTAGAGCCTTGTGTGCTGCGACTCTCCAGCGTTGTATGAGCCAGAGCGGCATCGCTCAAGGCAAACTTCTGGTTATCAGACACATCGACTTTTATCACGCCGCTGGCAATCAACGAGAACAGTTCGTTGCAGGCTTCCTCAAGCTCTTCACGCGTGGTCACGTAACCATTTAGTGACGGACGAGTAACATACAGCGAGCCTTTCTGGTTCAAAATGCCCAGATTCACACCCGTAACCGGGCCGGAGGAGTTGCCAAAACTCACCATCAAACCCTGGCGCTGAAGACAATCCAGCGATGATTCCCAGGTATCTTTCCCAACCGAGTCATAAACCACCGCCACTTTTTTGCCGCCGGTAATCTCTTTTACCCGCTCGACAAGATTCTCTTCACGATAGTTAATGGTCTGCCAGGCGCCGGCTTGTTTGGCGCTTTCTGCTTTTTGCGCAGAGCCGACCGTGCCGATTAATTTGGCACCCAACGCTTTCGCCCACTGGCAGGCGATCAGCCCAACGCCACCGGCCGCAGCATGGAATAAGAAAACTTCATTGGCTTTGATATCGTAGGTTTTACGCAGCAGATAATAGACCGTCAGACCTTTCAGGAACGACGCGGCAGCTTGTTCAAAAGAGATAGCATCAGGAAGTTTTGCGGCTTTATCGGCGGGCACATTATGCACGCTGCTGTAAGCGCCAAGTCCTGACTGCGCATACACCACGCGGTCGCCGACTTTAAGATGTGTTACCGCACTGCCAACTTTAGTCACGACCCCTGCAGCTTCTGTACCGAGGCCGCTGGGTAGCATCGGCGGTGGGTATAAACCGCTGCGAATGTATGTATCAATGTAGTTGATACCAATCGCTTTATTCTCAACTTGCACTTCGTGCTCTGCGGGGGCCGTTGGGGTGAATTCCGCGACTTTTAGCACTTCAGGCCCGCCGTGTTGACTAAATTCAATGCGTGTTGCCATGAGAACTCCTTCTGTTTCCTCGGAGGGAGATAGAGTAAACTCTCGTCTCTCTTATCTGATTTTGGTAACTCCCTCACTATGGCAGGAAATAAACCCTTCAACAAACCGAAAGAACCCCGCGATCGTCAGATGGAAGGGCTGAAAATGCCGCCACATTCTCTGGAAGCGGAGCAGTCGGTGTTGGGCGGTTTAATGCTGGACAACGAACGCTGGGATAACGTTTCTGAGCGCGTCGTGGCTAACGATTTTTTCAGCCGTCCACACCGCATGATCTTCACCGAGATGCAGCGTTTGCTCGAAATGAGCAAGCCCATCGATCTGATCACGCTTTCTGAATCTCTTGAACTTCAGGGCAATCTGGAAAGCGTTGGCGGTTTCGCCTATCTGGCCGAATTATCAAAAAACACGCCAAGTGCGGCGAACATTAGCGCTTACGCCGATATCGTGCGTGAACGTGCCGTAGTTCGTGAAATGATTTCTGTGGCGAATGAAATCGCCGATGCCGGTTACGATCCGCAAGGGCGCACCAGCGAAGACTTGCTCGACCTCGCCGAATCCCGCGTGTTCCAGATTGCTGAGAGCCGCGCGAATAAAGACGAAGGGCCGAAAAGTATCGACCAAATCCTCGAAGCGACAGTCTCGCGTATCGAAACGCTTTACCAGACGCCGCACGATGGCGTAACAGGCGTGGATACGGGCTACCAGGATTTGAACAAGAAAACAGCAGGTCTGCAAAAGTCGGATCTGATCATTGTGGCGGCGCGTCCGTCGATGGGTAAAACCACGTTTGCGATGAACTTGTGCGAAAACGCCGCGATGTTGCAGGAAAAACCGGTGCTGATTTTCAGCCTCGAGATGCCCGGCGAACAAATCATGATGCGTATGCTGGCGTCGCTGTCACGCGTTGACCAGACCAAAATCCGTACCGGTCAGCTCGATGATGAAGACTGGGCGCGAATTTCCAGCACCATGGGCATCTTGCTTGAAAAACGCAACATGTACATTGATGACTCATCCGGCCTGACGCCAACGGAAGTGCGTTCACGTGCGCGCCGTATCTACCGCGAACATGGCGGCCTGAGCCTGATCATGATCGACTACCTGCAATTGATGCGTGTGCCGTCGCTGTCTGATAACCGTACGCTGGAAATCGCCGAGATTTCGCGCTCGCTCAAAGCGTTGGCAAAAGAGCTACAGGTGCCGGTGGTGGCGCTCTCGCAGCTTAACCGTTCTTTGGAGCAACGTGCTGATAAACGCCCGGTCAACTCCGACTTACGTGAATCCGGCTCTATCGAGCAGGATGCCGACTTGATTATGTTTATCTATCGTGACGAAGTTTATAACGACAACAGTGACGAGAAAGGCATCGCGCAAATCATCCTCGGCAAGCAGCGTAACGGCCCAATCGGTACCGTGCGCCTGACGTTTAACGGGCAGTTCTCGCGCTTCGATAACTATGCTGGTCCTCAATACGACGAAGATTAAATCCTCGTTATCCTTCACGCTGCAAGTGCGTTGGCTGCACTCGCTTACCCCAATCGCTTACTTGTGTAAGCTCATGGGGATTCACGAGTTTGCCGCCTTCTTGCAGCCCGAATGATTTAGAGGATTTGGGCATTCCAATTCCATATACAAAAATTTCGCAAGGAACGAACATGCAAGCGGCAACCGTAAAAATTAACCGCCGCGCTCTGCGACACAACCTGCAACGTCTGCGCGAACTGGCTCCAGCCAGCCGTATGGTGGCGGTTGTGAAAGCAAACGCATACGGGCATGGTCTGCTGGAGACGGCCCTTACCCTGACTGATGCCGATGCTTTCGGCGTTGCCCGTCTTGAAGAAGGTGTTCGGTTGCGTGCAGGGGGAATTACCCAGCCCATTCTGCTGCTTGAAGGTTTCTTCAATGCAAGCGACCTGCCGACGATTGCCGGGCAGAATTTCCAGACTGCCGTCCACTGTATTGAACAGCTCGAAGCGCTGGAGCAGGCCGAGTTAAGCCATCCGATTACCGTGTGGATGAAGCTGGATACCGGCATGCACCGCTTGGGCATCTTGCCTGAAGAAGCAGAAGCCTTTTATCAGCGCCTTTGCCGCTGTAAAAACGTCAGCCAGCCGGTAAATATCGTTAGTCATTTTGCGCGTGCTGATGAGCCGGAATCTGACGCCACGCTGCGCCAGCTCGATATTTTCAATTCATTTACCGCAGGCAAACCAGGGGAGCGTTCCATTGGCGCATCTGGCGGCATCCTGTTGTGGCCGGACTCGCATCTGGACTGGGTTCGCCCTGGCATTATCTTGTACGGCGTTTCTCCGCTGGAGCAAAAACCGTGGGGCACCGATTTTGGTTTTCAGCCGGTGATGTCTCTTACTTCCAGCCTGATTGCCGTTCGCGAACACAAAGCGGGCGAAGCGGTAGGTTACGGCGGCACCTGGATTGCGCAGCGCGATACCCGCCTGGGTGTGGTGGCGATTGGTTACGGCGACGGTTATCCACGCGCAGCACCATCCGGTACGCCAGTGCTGGTCAATGGCCGCGAAGTGCCGATTGTCGGGCGTGTTGCCATGGACATGATTTGTGTCGATCTTGGCCCGAACTCAGCAGACAAAGTGGGTGATAGCGTGGTGATGTGGGGCGATAACCTGCCGGTTGAACGCATTGCGGAAATCACAAAAGTGAGTGCTTACGAACTTATCACGCGCCTGACTTCAAGGGTAGCGATGGAGTATCTGGACTAGTTGTCCTTCCCTGGTTTACATTGGTTGTTCGCGACACTGTAAACCAGGAGAACCTCACCGTGTTTCAAAAAGTTGACGCCTATGCTGGCGACCCAATCCTTTCCCTTATGGAACGTTTCAAAGTTGATCCGCGTAGCGACAAGGTAAACCTCAGCATTGGCCTCTATTACGACGAAAATGGGGTCATCCCGCAGTTACAGGCTGTCGCTCAGGCAGAAGAACGTCTGAATTCTCAACCACATGGCGCGTCGATTTACCTGCCGATGGAAGGCCTGAATACCTACCGCAGCGCGATTGCTCCGTTGCTGTTTGGGGCAGATCACCCGGCTTTGCTCGAAGGGCGTATCGCGACGATTCAAACACTTGGCGGCTCTGGTGCGTTAAAAGTCGGTGCAGACTTCCTGAAAACTTATTTCCCAAATTCGCAGGTCTGGGTCAGCGACCCGACCTGGGAAAACCATGTCGCTATCTTCGGCGGTGCCGGTTTTGAAGTGAACACTTATCCATGGTTCGATACCGAAACCAATGGCGTGCGCTTCGAGGCATTGCTGGAAACGCTTAATACGCTGCCAGCACAAAGCATTGTGCTGCTGCATCCATGCTGCCATAACCCGACAGGTTCTGACCTGACTGATGCGCAGTGGGATGTGGTGGTCGAAATCCTCAAAGCTCGCGAACTGATTCCTTTCCTCGACATCGCCTATCAGGGCTTTGGCGCGGGTATGGAACAAGACGCTTACGCGATTCGGGCGATAGCCAGCGCCGGGTTGCCCGCTTTGGTCAGCAACTCTTTCTCCAAAATTTTCTCAATGTATGGCGAACGTGTCGGCGGGCTGTCGGTGGTCTGTGAAAACACCGAAACCGCAAGCCGCGTGCTGGGCCAACTGAAAGCGACCGTGCGCCGTAACTACTCCAGCCCGCCAAACTTTGGCGCGCAGGTTGTGGCTTTGGTGCTCAATGACGAACAACTGAAAGCTAACTGGCTGGCGGAAGTCGAAACCATGCGTCGCCGTATTCTCGATATGCGCCCGGCACTGGTGTCTGTTCTGAAAGCTGAAATGCCAGACCGCAATTTTGACTACCTGCTGCAACAACGCGGGATGTTCAGCTACACCGGTTTGAGCGCGGAACAGGTTGACCGTCTGCGTGATGAGTTTGGTGTCTATCTGATTGCCAGCGGACGCATGTGTGTTGCCGGGTTGAACAGCAACAACGTGCAACGCGTAGCGCAGGCGTTTGCCGCAGTGATGTAAGTACTCACTTACTTTGTTCCCCGAAAGGCGATGTGTGATCATCGCCTTTTTCTATGACAAATCTTGAAAAAAACCTTTCTCTGGCGCTTAGGCCTCGGTATTGTCGATCTGATTTTTGACCACTTGTTCCGATTTATAATCATAAAAATTAACGAGAAAGAGGGAAAATAATGCGTAAGCTAACGATGGCACTCAGTGCCGCGTGTTTGTTACTTGGATTGAATCAGTCTGCTCTCGCAAAAGAATCAGCTCCCGCTCCACTGAATCCTGGCGTTACTGTTGCGCAACTCGCGCAGCAAGTTCCTGTGCACTGGGTGTCGGTCGCACAAATCGAAAATAGCCTGTTAGGGCGTGCGCCGATGGCGGTAGGTTTTGATATCGACGACACGGTTCTGTTCTCAAGCCCTGGCTTCTATCGCGGGCAAAAAGAGTATTCACCAGGTAAACAGGATTACCTGAAAAACCCAGCATTCTGGGAAAAAATGAACAACGGCTGGGATGATTTCAGCATGCCAAAAGAGGTGGCGAAAAACCTGATAGCCATGCACCTCAAACGCGGCGACAGCATTTATTTCGTCACCGGCCGCAGCCCGACCAAAACAGAAACCGTGACTAAAACGCTGCAAAATGATTTCCAGATCCCGCAGGCCAGCGTGAACCCGGTTATCTTCGCGGGCGACCAGCCAGGGCAAAACACCAAAACGCAGTGGCTGAAAGATAAGAAAATCAAAGTGTTTTACGGCGATTCAGACGGTGATATTACTGCCGCGCAGGATGTAGGCGCGCGCGGTATTCGTCTGTTACGTGCTTCTAACTCCAGCTATCAGCCATTGCCAAAAGCAGGGGCATTTGGCGAAGAGGTTATCGTTAACTCCGAATACTAATTTTACCCGTCATACTTCAAGCCGCAGGTGCGTTGGCTACACTCACTCACCCCAGTCACTTACTTTAGTAAGCTTCTGGGGATGAGTTCACTTGCCGCCTTTCTTCAGCTCGAATTATTTAGGGTAAAATCGGTTTTAATGACGCTATACCCATCCCGCTGCCGTTTTTTTCATCAAAATTTCCCCGTTGAGTTTTACCTTTTGGCGAGTTGCTCGCACACTTAGAGGTGCCGGTTTCTTAAACTGGCTAGCACATCCTTTTCACGGGAGTCTCTCAAGGGGAATTAAAATGACCAATTCGGAGTTATTGCAATACTGCATGAACAAGCCCGGAGCCGAACAAGCGGTTCATAGCGACTGGAAGGCCACACAAATCAAAGTGGCGGATGTGATGTATGCGATGGTGCATGACGTGGAAGCGCGCCCGGCAGTGTCGTTAAAGGCAAGCCCGGCACTTGCCGACTTATTACGTGAACAACATAGTGATGTGCATCCTAGCGCGCATTTGAACAAAGCGCACTGGAGCACGCTTTACCTGGATGGCACACTTCCTGACTCGCAGATTTACTACCTGGTGGATGCTTCGTATCAGCAGGCATTATCGCTGCTGCCCCAGGAAACCAGGCAGCAGCTTTCTGACTGACTATTTCAATTTCAGCAAAGGCTTGAGGAAACGAGCGGTATGTGACGTTTCGCACTCTGCGACAGTTTCTGGCGTACCGGAAACGAGAATTTCGCCGCCGCCGCTACCGCCTTCTGGGCCAAGGTCAACAATCCAGTCTGCGGTTTTAATCACATCCAGATTATGCTCGATAACCACAATGGTGTTGCCCTGGTCGCGCAACTGGTGCAGAACTTCCAGCAATTGCTGAATATCTGCAAAGTGCAGGCCAGTCGTCGGCTCATCGAGGATATACAGCGTTTGTCCGGTGCCGCGTTTAGAAAGCTCACGCGCCAGTTTTACACGTTGTGCTTCACCGCCCGACAGCGTGGTCGCAGACTGACCCAGGCGAATATAAGACAGGCCCACGTCGATTAACGTTTGCAGCTTACGCGCCAGCGCAGGTACGGCATCAAAGAATTCACGAGCGTCTTCAATGGTCATATCCAACACTTCGTGGATGCTTTTGCCTTTGTACTTAATTTCCAGCGTTTCGCGGTTGTATCGCTTGCCACGGCATTGGTCGCACGGTACGTAAATATCCGGCAGGAAGTGCATCTCAACTTTGATAACGCCATCGCCCTGGCACGCTTCACAACGCCCACCACGTACGTTAAAGCTAAAACGCCCCGGCGTATAACCCCGCGCACGGGATTCCGGCACGCCCGCAAACAGCTCGCGCACTGGCGTAAACACGCCGGTGTAAGTTGCCGGGTTTGAACGCGGTGTACGTCCAATCGGACTTTGGTCGATATCAATAACTTTGTCGAAATGCTCCAGACCATGAACGTCGCGGTACGGCGCAGGTTCTGCAAGCGTTGCACCGTTCAATTGGGTTTGAGCAATCGGGAAAAGCGTATCGTTAATCAGCGTCGATTTACCGGAACCTGAAACCCCGGTCACGCAGGTAAACAAACCCACGGGCAGCGTCAACGTCACATCTTTCAGGTTGTTGCCCTTCGCGCCAACCAGCTTCAACACCTTCTCAGGATCGGCCGGAACGCGGTTTTTCGGCAGCGCAATTTCACGCTTACCGCTGAGGAACTGCCCGGTCAGTGATTCTGGCGCGTCGATAATATCCTGCATCGTGCCTTCAGCAACGACATGGCCGCCGTGAACACCTGCACCAGGGCCGATATCAATAATATGGTCTGCGGCACGGATCGCATCTTCGTCGTGCTCGACCACAATCACGGTATTCCCGAGGTCGCGCAGGTGAATCAGCGTTTCCAGCAGGCGCTCGTTGTCGCGCTGATGCAGGCCAATTGACGGCTCATCGAGCACATACATCACGCCCACAAGACCCGCGCCAATCTGGCTTGCCAGACGAATACGCTGCGCTTCACCGCCGGAAAGTGTCTCGGCGGAACGGGAAAGCGAGAGGTAATTCAGGCCGACATTCACCAGGAATTTCAGGCGATCGCCAATCTCTTTCAAGATTTTTTCAGCGATTTGCGCACGTTGCCCACTCAGCTTCATGTTGTGGAAGAATTCCATCGCATGACCAATGCTCATGTCAGAGATCGTTGGCAGCGGCGTGTTTTCAACAAACACATGGCGTGCTTCACGGCGCAGACGCGTACCTTCGCAGCTTGCACATGAACGGTTGCTGATAAATTTCGCCAGTTCTTCCCGCACCGCGGAAGACTCGGTTTCTTTATAGCGGCGTTCCATATTATGCAGAACGCCTTCAAACGGATGGCGGCGCACAGACGTATCGCCACGGTCGTTTATATATTTGAACTCAATGCTTTCTTTACCAGAGCCGTTAAGCACCACGTTTTTCACGCTGGCGCTCAGTTCATTCCATGGTGTTTCGACATCGAATTTATAATGCTCCGCAAGCGAGCGCATCATGGTGAAGTAGTAGAAATTACGGCGATCCCAGCCACGAATCGCGCCGCCGGCAAGGGAAAGCTCGCCGTTTTGTACTACACGCTCCGGGTCGAAATATTGCTGCACGCCAAGCCCGTCACAGGTTGGGCAGGCACCGGCTGGGTTGTTGAACGAGAACAGACGCGGTTCCAGCTCGCGCATGCTGTAGCCGCAAATTGGGCAGGCGAAGTTTGCCGAGAACAGCAACTCTTCCGCTTTTTCATCGTCCATATCGGCGACAACCGCAGAGCCACCGGACAAATCCAGCGCGGTTTCAAAGGATTCCGCCAGACGCTGCGCGATATCTTCGCGCACTTTGAAACGGTCAACGACCACTTCAATGGTATGTTTTTTCTGTAATTCTAATTTTGGTGGATCTGAGAGATCGCACACTTCGCCGTCGATCCTGGCGCGGATGTAACCCTGGCTTGCGAGGTTTTCCAGCGTTTTAGTGTGCTCGCCTTTACGGTCTTTAATGATGGGGGCAAGCAGCATCAGGCGTTTGCCTTCCGGCTGCGCTAAAACGTTATCGACCATCTGGCTGACGGTTTGCGCCGCCAGCGGCACGTTGTGATCCGGGCAGCGTGGCTCACCCACGCGGGCATACAGCAGGCGCAGGTAATCATGAATTTCTGTAATAGTGCCGACGGTTGATCGCGGGTTGTGCGAGGTGGATTTCTGCTCGATAGAAATCGCAGGCGACAAGCCTTCAATGTGGTCGACATCTGGCTTTTCCATCAACGACAGGAACTGACGCGCATAGGCGGAGAGGGACTCAACGTAACGACGTTGCCCCTCGGCGTATAAGGTGTCGAAAGCCAGTGAGGATTTGCCAGAACCCGAAAGCCCAGTCACGACAATCAGCTTGTCGCGCGGAATAACGAGGTTAATATTTTTGAGATTGTGGGTGCGGGCGCCCCGAACTTCGATCTTATCCATTCACCTTTCCCGGTTTAAACGCTTTTTGCCAGGCCGCACAGGAGGCCGCCGACGATCACAAACGGCTAATTATGACACAATAAAACCTGAATGGATATCCAGTGCTTTAATGCAATAATGTATATCCTTCCGACATTCTGGAATGCATCCCGCAGCTATAAAGATTAGGGGTGGCGTGGTAGAATCGAGGGTTTACACTATTAATAAACGTTTCAGGAGACACGATCATGGCCAGCAGAGGCGTAAACAAGGTGATTCTCGTCGGGAATCTGGGTCAAGACCCGGAAGTACGCTACATGCCAAATGGTGGCGCAGTTGCCAACATTACTCTGGCCACGTCAGAGTCCTGGCGCGATAAGCAAACCGGCGAAACTAAAGAAAAAACTGAATGGCACCGTGTTGTGCTGTTCGGAAAACTGGCAGAAGTTGCAGGCGAATACCTGCGTAAAGGCTCCCAGGTTTATATCGAAGGCGCATTGCAGACGCGTAAATGGACCGACCAGGCTGGCGTTGAAAAATACACTACCGAAGTCGTGGTTAACGTGGGTGGCACCATGCAAATGTTGGGCGGCCGTGCAGCGGGCGGTGCTCCTGCCGGTGGTGGCGCTCCAGGCCAGCAGCAAGGTAGTTGGGGTCAGCCTCAGCAACCACAGCAGGGTGGCAACCAGTTCAGCGGCGGCGCGCAATCTCGTCCGCAGCAGAGCGCTCCAGCGCCATCTAACAATGAACCACCAATGGACTTCGATGACGATATTCCATTCTAAGACCATTCGTTAGAGTGAGTGCATTATAAGGCCCGCGGATATTGATAATATCCGCGGGTTTTTTTATCCGGCCAGATTAAATTAACTATTAATAATCCGAATGTATTGCTCCGCGTCATAAGTATTCCTGCTTGCATTAAAACGTTATCCAGCTAAGTTGTTTATGCAAACACAACACTGATAACTCCACCGGAGAGCAGCATGACGGATTTCGTAATTCCAGAAATAAAAGCCTCAGAAGATGAAATGATTGCTATACGCCATTATTTACACGCTAACCCGGAATTAAGTCTCGAGGAGTTTAAAACCAGTGACTTAGTAGCAAAGCAACTTGAATCCTGGGGATATAAAGTCACGCGAGGAATTGGCACTACTGGGGTTGTGGGTTCTTTGAAGAAAGGAAATTCGAATAAATCTATTGGCCTGCGTGCTGATATGGACGCACTCCCTATTTTTGAAGAAACGAATTTACCCTGGGCCAGCACCGTGGCCGGGAAAATGCACGCCTGCGGCCACGACGGGCACACTACTATTTTATTGGCGGCTGCAAAATATATTGCTTCCGAATCCTGCGAATTTAACGGCACAGTCCATCTCATTTTCCAGCCAGCCGAAGAAGCCATTGGCGGCGCGGACTTAATGATTAAAGAGGGATTGTTCGAGCGTTTCCCATGCGACCGTGTCTTTGCCCTGCACAATATGCCAGGCTTGCCGACCGGAAAACTAGGTTTCTACTCAGGCAACTTTATGGCCTCGGCAGACACCGTAAAAATCACCATCAAAGGCTATGGCGGCCATGGTGCTTATCCGCAACGTACCGTTGACCCCATCGTGACGGGCGCGGCGTTAATCACCGCATTGCAAACCATTGTCTCCCGCAATGTCACACCAGGCGAAACCGCCATTGTTACCGTTGGAACCTTCCAGTCGGGCATCGCCTCCAACGTAATTCCCGACAGCGCGGTAATGGAATTAACCGTGCGCGCCATGAAACCAGAAATTCGCGACCTGCTGATTAAGAGAATTGAAGAATTAGCCGACTTCACGGCGAAAAGCTTTGGTGCCAGCTGCGACGTGGAAGTTTACGACTCCTATCCCGTCTTGATTAACGACGATGAACAAACGGCCTTTGCTCGTGAGCTGGCTGTCGAGTTTTTCGGTAAAGATGCGGTGCTCGATACGGTGCTTCCATCCACCGGCAGCGAAGATTTTGCCTTTATGCTGCAAGAAAGACCGGGCAGTTATTTCTTATTAGGCAATGGCGAAAAAGGGGAAAAAGGCGGCTGCATGGTACATAACCCGGGTTATGACTTTAACGATGCGATTATTTCCACCGGAGCCTCATTCTTTTCCCGTTTAGTACAAACTTACTGTCGTTAATATCCAGGAGCTAATATGAAAAAATATATTCTGCCATTAATTGCTCTGCTGGCGACAATCTCGGTATTTGCAAATAATATTAAAGAAATACGCTTTGGCGTCGATCCTACATTCGCTCCCTTTGAGTCAAAAGATGCCGCGGGGAAAGTCGTCGGGTTTGATATTGATTTAGGTAATGCTATTTGTGAGAAACTTCAGGCTAAATGTGTATGGGTAGAAAATAACTTTGATGCCATTATTCCCGCGCTGCAAGCCAGAAAGTTTGATGCCATTCTTTCCGGCATGTACATGACGGAAAAACGCAAAGAACAAATCGCCTTTACCGATAAAATATATAACGGCCCGGTCTTTTTAGTCGCACATAAAAATAATCCCATCAAACCGGAAATTGATCAGCTGAAAGGTAAAACCATCGGCGTTGAGCAAGGCTCTGCCCAGGAAACTTACGCGAATAAAAACTGGCGCAGTGCCGGGGTTAACGTGGTGGCTTATCAGGGGGCTGATTTAGTGGTGCAGGATTTAGAGTCCGGACGCATCGACGCGGCAGTGCTTTCCGGGGTGATGGCGGAATATAGCTTCCTGAACAAACCGCAGGGCAAAGATTTTGCTATGGTCGGCAAAGCATTACAGGACCCGGAATTATTTGGGGCAGGCGCGGCGATTGGCCTGCGTAAAGATGATGCGCAATTACGCGAAGCGCTAAATGCCGCGATAAGCCAAATCATTGCGGACGGAACCTACAAGAAACTGGCGGATAAATACTTCAGTTTTGATATCTATTCCGGGACGTAATTTCAGTATCGCACCAGGCGCAAACTGGCCTGGTGCTTTTCTTCAGCCGCTCCGTTGTGCGCTAAAAAATAGTCTAAAAATCGCGCATCATTAAACAATTCAAAAACAACATCTTAACCTTTAATCTTCATTTGAAGCTCCTTCCAGCTTGTCGAGCTGATCACAAATTAAACAGTGAGCAGTTGTGTTTAACTATTCACTTAACCAATATGCTTTCTCGACGCAGTAGCCGATGAGAGCACAAAAATGACGAAATTATTTGTTGGCGTTGATGTGGGTTCCGCAAGTGTCAGAGCCGGTATTTACACGATGGAAGGCAGCCGTCTGGCATTTTCTGTTCGTCCCATCCAGCAGTTTCACTACCAGACTAACCGAGTCGAACAATCCTCCAGTGATATTTGGCAGCAGGTGTGCACCACGGTGCGCGAGGCAATAAGCCTTGCCGGTGTGCAACCACAGCAAGTGGTCTCGATTGGATTTGACGCGACATGTTCACTGGTGGCGGTGGGCGAACGCGGGCAGCCGGTGGCGGTAGGCGAGGAAGGTGATGCTGACCACGACATCGTGATGTGGATGGATCACCGTGCTGGCGAAGAAACTCAACGTATCAACGCCACGAATGATTCCGCGCTGCAATACGTCGGTGGACAGGTCAGCATTGAGATGGAATTGCCTAAAATCCTGTGGCTGAAAAACCATTTTCCTGAGCGTTATGCCTCCATCTGGCGGTTCTTCGACTTAGCCGATTACCTGGTATGGCGTGCCACGGGTGTGGATGCGGCAGGCGTTTGTACGCTGACATGCAAATGGAACTATCTGGCGCATGAAGAACGGTTTAGCCAGAGTTTGCTGGAGTCCGTCGAATTAGCGGATTTGGTGAATAAAATCCCACCGAGCATTATTCAAGTGGGGCAGCCAGTGGGCACTCTACGCACTGATGTGGCCGCGCAGTTAGGCTTAACGCCTGATGTCGTTGTCGCCAGCGGTTTGATTGACGCCCACGCGGGCGGCCTGGCATTAGTCGCGGCGGCTCCTGAAGCTAATCTTGCGATTATCAGCGGCACCTCGAATTGCCACATGATTGTCAGCAAAGAGGCGAAATCGGTGCCTGGCGTTTGGGGACCTTATTTTGCCGCGATGTACCCAGGCTGGTGGCTCAACGAAGGCGGTCAAAGTGCTGCCGGGGCGCTGGTGGACTGGGCATTGATGCAAAGCGACGCCTGGCCTGCATTAAAAAATGAAGCCGACGCGCTGGGCTGTAGCGTTTACCACATCCTGAACCAATGGGTCGCGCAACTCGAATCCTGCGAAAAATACCCTACCAGCCAACTCCATATTTTGGCGGACCACCACGGCAACCGCTCACCACGATCCGACGCTAACGCCCGTGGCATGATCGCCGGGCTGACGCTCGAAAAAGGCCAGCCTCAGCTTGCGCGCCTATACCTCGCCACGCTGCAAGCCATTGCTTACGGCACGCGCCACATCATCGACACCA
>Ga0160438_1000230_pt1 | contig 18526 bp, 21 predicted proteins | sample HID1975K_E0MG_FD_108203 | JGI IMG/M metagenome (GOLD analysis project Ga0160438, IMG submission 108203) | Enriched soil microbial communities from UW Madison campus, WI, USA - HID1975K_E0 MG | ecosystem: Environmental > Terrestrial > Soil > Unclassified | place: USA: Madison, Wisconsin...
CCTTCGGAGATAGCACCCGTTTATGATACGCCTCGCTGTTATTGGAACTAACTGGATCACCCGTCAGTTCGTCGATGCTGCCCACGAAAGTGGCAAATATAAACTCACCGCGGTCTACTCCCGCTCGCTGGAACAGGCGCAAAGTTTTGCCAGCGACTATCCGGTAGAACATCTCTTTACCGATCTGAATGCGATGGCGAAGAGTGATGCCATTGATGCGGTGTACATCGCCAGCCCAAATTCTCTGCACTCCCCGCAAACGTTGTTGTTTCTCAGTCATAAAAAGCATGTGATTTGCGAGAAGCCCCTGGCATCTAATTTGCGTGAAGTGGAAGCAGCGATTGCCTGCGCGCGTGAAAACCAGGTGGTTTTGTTCGAAGCGTTTAAAACGGCCAGCCTGCCGAACTTTATTGCGCTGCAACAAGCATTGCCGAAAGTGGGCAAGATCCGCAAAGTGCTGCTCAACTATTGCCAGTATTCCTCGCGCTATCAGCGTTATCTCGATGGCGAGAACCCAAACACCTTTAATCCGGCGTTTTCCAACGGCTCGATTATGGATATCGGGTTTTATACGCTGGCCTCGGCGGTTGCGCTGTGGGGCGAACCGTATTCGGTTCGCGCAACCGCAAGCCTGCTGGAAAGCGGTGTCGATGCGCACGGTTCGGTGCAGATGAATTACGGCGATTTTGATGTGAATCTGCTGCACTCGAAAGTGAGCGACTCAACTATCTCAAGCGAAATTCAGGGCGAAGGCGGTTCGCTGGTGATTGAGAAAATCTCTGAATGCCAGCGCATTACCTTTATTCCTCGCGGCGGCAAACCGCAGGATCTGACGCTGCCACAGCATATTAATACTATGCTTTATGAAGCCGAAGTCTTTGCTCGTCTGGTCAATGACAACGAAGTGAATCATCCAGGTCTGGTGACATCGCGTTCTACTGCGGCATTGAGTACCGAGATCCGCGCACAAACCGGCGTGAAATTCCCGGCAGATGATCTATCTGTACAGCAACCGGCGTAAAGGTGTGTAAAAGCGGGGTAGCAGCATGTTGACGGATTGTAGCATTCGTAATATTTTGTTACCCGCAAAGGGGAGTAACTTCATTGTCGGTTAATCGTCATTACGGTGTGAAAGCACCCGGTTACCGAGCAACGTTCAAAACGTTGTAAGTGAGACCTTGCCGGAAGGCGAGATCCCTGTTGCAAGCATTAGCGGCTGGCGTCTTCCGACGTTGGCCGTTTTTGTTTTTATAGGAATAATTTTTATGAATAGTGTCGGCACTCCATTACTGTGGGGCGGTTTTGCCGTCGTGGTCGTCATCATGCTGGCTATCGACCTCTTTTTACAGGGGCGTAAAGGCTCGCACACCATGTCCATGAAGCAGGCGGCCGCGTGGTCCCTGGTCTGGGTTTCGCTTTCGCTGCTGTTTAACGCAGCATTCTGGTGGTATCTCACCGGGACATCTGGCCGTGAAGTGGCAGACACACAAGCCCTCGCCTTCCTCACCGGTTATCTGATTGAAAAAGCGCTGGCGGTGGATAACGTCTTCGTCTGGCTGATGCTGTTCAGCTACTTCGCTGTTCCTGCTGCATTGCAGCGCCGCGTGCTGGTCTACGGCGTGCTGGGCGCGATTGTACTGCGTACCATTATGATCTTCGCGGGCAGCTGGTTGATTTCCCAGTTCGAATGGCTGCTGTATGTGTTCGGCGCGTTCTTGCTGTTCACCGGTATCAAAATGGCGCTGGCGAAAGAAGATGAAGGCGGCATTGGCGATAAACCGCTGGTGCGTTGGATTCGCAGCCACCTGCGTATGACGGATAAAATTGAAGGCGAGCACTTCTTTATTCGTAAGAACGGTATTTTGTTCGCAACGCCATTGCTGCTGGTGCTGATTCTGGTTGAACTGAGCGACGTGATTTTCGCGGTCGATAGTATTCCGGCAATCTTCGCGGTAACGACCGACCCGTTCATTGTGCTGACGTCGAACTTGTTTGCCATCCTCGGCTTGCGTGCGATGTACTTCTTATTGGCTGGCGTGGCTGAACGCTTCTCCATGCTTAAGTACGGCCTGTCGATTATCCTGGTGTTCATCGGCGTGAAGATGATGATTGTCGATTTCTACCACATCCCAATCGCGATTTCGCTTGGCGTGGTGGGCGGTATTCTGGCGTTGACGTTAATTATTAACGCTATTGTGAACTACCGTAACGATCAGAAAAGACTGGCGAAATAATATTTTTTGTCGGATGACGCTATCGCTTATCCGACCTACGAAAAGCTTCATGACCCTGCCCTGGTGGCAGGGTTTTTCTTTTTATAGCATCCGCTGTGAGAAATGTTGCTAATGTCACGAATTTGTTAATTATTAGTTATAAAACCTAGCCTGCGTCGAAATAATCAGTGATTACTACTTACTACCCCGCGACATTTCCTTATACTCGACCAGGCAAACACATTTCTTTACATCCGGTCAGAAAAGTACCTCAGAGTACCGACACAGGATGGGACGACATACAACACAGGAAGGTTATTCATGGCTACACAATCTCCGGGTATTTTTAAACGCCTGGCACAAGGCAGTCTGGTAAAACAGATTCTCGTCGGTCTGGTGCTGGGTATCGCACTGGCGGCAATTTCAAAACCTGCGGCTATTGCTGTCGGCTTGCTCGGAACACTGTTCGTCGGCGCACTGAAGGCTGTCGCGCCGGTGCTGGTTCTGATGCTAGTGATGGCGTCAATCGCCAACCATAAGCACGGCCAGAAAACTAGCATCCGTCCGATTCTGGTGCTCTATCTTCTGGGAACATTCACCGCTGCGCTAACCGCCGTGGTCGTGAGTTTCGTGTTCCCTTCTACCTTGCATCTGGTGACTGGCGCGACAGATATCACGCCACCGTCAGGCATTGTTGAGGTTCTGCGCGGCCTGTTGTTGAGCATGGTTTCCAACCCAATTGATGCTCTGCTGAAAGCCAACTACATCGGGATTCTGGTGTGGGCTGTAGGCCTGGGCTTCGCGCTACGTCACGGCAATGAAAGCACCAAAAACCTGATTAACGATGTTTCCGACGCAGTGACGTTCATCGTGAGGGTGGTGATTCGCTTTGCCCCAATCGGTATCTTCGGCCTGGTGGCATCAACACTTGCAACGACAGGCTTCGAAACGCTGTGGAGCTATGCGCAACTGCTGCTGGTGCTGGTTGGCTGTATGTTCGGCGTGGCGCTGATCATCAACCCACTACTGGTGTTCATCAAAATTCGCCGCAACCCGTACCCACTGGTGTTCGCTTGCCTGCGTGAGAGTGGCGTAACCGCCTTCTTCACACGTAGTTCTGCGGCCAACATTCCCGTGAACATGGCGCTGTGCGAGAAGCTGAATCTGGACCGTGATACCTATTCTGTATCCATCCCGTTAGGCGCAACCATCAACATGGCGGGCGCAGCAATCACCATTACCGTTCTGACCCTGGCGGCGGTGAATACTCTGGGCGTGCCGGTGGATTTACCAACCGCACTTCTGCTGAGCGTTGTGGCTTCATTGTGTGCTTGCGGAGCGTCTGGTGTGGCGGGGGGTTCTTTACTGCTGATCCCACTGGCGTGCGGCATGTTCGGTATTCCGAATGAGATTGCCATGCAGGTGGTTGCCGTCGGCTTTATCATCGGCGTGTTGCAGGACTCTTGCGAAACCGCACTGAACTCCTCCACCGACGTGCTGTTTACCGCAGCGGCTTGCCAGGCTGAAGATGCACGCCTGGCGGACAACAATCCGTTACGCGGTTAATGCTCAAAGCTCCCTGTCTTGCGAGGCAGGGAGTTATCCCTCTTGTTGCTGCACTTCTTTTTCGACTTTAAACGGATCAATTCCTCGCCTCTGCATACGCCAGAAACGAATAATATTCAGGCCGTTCATCACCAGAAAACTCCCTTCGATTAACGTTCCGCCAATCGAGCCAAGCCAGAAGTTATGCGTTACCCAGCAAGCGGTAGAGCACCACATCACGCAGCGAGTGGTCAGCCCTTTGCAACGGAATAATGCCCAGGTACTGGCGACGGTGCCGAATATCGGCAGCAATTCCATGGCGTGGTTAAATTTAGATAGTCCCAACCCAAGCGTCAGCGCGATAAAAATCCCCATCACCCACAGACTGCGAGTGCGCAGGGAAATTACGGTTCGGATTGCGTTAAGTTCCGCGCTCATGCCCGCCGGGCTTGCGCCCATCAAGAAGAAATGAATACCGATAATGGCGCTGTAACCCGCCAACTGTAACTTGAAGCGCCGTTCATCACGGTTAACGAACGTGGTAATACCAACCACAAAGGCGAGAACCCCGACGCCCTGGGCAACCCAATACGCGGTCATGACAAATCCTTGTGAGTAAACATGAGGCGAAAAAAAACGGCATTCCGAATATCAAAATGCCGTTTCATGTTAGCACCTGCTTAACGCTTTACAACGTGACGCCGCTCTTAAAGATAGCCAACTCGCGGAAATCATTACGTTCGTTACAGGTTTTTTTGCCGTTAGCGATATCAACAATGGTGTCGATAAACTCAGTCAACAAGGTGTTCATGTCGCTGCCATGCAGCAGTTTGCCTGCGTCAAAATCAATCCAGTGTGGCTTTTTGGTTGCCAGCTCACTGTTGGTTGCGATTTTAACCGTTGGCACAAAACCGCCGTACGGTGTACCGCGCCCGGTACTGAACAGCACCATGTGGCAACCTGCGCCAGCCAATGCACTGGTGGCAACTGCATCGTTACCAGGCGCACTTAACAAGTTCAGGCCAGGCGTTTTCAGGCGCTCGCCATAACGCAGGACATCAACCACTTCGCTCTCACCGGCTTTTTGCGTACAGCCGAGGGATTTTTCTTCGAGCGTCGTGATACCGCCAGCTTTGTTCCCTGGTGATGGGTTCTCGTAGATCGGCTGGTTGTGTTCGATGAAGTATTGTTTGAAGTCGTTCACCATGGTGACGGTTTTTTCAAACGTCGCTTCATCGCGACAGTGGCTCATCAGAATGCGTTCAGCGCCAAACATTTCCGGGACTTCTGTCAGCACTGTCGTGCCGCCATTAGCCACCATGTAGTCGGAGAAACGGCCAAGCATTGGGTTCGCCGTAATGCCGGACAAACCGTCTGAACCGCCGCATTCCAGGCCGAACTTCAGCTCGCTGATTTTGCCTGGTTCACGCTTGTCGTTACGCATGACTTCGTACAGGGCTTGCAGTTGCTCAAGCCCGGCTTCAACTTCGTCATCCTGCTGCTGGCAAACCATAAACTTCACGCGGGACTCATCGAACTCACCCAGCGTTTCACGGAAGGCGCTCACCTGGTTGTTTTCACAACCCAGGCCAATCACCAGCACCGCACCCGCATTCGGGTGATGCACCATGTTTTGCAGCATGGTGCGGGTGTTAATGTGATCTTCACCCAGCTGTGAACAACCAAACGGATGACTGAACAGGAACACACCGTCGATATCTTCGGCATCGTTGTTCTGTTTCAGGAAACGGTTCTGGATCTGACGCGCGATACCGTTAACACAGCCTACGGTCGGCAGGATCCACAACTCGTTACGCACACCCACATTGCCGTTTTCACGGCGGTAAACGCTCACTTCGCGGTCTGCCGCCTGGCTTGCAAGAGACTGGAAATCAGGTTGATAGCTATACTCATCCAAATCGTTCAGATTAGTACGCGCGTTGTGTGAGTGAATGTGCTCCCCGGCTTCGATCTTCGCCAAAGCATGGCCAATCGGTAAACCGTATTTAACAACGTTCTCACCTTGCGCAATGGTAACCAGCGCAAATTTATGGCCGCGAAGCACCGGCTGGCGCAGAGTTACCTCTGCACCTTCTACGGTAACGACTTCACTTTCGGCCAGGTCCACTAACGCAACAGCGACGTTATCTTGCGTATGGATCTTGATGTATTGCATATCAACCTCAAAGCCTGATTAGTTCAGTTCAATGCCAAAGTAGTCTCGGGCGTTGTTAAAGCAGATGTTTTCTACCATGCTGCCCAGCAGTTTGATGTCTGCTGGCGCTTCGCCCGCTTCCACCCAACGGCCAATCATCTGGCACAGAATGCGACGGAAGTATTCGTGGCGGGTGTATGACAGGAAGCTACGGCTGTCAGTCAGCATGCCCACAAAGCGGCTTAACAGACCCAGTTGCGCGAGCTGCGTCATTTGACGCTCCATGCCATCTTTCTGGTCGTTGAACCACCAACCGGAACCAAACTGCATTTTTCCAGGCATACCTTCGCCCTGGAAGTTCCCGATCATGGTGCCCAACACTTCGTTATCGCGTGGGTTCAGGCAATACAGAATTGTTTTTGGCAGTTCGTTGTTTTCGTTTTGCTTGCTGAGCAGGCGAGAAAGTTCTTCAGCCATTGGGCGGTCGTTGATGGAGTCAAAGCCCACATCAGGTCCCAGCAGTTTGAACTGGCGCAGGTTGTTGTTACGCAGCGCACCGATGTGGTACTGCTGAACCCAGCCGCGACGGGTGTATTCAGCCGCCAGCCAAACCAGAACCGCAGTTTTGAACTGTGCAGTTTCGTGGTCAGTTGGAGTCGCACCGGAAAGACGACGCGCCAGGATACCATCCAGAGTCGCTTCGTCTGCTTCTGCAAACAAAACAACGTCTAATGCGTGGTCGGATACTTTACAACCGTGTTCAGCAAAGTGATCCAGACGCTTGCTCAGAGCAGTTTGCAGGTCGCTGAAACGACGGATGTCGGTATCAGAAACTTCAGCCAGTTTGCCCATGTATTCAACGAAAGTGCCTTGCTCGATGTTGAACGCTTTGTCCGGGCGCCAGCTTGGCAGCACTTTGGTTTCAAACGCGTCGAGCGCGATTTGGCGATGGAAACGCAGGTCGTCGATTGGATCATCCGTTGTACCGACCATTTTCACGTTCATCTGCTTCATGATGCCACGCGCAGAGAAGCTGTCCTGAGTCAGCAACTCGTTACATTCGTTCCAGATTTCATCGGCAGTAGTTGGGGAAAGCAGTTTGCCAGTGATGCCGAAAGGACGACGCAGTTCGAGGTGAGTCCAATGGTAGAGCGGGTTACCGATAGTGTGCGGAACAGTCGCAGCCCAGGCATCGAATTTCTCACGGTCAGACGCATCGCCAGTACACAGACGCTCTTCCACACCGTTTGCACGCATGCCGCGCCACTTGTAGTGATCGCCTTTTAACCAGATGTCATACAGGTTTTTAAAACGATAATCTTCAGCAACCTGCTGTGGTGGCAAGTGGCAGTGATAGTCAAAGATTGGCTGATCGGCTGCAAACTCATGGTACAAACGGCGAGCGAAATCGGTATCAAGGAGAAAATCTTCAGTCATAAACTGGGCCATTGTAGGGTTCCTCTGTTCATAGCAGTTCGATGCTTGCGCATAATGCAAATAAAGTTATCACACCAATTTCTTAAGGCCGAGTGGATTTTTGAGGTGCACGTCACAAAAACCATACTTTTATTGTTAATATAGTGTTTAAAAAGAACCCTTGTCCCGCGCCAGTTCTGGCCCGAAAGCCCCTACCCCCTAAGAGTGAGCTGATCGACACTTTTGTGATATCACTCAACTTTTGAAGCTGTATGACAAGTTATCTTTCCTGCCGTCGCAATACACATGTAATGGATTTACTTCAGACGCTGATATCAATAACAGCGCATCACGGTACGGAAACCGGAATTGCCACTGGCAGTTTTTTACATGGCAAGGTACGGGTCGTACCGGGTGATACCCCCGGATATGAACCCTCTAACGAACAAACGCTCTGGCAGCAGTGCCGGACGTACGACCACATGATATGTGGTTGTTTATAGACGGGATGAGATTCCAAATGGGAAAGATTAAAGGCTTGCGCTGGTACATGATAGCTCTGGTAACTATGGGTACCATACTGGGTTATCTGACACGTAATACTATTGCTGCTGCTGCACCAACATTGATGCAAGAGCTGCATATCTCTACTCAGCAATATTCCTACATTATCGCTGCTTACTCTGCTTGCTACACCATTATGCAGCCTGTTGCAGGTTACGCACTTGACGTGTTGGGTACAAAAGTCGGTTACGCTTTCTTTGCTGTCGCATGGGCAATCTTCTGCGGTGCAACTGCACTAGCAGGGAGCTGGGGCGGTCTGGCTATCGCTCGTGGCGCGGTCGGTGCTGCTGAAGCAGCGATGATTCCTGCGGGCCTGAAAGCCAGTAGCGAATGGTTCCCGGCTAAAGAGCGTTCTATAGCCGTAGGTTACTTCAACGTGGGTTCCTCTATCGGCGGTATGATTGCTCCTCCATTAGTGGTCTGGGCGATTGTGATGCACAGCTGGCAGATGGCATTCATCATCTCTGGTGTCCTGAGCTTTGCATGGGCAATGTGCTGGTTGATTTTCTATAAACACCCACGCGACCAGAAACGTCTTTCCGAAGAAGAACGTGAATACATCATTGGCGGTCAGGAAGCTCATCACCAGACCAACAACAGCAAAAAAATGAGCGCATGGAAAATCCTGCAGAACCGTCAGTTCTGGGGTATCGCCCTGCCACGTTTCCTGGCAGAACCAGCGTGGGGGACTTTCAACGCCTGGATCCCATTGTTCATGTTTAAAGCTTACGGCTTCGACCTGAAACACATTGCGATGTTTGCCTGGATGCCAATGCTGTTTGCTGACCTGGGTTGTATCGTAGGCGGCTACCTGCCACCGCTGTTCCAGCGTGTGTTCGGCGTAAACCTGATTGTGTCTCGTAAACTGGTTGTGACCATGGGTGCGATTCTGATGATTGCTCCAGGGACTATCGGCCTGTTCACCAGCCCGTACGTTGCAATCGCCCTGCTGTGTGTGGGTGGCTTTGCTCACCAGTCACTGTCTGGCGCACTGATCACTCTGTCTTCTGACGTATTTGGTCGTAACGAAGTGGCAACCGCAAACGGTCTGACCGGCATGGCGGCCTGGACTGCGAGCACCCTGTTTGCACTGGTTGTTGGCGCACTGGCTGATACCCTTGGCTTCAGCCCACTGTTTGCTGCGCTGGCCGTGTTCGATATCCTCGGTGCTATCGTTATCTGGACCGTTCTGCAAAACAAACCCATCAGCGAGTTGAACGACTCGCAGAAGCCGAAACAAGCGTTAGCGTAATCGGACTCGCACTTTATCTACAAAAGCCGCCGCTCTGGCGGCTTTTCTGTCTGCGCAATGTAGAGCCTAACTTTGAAAAGTGGTATAACAAATAGGGTTACCCGCAGGACTTTTCCCGGAGCTACAGATGGAAGTTATGGAACCACGTCGTCTTTATCAGCAATTGGCCGCTGAACTTAAACAACGCATCGAAAACGGTGTTTATCTCGTTGGGGAAAAACTCCCGGCAGAGCGTTTTATTGCTGAAGAGAAGAACGTGAGCCGCACTGTGGTTCGTGAAGCGATTATCATGCTGGAAGTGGAAGGTTACGTCGAAGTCCGCAAAGGCTCTGGCATTCACGTGATGTCAAACCAGGCTAAATACACCAACCTTCCTGATGAACAGTTTGAATTCGCAAGCTTCGGGCCTTTTGAGCTGCTGCAAGCGCGTCAGTTAATCGAAAGCAATATCGCAGAATTTGCCGCCACCCAGGTCACAAAACAAGATATTGTGAAGCTCATGGAAATTCAGGAAATGGCACGTAATGAGCACAATTTCCAGGATTCAGAGTGGGACCTTCATTTCCACACACAAGTCGCTTTAGCGTCGCAAAATAGCGCCCTGGCCGCTATCGTTGAGAAAATGTGGAGCCAGCGAATTCATAACCCGTACTGGAAGAAACTTCACGAGCACATTGATAAGCGCACCGCTGATAACTGGTGTGACGATCATGACCAAATTCTTAAAGCGCTGATTCGTAAAGACCCCCATGCCGCTAAACTGGCTATGTGGCAGCATCTTGAAAACACCAAACAGATGCTGTTTGACGCAACCAGCGACGATTTCGAATTCAATGCGGACCGCTATTTATTTGCAGATAATCCTGTCATTCATCTCGATACGGCAGCAAACGGTCAAAAATAGTCATTTTCCCGCGCGAGGGTAAGCAAACCAACCAATAGTGTCAGCGTTTGTAAATACCCTCGCCAGCCCCTCTGCGAGTCATCAAAATCAATCCTCAACAAAGCACAAATACTGTGACGCATGAGCCCGAGCTTTGTTACAATTAGATGCAATTTCATTGTCGGTGTAAGCTTTGCCTTTCACCAGTCTGCTCGTATTCACACGGAGTGGTGCCACGAGCAGGCGATTAATAATGGAATGCATATCGGCAACTACACAAGAAACACAACAAAAAAGCCGAGTTCAGCCAGGCTGACTTTGATCAGCGGTCTTAACCGATGTGCCAGGAACACTGAATGGAACTTTTGACGCAACTATTGAACGCTCTGTGGAGCCAGGATTTTGAAACGCTCGCCAATCCAGGAATGATTGGCATGCTTTACTTCGTTTTATTCATGATTTTATTCCTTGAAAACGGCCTGTTACCGGCAGCTTTCCTGCCTGGTGATAGCTTACTGGTCCTGGTTGGCGTGCTGATTGCCAAAGGAGCAATGGGTTTTCCGGAAACTGTTTTACTGTTAACAACCGCAGCGAGTCTCGGTTGCTGGCTCAGTTATATTCAAGGGCGCTGGCTTGGGAATACGCGAATCGTACAAAACTGGCTTTCGCACCTCCCCGCTCACTATCACCAGCGTGCACACAACCTGTTCCATAAACATGGCCTGTCCGCATTACTGATTGGTCGTTTCATTGCATTTGTTCGCACCCTGTTACCGACTATTGCGGGTTTATCGGGTCTGAATAATGCGCGCTTCCAGTTTTTTAACTGGATGAGTGGCCTGTTATGGGTACTGATCCTCACCACGCTGGGATATCTGCTCGGAAAGACGCCGGTATTCCTGAAATATGAAGATGCATTGATGTCCTGCCTGATGCTGTTGCCAGTGGTGTTACTGGTCATTGGCCTGTTCGGTTCGTTGATTGTGCTCTGGCGTAAAAAATACGGTAACCGCAGTTAGAGAGGGATGACGATGAATACACGCTTTTTTCGTGGCTTTCGGGCCACGATGTTAGTCAGTGCCATTGCGCTGGGTGCCTTGCTTATCTGGTCTGGCATGCAACGCTCTGAATCTACACTTGAAATACGCTCAAGCCAGCAGGGTATCAGCATGCCTGATGGCTTTTTTGTCTGGCATCACCTGGATGCCAACGGTATTCGCTTTAAAAGCATTACCCCTGAAAACAATTCTTTATTGATCAAATTTGATTCAAGCGCGCAAAGTGAAGCCGCCAAAGCCGTGTTGTACAAGACACTGCCGCATGGCTATGTCATCGCTCAACAAGAAGAAGCTGACAGCGCCAGTGCCTGGCTTACTCGCGTCCTGAATGAAAACATCCGCATTGGTTAGCCCTTTCCTGAAATCCTAATTTGTTAACAGGAATTGGGTTTTTACTCAGTTTCTGACTATGCTTGTTTTGACTTAAATCGCTACAAATCATCATTTTCGTCTGATTTCTGGATCTTTGTGTGCTTTACCTTGCGGCTAAACGTACATTCACAATGGAAGGTTTTTTATCATGAACACTCGTACCGTATTGGCTATCGCCTTGTTATCTCTGACATCTGCCGCGCAAGCTAGCTCGCTGTGCAGTGAAAAAGAACAAGATATCCAGCGAGAAATTGGCTATGCGGAGAAACACCAGAACCAGAGTCGTGTTGATGGGCTTAATAAAGCGTTGAAAGAAGTCCGCGCCAATTGCACAGACAGCAGTTTACGTGCAGCGCATCAGAAAAAAATCACCGAACAAAAAGCCGAAATCACCGAGCGTAAAGCCGACCTGAACGAAGCGCGCGCGAAAGGCGACGCGGATAAAATTTCAAAGCGGGAGCAAAAACTGGCCGAAGCTGAACATGAGCTGAAGACCTTGCAGGCCCGTGATTACTAAGAATTCCAACTGAGAAGACTTAATAAAAAACCAGGAGAGAACTATGTCTAAAGATACTACTTCAGAACATTTGCGCGCTGAGTTGAAATCCCTGGCAGATACCCTTGAAGAGGTGCTAAGTGCCTCAACGGATAAGTCGAAGTCCGAACTCGAAAAATTGCGTGGCAAAGCGGAAAAAGCCCTGAAAGAAAGCCGTGTGCGCCTGGGTGATACTGGTGATGTGATTGCCAAACAAACCCGAGAAGCTGCGGCAAAAGCTGACGATTACGTTCGTGAAAATCCATGGACTGGCGTTGGCATTGGGGCGGCGATTGGCGTCGTGCTCGGTGTCCTACTGACACGCCGTTAATTATGCCTGAATCCCATCAACCTCAAGGGCCGGGAAAAGGCGTCCTCGGAATCGGTCAGCGCCTCGTCACCATCATCGTTGGGATGGTGGAGACGCGCGTGCGACTTGCCGTTGTCGAACTGGAAGAGGAGAAAGCGCATCTCGTCCAGTTGCTGCTAATGCTTGGGTTAACCATGCTATTTGCCGCATTTGGCTTAATGAGTCTGGTGGTGTTGGTTTTCTGGGCGGTCGAACCGCAATATCGTCTGAATGCCATGATTGCGACAACCGTCGTATTGCTGGCATTAGCCTTTATTGGCGGGATCTGGACGCTCCATAAATCGCGCCAGTCCACCCTCCTACGCCATACCCGACGCGAGCTAGAAAACGACCGTGCGCTACTGGAAGATGACAAGCCATGAGTGACCGCAAGCTGAATAGACGCAAAGCATTTTTACTCAGCCAAATTCAACAACAGCGGCTGGATTTAAGTGCGGGTAAACGCGACTGGCTTGAAGCGACAGGCTCGTATGACCGGGGCTGGCTCACATTTATGAGCCTGCGCAGTTATGCGTTGATAGCCAGCAGCGTGATGGCTATCTGGACAGTGAAGCATCCCAGCTTCTTTATGCGCTGGGCCAGACGCGGATTTGGTGCCTGGAGCGCATGGCGCCTGGTTCGCAACACTATCCAGCAGCAAACGCATTAATCTAAAACGCCGCCTTTTCAGGCGGCGTTTTTATTAATCAGTAATATTGAAGAACATCGACAGAATTCCTTGCTAACAATCCCTTAACGCCCCGCTTATTATTCCCCACATCAAACGCAGTCACCGGTAACTACCGGAAATTGCAAAGACAAACATCCCTGGGCTGATAGCACCCACAAGAGATTCGCTGGAGAGTAAAATGAAAAAATTAGATGATGCAGGTGTACTGTTAGCTCGTGTCCTGATGCCGATTCTGTTCATCGTTGCAGGCTGGGGCAAAATTAATGGTTATGCCGGCACTCAACAATATATGGAAGCGATGGGCGTTCCGGGGTTCTTACTGCCACTGACCATTCTGCTTGAGTTTGGCGGCGGCCTGGCGATTCTGTTCGGTTTCTTTACTCGTACTACAGCGATTATTACCGCGGTATTCACGATTCTGACAGCATTCTTGTTCCACGGTGATTTCAGCCAGGGCATGAACTCAACCATGTTTATGAAGAACTTCACCATCGCCGGTGGTTATCTGTTGCTGGCTATCTTCGGACCGGGTGCATACAGCATCGACCGCCTGCTGAAGAAAAACTGGTAAGGCTCTATACTTAGTTTCACTAAAAGCGAAGGTTAATCCCTTCGCTTTTTTGTTTTTAACGTCTACGAAGAGGAATGAAAACATGGGACAGCTAATTGACGGCGTCTGGCACGATGTCTGGTATGACACCAAATCGACCGGTGGCAGCTTCAAACGTTCGGAGTCAGCATTTCGTAACTGGCTGACCGCAGATGGTGAACCGGGCCCGAGCGGTAAAGGTGGTTTTTCCGCTGAGAAAGACCGCTACCATCTGTATGTTTCCCTCGCCTGCCCCTGGGCGCACCGCACGTTAATCATGCGCGCCTTGAAAGGCCTCGAGTCTTTCATTTCTGTATCCGTGGTTAACCCGCTAATGCTGCAAGATGGCTGGACGTTTGACGACGATTTCCCGAATGCCACCGGCGATGGCTTGTATCAGCACGAATATCTTTATCAGCTTTATCTGCAAGCCGACCCCGATTACACCGGGCGCGTCACCGTTCCCGTTTTATGGGATAAGAAAACGCAGACGATTGTCAGCAACGAATCCGCTGAAATCATCCGTATGCTAAATACTGCATTTGATGCCAAAGGCGCTCGCGCCGGGGATTACTACCCAACGGCATTACGCGGCAAGATTGACGAGCTGAATGGCTGGATTTACGACACCATCAATAACGGCGTGTATAAAGCAGGCTTTGCCACCTCGCAAGAAGCCTACGATGAAGCCGTGACTAAAGTGTTTGAATCCCTGGCGCGCGTCGAGCAAATCCTCGGTCAGCATCGTTATTTAACGGGCAACCAGCTCACAGAGGCCGATATTCGCCTGTGGACAACACTGGTGCGTTTCGACCCGGTCTATGTCACACATTTTAAATGCGACAAACACCGCATCAGCGATTACCTGAATATCTACGGATTCCTGCGCGATATTTATCAGATGCCTGGCATTGCGGAGACCGTCGATTTCGCACATATCCGTAACCATTATTATCGCAGCCACAAAACCATTAACCCAACCGGCATTATTTCTATCGGGCCTGCTCAGGATTTAAATGAGCCACACGGGCGCGACGAGCGGTTTAACCCGGGTTGATAAAATTCACCCAAGCTATGATTTACGTAAAATCCATTCACGGCTATTCTTGAATTAGATCGCTTACAGATCAAGTAATTGATTACTTTTAAGGCAGGCTAAAAATGGATTGGTATTTCAAAGTATTAAGAAATTATGTTGGCTTCAGTGGACGTGCGCGCCGTAAAGAGTTCTGGATGTTCATCCTCGTCAACCTTGTGCTGACTGGCGTATTGAGCATTCTGGACAAAATGTTAGGGCTGCGGATTGCGAAAGATGAAGGTCTGCTCACGACCATTTATGGTGTGCTGATATTCCTGCCTTACTGGGCCGTGCAGTTCCGCCGCCTGCACGATACCGATCGTTCAGCATGGTGGCTGTTGTTGCTGTTAATCCCGATTGTCGGCTGGCTGATTATTCTGGCGTTTAACTGCCAGAACGGCACACCGGGTGAGAATCGCTTTGGTTCCGACCCGAAAGCATTAGATACCCGGCTCGTTAGCGAATAATACTTTTCCCCTCACCCTACCCCTCTCCCTGAGGGAGAGGGAATTGTCCGGTTTTCCCCCTCTCCCTCAGGGAGAGGGCCGGGGTGAGGGCATACCCACTACTTCAATAATTTTGGAATTTCACGCAAGCACCAGGCTTTCGCCTCACCCATACTATCGCGTCGCCACGCCATAATAATGTCAATTTCATTGGTATATTCAGGACTCACCACGCGCAAACGTCCCTCGGCAATATCCTGCTCCACCAGAGGATAAGGCATCGTCGCCACACCCAAACCTGCCAGCAGCGCCTGGCGTTTATCTTCCATGCTGCTCACCGTCAGGCGCGGCTGTTTATCGAGAAGCTGCACCGTGATGACCGGGCGTTCACGCGCCGTATCCGCGACCGCAATACCGCGATATTTCACACGTGTGACTTCCGAAAGTGGCTCCGGCTCGTTGTGGATCGGGTGATCAGGTGCCGCGACATACACGCTCAATATTTTGTACAACTTGCGCGAGTTAATTTCTGACGACGAACGAAAATGCATATCCGGCGCAATCACGATATCCGCACGCCCTTGCTCTAAACGCTCCCACGAACCTGCCAGCACTTCTGTAATAATCGAAAGCTGCGTGTCGGCTTTGTCGGCTAGCTTTTCTACTAACGGATAAAGTTTCGCCGTAGGCACCAGCGCCTCGGTCACAATGGTGAGATGCGTTTCCCAACCGCGCGCCAGCGCTTCCGCATCGGTAGTGAGTTTTTCAGCCGCTTCGAGCAAAACTCGCCCGCGTTCGAGCAACATGCGCCCGACGTTAGTAAATTTGGTGCGATGGCCTGAACGGTCAAACAGTACGACATCCAGCTCTTCTTCCAGTTTCTGCATGGTGTAACTCAGTGCCGACGGCACGCGCCCCAGCTCATCGGCGGCTGCGGCAAAACTTCCGCGTCGGTCAATGGCATCCATGACCCGCAATGCTTCCAGCGTCAATGCTCTCTCTTTAGCCATCTCGTTCTCATTCAGGAAATTTGAACATACCAAGCAGATTAACTGGCTAACAATGAAGCGTCCAGAGTTTTACCATGGTCATAGTGTAAAAAGAGGTCAAAAAATTATGATTACGCCAAGAACTGCCAAACAATGTGGGAAAGCGGACTATGGATGGCTGCAAGCCCGCTATACGTTTTCCTTCGGTCACTATTTCGACCCGAAATTGCTGGGCTATGCTTCATTGCGCGTTCTCAACCAGGAAGTGTTAGCGCCCGGCGCATCGTTCCAGCCGCGTACCTATCCAAAGGTCGATATTCTTAATCTGATTCTCGAAGGTGAAGCGGAATATCGCGACAGCGAAGGCAACCACGTTCAGGCCAAAGCGGGTGAAGCCTTACTGCTTTCGACTCAACCGGGGCTGAGTTACAGCGAGCATAACCTCAGCAAAGAGCAATCTCTCACGCGCATGCAGCTGTGGTTAGATGCCTGCCCGGAGCGCGAAAACCCGCTGGTGCAAAAACTCACGCTTTCAGATGGGCCGCAGCAATTACTGGCCTCACCTGATGGACGCAATGACAGCCTGCAACTGCGCCAGCAAGTGTGGATTCACCAGATTGAACTGGAAAAAGGTCAGCAGTTGAGTTTCCAGTTACATGGGCCACGCGCTTATTTGCAGTCGATTCACGGAACCGTTCACGCGGTCACCGCCACCGAGGAAAAAGAAGGGCTGACCTGTGGCGATGGTGCTTTTATCCGTGACGAGGCTAACATTACGCTGGTTGCAGATACCCCATTGCGAGCATTACTGATAGATTTACCGGTCTGACCAGTATCAAGAATGGACCAACAGGAGTTATCCGTGAGCAAGAAATCATCGACGAAGAAAACGGCCAAAAAAGCAGTGTCAGCGGTTGTGGTTGCGACAACAACCGCTGATGTCGAGCTGAGTTACGACGAGATGCTCAACGAACTGGAAGCGATTGTTGTCGAAGCAGATGTACGGCTGGCGGAAGAAGAAGCCAGCCTCTGAATTACGCGACCTTATTCGCCATTATCGCAATGATCTGACGATCGGTGTGCTGCATCGCCTGGCTTGCCAGGGCACAAAGATTACGGATCGACTGCTCCACATCGTGAGCAACGATCCCTTCATTTCCGCTGACCGACGTATTATCGAGCGCCATCAGCACCGCTTTCCATGCCGAAGCGGCGCTGGTAGACACTTTCATCGCGCAACTGTTTGAAGCACCATCACAAATCATCCCGCTAACATCACCAATCATATTGCTGATAGCCATTGAGATACTCTTGTAGCTGCCGTCGATTAACCAGGTGATCCCTGCCGCCGCCCCCATTGCTGCGGTAGTTGCCGCGCATAACGCAGAGAGTGACGGCAACTGATGGTGAATATAAATCGCCGTCAGATGCGACAGTATCAGCGCCCGCGCCAGTTTTTCACTGTCACAGGCGAGATGTTCAGCCACCACAACCACCGGCATTGTTGCGGCGATACCCTGATTGCCAGATCCTGAGTTGCTCATTGCCGGAAGACACGCGCCTCCCATACGCGCATCAGAAGCGGCGGCAGTGCGAATCATAATATCGCTCAACAGATCCTTTGCCATCAGGCCACGATCCAGTTGGCGCTGTAACGTCGAACCGATATGCAAACCGTACTGCGCCCGCAAACCTTCACGGGAAAGCTCGTTATTCAACAAGGCCGCATCGAGAATAAAACCAATCTCATCAAAGGGGACACACTGCGCAAACTCAACAATCTGCTCAAGGCTTACCTTTTCCATAGAGCAGGTTTGCGCTTTCCCTTCTACCTGGCAATTTTCAGCGGCATCAAACAGCACATCACCGTCTTTCTCGATTCTGATGACTCGCGTGTGTTCGCCCGCGATGACCACCGTTGCCGACTCTTTGGCGGTAAATACCGTCACACAGGTATATAAAATCTCATCGCACGGTTGTTGAATGCTGACCTTCACATCACCACGCGCCAACAGTAACTTCGCGGCGGCAATCGCCTCAACCGGCGCACCTTTCAGCACTTCCAGTCCCGCAAGCGGGTCGCCCCCGAGCGCACCCACCGCGGCAGCGATAGGCAGGCCGACCATCCCGGTTCCCGGAACGGTAACACCCATACCATTTTTCATTAGATTCGGTGAAACGCGAGCCTCGATGCGTATCACTGGCCCCGCGAGATGCGAGGCGGCCAATGCGCTTGCCAGCGCCAGCGAAATAGGTTCTGTGCAGCCGACTGCGGGCTTCACATTTTGTTTCACAGCAAGGATGAGTTCAGCCCATGCCGGGTTAATTGCAGAATTTGCCATTTTTTAGCCTTAACGCTTATATCCAGAAAACACACGCCCGCACTCAGGA
>Ga0160438_1000234_pt1 | contig 18043 bp, 14 predicted proteins | sample HID1975K_E0MG_FD_108203 | JGI IMG/M metagenome (GOLD analysis project Ga0160438, IMG submission 108203) | Enriched soil microbial communities from UW Madison campus, WI, USA - HID1975K_E0 MG | ecosystem: Environmental > Terrestrial > Soil > Unclassified | place: USA: Madison, Wisconsin...
CGTAATGAAATGGAGCGGAGAACCCGAAGGCTCAACGAAGTTAAATCTTTAATTTGCAATTGATTCATTAACAGATATCTCGATTTCGCTACGCTACACTCGATATGACGGCAATGGGCTTTTAGACGCCTCCTTTTTTATGCGCCACGATGTAAATTATGAGCAATTCGCTGCTAATCTTTTCCTGTTAGGTTTTTTTGTGTAAATGCTCAGATACCAGCACACCTTTTATCAATCAGGGCAGAGATATCTTGAATAGTTTTTAGGAAGTAATCTTCCGGCACTAAATTATTTTGAAGTAAGGAGATATAAATTTCGTTAGAATAGTTATCTTCGGGAGAGGAAAAAGTGGTTGGTTGAGTAGGTACTGTGATAACTAACAGCGATTGTTCAAATGGGAACAGCCCTCGTATGGAGATCCGGATTATGCTTCTCAACTAGCCAGTGAATCGACGTTAAATAAATTGTACAGAATGAAAAAAACATTTTTATGCACGGCAGGGATCTTGCTTATAGCGTCTTTATTAAGCATAGAGACCGCGGTTGCGCAGGGGCTTAAATTGCCTGCAGCCAGTAGTAAACAAGTAATTACCCAAGAGTTGGGAATCAGCCAGATTACACTGACCTACGCCCGGCCAAATGTAAAAGAGCGCAAGATTTTTGGCGAGCTTGAGCCTTATGGTCAGGTATGGCGTACAGGCGCTAATAATGCCACAACACTTACTTTTAGCGGAGACGTAATCATTGATGGCAAAACTATACCTGCAGGGACTTATGGATTGTTTACGATTCCCGATAAAAATGAGTGGACAATTATTCTCAATAAAAACGGGCAACAATGGGGCGCTTATGAGTACAATCAGGCAGAAGATGTATTGCGGTTTAAAGTGAAACCCAACCAGACAAAAAATAAAGTGGAGACCTTCTCCATCAGTTTCCCTGAAGTTTCTGCCACAGAAGCCAAGTTGAATATAAGCTGGGAGAATACCTCCGTTACATTCCCCATTCAGGTGAATCAGGATGCGGAAATCATGGCATCTATCGATCAGGCGATGCAAGGAGATAAAAAACCCTATTTGGCGGCGGCACAGTATTATCTGAGTAATAATAAAGATTTAGATAAGGCCTTGTCTTGGGCCGATGAAGCGGTTAAGGCAAATCCGGAAACACCTTATCCTTATTATTGGAAAGCACAGATACAACTAAAGAAAGGAGATAAAGCGGGTGCGAAAGTTACCGCTGAGTTAGGCAAACAAGCAGCAGAAAAAACCAATAGCGAGGAGTATATACGTCTGAATAATCAGGTTATAGAGAAGGCAAAATAATTCTGTATCTTTGTATTCTGTCGTCATGTTAAGCACGTGTTGGAAGCTTAGCAAGTACAAGCTGGATAGAAGAGCTTTCCCTTGTTCATTTACCGATAGTGGGGAATGAACCAGTGCGGTGTGAGATGGGATTTTTGAATTATTGATGTCGTGTTTATTTTTGGAGTATCCATGAGCCCTTTCGGGGTTTTAATTTTTGAATTTTTACTTAATCTATGTTTGATAATTTACAGGATAAATTAGATAGAGCTTTTAAAGTTCTAAAGGGGCAGGGAAATATTACGGAGATTAACGTAGCGGAAACCGTTAAAGAAATCCGTAAAGCTTTGTTAGATGCCGATGTTAATTACAAAACAGCGAAGGCATTTACAGATGATGTGAAGCAAAAAGCGTTGGGGGAAAATGTGTTAAGTAGCATTTCTCCGGGGCAGTTGCTGACGAAAATTATGAATGATGAGCTTACGCAGCTCATGGGTGGAACAGCCGCCGAATTGGAACTGGGTAAAAACCCTACGGTGATACTGATAGCAGGATTAAACGGTGCGGGTAAAACCACCTTTACGGGAAAGCTGGCTAAATATCTAAAAGAGAAAAAGGGTAAGAAACCACTGTTGGTGGCCGGTGATGTTTATCGCCCGGCAGCGATTGATCAATTAGAGGTGTTGGCAGGCCAAGTGGATGTCCCTGTTTATACGAACCGGGAATCGAACGATCCTATCGCCATCGCACAGGAGGGAGTGGCAGAAGCAAAGAAAAACGGCAATAATGTGGTGATTGTGGATACCGCCGGGAGGTTGGCCATCGATGAGGCACTAATGAATGAGATCTCTGCTGTTAAGGATGCCACAAATCCGCACGAAATTCTTTTTGTGGTGGATTCCATGACTGGTCAGGATGCGGTAAATACTGCAAAGGCCTTTAACGACCGCTTGGATTTCACCGGTGTGGTGTTAACGAAGCTTGACGGTGATACCCGTGGTGGTGCGGCACTTTCCATTAAATCTGTTGTTAATAAGCCAATCAAATTTATCGGTACAGGCGAAAAGATGGAGGCTCTGGATGTCTTCCATCCGGATCGTATGGCCTCCCGTATTTTAGGTATGGGTGATGTGATTTCGCTGGTTGAACGTGCGCAACAACAATTCGACGAAAAAGAAGCAGCAGCCCTACAGAAAAAGATCCGTAAGAATAAATTCGATTTTAACGACTTTGTAAGTCAGATCCAACAGATTAAGAAGATGGGGAATATGAAGGATTTGATGGGGATGATTCCTGGGGTTGGAAAAGCGATTAAAGATGTAGAGATTGATGATGATGCATTCAAGCCAATTGAAGCTATTATAGGCTCCATGACGCCCTTCGAGCGTGAAAATCCAGATGTAATTGATCAGAAACGGCGTTTGCGCATCGCCAAAGGATCGGGTACGGATATTAATGATGTTAATAAACTGATGAAGCAATTTAATGATATGCGCAAAATGATGAAACAATTCTCAAATCCTGCAGTAGCAGCGAAAATGATGAGAGGAATGCCAAAAACCCCTTTTGGTAGATAAGAACTTCATTTGCTCGAAAAAGGCGATATTCTTGTTAGAAAGATATCGCCTTTTTTATTATCTTAGGTTTTGTTATTAGCCCACAAACCTCGAATATGTTAGTTAAAACCTTTAGTAGCGCCGTTTACGGAATTAAAGCTACCACCATTACCATCGAAGTAAATATATCTTCTGGGACACAATATTTTATAGTTGGTTTACCTGATAGTGCCATTAAAGAAAGTACCTTTCGGGTAGAGAGCGCTTTACAGAGTGCTGGCTACAGGATGCCAAGGCAAAAGATAGTGATTAATATGGCGCCGGCAGATATAAAAAAGGAAGGTTCTGCTTACGATTTGGGTATGGCTATTGGTATTCTGGCAGCTTCTGGGCAAATTAATGGGGAGAAACTTGCCGATTATCTTATACTTGGAGAATTATCATTGGATGGGGGTATACAGCCCATTACAGGCGCATTGCCTATCGCTATTCAAGCCAGGCAGGAAGGTTTCAAGGGCATCATCCTGCCGGCAACAAATGCCCGTGAAGCGGCCATAGTAGATGGATTGGAAGTGTATGGTGTGGATAATCTACTAGAGGCTATTCTGTTTATTAGCGGCGAGAAGGATTTAGAGCAAGTGAGGGTGGATACGCGTGCGGAATTTTTGCACAATATCAATAATTACGAGTTTGATTTTGCTGATGTTCAGGGGCAGGAGAATATTAAAAGAGCTTTGGAGATTGCTGCTGCCGGTGGCCATAATGTCATCTTGATCGGTCCTCCCGGAGCCGGTAAGACGATGCTTGCCAAGCGCTTACCATCTATCTTACCTCCGCTAAATCTTCATGAGTCACTGGAAACCACAAAAATCCATTCGGTAGCAGGAAAGATAGCGGCGGCGGGATCACTGATGACGGTACGCCCGTTTAGAGCGCCGCACCATACGGTGAGTGATGTGGCTCTTGTAGGTGGCGGAGGTAATCCACAACCAGGAGAGATATCTTTGGCACATAATGGTGTATTGTTCTTAGATGAATTGCCGGAGTTTAAAAGATCTGTATTGGAAGTTTTAAGGCAACCGCTTGAAGACAGACAGATTACTATATCACGTGCGAAACTCACTGTTGATTATCCGGCAAGTTTTATGTTAATCGCATCAATGAATCCCTGCCCATGTGGATTCTATAATCATCCGGAAAAGGATTGCGTCTGTACACCTGCTATTGTGCAACGTTATTTAAGCAAAGTTTCCGGCCCCTTGCTGGATCGAATTGATTTACATGTAGAGGTTACGCCCGTTAATTTTGAGGAGTTAAGCACTATACAAAGGGCGGAGCAGAGTGAAAAAATCCGTCAGCGCGTAGTAGATGCGCGAAATATCCAAGAGGAACGTTTTCATGATGACAAGTTCATTCATAGTAATGCGCAGATGAGTTCCAAACTGGTTCGGGAAATCTGCCAACTTAGCGCTGCTGGACAAACACTGTTAAAAAATGCCATGGAGCGTTTGGGCTTGTCGGCGAGAGCCTATGATCGTATTTTGAAAGTATCAAGAACGATTGCCGATTTAGACAACAGCATAACTATCGAAATGGAACATCTTGCGGAAGCGATTCACTACAGAAGTTTAGATAGAGAGGGCTGGGCAGGGTAAGGGCTATTCCCATTAGGAAATAGCCACCATTTTATAATGTAAATTGCCGTTTATGATGGAGAAGTCGGGGGGTGATCTGCTAATGATAGCGTCCAGCGTCCAACAAACTTGTTGAAATGTTATACGCTTTCTTTACCTTATCCAGCACCACATATAAAGAATCAAGATGTTCATCTGTTCCTTCCAAAACCACCCTGTCTCCTCCGTTTAATAGGGTATAATGCACAACAAATCTTTTTCTTAATTCTTTTTTTGCAAGTTCATCCGACTTAGCAAATTCACGTTTTCTTCTTGTCGTACGGGCCCGTGGATCCACAAAGTCGACTTCTTCGCCAATTCGTTCCAGGGCATTTGCAGGAATCCATTCTTTTAAGGTAAGCCCGCTATAGCCCAGCAGCAAATTTTCGGGATCAATTCCATAATTGCGAACACCGCCATCCCCTCCGGCACCGGCTGTAACATTCCTTTGGTCTAGGATGGGTTTATATTTATCTTCCAAATACAGGGCTTGTTCTAAAGTATCTGCATAATAATGAAAGGCACGTTGGCCTCCGGCTACTCCCGCTATTTCAAAGGTTCGGTTAACATCTCTTTTGGGGTCTCCGCCTCCATTAGATAGATCCAACGGAACGGGTTTATGGACCTTAAACGTGAAGGACGACCATTTTTCAAAAGTGGCCGATTGCCAACGTACTGTATCTAAAGGGTTAAGAGGGATAACTTTATTATTCAGCCTGAATTCGGTGACTGCATAATGACCCCGAAGCTCCTTAACCCCAGCGGTGGAAGGTTGTTTGTATGGGTCATATAAAAAATCAATCATTTGGAGGTAAAAGAACACACCTAAGAAAATAAATAATATCCAAAACTTTAATCCAGCCCGTAGCCATTTCAATGCCCCTTTAAAATGGGGAAAAGATAGCTGTATCTGTGCTGGGCGTTCGTAAATAAATAGCTGTCCAAATGGTTTATAGTAAGGAATAAGCAAAAACAATCCTAATAACACAAAATAGGAGCTATAGATATGTACGCCGCCGTCGTAGGCTAAATTAACCACTACAATAGCTGTTAGGGCTCCAACCAGGAGTGCTGCACCTATGCCTACTGTTTTTCTGAAAAGCAATAAAGTACCTGCTCCCACCTCCAATACACCTGCAAAAATCTGGTACCAGGGCACGATTCCAAACGAAAGCCAGAAAATTTTCTGCGAAGTTAAATCACCATAGTCCGTGTCTAGCACACCCAAAGATGGATAAGGCATCTGTACCGGAAACAGCTTTGTGAAGCCAAATCCTATAATCCCAAGGCCGGCACGGTATCTTACTATTACATTTAACCAGTAATACAGCATATTAAATTCTTGTCTCTCCTTCTTGGTTATTTTAGCGATGGCTGTCCAGATCAGTCCAGCTAGTATGGCAATCAACAAGGTGTTCACCCAGTTGGCCCAACCCAGCAATGGATGGCCGAAAAAGGTATTACCCAGCAAATTAATACCCGAACCAAAACGGCAGATATCGTAAAGATCCCGATAATCCAAATTGGTCCAATCAATCTGGGCCACATGCTGGTACCATAAAGGATTGTTCGGTATAGATAACGCGATGAAAAATATAAAACTGATCCGGAAAAGGATTTTTTGATATTCTTTCCATGGGTCACTTATATCGGCGTACAAACTGTTTGTCGCTGAGTGTGCTTGTGTGATGGCTGTCATCCTCTATCAAAATTATTTTGCCCCATATTATAGGCTATACCCTAATGTGGAGCGTCCAACTTTTTTCACCTCTTCGATGAGATATTTTTTATCGATCTTATCCAATTTAACTGTTAGTGAATCGCCCTGTTGATCGGTACCTTTTAGATAAATAGTTGAGCTGTCGGGCCGGGCAATATGGAGGATAAATCCGTTTTTATCATTTGGATTTCTGTTCGTCAAAAACAGCGTATCTTGCTGTTGATCGACACGATAACTATAGTAATGTCGATCACCTACCAATGTATATTCATAGTTTTTTAAGCTATCCGTGACACCGAGTTTTATTCCCTTGTAGGCAGCGGTCTCAACCGGTTGATTAGATCGGATACTGAGGGTATTCCATCGTTCAAAAACCACATCTCTCCAACGGGTGGGATGATGGGCAGTATAGTCAATGGTGTCGCTATTCAGTACGTACAGACTGCAATGGTAGAGGCCTTCAATATTGGCAATTCCCAAGGTTTGGGGATAATATAAGTTGCTGCCATCAGCGTAAAGAGCATAGGTCTTGCCTCCATAAAAGCCGATAAATAATAAAGCGAAACCCAATTTAAGGGATCGTTTGAGCCGTTGATCGATCCGTTGAAACCCCTGATGGTTTAAAAAGGCAGGATTGGTCTGTTTGTGGAAAACAACCAGCGAGATAAACCTTCGGAAATCATATAGAAAAAGAACGAATGAAAGGGAGAGTAAAAACAGTACAAATACATATCCTTTTCCTTCATAAGCGAAGTTGGCCAATAAGACATTGCCATAGAACGGTATGATAAAAACGACAGACAGAAAAGAGGTTTTCCTGAAAAGCAATAAGAAGGCTGTAATTAATTCAACAGTTCCTAAAAAAGAAAGGTAAGCCGGAGCAACACCTAAACTCAAATATAGGTGCTTCCAATGGGCAAAATAGCCATAGCCCGTGTTTAGGTGGCTTAATGAAGGTTCCGGAGCAAATAAGGGAAAAAACTTAATAAAGCCCAAGGTTAAAAGAGCGGCTGCCAGTCGGAACCTGATCAGCACTCTCAGGTAATAAAACAAGGTGTCTTCCGTGAATTTACCTGTCTTACGCCATAAAAAAGCTCCTAGGACCGAAACTATTGCAATAAGCAGCCAGTCCAGCAAGGTACTTTCCGCATCAAAAAAATGAGGGGTATAGGTTGCCAGATTAAAAATATCTGGGACAAAAGACGCCCATTTTATATGAAACAGATCCCTATAAAAACTAGGTTGTAAGGGGAAACTCTGAAGAACAAAAAATAAGAACGAAAAGCGTAATGCTATCTTTTGCAGGGGAGTCCATTTCCCTGTCAAATCAGTATGTGTAGTCGCCATATACGAACTTTTTATTATTCAATGACAAAAGTGATTTTGTCTACACCTGAATTTCCATCTTTCGCACTGAAGGCGTATACCAGGATTTCATAACTGCCGGCACTGTTTAAAGGAATTAGCCCTTCGTATATATTATTTTCTTTACTTTTAGTTAGGGCATATTCGCCACTTTTATTTCCATCTTTTTTTAAGATGGCCTTAACTTCAAAGTCGTCTGAATTCCACACGCCTCCTTTGCTGATGGCGCAACCACATAACATTGTAAGACTGGTTTTCAGGGAAAGGGTACCATTTAACAAAGAAGTGAGCGGAATAACCTGATGACTGGAAGGGTTCAATATATCCAATATCAGTCCGGGTAATTCAATAATGATTCCGTCTCCCAAAATATCTTTGCCAGGAATGATCCATAATTGGGTACTTCCCTTAATGGCGGCTCCTCTTCTGCTGAGCGGGGCCAGCACTTCTATATCCACCAGTACGGGTTCTTCAATGTCGATGGATGTCTGAAATTTAGCGGTTTTATCATCAGTTAGCACCTGATTTCGTTCTACCGGGTTTTGTAACAGAAGTTTAGTGTTTCCGGAATTCCCTTGGGTAAGCCCTTTGGTCAGCAATTCGCCGGTTAAACTATTCCTGACCTGTACTAAGGCACTGCCGATAGGTGTGCCTATGAATTTTGCATCTTTTGCCCGAACCCTCACCGTTAAGATGGTGGGTGTGGCTTCTGCTTCGAAAAGCGAACATAAACATAAAATAACAAAAAGGAGTTTTTTCATATGGAGTATTATTGTGGTGATTGTTCGTATTTACTTATGTATAGGTAGATGATTGGGCGGTACAGATAAGTAGTGTGAATTTTTTGACACAACATGTCAAGAAGACTTAATGAAAATCTAGCAAAGATCTATATCATAAAATGTTAGGGAATTCCTACCTGGAGAATGAGGTACTGCACATGAACCTTGCCTGGTTGTCCCGACAGGTAAAGATAAAATCTGAAACGGAGGAAATGCTTTCCGCTTTTGAATGTGCTGATGTAGAATGAGGTCTAGTTACTAACATGATATAGTGGTTTAATGATTAAATTTTTGCTGTTACCAACGCCAATTATATAACAGCTTCTATGCATTTATGAATTGCTTTCCTTACGAGAAGTTCAACAACGTGAAACGTAAGCAAATATACAAACAAAATAAAATAAACTACCAAATTGATAGACTTTATTTTTTAGGAAAGGTAAATATATGGAGAAGAGGGACAAATGAGCAATACCCACCGTTGAACACGGTGATTCTCGGATGTTAGATAAAAAGGGCACTTTTATTCTAAACGAAAAAAAGCGCCCCTAAACTTAGGGGGCGCTTTTCTTTATTACGCTTGCTTATGCTTATTATGTACAACTTTTAATACATAAAATACAGGTAGCCTAAGCGCCTAACTGTACGCGTTTGAAAGCCGTTACTGTTAAGCCTTTGGAAACACCGTCTAAGAATTGTGCTATGTTTTTAGAGCTATCTTTAACAAATTCTTGGTTTAATAGCGTAGAGTCTTTGTAGAATTTATTCAATTTACCTTGAGCAATTTTCTCAATCATGTTTTCTGGCTTACCCTCTGCACGGATTTGCTCTTTAGCAATTTCAAGTTCACGCTCGATCGTACGCGTGTCAACACCATCTTTATCGATAGCCACTGGATTCATCGCAGCAATTTGCATTGCTACGTCCTTACCGGCTTCTTCAGCGCCGTCAACATTCGCGCTTAAACCTACTAATACGCCTAAACGATAGTTACCATGGATATAAGGAATAACCTTATCTGCACTGATCACTTCGTATTTAGATACATCGATTTTTTCACCAATTTTACCAGTTTGGTCAATCAGCAAATCCGCGACCTTAACACCATTGATTTCAAGCGCTTTTAAGTCTTCCAATGCAGCAGGAGATGATTGAATAGCGGCATCAGCAATGCTCTCAGCAAAAGCGATGAAATCTGCATTTTTAGCTACGAAATCGGTTTCGCAATTCACTTCGACTACTACGCCACGCTTTCCATCTGCAGTTGTTTTAGCGATAACAACACCTTCGTTAGAATCACGGTCTTGACGGCTTGCTGCTACTTTAGCACCCTTTTTGCGTAAGTAGTCAACAGCAGCTTCAAAGTCGCCGTTTGCTTCTACTAAAGCTTTTTTACAATCCATCATACCTGCACCTGTTTGTTGGCGCAATTTATTCACGTCTGAGGCAGAAATTTGTACTGTAGACATTTTATTTTCCTTTATATTAATAATGCTTTATAAAAAAGTGATGGGTTATGAGCTACATGCCGCAAGTAATTTCGATGATCTTACTTACAAGAGGTAGCCCCTAACCCATACCAGAATTTAATTATTCTCCGTCTTTAGCTTCAGTAGCTTCAACTTTACGTTCACGTTTAGGAGCAGCCTCGGTAGCAGCTTCTTCGCCGCTATCAATTTTTGCTTTTGCAGTAGCAGCTTCTTTTTCTGCTTCTTCTTCTTTATCACGTTTACGCTCTTCTAATCCCTCAATAATCGCTTGTTTAATCACATTAGTGATTAATGTAATTGATTTTGTAGCATCATCATTCGCAGGGATTGGGAAATCGATGTTTGTTGGGTCAGAGTTTGTATCTACCATTGCAAAGGTAGGGATGTTCAACTTTAAAGCTTCACTTACAGCGATGTGTTCTTTCTTTACATCGATGATAAACAAAGCTGCAGGTAGACGATTTAAATCAGCAATACCCCCTAAAAGGTTTTCTAATTTAATACGCTCCCGTTGAATCATCAATTTTTCTTTTTTCGATAATACATCGTAAGTGCCATCTTTAGTCATTTTGTCTATGTTAGACATTTTTTTGATAGACTTACGTACGGTAGCAAAGTTTGTAAGCATACCACCTAACCAACGCTCGGTTACAAAAGGCATGTTTACTGTTTTTGCTTGTTCAGCAACGATGTCTTTCGCCTGTTTTTTGGTGGCTACAAATAATACTTTGCGTCCTGATTTAACGATTTGTTTAATGGCTGAAGAAGCTTCTTCCAACTTAGCCAAAGTTTTATTTAAATCGATAATGTGGATGCCATTGCGCTCCATGAAAATGTACTTAGCCATTTTCGGATCCCATTTACGGGTAAGGTGACCAAAGTGTACACCTGCATCCAGTAATTCCTGATATGTTGTTCTAGCCATTGCTTGATCCTCCTTAAATTAACGTTTACTAAATTGAAATCTTTTACGCGCTTTACGACGTCCTGGTTTTTTACGTTCAACCATACGATCATCACGGGTCATTAACCCTTTCGCACGCAAAGCAGGTTTCACCTCTGGGTCTAGTTCAACCAAAGCTTTAGCAATCGCTAAACGCACTGCTTCTGCTTGGCCTTTAACTCCCCCGCCGGCAACGTTAACTTTCACATCATAGTTGCCGGTAGCACCCGCAACTTCTGTGCTTTGAGTAACAATGTACTGCAATGGCAATGTAGGAAAATACTCTTTGTAATCTTTACCGTTAACGGTAATGTTGCCGCTACCTGCAGATAAATAAATGCGGGCAACTGCCGTTTTTCTTCTTCCTGAAGTGTTTGTTGTTGACATTTCTTTTCTCCTTAGAATTTAACAGTTTTCGGACTCTGTGCAGCATGAGGATGCTCAGGTCCAGCATACACAAATAAGTTTCTGTACAAAGCACGACCTAAACGGTTTTTAGGTAACATACCACGTATCGCTTTTTCAACGACACGGGCAGGATGCTTTGCCAATAGTTCTTTTGGAGAAATGAAACGCTGACCACCTGGGTAACCAGTGTAAGAAACATATTGCTTTGCGCTTAATTTGTTTCCTGTCAACTTAATCTTGTCCGCATTGATAACGATCACATTATCTCCGCAGTCTACGTGTGGGGTGAACGTAGGCTTGTGCTTCCCTCTGATTACTTTCGCAATTTGAGATGACAAGCGCCCCAAAATCTCACCTTCAGCGTCAACAACGATCCATTCTTTGTTAACGGTGTTTTTGTTGGCTGAGACAGTTTTGTAACTTAACGTATTCACTTGCTTGATTTTGAATTAATTAAACAATATTATCCTTATTTTAAGGACTGCAAAGGTAGATAGAAAATTTTGGATTTTAAAACTATTGATGAAAAATTGTTGATAATGAGTGAATTTCGTCTTTTTAAATGAAGAATAAAATATTTTCACTAGGTTTGATCAATGAGAAAAAGTATTCTTCTTTTATTTTTTCTGCTACCGATCTTCTGTAATACCGTTTGTATGGCGCAAAACCTGGCTGTCAAGTACGGTGTTAAAACCATTGCGGATATCAACGAATATAAGTTTCTTTGTCAACAAGATAGTAATGAACGCTTGGTTAATCTTAGCACATTCATCCCGGCCATAGTGCTGGATATAAAATATGCTACGGATCAAAATTTCATGAAGCAGGTTATGTACAAGCGCGCTGCTGCTTTTTTACGTCGTCCTGCGGCCGAGGCCTTGCAAAAGGTGCAATCAGCGCTTCGTAAGCAAGGCTTGGGACTTATCATTTATGATGCTTATCGACCGTATTCGGTAACGGTTGCTTTCTATGAGAAAGCCAAAGATACCGTATTTGTTGCTTCTCCGTGGAGGGGGTCTCGACATAATCGAGGATGTGCTGTAGATGTAGGGATAATTGATCTTAGAACAGGGAAGGCTTTGGAAATGCCTACCTCATTTGACTCCTTTACAGCTGAAGCGCATGCTGAATTTAAGCAGTTGCCGGCCCCGGTAATTCAGAACCGTGAATTGTTAAAATCCTTAATGGTTCAGCATGGTTTTTTGGTATATCCGGATGAATGGTGGCACTTTGATTATCAAGGCTGGGCAGATTATGGATTGTTGGATATTCCTTTTGAGGTTTTAGAACAATAGCACTAAAACTCTACCGATCCCATGAATGATGATGGGAAGTTTTCCGAAGAATCTGCTAGGATGTGGTAATAACATGACGTTTCAATCGGAGAAATCGAATAGACAAAAATACGGAAACTAAGCTAAGTCCGATGATTAAGCCTGTCCAGATACCTGGCGCATCCATCCCCATCTTAAATGCCAGAAAATAGCCGATAGGTAAACCAATTACCCAATAGGCAATACCCACCAACAGTGTGGGGATCTTTACATCTTTTGCTCCTCTCAGCAAGCCTACAGATACAGCCTGTGTGGCATCGGAAATCTGGAAAATCGCGGCAAAACTTAAAAGATAGGAGGCCAGGGCTATTACTTCTATATTATCATTGAATATATGAGGCAAAAGATCGTTAAACGAGATAAAAACAATAAAGCAGATAACACCATATATCAGGGCCGTTAGCATACTGCTTTTGCCGATGGTTAATATATGCCGCCAATTGTTTCTTCCATAGGCATTGCTAACGCGGATAGCTCCGCCTTGCGCCAATCCCATAGATACCATAAAAGTAAATGCCGCGCAGTTCATGGCTATCTGGTGAGCGGCTTGTTCCACTGCGCCGATCGTTCCTACTAAAATGGCCGAAACTGCAAATACGCCCACTTCCATGCCCGCTTGTAAGCTGCTTGGAACACCAATTCTCAACAGCTCTTTAATGGTTTCCCAATTAAATTTCCAGCTGCTGCGTGATGCGGCCATGTATCGCCTAAACGTTTTGTGTTTAAACACAACAATAGTGAGGGCTATAAAAATAAGTGTGCGTGTTATTAACGTACCCCAGGCGGCTCCAACTAATTCCAAGCGCGGGAATCCCCAGTTTCCAAATATCAGCAACCAATTTAGAAAGGCATTCAAAGGAAGAGCAATTAATGATAAGGTCATCGCCGTGCGGGTATATTCCAGTCCGTCGGTAAATTGCTTGAGCGTCATAAAAAACATCATTGGAATAATCGAAAGGCTGATAATTCTTAGAAATGGGACAGCCATTCGAGCCACTTCAGGGTCTTGTTTTAAGTTGAATAGGATATTTTTGCTACACTCCAAGCCAACGGTGATCGCAATGCCGGTAAAAGCGCAGAGTAGAAAGCCATTAAAGAGATAATGGGAAACTTTTTGTGCATCATTCCTCCCATGCGCCATTGCTACCATCTGAGAAACAGACATGGTCATACCTATTCCCAATACAAAAGGGATGTTCACAACACTCATTACCAATGCAGCAGCGGCGAGTTGTTTGTAACTTACCGATCCAACCATGGCAGTATCAATTAGTGCTAATGCCATTTGTGCTAACTCCCCCAAAATGATAGGTCCTGCTAGTTTCAAAGTCTTGCCCGCTTCGTTACGAAGCAATACAAATCCGTGCATATTTAAAAAAGAAAAAGCCTGTTGCTACAATAAGCTTCAGCGTGTATGAATTCTGTTTAATATAGTAAAAGATAGCATCCTTTTTTGCCCTTTAAGCAATATCGATCAATTTGGATGAACATGGAGCGCCAAAGTTACAAATTCTTGAAACATTAAAAAAGGAAGCTTTTGCTCGGCGGAGCTTTTTTAGGTGGGTGGGTGTAAGTGGTTATGAGTTAGCTTTTTGGTGTATTAAATCGCTGATACAAATACTTTAATTAGGTATATAGGTAGACGGATTAAAGTACCTCGGCAGAGGATGGATATTGGTTGGCGGTGTGTTCATCACTGGTTAAACAAGAGCCGGACTAGATGATCCAAATCCGTGCTCTGTGTGATGGCTGTGTTTAATTAAAGGATAGATTCAGTAGGTCTTCAGCATAGTTTAAAAATAATTTCTCAGGATGATAAGCTTTCAGCTGATGAGAAAGCTGAGATACGTTGTGCTTATAATTTTTGTCTATCAAAATTTTTCCGACGGCCTCGCGTATAGTAGCTGTGGTGGGTGTTTCCGTCTTCAAATCGATGCCTATGTTAAAGTAGCCAACACGAGCGCAAACTTCGTTCTTTCCTTCGTGAAGACCAGCAGCAACGATCGGTAATTTATGCATGATACTCAACATGACACCGCCGTAGCCACCATTCGTTACATAGACATCTGCATAAGGCATGACGTCATCAAATCGAATATAATCTTCAATAATAATATTGTCAAAGGAGTATTTCTCTTTCAGGTCTTTTGCCGGCCGACCACCTGTGGTGGCAATAACCAGTGTGTCGGTATCAGCAAAGGCCTCTAAGGTGGGTTCCAGTAATTTTCTTAGATGGGTTTCTACCGTACCCTGCGTAACCAGTATCACCTTTTTGTAACGTTCTAATCGCTCATCGTACCATTGATTTTCTGGTTCCTGTATACGGTAAGGCATCAATCCTCCAATGAATCGAATATTCTGTCCGAGATCTGATCGTTTATATTCGAAAGTTGGACACCCGATCTGTAAATATAAATCTGGATGTTTAATCAGCGTATTTTCCATGATGGATCTCTTATAAGGGATATTTTCTTTTTCTATAAGAGACTGAAATAAATCGGTTGCATCTTTATATCTTTCAGGACTTTCCAGATACAAGGATTTGTAATGTTGTTGCTGCTGTTCATTTTTGGGTGGGTGTAGCCCCAATCCGTAAGGTGCCGTGTCAACCGAATCTTCTGCTAAGGGAACAACGCCAATCGATATGAGCGGAACTTGCAGCTTATGTTTAATAAAAGGAATCGCCGGGAATAAGCTGTCAGTAATAATAAGGTCAGCGGCGAAATCTTTGCAAATATCAGCGATATCTGCAAAACATTCTGTTGAACGTTTCGCATATTGTATGCGGTATAGGGTTATTCTTCTTGCGGGATCGCTGGTTTTTATTTCTGGAACTAGTTCGCTGATATTCGTGCCGTTTACGTCGACAGCCTTCTTGAAAGGATAGTGAAAAATACCAAGCTTACGGATGCGATCAGCATATAGCATCGATGTGTACCAGCGTACATCGCAGCCCGCTCCCTGTAGAGTTTTGGCAATTTGTGTAAGTGGATTGAAATGCCCGTCGGCAGGTACGGTGGCAATCAGAACTTTTTTGTTCGCTAAAATCGTATTCATTTGATGCTCTTTTTAATGGTTATAAAACGTCTATAGCATAGTTAATCGAAGGGGGATGCACGCAAATTATGAGTTGACGGGTAATGCCCCCTGAAGGAAATCGATATATTTCCCTTTGATTATGCCGAACGCAATATGAGGTTTTTCAAAAAGGGAAGCAATCACCGGTTGTGGTATTATCTACGCTAAATTAGGTTAAATGACAGGGCTTCTACCAGGCTGGTTTTGTTCAACTTGAAAGATCTCAGATAACAAATCTGCAAGGTTTGTTTTTCTTTAACTATCTAGAGATGTCAATGTCCCTTGAATATTGTTGGATAAACGCGTAAAAATATCTGTGCTCCAATTGGATGTTGGCCATATAACGAGTTCAGGATAGCATCTGTCTTGTAAAAAGAAACTTGCCCGCCGAGAGCAGTCTTAAACTTTGCCAGCTCCAGAATATCGTAGTTCAAGCCAAGGGTAAGTATGTTTACTGCAAAAAGACCGTGGCCATATGTATCGTGATTTAGATCAAGTTCTTCGGCTGACTTCTGAACCAGTTCGTATCGGGAATAGATATGGGCCTTTTTAATCCGGTAAGTACCCTCTATTAGCAGGGCATTTTCTCCTTGATGGTCTTTTGACTTGTTCCTGCCCCAAAGTGCTGTTGCATTTAAACTTTGATCCTCATTGATCTGTAGGGCATAAATCGCAGATACTATAGTGCGATTTACATCTTCATCTTGATGTAATGGCTCTGGGCTTTTTATCCAACCTTGAGAGGCTTGGAATGCCCAGTTTTGATTGGGGTTGAAGGATAACCTTGCACTGTATGAATCAAATCTCGGTTTATCAAAATCGAGTCGATTCTCATCCGGTTCTCTACCTGTGAAAGCAGAACCTTCTATTTTAAACTTATCATACCTGAAGCCTAACGTTGCTACACCAAAGGTAATGTGTGTTCCATCGTTCCAATGGTGAGATATTGGGGAGTCGGGATTGGGGAGCGCTGATGGTCTGTGCATGAATGCTACTGAGCCCAATGCAGGTTCGCCTGGATAGCCAAGATAAACAGATAAATCAGCACGTTTTGACAATGCATAAGTGTAACCGACGGAGAGTTCTGATATCAGGTCGTGAGGGTGTTGACGGTCTACTAGAGGCAATCCCTTCCAGCTTTCACCAGTCTGGAATAAAAGCGGATACCCTGCTCCTCCTTCTGTAAACCTATCAAGAGATACCATGGATGAGAAATGGAAGAGGCCTCTTTTACCCACCTTTCGCTGTCCCATAAACATGATCCAATTCGGTGCGTCAAATTGCCCATCCCCTCGTGTTCCTTTGTTTCCGACATCCTGTTTGGTATATCTTATGGCCAAGTTTCCATGTACCATGTACATCCATTTCTTTTTGTGAATCATCAGTGCATACATAGGAGATGCATCGGGTAGCCAGGCCGTTCCGGATCCATTACGTGTCATTGGAAGATTCAAAGAATAAGAATGGGTCATTGGTGGACCATTTTGCATATCCATTTGGTCATGCATACGGTGTTCCACTAAACTGGAGTCAACTTTTTTATGTCCGGTCGTATCTTCTTTTTCAGACAAATGTGATTTGTGTTCATGCTGGGCCTGTGCAGAATAAGTTGTGCCAATTATGATCAGGCATAGTAAAGTGCGTTTTATATTCATAATATTTCGTTGAGTTTCCATAGTATGGGTTGTTTTTTTGTTAAAATTTTGTTGAAACTTTTGTTAATAGTCTTGCAAGATGGCTTTATTTAGTTGCCAATATTGGTTGACTGATTGTATTTGTTTCCATTCTCTCAATCTATTTGATTGACAACACAAATATGGAATATCAGCTTTACTGAAAAGTACAATTATTAAAGAAATACCTATAAAATTTATACGTTTAAGATCTGAAATGCTATATGCACCCGTAGACAGTTTTAAGAATATATAATAAAGTGTATCGCGTGTGGTTTTTCGGTCTAACGAGAGGGACTCGAACCCATCTCGCCTCAGGCGAGATGACAGTCATGTATTCCCCGTTTATTTGTTCAATAGATTGGTAGCCTGCTTTGTGAGCCACATTAAATATTCTTTATTGCACTTTTTGAGTTTTTTCTCGCGGATGAGGGCTTCGGCTTTGGAATCTAATAGTTCGAGATAGATCAGTTCCCAGGGGATTTTATTTTTGGTGTACCTGCTGAAACCGAGATTATGTTGGGAAAGGCGTCTTTTATAGTCGGTTGTAAAGCCTTTATATAGGGTGCCGTCGAGCTTGCTTTGGATGATGTAGGATCAAGCGTAAAAGTTGGGGGGATGAAGATAATAAAATACGTGTCGCACGTAGTTCAATCGGGCTAGCTTTTAGCATTAGTCTGTACTCTCACGATACCCATCCAATCTATATCCTTTCCC
>Ga0160438_1000235_pt1 | contig 18017 bp, 14 predicted proteins | sample HID1975K_E0MG_FD_108203 | JGI IMG/M metagenome (GOLD analysis project Ga0160438, IMG submission 108203) | Enriched soil microbial communities from UW Madison campus, WI, USA - HID1975K_E0 MG | ecosystem: Environmental > Terrestrial > Soil > Unclassified | place: USA: Madison, Wisconsin...
CGAGTCGCGAACGACCCTGAACGTTGGGGATAAGCTGGGGTTTACCGCGCAGCGGCAATTTAATGGCCGGGCGCCAGGATTATCAAGGAGAGGGCGTTCTCTCCTTGATACGGTCACCGTTAACAGTGGTTGCAGAGATAACCAGACGTTCGGGTGAACGGAAAAACATCTCATCTCACAGATCCCCCTGGCAAGATTGCCAGACTGAGATCTGTATAAGAGAAAGACCAGCCGGGTAATCCCCCTATGGCAATAACCCCACAAAACTCCGTTTCTTACGCGGTTCCGACATCATCCCGTCCAGCTTCTCAACGCACGCTAAGTAATGCGGCGTCTGCTTATGCGCCAGCACTGCTTCGTCGTTTTGATACGCCTCGTAGATATAAAACCGTGTCGCTACATCCGGATCCTGCAACACATCGAAACGCAGATTCCCCGGCTCGTTGATTGACCCTTCGTGATTGGCGCGGAACACATCCATAAATTCATCGACCCGTTCCGGTTTGATATTAATCTCCACCAGCGTCACATTCATGCCTTGCCTCCATGATGTTTTTCATCGAGCCAGAACTGATACGCATCCCGGGCCGAAACATTCTCATGCACCACTTTTTTCACCGCTTTTAACATCGCAAGCGGCGCGTCTGACTGGAAGATATTGCGCCCCATATCCACGCCCGATGCACCCTGGTCAATCGCCCTGAAACACATATCCAGCGCTTCTTGTTCCGGCAATTTTTTCCCTCCGGCGATAACAATCGGCACCGGACAACTGGCCGTCACTTTCTCGAACCCTTCTTCAACAAAATAGGTTTTCACAAACTGCGCCCCGATTTCTGCGGCAATTCGGCTGGCGAGGGAGAAATAGCGCGCATCTCGCGCCATCTCTTTACCCACACCGGTGACGGCCAGAGTCGGGATCCCGTACCGCGAGCCTTCGTCCACCAGCTTAATAATGTTGTTGATCGACTGATGCTCGTATTCGCTGCCGATATAAATTTGCGCTGCCACCGCGCAGGCATTGAGGCGCAGCGCATCTTCCATCGTCACCGCGACACTTTCGCGCGACAGTTCGCTGAGAATTGAATTCCCGCCCGAGGCCCGCAACACCACAGGTTTGTTCGTGGCTGGCGGCACCACGCTGCGTAAAATACCGCGCGTACACATCAGCACATCGGTTTCCGGGAATAGCGGCGCAATAGATAAATCGATACGTTCAAGGCCGGTGGTCGGCCCCTGGAAATAGCCGTGATCGAAGGCCAACATGACGGTGCGCCCGGAGTCGGGGTTAAATATCCGCGCCAGGCGCGATTGCATCCCCCAATCCAGCGCCCCGCTGCCTTTCAGGTAGAACGCTTTGTTCTCCTGAGGGCGGCCAATGCCGTAATCTTTACCTTCTCTGATATCGTCAAGATCTGCCATTTTTCCTCCCTCAGAAATCGTATTTGCCGATGTTGTCTTTGGTGAATATTACGCGCTCCGGCAGCAGCACAATGCCGTTGCCTTTGGCTTCATATTGATAACCCTGCACGCTATTAGGCTCGACTTTCAGACTGCCGATTTTCGCCACTTCCACGCTATCGCCCACGTTAAGATCGCCCTTTTTCAGCATGGTATTTGCGACGTTGACCGCAATTTCACCCTGCTGTACCACGTCCCACAGGCCGAAGGCTTTCACCGTTCCGCGCTCAACATACGGGCGCATGACGTTTGGCGTACTAAAGCCGACGATCGCCACATTAGTGCGTTTCAGGTTTTCAGCAGCCTGCGCGGCGGCAGGCAGTGCGTTCGCATCCGGGGCAATGATCGCATCCAGATCCGGGTGCGCTTTCAGAATACCTTCGGCGGTTTGCAGCGATTTAGTCGCATCGTTATAGCCAAACTGGGTAGTGACGATTTCCCATTCTGGATGATCCTTCGCAATTTTGGCTTTCGCCTCTTTCACCCACTGGTTTTGATCCGTCACCGTCGGGCTTGAGTAGAAGAACGCTACTTTGGCGGCAGGTTTTGTTACCTGTTTAGCAGCCATATCCACCAGCATGCCGCCAAGCTGTTGCGGCGTGCCCTGGTTGATGTAAATACTGCGGCACTCAGGCTTGGTGTCAGAATCCCAGGTCAGCACTTTTACCCCGCGCTGCATGGCGCGTTTCAGCGCCGGGCATAAACCATCTGGCGATACCGCCGAGACAATAATCGCGTTGTAGCCCTGGTTGACGAAGTTGTTGATGAGCTGCACCTGGCCGGAGACGCTCGGTTCAGTTGGGCCGTCATACGTCACCGGCACGCCGAGGTCTTTACCCGCCTGCATCGCGCCATTACCCCCGCTGGTAAAGAAACCTACGCCGACCAGTTTTGGGATAAAGGCGATTCGGTCGGCGGCCTGCGCGCTCACCACACCAAAGGCTAAGGCCCATGCACTGAGTTGCAGGGCGCGTTTTGTTGTCTGCTTCATAATCAAACTCCCGTTAGTTTTCTGTTACCGCGCAAACGACGCCACGCCGCCTGTAAATATTCGCGGTGCAAACTCACCGAACGACCAATGACCACCACAATCAACAGCGCACCGGACAACGCACTCGATACCTGATTAGGCACGCCAGCCATCTGTAAACCTTGTTGCAAATACCCCACTAATAACGCCGCCAGCGCGGTGCCTAAAATCGAACCGGAACCGCCATAAATATTCGCCCCGCCCAACACCGCCGCCGTTAAAGCAGGCATCAACAGGTCACGCCCTAAATCAGAGCGCGCCGAGCCGAAATATGACACCAGCACAATGGCGGCAATCGCCGACGCCAACCCCACCATGCCGTACACGCCGTACAGCGAGCCGTTGACTGGCAACGCGGCATAACGCGCCGCACGCGGGTTTTGACCAATCAAGAAAATATGGCGACCAAAGCGGGCGCGGTGTGTCAGCAGCCAGAACAGCAGCGTGATCACCGCGAACATCACCAGCGGAATTGGCAGGCCGAAAAGTGTCAGGTTGGCGAAATTAGTGAAGGCATCCGGGAAGCCACCGATGCCTTCATAACCCGTCGCCCCCGCCATGCCCGAAAGCAAAAGTGCCGCGCCGCCGTACAGATAAAGCGTGCCGAGCGTAATTACCAGCGGGCTGATACCGGTGTAGTGAATGAGTGCGGCGTTAAACACTCCGCACAACAGGCCGACGGCGAGCGTGAGAATAATCGCCAGCGAGATTGGCAAGCCCGCCTGGAGCATCACGCCCAACGCAATGGCGCACAGGCCGATAGTGGAGCCAAGCGAAATATCAATGCCGCCGCTAATGATCACAAGTGTTAGCGGCAGTGCCACAATGCCAATGCAGATAAAATCGCTGGTGCTAAACAGCAGCATATTGACGTCCAGCATGCGCGGATTAATGGCACCAAACAGCAGAATTTCTGCCACCAGAATCAGCAATAACGCCACTTCCCAGTTAAGTTTCAGCTTGCTCATTTACGCCACATCCTTCTTCTTGCGGGGAAAAGGCCGCACGTTTTTAGCCCCCGGCAACGGCGGCACAAAGCGGCTGTATTTCTGCGCCCGCTGATGACGCGCCAGCGCCTGACGTAAGCGCCCGTCCAGCACCAAAACGCCGAGCAAAACCAGCCCGGCGATAAAGTCATTCCACCAGGCCGGGAGTTTGAATAGCACTAACACGGTGTCGATTTGCGTGAGGAAAAACGCGCCAAGAAACGCCCCAATCACGGTGCCTGTGCCGCCGAGTAATGAAATCCCGCCCAGCACGCAGGCGGCGATAGCTTTCATTTCCAGCCCGCTACCGGTTTGGTTGGGGACAAAACCAATTTGCGCAGCAAAAATAATCCCGGCGATGGCCGCCAGCATGCCGTTGAAAGTGAAGGCTAAAAGACGGGTACGATTCACCGCGACCCCAAGCTGACGGGCAGCGGCAAGATTATCGCCCACCGCGTAAAAATCGCGCCCGAAGGCCGTCCGCGCGAACATCCAGGCGGCGACAGCGACCAAAAACAACACCATAAAACCGAGCGGCGAAATCCCGATAGCGATGGGTTCGGAGAGCGATTTCAGGCTGGCGGGTAAACCTTCAATCCATTTCCCACCGCTCCACAACAGCATGCCGCCGCGATATAGCCCGAGTGTCCCTAACGTGGCGACGATCGCCGGAATGCGCAGCCAGACAACTAACACCCCGTTGAAGAAGCCCGCCACCGCGCCAATCCCCAGCGCAAAGAGCATCGACACCGGCAAGCTGTAACCACTGTTGAGCGCCACTCCAACGGCGATCGCACACAGGCCAACGGTCGATCCTACCGAGACGTCGATATTGCGCGTCAGCATCACCATCGACGCGCCCACCGCCAGCAGGATCAGGATCTGTGCGCTGGTGAAGATCATGCTTAAGGTTTGCAGACTGAAATAGCTGTGGTTGAGCGCCACCAGCACGCCAAACAAAATCACGATCGCCAGTAGCGCGCTCAGTTCGCGGTTACGCAGCAAGGTTTTCATGCTTTACCTCCGCCAAACGCCATGCTCATCATTCTCTCGACGGTGATCGACGGTTTGCGTAACTCGCCATTCATCGCGCCCTGATGCATCACCAGCACCCTGTCCGCCAGCCCGCTGAACTCATCGAGATCGGAGGAGATCATCAGCACCGCCACGTTTTGTGCCGCCACACTTTTGATCAGTTGATAGATATCTGCCCGGGCGGCGACATCAACGCCACGGGTTGGCTCATCAATGATCAGCAGCAGCGGGTTGGCTTCGAGACAGCGTGCCAGCAGGACTTTTTGCTGGTTGCCACCGGACAGCGTGCGTACGGTTTGCTCGGCGTTATTGAGTTTGATCCCCAACGCCCGGTGATAACGTTCCACCACCGCCGCTTCGCGTTTACTTTGTTGCCACACGCTCGGTTCGTTTAACGCGACGGTGTTCCAGCTGATCGGCGCATCGAGAAATAATCCGGAAACCTGCCGGTCTTCGGGGAGATAAATTAGCCCGCGATCGAGGCGTGATTTGGTGCGATCGCCGCTGATTTCACGATTTTCTAAATAGATGCGGCCACCGCGTACCGGGCGCAAACCGTAAAGCGTTTCCGCCAGTTCGGTGCGCCCCGATCCCACCAGGCCCGCCAGACCGACGATCTCGCCTGCATACAACTCGAAACTAAGATCGATAAATCCTTCGCCGGTGAGTTCTTCTACGCGCAGCACCGGGAAATCCTGCGCTTCGGTGCGGCGGTTTCCCGGCAGCGCCAGCCACAGTTTTTGCGTATCACTGAGCTTGTGCTGTTTATCGCCAGGGGTCATGGCGTTGATCAACTGCTCATCAAGCAGCTCCGCCGTTTTACCCTGTAGCACCACGGCACCGTCGCGCATCACGGAAATGTGGCTGGCGATCTGGCGAATTTCAGGCAGCTTGTGGGAGATAAAAACGATGCCGACGCCCAGATTTTGCAGCGCGCGGATCTGGCGGAACAATCGATCGGTTTCACCGGGAGTCAGGGATGCGGTAGGTTCATCGAGGATCAGGATCTTCGCTTCGTGCATCAAACCGCGCAGGATCTCGACCATTTGTTGATCGGCAACTTCCAGCGTGCTGGCGGCGGCATGAAGGGGGATCTGGCATTCCAGCTGCGTCATTTTCTCTTGCAGGCGTTTTTCGACATCGCGCGCCCTGGGCAGACGAAACAGAATGTTTTCGCGTACGGTGAGGTTAGGAAACAGCATCGGCTCTTGCGGCACCAGATAAATTCCCAGTTCGTGCGCCTGGCCGGGTTTCAGTCGCCCAAATGCTTTGCCGTGGATATTCAGTTCACCGCTATCCGGCGTTTCGACGCCAGCGAAAATCTTCATCAGGGTCGATTTCCCTGCCCCATTACCGCCCAACAATGCGTGGACTTGCCCGGCATACAGAGCAAAATCAATACCTTTCAGAACATTCACGCCTGAAAACTGTTTACTAATTTTGCGGGCTGCAAGCATTGCGGTGGTGTCGGGCATTTTCACTCCACAATTGAACAAAAGAGATTTTGAATTAATAATGTTCAAAAGCGTAGACGCCGGATAATTTTTACAACAGGGCGGAGATCACAAAATTTTTAAATAGATCAGCTAAACCATTTGCATCTGAAAATGATCTTTTTGCCGTGCGCTTCACATTTTCTTATCCCGCACTCTCGAACATATGATCTAAATTTTAATAAGAGTTCACTTATGAGCGATAAACGAGCAGCAGAAGAAGGGAAGTTAGCCGCCTTGCCGATGGCAGAAGAAGAGTTGCTGGCGCGTGTGGCCTGGTCTTATTACCACGATGGCCTGACGCAGAACGATATTGGTGAAAGGCTTGGGCTGCCTCGTTTGAAGATTTCGCGCCTGCTGGAAAAGGGACGTCAGTCCGGCGTCATTCGGGTGCAGATTAACTCGCGTTTTGAGGGCTGCCTCGCGCTGGAAACGCAGTTGCAGCAGCGTTTTGGCCTCAAGATTGCGCGAGTGCTGCCGGCGCATAACACGCCGCCGATGAATACACGTTTAGGCATTGGCGCTGCGCAATCGCTGATGGGGATTCTGGAACCGGGGCAATTACTGGCAGTGGGCTTTGGCGAAGCGACCATGAATTGCCTCCAGCATTTGAGCGGGTTTATCGGCTCGCAGCAGATTCGCCTGGTGACGCTTTCCGGCGGTGTTGGCCCGTACATGACCGGCATCGGCCAGTTAGATGCGGCGTGTAGCGTGAGCATGATCCCTGCCCCGCTGCGGGTTTCATCGCCACAGGTGGCAGAGATTTTACGTATGGAATCGAGCGTGCGTGACGTGATCCTCGCGGCGACCGCCGCAGATGTTGCGGTTGTCGGCATTGGCGCTATCAACCAAAAACGCGATGCCACCATTTTGCGCTCGGGTTATATCAGCGAGGGCGAACAACTGATGTACGCCCGCAAAGGTGCGGTGGGCGATATTCTGGGTTATTTCCTGCAAGCGGATGGCGAACTGGTGGAAGGTCTGGAAATCCATCGTGAATTGCTTGGCGTAACGCTCGACGACCTGGCGCATCTCCCGACGATTGTCGGTGTCGCGGGGGGCGTGGATAAAGCGGACGCTATTTATGCCGCACTTCGTGGCCTGCGTATTAACGGCCTGGTGACGGAAGAAGAGACTGCGCGGGCGGTGTTAGCGTTAGCTGATTAACCCCGCGCCATAAGCTGCGGGGAAGTGTTCATGAGTTATTTATTAGCGCTGGACGCCGGAACGGGGAGTATTCGCGCCGTTATCTTTGATACTTCAGGCCACCAGATTGCCGTCGGCCAGGCTGAATGGAAGCACTTAAGTGTTGCCGATGTTCCCGGCTCGATGGAGTTTGATCTCACCACCAACTGGCAACTTGCCTGCCAGTGCATTCGCGATGCGCTGCAAAAAGCGCATCTTCCACCTGGTGCTATCAGCGCTGTTTCCTGCTGTTCAATGCGTGAAGGGATCGTGCTCTACGATCGTAACGGCGATCCTATATGGGCATGTGCCAACGTTGATGCCCGCGCCAGCCGCGAAGTAAGCGAACTTAAAGAGATCCACGATTTCCAGTTTGAATCTGAGGTTTATCATGTTTCCGGCCAGACGCTGGCGTTAAGCGCTATGCCGCGTCTGCTGTGGCTTGCGCACCATCGACCTGATATTTATCGCCAGGCGGCAACCGTCACGATGATCAGCGACTGGCTGGCGGCGAAACTGAGCGGCGAGCTGGCGGTAGATCCTTCTAACGCGGGTACGACTGGCATGTTGGATCTGGCGACGCGTGACTGGCAGCCTGCCTTAATGGATATGGCCGGATTGCGCGCCGACATTCTCTCTCCGGTAAAAGAAACCGGCACCGTGCTGGGTGGCGTGACGCAGGAAGCTGCACAACAAAGTGGTTTGCTGGCAGGTACGCCGGTGGTGATGGGCGGCGGCGATGTGCAGCTCGGTTGTGTGGGACTGGGCGTGGTTCGCGCCGGGCAAGCGGCAGTTTTAGGCGGCACATTCTGGCAGCAGGTGGTGAATCTGCCCGCGATCAAAACCGATCCGGATATGAATATTCGCATTAATCCACACGTTATCAGCAACATGGTGCAAGCGGAGTCCATTAGCTTCTTTACCGGTCTGACAATGCGCTGGTTCCGGGATGCCTTTTGTGCCGAAGAAAAGCTGCTGGCAGAAAGGCTTGGCGTGGATACTTATGCCTTGCTCGAAGAGATGGCGGCACGGGTGCCTGCGGGCTCTCACGGCGTGATGCCGATTTTCTCCGACGCGATGCATTTCAAGCAGTGGTATCACGCCGCACCATCGTTTATTAACCTCTCCATCGACCCGGAAAAATGCAATAAATCGACGCTGTTCAGAGCACTGGAAGAGAATGCAGCAATTGTTTCGGCCTGCAACCTCGAGCAAATTTCTGGGTTTTCAGGCATTAAATTTGAATCACTGGTGTTTGCTGGCGGCGGATCTAAAGGCGCTTTGTGGAGCCAGATTCTGAGCGATGTGACCGGTTTGCCGGTGCGCGTGCCGGTGGTGAAAGAGGCGACAGCGCTGGGTTGTGCGATTGCGGCGGGTGTCGGTGCCGGGATATTCAATAATCTGGCAGATGCTGGCGAACGGCTGGTGCAATGGCAGCGCGAGTTTACGCCGAATCTGGCGCATCGTGAGTTGTATGACGAGATGAAACGCAAGTGGATGAAGGTATATGCCGATCAGCTCACGCTGGTTGATAGCGGTTTGACGACGTCAATGTGGCAAGCGCCGGGGTTGGTGATGCCCTCTCCTCGACCCTCTCCCTGAGGGAGAGGGTAAGTTTTGTCGGATGACGCGGCTGCTTATCCGACCTACGAAGAGCGTTGTGCTTAACATTCAAATTAGAAGTAATATTTGAATCTCACACGCCCGCCATAGCGGGTGTTATCACTGTCATCGCTGGAGTCCTGATCCGCACTGACCCACGACACATAAGTCCCCAGATAAATATTAAAGTTCTTCATGCCCATCACGTTCGGGAAGAGATACGAAGAGTGAATAGTATGGATGTCATAAGTCCCGGCGTTGGTTATCCAGCAATCGCTGTCGCAGTTTTCCAGCGCATTGGTCACATCAAACTTATCAATATCGTTGTGCGCATAGATATAACCCAACTCAAAGCGTTGCCATAAAGCGTTCACACCTGCGGTGAAGTCGGTTTCATCTTCAGCATCCAGGTAAGCCGTATTGAAGTTGGCGACAATGCCGTTGTCCGGATCGCTTTTCTGCCCGTTCCAGGTCATCGTCAGGCCGTAACCGGTACGGTTGGATTGATCGACCATCTGACCGTTAGCATCTTTATAACCATATGCGTTATCAACCACTTGTGCTTCCATGGCCGCTGCGGCAGAGAACGCGCCTTCAGACCAGGATATAACCGGGCGGATATAAGCCACGTTTTTGTCTTTTTGCATTTCGTTGCCGTGATAGGACTTGTCCTGATACAACGAGGTGCCATCTTCAAGCAGAGTGTTTAATTCGAAATACCAGTTGTCGATATTTTTGCTCAGCATGAAATTGCCGCCAGTATCACTACGCCCACGCCCTTCTTTCATCATGTAGATGTAGCCGTAGCCATCGCCGTAGAGATCGTTCGCCGTATTACCGGAATATTCAACAAAGGTATCCTGATTTAACGGGAACATATCGTAGGCTTCAAAACGGCCCACTTTAATTTTCCAGTCGTTTTCATGGCCAAAGAAGAATGCTGCATCATCCAGATTCATATGGCCTGTTAGATCGGCTAATGGTTGTGCGGTAAATCCAGCAAAATGACCATCATCCATGCGGCGATAACCATCAAAGCCAAGCAGAATACGGCCATTAATATCCCAGCGCTCGTTAGTGCCATCGGCCCAATTAGTATTGGCACTGCGGCGAACAGATGTCAGGCCATTACTGTGGCTGGCGGCATCCATATTAAATTCCACATCACCATATATTTTAACGTCGCCATAGCCGCTTAAGCTTAATTTAGGCGATTGATTATCGGCTTTACTATTAACAGATTGTTCGCTCACGACAGCAACCGGTGCAGTTGCAGCAACTGGCGACGGCGCTTTCATTTTCTGGATTTCAGCCTCTGCACTGGCGGCGCGGTTTTCGGCTGCTATTAGGCGTTTCTCTAATTGGTTCAAACGTTGTTCTAAAGCAGATTCATTTGTTGAGGCGATTGTACTATTTGAAAAAAATGCGGCTATAAACAGTGCTAATGTTGTTATTTTCATTACATATCCTTATCAGTTTTATATAATCCATGCGAATGCCTGAGCACTCATTAATAAATTAATTAAAATAATAAAAAGCGCATTAATGATTTTGACGAAAAATAACATAGCAATGTTACCAGGCTATCTCAAAACTGTAATTGGTCATAATTGTAGCTTTATCACACTCAATTAAATAAAAAATAAAAGAGTCTGATAATTCATAACTGGTGGAAATGAAAAACCGAGATACATAATAAATATCCCCTTTAAAAAGGTTATTTATGAATAGAGAAACGCAAATTCATAACTTTGACGGAACCAGGCAGGAAAAGGCATCAGTCAAAAAACATCTGCATTTTTTGATTCCCATCACAATCATTCGACAACTTTCCCCCATTTTCTCTGCTTCCCGCTAAATTACTAACTCATCCGACCACATAATAATAATGACCCTGCAGGAAGAGAATATGAGCTATCCGTCGCTGTTTGCCCCGCTGGACCTGGGTTTTACCCAGCTTAAAAACCGAGTACTGATGGGTTCGATGCACACCGGGCTTGAAGAGCACCCGAACGGTGCCGAACGTTTAGCAGCCTTTTATGCCGAGCGCGCGCGCCATGGTGTGGCGTTGATTGTCACGGGCGGCGTAGCCCCTTCACCTTCGGGCGTTGGCGTGGAAAGCGGCGCGGTGCTCAATGACGCAAGCCAACTTGCCCATCATCAAGTTGTGACCGAAGCCGTACACCGTGAAGGTGGCAAGATTGCGCTGCAAATCCTGCATACCGGGCGATATAGCTACCAACCCAACCCGGTTGCCCCATCTGCCATTCAGGCACCGATTAACCGCTTTAAGCCTCACGCGCTGAGCCACGAAGAAATCCTGACCCTCATTGAAGAGTTCGCTCAATGCGCGAGCCTGGCGCAACAGGCTGGATACGATGGCGTCGAAATCATGGGTTCCGAAGGCTATCTGATTAACCAGTTTCTGGCAGCCAGAACCAACCAGCGCGACGACGAATGGGGCGGCGATTACTCGCGGCGTATGCGTTTTGCCATCGAAGTCGTGCGTGCGGTTCGCGAAAAAGTCGGTGCGAATTTCATTATTATTTATCGCCTGTCGATGCTGGATTTGGTCGATGGCGGCGGCACCTTTGACGAAGCCGTAGAGCTTGCGAAAGCTATCGAAAAAGCAGGCGCGACGTTGATCAACACCGGTATCGGCTGGCATGAAGCTCGCATTCCAACCATTGCCACGCCGGTTCCGCGCGGGGCATTTAGCTGGGTGACGCGCAAACTGAAAGGGCTTGTTTCGATCCCGCTCGTCACTACCAACCGAATTAACGATCCACAAACAGCCGAGAAGATCCTTGCTGATGGCGATGCCGATATGGTGTCGATGGCGCGGCCATTCCTCGCCGATGCCGAGTTTGTTTCTAAATCGCAGCAAGGTCGCGAAGATGAAATAAATACCTGTATTGGCTGCAACCAGGCATGTCTGGATCAGATTTTCCTCGGTAAAGTCACCTCCTGCCTGGTGAATCCTCGTGCCTGCCACGAAACCAAAATGCCCGTTGTTCCGGCATCAGTTCGTAAAAATCTGGCCGTGGTTGGCGCTGGCCCAGCAGGATTAGCTTTTGCCGTCAACGCCGCAGCACGCGGCCACAAAGTGACGCTATTTGATGCCGCTTCGGAAATTGGCGGGCAATTTAACATCGCCAAGCAAATTCCCGGCAAAGAGGAGTTTTACGAAACGCTGCGCTATTACCGTCGTATGTTAGGGATTACGGGCGTGGAAGTTCGCCTGAATCAGTACGTCACCGCCCCGCTGCTTAAAGAGTTCGACGAGATTATTCTCGCCTGCGGTATCGAGCCGCGTCTGCCGCTTATTGACGGGATCATGCATCCTAAAGTTCTGAATTATGTCGATGTACTGCGTGAGAAAGCTCCGGTGGGTGACCGCGTGGCGATTATTGGTGCCGGAGGTATTGGCTTTGATACGGCGATGTATCTGAGCCAGGAAGGAGAGTCCACCAGCCAGAATATTGCTGAGTTTTGCGTGGAATGGGGTATCGACACCAGCCTGCAACATGCGGGTGGGTTACGCCCGGAAGGTGCTCAACTGCATAAAAGCCCGCGCAAGATTGTCATGTTGCAACGCAAAACCAGTAAACCGGGTGAAGGATTAGGCAAAACAACAGGTTGGATCCACCGCACAACGCTGCTGGCACGTGGCGTAAAAATGCTGGCAGGAGTCACTTATGAACGCATAGACGACGAAGGTTTGCACATTACGGTAGGCGGAGAGCCGCAGACATTAGCCGTGGATAACGTGATTATTTGTGCCGGGCAAGATTCGCGTCGTGAGCTGGCGCAACCGTTGCGCGAACTGGGGAAAACGCTGCATTTGATTGGTGGTGCGGATGTGGCGATGGAACTGGATGCCCGACGCGCAATCGCGCAAGGCACCCGTTTAGCGCTGGAAATTTAGCGCTAAACGTCGGATGACACTGCGCTTATCCGACCTACAGGCCAGGTTTTGTAGGGTGGATAAGCAATAAGCGTCATCCACCACTTTTAGCAGAAGTGACCAAACGTTTAGCGGAGACGGCCTAGTTTCACGGCTTTAAGCACCACAAATTTCTTATTGGTCGCAACGGTGTCGCAGTTACCGAAGATCTTTTTCAGTTTGTGGTAGTAATCCAGATGGCGGTTAGCAACGATGTACAGCTCGCCGCCATTTTGCAGACAACGACGCGCATGGTGGAACATTTCCCACGCCACCTGGTCGGTCAAAGAGTGCTGCTGATGGAACGGCGGGTTACACAGAATCGTGTTAAAGCGGTACGGCTCCACACCAGACAATGCGTTGTTAATCATAAACTCGCAGCGATCCAGGTTTTCCGGCATGTTGGTTTCAACATTCAGGCGGCTAGATGCAACGGCCATCGGTGATTCATCAACAAATACCACGTTCGCTTCTGGGTTTTGCTCAAGCAAGTGCAGGCCAATCACGCCATTACCACAACCTAAATCGACAATTTCACCTTCCAGATTGGTTGGCAGATTCTCGATAAAGAAGCGTGCGCCGATATCCAGACCGGTGCGGGAAAAGACGTTTGCGTGGTTGTGAATCGTCCACGGCGTGCCTTCCAGCTTCCAGCTCAGGGTTTCCGCAGTGTCTTTCAGAACCGGTGCGCTGAACGTTGCGTTGATCAAACGCGCTTTTTTCCACGCCAGAGTGGTGGTGGTCGGCCCGATGATTTTCTCAAACAACTCGATGGTGGAGTTGTGAATATCACGCGTTTTAGCACCCGCAATAATGCGAGTTTCAGGCGTCACGACTTCGTGCAGGGCACGCAATTGCTGTTCGAGCAAAGCTAAGGTTTTAGGGATCTTAATCAGAACCACAGCCGGAGCTTGCGGATATTTCGCGGTGCTATCGAGGAACGTGACGCTGGACTCAACGATGCCGTTCTCGCGCAGGTTCTCACGGATAGCCAGTTCGCTAAGATACGAGTCGCTGATGCTATACGGCTGGTGTTCAGCCAGCACGCAAGACAGCGCCCCGAAATTGTCATTAAAAATCAGGACCGGGCCACTGATTTCGATTTCGTCCAGTTGCTGCAAAAGATAATCATCGGCAGCTTCCCACGCCTGTAGTGGGTTAACGTCGTCCGTTTCTGGAAAACGTTTTAGTGTCAGTGAACGGAAACCGTTGTCTAATTGGCTCATCGGCCCTCCTGGATGGTAAAATTTCGGCTAATCCCCGAATGGGGGCGTGAGTATACCCTTTTTTTTCCAAACTGCCTTTTGAAAGACGTCAAGCAAGAGAGAACTCATGAGCAATTTAACTTATCTGCAGGGATATCCGGAACATTTGCTCTCGCAGGTTCGTACCCTGATTGCGGAACAACGTCTGGGCGAAGTGCTGCAAAAACGCTACCCGGATACGCACAACATCACCACCGACAAAGCGCTGTATGCCTGGACGCAAGATTTGAAGAACCAGTATCTGCGCAATGCGCCGCCGATCAATAAAGTGGCGTATGACAGCAAAATTCATGTGCTGAATAATGCGTTGGGTTTGCACACGGCGGTATCGCGCGTTCAGGGAAATAAGCTGAAAGCTAAAGCGGAGATTCGCGTGGCAACGGTGTTTAAAAATGGGCCAGAAGCCTTTTTACGCATGATTGTGGTTCACGAACTCGCGCACCTGAAAGAGAAGGATCACAACAAGGCGTTTTACTCGCTGTGCTGCCATATGGAGCCGCAATATCATCAGCTTGAGTTTGATACGCGGCTTTGGTTGACGCAAATGGCGTTAAGCGGCCAGGCTTAACCGGGGAAAATGGTGGATGACGCTAGCGCTTATCCACCCTACAAAATCGACACAATCACTTCATTCCTGCAAACACCGCCGCAATCGCCACCGCACCGGGGTCTTTCACCCCGTTCAGGTTTTCGCTGTTCACATATGATGAGCGCCCGGCGTTGGCTTTTTGCATCTGCGCGGTAGCTTCAGCCCCTTTATTCGCAGCCGTCACCGCAGCGCTCAGGTCGCTGTTTTTCAAGGCTTCGAGCGCGGGCTGCAACGCGTCGATTAAGGTACGATCGCCTAAATCAGCGCCGCCGTAGCGTTTCATCTGCTCAAGCCCAAACAGCAAGGCGTCTGCAAGAGGCTGCTTTTTAGCGACTTCCTGCCCGCTGGCGGTAAAGAAAATCGACATCAACACGCCGCTCGAACCGCCCATTACCGTTGCTAAACGCTCGCCTATTAATTCCAGCAGTGCCGCCGTGTCGTTTAATGGCAGCTTGCCGTCATCGTTAAGCTGCGCGATTTCCCTCGCCCCCAACGCGAACGTCGAGCCGGTATCGCCATCGCCCACTTTGGCATCCAGCGCATTCAATGCATCTTCCTGCTCGATAAGCGTGCGGGTAATGGTGGCGACCAGCGCTTTAACGGCGTCGTTTTCCGACGGTTTCGCATGGGTTCCGCCGTGGATCACACGGTGCTTTTGCAGCGGCATTGGGTCGAGTTTCACCAGCGGTTGCCAGCCCGCAGTTTCAACATCGGCCTGCAACGCTTCGATAAATGTCTCATTGAGCGCGATGGCAGAAAGCGAGAACCCTTTCATATCTAAGGCAGTTACCAGTGCGGCAGGGCCAATCAAATAGTCGATTTGCTCTTTGAGTTCTGAATGCACCAGCTCTTTCGTCAGCAGGGCCATTTCCAGCGCAGACGTTCCGCCAAGGTTATTAATGAGCACCGCAAGCCGGGCTTCCGGCCCCGTTGCCTTACGCAGGTGTTTAACTAACGCGGTAATCGTCTTCTGGCTGTTTTGGCTATCAATTGTGCTGGCTCCAGGCTCGCCGTGAATCCCGAGGCCCAACTCGACATGACCTTTTTTGATGCGCCCTTCTTCATCATTCTGACCCGGAAGATTACAAGTTTGCATGGCGACACCCATGCTGGCAATGCTGTCGCAAGCAAGTTGCGCGATGTCTCGAACATCGCTTAATGACTTGCCCTGCTCTGCGGCATAGCCCGCAATTTTGTGCACTAAAATCGTTCCGGCAATGCCTCGCGGCTGTTTATTGTCGGGCAGCGAAACATCATCGCCGACGATAACCATCTCGACTTTCAGCCCATGCTTTTTAGCGCGTTCAGCGGCGAGGCCGAAATTAAGACGATCGCCGGTGTAGTTTTTGACGATGAGTAGACAACCCCGGTCGCCAGTCACTGCCACAATCGCGTTCAACACAGCGTCTACACTCGGCGAGGCAAATAAATCGCCACACACTGCCGCAGTTAACATCCCTTTACCGACAAATCCTGCATGTGCCGGTTCATGGCCAGAACCACCACCAGAAATTATCGCGACTTTGCTTTTGTTCCAGTCTTTGCGCACGACGACGCGGATGGCGGGGTCAGTATCTAAGCGGGTCAGATTGCGAAAACGAGAACTGATAATGACGCCTTCAATGGCGTCGTCGACCATGTGCTTACGGTCGTTAAAGAAGAATCTGGACATAGTTTCCCAATAATAAGTAATACATATGCAAAGCATAGCCTTTGCTGCGAGAGCTGCCGCAATCCTGGATTTTGGCTAATGACGAACGTCTGCCGCTTGCTATGCTTATGGAAATGTCGCCACAGGGAATTCATCATGATTGCGCCGCTCCTGATTGCCAGAACCACCGAACAAGAACTGCATTTGCTGCCCAGTATGGCGAACCGTCATGGGCTGATAACCGGCGCTACGGGTACGGGTAAAACTGTCACACTGCAAAAGTTGGCCGAATCGTTTTCCGAAATTGGTGTGCCGGTATTTATGGCGGATGTTAAGGGCGATCTCACCGGCGTTGCACAAGCTGGCGTCGAGTCTGAAAAGCTGCTCGCAAGGCTTGCAAAAATCGGTGTGAATGACTGGTCTCCGCATGGTAATCCAGTGGTGCTGTGGGATATCTTCGGCGAGAAAGGCCACCCGGTGCGGGCAACGGTTTCTGACCTCGGGCCACTCCTGCTTTCACGGTTACTCAACCTCAACGACATTCAGGCCGGGGTGCTGCAAATCATCTTCCGTATTGCTGACGATCAGGGCCTGTTACTCCTCGATTTCAAAGATCTACGCGCGGCGACTCAGTATATCGGCGATAACGCCAAATCGTTCCAGAACCAGTACGGTAATATCAGCAGTGCGTCTGTCGGAGCCATTCAGCGCGGGTTGTTGCAGCTTGAACAACAAGGTGCCGAGTATTTCTTTGGCGAGCCGATGCTGGATATCAAAGACTGGATGCGCACCGATGCAAACGGCAAAGGCATTATCAATATCTTATCCGCCGAAAAGCTCTATCAAATGCCAAAGCTATATGCTGCCAGTTTGCTCTGGATGTTGTCAGAAATCTATGAGCAATTGCCCGAAGCGGGGGATCTGGAGAAACCGAAGTTGGTGTTCTTCTTTGATGAAGCGCATTTGCTGTTTAACGATGCACCGCAAGTGCTGCTCGATAAAATCGAGCAGGTGATTCGCCTGATTCGTTCTAAAGGCGTTGGCGTTTACTTTGTTTCCCAAAATCCATCAGATATTCCGGATACGGTGCTGGGGCAGCTTGGTAACCGCATTCAGCATGCGCTGCGCGCCTTTACTCCCAAAGATCAGAAAGCGGTGAAAGCAGCAGCGCAAACCATGCGTGCTAACCCTAAATTTGATACTGAAAAAGCGATTCAGGAGTTGGGTACCGGCGAAGCTCTCATCTCTTTGCTGGATGAAAAAGGCAGCCCGACGGTGGTCGAACGTGCGATGGTTATCGCCCCTTGTTCACGTATGGGGCCCGTGACTGATGATGAACGAAATGGGCTGCTAAACCACTCGCCACTGTACGGGAAATACAACGAAACCGTTGACCGTGAATCGGCTTATGAGCGCCTGCAACAAGGTGTTCAGGCTGCAGGTGAGCAACAAAATGCACCCCCCGTGAAAGGCGAGTCAGTAGCCGTTGATAACGGTATTCTTGGGGGGCTGAAGGATATTCTGTTTGGCACCACCGGGCCACGCGGCGGCAAGAAAGATGGCGTCGTGCAAACCATGGCGAAGAGCGCTGCGCGCCAGGTGACGAATCAAATAATACGCGGTGTGTTGGGGAGCATTATGGGCGGGCGTAAACGGTAATCTTCCTGATAAATAAGAAAGAAGTGGTGGATGTCGCTGACGCTAATCCACCCTACAAAACCAATCAGTTATTAGCCTGAGCGCTTCATCATCAACCACAAACTGATTAAGAAGA
>Ga0160438_1000236_pt1 | contig 17954 bp, 13 predicted proteins | sample HID1975K_E0MG_FD_108203 | JGI IMG/M metagenome (GOLD analysis project Ga0160438, IMG submission 108203) | Enriched soil microbial communities from UW Madison campus, WI, USA - HID1975K_E0 MG | ecosystem: Environmental > Terrestrial > Soil > Unclassified | place: USA: Madison, Wisconsin...
AACAGCGCGATATTCATATCCTGATGGATTTAGTCGTCAACCACACCTCTGATGAACACCCCTGGTTTATCGACGCGCTGAAATCGAAAGATAACCCGTACCGTGATTTTTATATCTGGCGCAAACCTGCGGCAGATGGCGGCCCGCCGAACGATTTCCGCTCGTACTTTGGCGGTAGCGGCTGGGCGTTTGACGAGGCCAGCGGCGAATATTATCTGCACCAGTTTTCTGTGCGTCAGCCGGATCTCAACTGGGACAACCCGCGCGTTCACGATGAAGTTCACGCCATGATGAACCGCTGGCTGGCGAAAGGCATTGGCGGTTTCCGCATGGACGTTATCGATCTGATTGGTAAAGAAGTGGACGCGCAGATTATGGCGAACGGCAAAAATCTGCACATGCTGATTCGCCAGATGAACCGCGCCACCTTTGGCAAAGGGGACACCGTAACGGTCGGTGAAGCCTGGAGTGCCACGCCTGAAGACGCGCTGCTGTATAGCGGGGCCGAGCGCGAAGAACTCTCCATGGTTTTCCAGTTTGACCACATCAAACAGTTCTGGGATGAGCACGCCGGGAAATGGCGCAGCAAGCCGTTTGAACTGGCAAGTTTCAAAGCGGTGATTGAGAAGTGGCAAACCGCACTGGCGCATCAGGGCTGGAATTCACTGTTCTGGAGCAACCATGATTTACCGCGCGCGGTGTCTAAATTTGGCGACGAAGGGGCGTTTCGTGAACCTTCAGCAAAAATGCTCGCCATCGCGCTGCACTGCCTGAAGGGCACGCCGTATATCTATCAGGGTGAAGAGATTGGCATGACCAACGTGCGGTTCGGGAACATCGACGAATACCGCGACATTGAAAGCCTGAATCTTTATCACGAGCGGCTGGCGCAAGGCGTGAGCCATGAAGAGATGATGCTCGGCATTCATGCTAACGGGCGCGATAACGCCCGCACACCGATGCAGTGGGACGCCAGCCCGAATGCCGGATTTACGTCGGGCACGCCGTGGATTGCGGTGAATCCGAATTACCGCGAGATCAACGTGGCCGCAGCCCTTGCGGAACCGGATTCAATTCTTTGGCATTACCAGAAAATGGTGGCGCTGCGTAAACAGTACCCGGTTTTGGTTTACGGCGATTTCCAGCCTGTTTTGCGTGAGCATCCGCAGGTGTTTGCCTGGCTGAGGACACTTGATGGCGAGCGATTGCTGTTAGTCAACAACTTTACCGCCGAGCACCTGACGCTCGACATTCCGCCTGAAATGCAGAACTGGCACGGTGAATGTTTGATCAGCAACTACGCACCGCGCGACCAGTTGGCGGTGAGTCTCGAGCTGCAACCTTATGAATCTTTTGCTTTATTAATCGGGAGGTAAACGATGGCGAGCTGGTGGAAAGAGGCGGTGGCCTACCAGATTTATCCGCGCAGTTTTAAGGACAGCAACGGCGATGGCATTGGTGATCTGAACGGAATCACCGAAAAACTCGATTACCTCAAAGACCTCGGAATCGATCTAATTTGGATCTGCCCGATGTACAAATCGCCGAATGACGATAACGGCTACGACATCAGCGATTATCAGGAGATCATGGCAGAATTTGGCACAATGGCTGATTTTGACCGTCTTCTTGAACAAGTTCACGCCCGTGGAATGCGGCTGATTATCGACTTAGTCGTGAACCACACGTCAGATGAACACCCGTGGTTCCTCGAATCCCGTTCCTCACGCGATAACCCAAAACGTGATTGGTACACCTGGCGCGACGGTAAAAATGGTGCAGAACCCAATAATTGGGAAGGGATTTTTAAAGGCTCAACATGGGAATTTGACCCGGTAACCGAGCAATATTTTCTGCATCTGTTTACCCGCCGCCAGCCGGATCTGAACTGGGAAAACCACGATGTGCGCCGCGCCGTGTACGACATGATGCGCTGGTGGCTGGATAAAGGTATCGATGGGTTCCGTATCGACGCCATCGCGCACCTGAAAAAAGAGCCGCTGCTGGCTGATGTGCCTAACCCCGATAAACTGCGTTATGCGCCGTCGATGAAAAGCCATCTGAACTACGACGGGCTGCTGGATTATGTCGATGACATGAGCCGCAACGTGCTCCAGCACTACGATATTGTCACCGTGGGCGAAATGAACGGCCTGTTTGCCGACCATGCCGAAGAGTGGGTGGGTGAGCACCGCAACCGCCTGAGCATGGTATTCCAGTTTGAACATGTGCGGCTGTGGGAACCAGAAGCCGGTTTGCGCCCGGAACCTGCGGTATTAAAGAAAATTTTCACCGCCTGGCAGGAGGCGCTGGAAGGAAAAGGCTGGAACGCGCTGTATGTGGAAAACCACGATTTGACGCGTATTACCTCGCGCTGGGGCGACACCGAACACCACTGGCGTGAAAGTGCGACCTGCATCGCTGCACTCTATTTTCTGATGCAGGGCACGCCGTTTATCTACCAGGGCCAGGAAATCGGTATGACCAATACCCGATTCAACAGCCACGACGATTTTGATGACGTGTCAGCGAAAAATATGTGGCGTGAAATGGAAGCGCAGGGCAAAAGCGAAGAAGAGATTATTGCGTTTCTCACCAATACCGGGCGCGACAATTCCCGCACACCAATGCAATGGAACGCCTGGCCGAACGCTGGGTTCAGCGATGGCGAGCCGTGGTTTAAGGTGAATGCCAACTTTGAAATGATTAACGTCGCCAGCCAGCAGCAAGACCCGGACTCAGTGCTCAACTTCTACCGGGCGTTAATTCAGCTACGCAAAAAGGAGCGAGCGCTGATTTACGGGCGTTATGAGCTGGAACTGGCAGACAACCCGCAAATTTACGCGTACCGGCGCGTGCTCGACGGCGCGGAGTTCGTAGTGCTGTGCAATATGTCCTCGAAATCGGCGCGCTGGACGAGCGATGAGTTGCCGCTCGAATGGGCCGAATGCGTGTTGGGGAATTATCCGCAGGTTGATGAACTCTATCGGCTGCACCCGTGGGAAGCACGAATTTATAAGTTGGCATAAAAGGCCTGTCGGATGACGCTGCGCTTATCCAACCTACGAAAAACGGTTTTGTAGGGTGGATAAGCGCAGCGTCATCCACCGTTTGCGCCAGGCGACTCGAAGTCTCAGAGCAACCTTATGTAGTAACGGCATGGCCTGCGGTATGATGTGCGCTGGTTTTTAACAAGGAGGGGTTATGTTGACGACAACATTTCCAGCTTTGCAGCCGACGACCATCAATGCCATTAATACCCTTGGCGAGTGGCTTTCTCACAATGAGTTTGCCGCGCCAACTGCGGTTTGCGATGGTGAATTGATTATCCTCGCGGGTAATGCCGTTATCCCTACCATTGATGCAGCTTGCGAGCTTGCCGCCAATAGTGAATTGCCGCTGCTGATTACCGGCGGAATTGGCCATTCGACCACTTTTTTATATGCCGCGATCGCTCAGCACCCGCGCTACAACACCATTCCCACCACTGGCCGCGCAGAAGCCGCAATTATTAAAGACATTGCGACCGGGTTCTGGAAAGTCCCGGCAGAAAAAGTGCTGACCGAAGAGAAGTCCACTAACTGCGGTGAGAACGCGCGCTTCACTTATGATTTGATGCAAACGCGGGAAATAACGCCCGCTCGCGCGATACTCATTCAGGACCCCACCATGCAGCGCCGTACCGTCGCGACCTTTGAACGCGTCTGGCAACGTGATGCGCATCAGCCGCAATGGCGCAGTTGGCCGGGTTTTGTGCCTCGGTTAGTCAGTGACCAAACCCATACCGCGTTTAGCCTGCATGAAAAGGGCTTATGGCCGGTTGAACGGTATATTTCGTTGGCGCTGGGGGAAATCCCGCGAATCAGAGATGATGCGCAGGGCTACGGGCCGAAAGGGCGTGACTTTATTAGCCATGTTGATATTCCGCTTGCGGTGAGTAGTGCATGGGAAATTCTGGCTAATGACGCCGCGCTGGCGCGATTAATGCACGAGCGCGGCTTGTAAATGATTAACGATGCAGATAACAGTTAACCCCTAAATACTTACTGAACGCTTCCTGCAAAACCACACCCGTCGCCGAATGGTTCATGGCGACGTGGTGCTCAAAGCCATTGTTACAAATCCACGCCAGTAAATTTTCCAGATGCGGCACTTCTATGACCGCACGGCAGCCGACGGTATCTAACGCGTCATCAACGGATTGCCCTTCGCCGACATAGGCTTTCACCTCCCCGGTAAAATCATCAGAAGAGAGGCGGAAGTAGGTCAGCGGGCCGCTTTTCAGACGGCCATGCACTGCGCCGCAGGTGTTCTCTTTGCCGATCGTTGTGCCGATAATATCAGCGGTGCCCATCGACGGAGATTCCAGGCTGCTGCTGGCAAAGTTCCCGCAGTGGAATAACACGCATTTGTTGCGATCGTCGCCGAAGTTGTTGTTCCAGTCGGCAATCGAGGCCGGGTTAAGCGACGCACTGGCGAGGGCATACATCGACAATGCGCCCATCACGTCGACTTCGCAGGCGCTTGGCATCAACTGCCCGGACATCACGCTCATAATCGAACAAACGTTAATGCCGAGGTTTTCCTGAAGCGACGTCCAGCACTGGATCGCCGTGGTGTCGATGTCGTTTGCCACGACCCATTCGCTGATCACCACAAACAGTTTTGCCATTTGGGTTAACTTATCGGCGGGAATGCCGCTGGCATCGGCGTTTTCAATTAAGATGCCGCGCTTCTCATGCACACGCAGATCGTCATCGCTGATGTGTTTGATGCGGGTGAAAATTTCAGACAGGTCGAGGGTTTCAACCGCCACGCCCATTTTTTCGAGCAGTTTTTCGCTATAGCGCACGGTGTTAAAACTGGCCGGACGCGCACCAATCGCCCCAATGCGCACACCTTGCATTGATTTCACCACCCGGCAGATTTGCGCAAAACGCTGTAAATCTTGTTCGAATACTTCACCGCTTAACGCACACACATGCTGCGTGGTGAGCGTGAAGGGGATGTTGTATTGGCGCAGGTTGTTGCACAGGGAAATTTTCCCGCAGAAGCTGTCGCGGCGTGTCGCCAGGCCCATTTTGTCGAGATTGTCCTCTTCGGCCTGGATTAACACCGGGACTTTCAAACCGGAAAGACGAATCGCTTCTGCTACCGCTTTTTCATCGCCAAAGTTTGGCAACAGCACCACCACTCCATGAATGTCGTCACGATGCTGGCGGAACAGTTCGGCACAGACTTTAGCATCCTGACGGGTTTCCACACCGCCGAGATGCGTTTGCCCATCTTTAAGCATCACGGTTTTGATACCCAGTTTGCTAAATAAGGCTTCGGCCTGTTCATGCGCCTGCGCCACTAAATAGCTTGGGAAGAACCCGCGGTTGCCGATGATCACACCGAAGGTCAGTTGTTTAGGGATTCTGGACATAGCTTCACTCCGCTCAAAATAGATTTAATTTGGCTGAAAGCGGCAACGCGCCACGGCTTCAAGCCATTGTTTATAGTTTTCTTGCATGGTTTTTTGTTGTTCTGCCTGCGGCTGCAAACGCTCGCCACAGTGGGCTAATGCGGCAAGCGGTGTTCCGTCTTGCCACCAGCCGAGGGTTTTTCCGGCAAGCAGCGTTGCGCCGAGTGCGGAGATTTCAGCAGCGGGCTGAATGATTAACGGGCGTTGCAGCACATCTGCCTGTAATTGCATCAGCCAGCGGTTTTGGGTAGCGGTGCCATCCACGCACAATGATTCGAGGCGCTCGCCAGTCGCCTGTTCCATCGCGAAAAACACATCGGCAATTTGATAGACCAGCGATTCCAGTGCGGCTCGCGCCAGCACTGCAGGCGTAGCGGCATCCGTCAGGCCGCAAATCATGCCGCGAGCGTATAAATCCCACCACGGCGCACCGAGCCCGGAAAGCGCCGGCACGTAATACACGCCCTGGTTACTTTCTGCCGATTGCGCAAGCTCGGTGAGTTTTGCCGGATCGGTGATACCTAACATTTTCCCCAACCAGGCGGCACCGGAACCGGTGTGAGTGATATTGCCTTCCAGCGCGTAGTTCAGCTCACCGTCATGCCAGGCAAGTGTGGTGCTCAGGCGGTTACTGCGGTTTACCGGCTCCGGGAGTGAAAGCATCAAAGAAGAACCGGTGCCATAAGTGGCTTTCACCACATGGCCACAGACACTGCGCTGCGCGTAGAGTGCCGCGTGTGAATCACCGATAAGCGCCAGCACTGGCGTGCCAATCGGCAAACCGGCAATGGTGTTGATTTGCACTTCGCCATGGTGACCGGAAGATGCGCGCACCTCCGCCAGTGCCGCACGCGGAATGCCGAATAATTTGAGTAATTCGTCGTCCCATTCGCCCCGGTAAATATTAAACAGCTGGGTGCGGGCGGCATTGGAGTAGTCGGTAGTGAACGAATGCCCGGCGGTCAGTTGCCAGTTCAACCAGGAGTCGATTGTCCCGATACACAGCTCGCCCGCTTCGGCACGTTTCATGCCGTCCGGAATGGCATCGAGCAGGGCGCGGATTTTCGCCGCCGGGAATAACGGATCGACGGGCAGGCCCGTCAGGCGGGCGATCAACTCACCGTGGCCCAGCGCTAACAGTTGCTCGCATGTCTGTTCTGAGCGGCGATCTTGCCAGCTCACAACGGGCGTGAGCGGTTGGCCGTTATTGCGCTGCCACACCAACACGGATTCACGCTGGTTGCTTATCGCAACGCCCGCGACGTTGGCTGTGCCGAGCTGTTGCAGGCAGCCGCTCAATGCTTCACACACGGCATGCCAACGTGCTACGGGGTCTTGTTCTGCAAGCCCTGGTGCCGGGTGCGTCATTGCCACGCCGACACTGTAACGGGCGCAGATTTCCCCGTTACGATTCACCGCCACCACTTTGGCGTTAGTGGTGCCCTCATCAATAGCCAGAATTACCGGGCTGGACATGGCTATGCTCCTTTGCAAAGCGCCGTGGCGGAACGTGTGACTCCTGCGGCATCAATTCCATGATGAGCACGCATCTCCTTGCGATCCGCCGCAATAGCATAGCTACCGTCTGCAATGCCGAGCCGCAACAACGGAATACCGCATCCGGCTTCCGCTAAGACTTCAGCGACCAGGCTGCCGACACCGCCATTCACGTTGTGCTCTTCAACGGTTATCACGTGGCGTGAATTTTTAAGCATGGTGAGAAGTTGTGCGGTATCGCAAGGGCGGATAGACGGAACGTTGATCACCGCCGCATTAATACCCAAATCTGCGAGTTGTGCCGCCGCCGTGACGATTTCATGCACTGTTGAGCCCATGGCGACTAATGCCACATCATCGCCTTCGCGCAGCTGATTAATGGCACCGGGTTTGAACTGATAAGCTGCGTCGTGCAGTTCCGGCAATGCTTTGCCGTCAAGACGAATGTAGACCGGGCCAACGTGTTCCAGCGCGTAGTCAATAATCTGGCGGCATTCAATCGGGCACGATGGCGCATAGATTTCGATGTTGCCAAAACCGCGCAGCACGGCGATGTCGTCAATGCTGTGGTGGGTGCTGGCGAGCGGGCCATAGCTGGCTCCGGCATTGAGGCCAAACAATTTTACGTTGCTGTTGTTGTAGCAAACGTCGACTTTGATCTGTTCGTTTGCGCGCGAAATCAAAAACGGTGCCGCGTTGCAGGTGACGGCGATTTTGCCGCCCATCGACAAGCCGACCGCCGTGCCCACCAGCGTCTGCTCTGCAATGCCGACATTCACCAGTCGGTCAGGAAACTGCTTCATAAAGGGTGAAATTTTTGCCGTAGAGGTTGAGTCTGCAACCACCGGTACCAGGTCTACGCCGCGCTCGACGGCGTCAATAAAGGCATTCACCATTACGGTTGCCAGGTGTTCGCTATTACTCATCTTTCAGTTCCTCCAGCGCCAGTTCGATTTCGTCACCTTTTGGTATCCGGTGGTGCCACTCCGCGCGTCCCTGAATAAAGGAGATGCCCGCGCCTTTGGTGGTGTTGGCAATGACAACGTGCGGTTTGCCGTGCGGCTGTAATCCTTCAATTGTGGCGACCACATCAGCCATGTCGTTGCCACGGCACTCGGTCACTTCCATGCCGAACGCGCGCCATTTCTCATCCAGCGGGTCGGTATTGAGAATGTCTTTGGTCGAGCCCGCGAGTTGCAGATTGTTTTTGTCGTTAATGATGATCAGGTTATCGAGCTGGTAATGTGCCGCGACCAGCGCCGCTTCCCAGTTGCTGCCTTCTGCCAGTTCGCCATCGCCAGTCACCACAAAGACGCGGCGCTGGCTGTTGTTGCGTTTGGCCGCCAGCGCGATGCCAACGGCGACCGGCAGACCGTGGCCGAGCGCACCTGTATTCAGTTCAACACCCGGCGTTTTGTGTTTCACCGGGTGGCCGGGCAGGTGAGAGTCGGCATGCTGATAAGTCGGCAACCATTCCACGGGAATAAACCCAGCTTCAGCCAGCACACAGTAATAACCGCCTACCGCATGGCCTTTAGACTGAATGTATATGTCACGTTCATCGCTGTTAATCAGCTGCGGCGAACAATTCAGTATTCGGAAGTACAGGGCGGTTAAGATTTCTACCTGTGATAAATCAGCCCCGGTATGGCCGCCAGCCGGGCTGTTGGCATTGAGCAGGACGATGCGGCGACGGACGGCGCGCGCTCTCTTTTCCAGATCCGTAACTGACAGTGCGAACGGATTCATAGTGTTACCCCTTGCATTAAAAATCATATATGAATAATTATTCCATGCGGGTAAAAAAATACCCGCCATTGAGGATCTGTGACGCGCTACACCTTCCCGCTACTTTCCATGATTGCTTTCTGGGCCACGACCGCCGCTTTTTGCTGCATGCGGTTTTGCATCTGGTCGATGATGACCGCCACAATAATCACGATGCCTTTGATGACCATTTGCCAAAACTCACTCACGCCCATCATCACCAGGCCGTCAGCCAGAAAGCCAATCACAAATGCGCCGACGAGGGTGCCTAGAATGGTGCCGCGCCCGCCTGCCAGCGACGTTCCGCCGAGCACCACAGCCGCAATCGCGTTCATCTCAAATGCCGTGCCGTTTGCCGGGTGGCTGGCAACCAACTGCGCGGAAACGACAATCCCGGCAATGGCGGCGCAAAAACCGGACAGCGTGTAGACCCAAATTTTTACCTGGCGGACTTTGACGCCGGACAGTTCGGCGGCGCGTTCGTTATCACCAATCGCGTAAACATGGCGGCCAAAGGGCAGGCGGCGAGCCACATAAGCAATGGCGATGGCGAGCACAATCATCATCCAGATTGCCCACGGGATACCGAACAAATTGCCAGAGCCAATCAGGTCGAAACCGGTATTGCCGAGCTGTGGATTGCCGGAAAGTCCGGGGAAGGTTTCACCGCCCGAGGTCAACATGGCGGCCCCACGCAGCACGTACATGGTGCCGAGTGTGCAGATAAACGGTGCGACGTTATAGCGGGTGATAATCCAGCCGTTGCCCGCGCCAATCAGCCCGCCAATCAGTAATACCAGCGGCACAATTACCCACACGCTTGGAAAGATAGCGATGCCGAACATCGGCAGCACAATGCCCTTGGTGATAAGCCAACCGGCAATCATGCCGCACAGCCCAAGTGTGGCGCCAATCGACAGGTCAATGCCCGCCGTGATGATGACAAACGTGATGCCGAGCGCCAGGAAGGCGTTGATAGCAATGTGTTTAATCATGATCACCATGCTGCCCATGGCGAGGAAATCCGGCACCATGATGGCGAAGAAACCGACAATCAAAAACAGCGCAATAAAGGTGCGCAGTTTGAGCAGTAACAGCAGCAGATTTTCCCGCGAGCTGAACGGCGAGCCTGGTCTGGCGTTGAGCGCGACAGTATCATTCGTTTTCATATCAGAACCCTTGTGCACTAGCGGAAACCAATGCCGACTCTTCGGCGTGTTCGCGGGGAATATCGGCGGTGACTTTGCCGCCGGACATCACCAGAATGCGGTCGGAAACCGCCATAATCTCTTTGAGATCGGAGGTGGAAAACACCACCGCAATCCCTTGTTCGGAAAGCTGAACCATCATGCGGAACACGTCGGCTTTCGCACCCACGTCGATCCCACGCGTTGGCTCATCGAGCAGCAGCAGTTTCGGGTTGGTCAGCAGCGAGCGGCCAATCACCACTTTTTGCTGGTTCCCGCCGCTCAGCGCCTGAATTTCCACATCCGGGGATGAGACTTTAATCGAGAGGTTGCCGATGGTGCTGACCACGACTGCCGTTTCATCAACCTGCGAAATCGCAAAACCACGCTGTAAACGCCGCCATAAACTGGCAATCGTCAGGTTGCTGGCGACCGACGATATTGGGAAAATCCCGGTACGTTTGCGATCTTCTGGCACCAGACTCATGCCCATACGAATGCGTTCGGCGGTGGCAAGGCGCGGCGGCACCGGTTTGCTGTCGAGCCATAATTTGCCCAGATAGTTGCGTTGCGTACCCAACAGGCATTCAAACAACTCCGTGCGTCCGGCACCCATCAGCCCATAAATGCCGACGATTTCACCTGCGCGTACTTGAAAACTGACGTCGTTCACCACCGTATTTCCTGCGGAATTGACGCAGGTGATGTGTTCCGCTTCCAGAATGGCGGCACCAAAATCACGCCCCGGTTTAAGGAAGCTGGATACCGGTTCACTGCCGAGCATTTCGCGCACGATCCATGGCACGTCGATATCACACACCTGCGCTTCGGCCTGAAATTTGCCATCGCGCAAAATGGTTATCACGTCGCCAATCGCCATTAACTCTTCGAGGCGATGGGAAATATAAATAATGGTGACGCCCTGGCGGGTGAGTTCGCGAATCACCCGGAACAGAATTTCCACTTCGGTTTTGCTTAATGCCGAGGTCGGTTCATCAAGAATTAAGATGTCCGCGTCTTCAGCCAGCGCTTTGGCGATTTCTACCAACTGCTGTTGGCCGACTTTCAGGTTTGCCACTATCTCTTTCGGGGAAATCGGCTGATCCAGGCGCTTGAGCAATTCCGCGCTGCGTGCCTGCTGCGTGGCTTCATCAATGGGTGATAAACCGTGTTGCAGTTCACGCCCGAGGAAAATGTTTTCGGCAACCGTCAGGTTTTCGAAAAGATTGAGTTCCTGGTGAACCATGCCGATGCCATGTGCGGCGGCCTGGCGGGTGCTATTAAACTGCACGACTTCACCATTCAGGCGCATTTCACCGAGGCTCGGCTGTTGAACGCCCGCCAGAATCTTCATCAGCGTCGATTTGCCTGCACCGTTCTCACCGATGATGACGTTCACTTTGCCGCGCCAGACGTTGTAATCAATGTTGTCCAGCGCCACGGTGCCGGGGAACAGCATCGAAATACCACGGGTGCGCAGAATGATAGGATCTTGCGACATTATGGTTGCCCCCGTTCCAGTGAAATAGCTGCTGCGTCACTCAGTGTGCCGTTGCGCAGGGTGACGGCCATCACCACGGTGACCGGTTGCTGCTGCCAGCTTTCATCGACTTTCGGCAGGTGTTTTGCTGCTTCGCGGTTATAGGCTTTCGAAAGCTGCGCGAATTGCACCTGATTAGTGAAATCTTCAAACTTGTAGCCGGTCGCATCACGGATGGCGTTGCCGCGAATCATCGGCCCAACTTGTACCTGCAGCGGTTGGTCATTGACGGTCACGGTCAACGTGCGCTCGCGTTCGTTATCCAGAGAAACGCTATCGACTTTGCCTTGTACTTTGACGAATACGCTTTCGTTGTTGGCGTTGGCGGCGCGGGTTTTCAGGGTAGTACTATCCAGCGCATGGCTCTGCGCGGGCGTCAGTACTTTGCTGTTCCAGGTTTGTTGCGCTATCTGCGCGGGTGTCTGGTTTGCGAAACTCGCTTTCGCATTCGGATCTGGCGGAATAATCGGTTGCCCGTTTTCATCCAGATCCACCACCCGGCAGGCAGTGAGCAACAGGGCACTGCAACATAACCAGCCAATACCCCATTGTTTGAGCGACATACAGCCTCCTGGACTACTTAGCCAGCTTGAAGGTTTTCAGCTGATTGGCATTGCTATCGTCAATTAATACGCAGTCCATCAACTGTTTTTCCTGTAACTGCGGTTTGCCGTTTTTCAGGAAGAAATCCGCTTGTACCACCGCCATTTGCGCTTGCTCCCAACCGGGTTGCAGCACGGTGGCTTTGATATTGCTCTTGGCGATAATCGAGTCGCGCACGTAGTCGCTACCGTCAAAACCCACCACGATAACATTGGTTTTCCCGGCGGCTTTTAAGGCGGCTTCTGCGCCAAGCGCCATGGTGTCGTTACCGGAGATCACGCCAACAATGTCGGGCTGAGTTTGTAAGATGGATTCCATGCGGGTGAAGGCTTCGGTCTGGCTCCAGTTTGCGGTTTGCTGGGCCACCATTTTCATATCCGGGTAGTCGTCGAGAATGTCGTGATAGCCCTGCGAGCGCACGTGGGCGTTGGTGTCTGACTGGCGGCCCAGCAATTCAACATATTTGCCTTTGCCGTTGAGCAATTTGGCAAATTTCTCTGCACCTAACTGCGCGCCCTGATAGTTATTGGAAACAATCTGCGCTACGGCAACGCCAGTTTTGTTGATTTCACGATCGATAAGGAAGGTAGGAACGCCAGCAGCTTTGGCTTTTTCTAATGGGCCGACGGTGGCATCCGCCCCAGCGTTATCCAGAATGATGGCTTTAGCTTTGCGGGCAATAGCGGTCTCAATCAGCTGGTTTTGTTTATTCACATCATCATCGTGTGACGCGACCAGCGTGGTGTAGCCCAGCTCTTTTGCCTTCGCCATCGCACCATCGGCTTCTGCTTTAAAGAATGGGTTGTCATGCGATGGGGTAATAATGGCAATCAGCCCATTATCAGCGGCATAGAGATTGGCAGATGAAGCAAGCAGTGCAGCAACGAGTGAGGTCTTGACCAGGGTAAATTTCATTTTTATCTCCACATTGAATATATATTCAAACATGATTTATTATTCAATGTAACGATATGCCCCGCTTATGGTTCTGTCCATGTGGAATTGATCAAAATGATAAAAAGGCGAATGTGATCACAAATCGTACGAATTAACGGCAAAAGGAATGCTGTCTTGTTATTTATGCAGCCTTGAATAAAAATATCAGGTAGAGAATCAGGAGGCGCATATGTCAAAGCAGGATGAACAACGTTTGTTGGTCAAGATCGCGACGCTCTACTTTGTAGAAGGGATGAAGCAGTCAGAAATCGCCGGGTTATTGCACCTGTCGCAATCATTTGTCTCACGCGCCATCACACGCTGCCAGAAAGAAGGCGTGGTAAAAATCAGTGTTATCCAGCCCGCTAATATTTTTCTCTCGCTCGAACAGGCGCTGGAGAAAAAGTACGGTATTCGCCAGGCGATTGTGGTGGATGTCGACGAATCAGCCCCTGCCTCGCAAATCAAACACGCGATAGGCAGCGCGGCGGCGCACTATGTTGAAACGCGTTTACGGCCAAACGATCTGGTGGGGATTTCATCCTGGAGTTCCACCATTCGAGCAATGGTGGACGAGCTGCACCCGCAGAGCATTAAAGCGCGCGGTGTGATTCAACTGCTCGGTGGTGTGGGGCCAAACGGCAACGTGCAGGCGACGATTTTGACGCAAAACCTGGCGGCACAACTCGACTGCCCAGCCTGGTTGCTACCGTCGCAAAGTATTGAGCATTCCGTAGAAGAGCGCGCCAAACTGGTCGCCAGCGACGATGTGGCCGAAGTCGTGAAAAAGTTTGCTGAAGTCGATGTGGCTATTCTCGGTATCGGTGAGCTTGAACCGTCCCAATTGCTGAAAAATTCGGGCAACTATTATGGCGAAGCGATGCTGAAAACGCTGGCCGAGCGCGGTGCGGTGGGGGATATCTGCCTGCACTATTTCAATGCGCAGGGCGAGCCGGTTTTGAGCAAAGAAGAAGATCCGGTTATCGGCATGGAGCTCAGCCAGGTTCGTGACTGCCCGCATGTGGTGGCACTTGCGGGCGGAAATGACAAAGCCAATGCCATTCGTGGAGCGCTGCACGGCGGTTATATTGACGTGCTGATAACTGACTATCCGACAGCCCGGCAACTGCTCTAATTCTCCCATAATGACCGTTTTCTGATGAAGATGCTGAAAACGGTCATTCCTATGTTTCTAATCTGTAGCTAATTTGCTGCTTTTCTGTTGTTTTTATTGAGTCCCATCACACTTCATGACCGTTTTGCCCGAATAGCTGTTGTCGAACTCTAAAGTATTCACAAATGCTTTACATAGACGAAACAAAATAGCGAACGCAAAGGAGCCGGTCATGACAGCACCTGTACAACACCCGATGTATATTGATGGTCAATTTGTTCAATGGCAGGGCGAGAAGTGGATTGATGTGATTAATCCGGCCACTGAAGCGCTGATTTCGCGCATTCCTGACGGCACCGCGCAGCAGGCGCGTGATGCGATTGATGCCGCTGCAAAAGCACAGGCAGGATGGGAAGCGTTACCCGCCATCGAGCGCGCTGGCTGGTTGCGTAAAATTTCTGCTGGTATTCGTGAGCGTGCAAAAGCCATCAGCGCATTGATTGTTGCCGAAGGCGGTAAAACGCAGCAGCTGGCAGAGGTTGAAGTGGCGTTCACCGCCGATTATCTTGATTACATGTCCGAATGGGCGCGTCGTTACGAAGGTGAAATTCTGCAAAGTGACCGCCCGGGTGAAAACATTCTGGTGTTCAAACGTGCGCTGGGCGTGACGACCGGGATTTTACCGTGGAACTTCCCGTTCTTCCTGATTGCCCGCAAACTGGCACCTGCGCTGATTACCGGCAATACCATTGTCATCAAACCCAGCGAATTTACGCCGAATAACGCCATCGCCTTTGCGGAAATTGTCCATGATATCGGGCTGCCAAAAGGGGTATTTAACCTTGTCTTGGGGCGCGGTGAAACGGTCGGCCAGGAATTGGCAGGCAACCCGAAAGTGGCGATGGTCAGCATGACGGGCAGCGTCGGCGCGGGCGAGAAAATAATGGCGGCGGCGGCCAAAAACATCACCAAAGTGTGCCTGGAACTGGGCGGTAAAGCGCCAGCGATTGTGATGGATGATGCGGATCTGGATATCGCCGTGAAAGCGATTGTTGACTCGCGCATGATTAACACCGGGCAAGTGTGCAACTGCGCGGAACGTGTGTATGTGCAAAAAGGCATTTACGACGAATTTATTACTCGCCTGAGCGAAGCCTTCAAACAGGTGAGTTTTGGCGACACTGGCGAGCGTAACGATGTGTCGATGGGGCCGTTGATTAACGCCGCCGCACTGGAGCGCGTGGAGCAGAAAGTCGCTCACGCGGTAAGCGAAGGCGCACGTGTGGTAGTGGGCGGTAAAGCGCCGGAAGGAAAAGGGTATTTCTACCCGCCAACGCTGCTGGTGGATGTGCGTCAGGAAATGGCGATTATGCACGACGAAACCTTCGGCCCGGTGCTGCCTGTCACGACGTTTGAAACGCTGGAGCAAGCCCTGGAAATGGCGAACGACAGCGACTACGGCCTGACATCGTCGGTCTATACCCGCGATTTAAACACCGCCATGAAAGCGATAAAAGGGCTGAAGTTCGGCGAAACCTACATCAACCGTGAAAACTTTGAAGCGATGCAGGGCTTCCATGCGGGCTGGCGTAAATCAGGTATTGGGGGAGCGGATGGCCGCCACGGCCTGAACGAATATCTGCAAACGCAGATGGTCTATTTACAGGTGTAATGATTTACTTTCTCATCTATAAATGATAATAATTATCAATAGTATTTTCACCCTTAGCTAACGTTTTGTTAGCTAAGGGTTTATCCACGCTATTGATAAGGACATTTATGCCCGCTTTACCACAAACCCGTCTACGCGTATTGCCCGCGCTCATGCTTTCCAGCCTGCTGTTTTCCACATCTTTATTTGCCGACACCTCATTCACGGTTGAAAGAAAACCCGTTGGCAAAGGCGCGTATGAAATGGCCTATAGCGCAGACCAATCTGCCCTGTATGTTGCCACTTCCCAAAGCCGCAAAACGGACAAAGGTGGGGTGGTTTATCGCCTTGATCCCGCGACTCTTGAAGTGACTCAGGCGATTCATAACAACCTGAAACCGTTCGGTGTGGCGCTCAACAAAACAACAGGCACGCTGTTCCTCGGCAACACCACCAGCAGCGCGGTGACGGCGATTAACAGCAAAACGGGAGATGTGATTAAGACGCTGGTGGTGGATGAAACCAAACGCACCGAAACCACGCGTCCGCTGATGCCGCGCCAGTTGGTGGTGGATGAAGCGACCAACACGCTATACATGGGCGGGTTGGGCGAATCCAGCGTGCTGTGGGTGATTGACGGCGGCACGTTAACGTTGCGCGATACGATTAAAGATCTCGGCAAAATGGCGACGGGACTGGCGATTGATGCGAAAGCATCACGCATTTACATGACCAACGCCGACAACGAATTTATCGTTATCGATAGCAAAACCGACAAAGTTGTCTCGCGCACAAAACTGGACACCGAAGGCGAGCATTTCTATCTGAATATTGCGCTGGATGCCGCAAATAACCGCGCGTTCGTCAGTGATTCCAAAACACCGCAGTTGCTGGTAGTGGATACCAAAACCAGCAAAGTGCTGAACAAAGTGGATGTGCCGCTGGGTCTGGATGTGCTGTTTAACCCGGTGCGTAATGAGATTTACGTGACACACCGCAAAGCCGGTAAAGTCAGCGTGATTGATGCGAAGAGTTACAAAGTGCTGGAAACCATCGACACGCCAGCGCTGCCAAATAGCCTCGCGTTGTCTCCGGATGGGCAGCAGCTGTATGTCAGTGTGAAACAACCGGGCAGCCGCGAAAAAGAGCCAACCAGCCCGGACGATATCGTGCGCATTAGCTTTAAGTAAGATTTAAAAATAGTTCAGAAGGTATCGGGTGGCGCGACGCTTACCCGATCTTCAAAACTCCCGAAGCCGCAGCTGTCATGCACCATTTTCGCCAGAACCAGGCAACGCCTCCATCCAGTTCATCAGCAATTCAGGCCAACTGGCCGCCGGTAACCCGACCGCTCCGCGGATCCCAAAACCATGTTTACCGTGCTCAAAAAGATGCATTTCCACCGGAACGTGCTGGGCGCGTAAGGCCGAGAACATCACCAGACTGTTATCGACCGGCACGGAAGGGTCATCAACCGCGTGAACAATAAAGGTTGGCGGGGTTTGCTGCGTCACGTTCTGTTCTGGTGAATATTTCTTAATCTGTTCAGGCGTCGGATGATCGCCAATCAATGCGTTGCGTGAACCGGGATGGGCGATATTTTTATCCATGGTGATAACCGGATACATTAACGCCAGAAAGTTTGGGCGAGCACTTAGTTTGTCTATTGAATCTGTGGCGGGATAAGCCGCTTCGTCATAGCGAGTCGCCAGGCTTGCCGCGACATGACCGCCAGCCGAAAAGCCCAGCACACCGATACGCTGCGGGTCAATTTTCCACTTTTGCGCATCTGCTCGCAGTGTGCGAATCGCTCGTTGTGCGTCCACCAGTGGCGCATCGGCTCCTTCGGCGTGTCCGTCGGCGGGCATTCGGTAGGTCATGACAAACAGCGTGTAACCGTTGGCGTTGAAGATCGGGGCCAAATCGCTGCCTTCTTTGTCGAGCACCACGCGCTGATAGGATCCGCCTGGCGTGACAAGCAGCGCAACGCCATTGGGTTTTTTAGGTAAATAAGCGGTGATGGTGGGGGTGCGTATCCCTGTTACGGCTCTGTCTGCCAGCCCACCCGCTTTACGCCTGTCGACAGTTTCTTCTTTGACGGGACTGTTTTTAGCGCCTGGGGCTTCGCCTTCCGGCCAGACAGGAAATTCAGGCAGCGCGAATGCGGCACCGCTCATAGACAGCAAAATTGA
>Ga0160438_1000240_pt1 | contig 17718 bp, 11 predicted proteins | sample HID1975K_E0MG_FD_108203 | JGI IMG/M metagenome (GOLD analysis project Ga0160438, IMG submission 108203) | Enriched soil microbial communities from UW Madison campus, WI, USA - HID1975K_E0 MG | ecosystem: Environmental > Terrestrial > Soil > Unclassified | place: USA: Madison, Wisconsin...
CAGCTACAATGTGGTTCAGGTTGACCCGTGGTTCCTCGAACGCATTGATGTTATCAAAGGGCCTTCTTCTGCGCTTTACGGACAGACTATTCCTGGCGGCCTGGTGATGGAAACCTCGAAGCGACCGCAGTTTATCGAAGAAGGCCACGTTCGCGCGATGTACGGCAATAACAGCACCAACGGCACTGCGTTTGATTACACCAATGCGATCAACGACGAATGGGCGTATCGCATTATCGGGATGACCAAAAATACCGATACCCAATATGAAAATACCCGTGATGAACGCTACGCCATCTCCCCGTCCCTGCTCTGGCAGCCGGACGAAAATACTTCGCTGGTGATGCGTGCGTATCTGGAAAAAGATCCTTCAGGCGGTTTCCACGGTTCGGTTCCGGCAGACGGCAGTATTTATTCTTCGACAGGCCGCAAAATCAGCACCGGCTTCTCTGACGTCGAGCCGGGTAATGACGAGTTCAAACGTCACCAGCAGATTTACAGCTATGAGTTTGCGCATAAATTCGATGAGGTGTGGGCATTCCGCTCAAACGCCAGTTACACCCATTCCAACGTTGGGCTGAAACAGGCTTATCAGATTGGCTGGGCTGATGCGCAGCATGACGAACTGATGCGTTATTACAGCGGCGAAACCTCTTCTCTTGATGCTTATGCCATTGATAACCAGCTGGAAGCAGATTTCGCCACTGGCGAGCTGGATCATAAAGTGGTGCTCGGCGGTGAGTTCCATAAATACACCAATAACCTGTCTGATGATTCCGCTTATACCACCAATATCAACCCATGGACCGGCGAGTCCGGCGGCCCTGGCGGTTTCTACTATTACGACCCACGTGACCCGACTTATTCCACCATCAACCAGGGTTTGCTGACCAAAGCAGGCAAGCGTCAGTACGAACAGACCGGCGTTTATTTGCAGGATGATATGAAGTGGAATCAGTGGCATATGACGCTGTCTGGTCGTTACGACCATATCGTGACGAAGAGCCATATTGTGGCGCAAGCTATTGATAGCGACGTAACGGATAACCGTACCGATGACCATTTCAGTGGCCGGGCATCATTACTCTATGCCTTCACCAACGGTGTTTCGCCGTATATCAGTTACAGCCAGGCGATTACCCCGCAGGTTCTGCCGGGCGCCGATGGCAAATTGCTGAAACCTACCACTGCCGAGCAGTACGAAGCGGGGGTGAAATATCAGCCAGTGGGCACCGCGGATATGTATACCGTGGCGCTGTATGATCTGACGCAGAAAGATGTCGGCAACCGTGTCGTGCAGGGCAGCTACTACGAACCTGCGGGCAAAGTTCACTCGCAAGGTGTTGAACTGGAAGCGCATTCCCAGTGGACGCAGCGTTTCTCAACCATCGCCGGGTACACTTACAATAAAGTGCGCTTCAAAGATGCGATTGACGGTAACGATGGCAACACGCCATATGTGACGCCTGACCAGATGGCCAGCCTGTGGGGAATGTTCAAGGCAGATTTGGGTATTAGCTTCGGCGCGGGCGTACGTTACATCGGCAAGCAATGGGCGGATAACGAAAACACCCTGCGCGTTCCTTCTGCCACATTGATGGATGCGATGGTTCGTGCAGATATGGGCGCGTGGACTCCTTCGCTGAAAGGGGCGTTCGTGCAGGTGAATGCCACCAACCTGACGGGCCGTGATTACGTTGCGGGCTGTTATGGAACGGGTTACTGCTACTGGGGTGCCGAGCGCTCTGTAATTGCGACCGTGGGATATGATTTTTAATCGGTAAATCGGGTGTCGGATGACGCTGCGCTTATCCGACCTACGGCACGGTGTTGTAGGGCGGATAAGCGCAGCGTCATCCGCCATTTATTTGACCTTCTACAAATTCACACTTCTGGCAATATTCACTTCCGTCTTTGCGCCGCCCTGCTGCTCCAGCGCAATCTTCGCCAGCGGTGTATCCGCTTCATAACGCCCGGCTTTATCCAGCGTCTTCTCGTATTTATTGTATTTCCACCACGCGTAGCCGAGGAAGATCACCAGCCCGCCCACGTTATAAAACACGATAGTCATGATGCTCGCCCCGGTTGGGAAGGTCGAAGCGATAAACCCGACGGTGAAAATGACAATCAGCACGCTGACAATGGCGATACCTTGCATCCGCGACCCCATGCGGAAGTCACGATTCACTTCGTCGTACTTCAGGCGCAAGTTCAGGTACGCCAGCATGATAAACAGCGGTGGCAACATGGAAGCCGCAGCGGTCATGTTAATCAACGTGTTCATCAATTCCTGCACGCTACCGGAGCCTACGGTTGGGATAAGCATCAATGGAATCACGATTAAGAACTGAATCCAGGCTGCGCGTGTTGGCACGCCATGCTGGTTCAGGCGCACGGTTTTCTCACCAAAAATACCTTTAGGGATTTCGGTAAAGAAGATTTTCACCGGCGCCGCCGTCCACATCAGCAACGAGCCAAACATCGCAGTAAAGGAAACAATCCCGACGAAGCGATTCATCACCGTGGTTGGCAAGCCGAAATGACGCGCCAGCCCCTCAAACACCTGCACCGTACCGCCGGTGTAGTGCAGATCAGCTTTATGCACAAAGACGTTAATCAGCAAGGAGGAAATGGTATACAGGCCGCCGATAAACAAGCCCGACAGGATAATGACTTTAACAAATGCCTTGCTACCACCTTTGACGTCGTTAACGTAAACCGCTACGGATTCCGCGCCACCCGCGGCCTGGAATATCCACGCGATAATCCCTAAGAATGCCCAGCTAAACTGCGGCGTAATCGCTTCAACGCTGATAGGGTCAGCCGGTTCCACTCCACCGATAACTGCCGCACCCGCCAGAATGATGTAAGAGAAAGTCAGCAATAACATCAATGTGGAAGTGACTGATGTCATCGGCCCAAGCAATTTCGCGCCATGGTTAGAAATCCAGGTCGAGAAAGCAAACAGGCAGATAGAAATTATGGCCGTGGTTAATGGCGTGAAAATATAGTCATAACCGAGGAACGCATAGGACGCGTAAGCAATAACCCTTGGCAATAATGCCGTGAAGAAAAACAGGTTCACAAACCAGTAAGTGTAAGCGGTGATAAACGCCCAGCGTCCACCGAGTGCACTTTTTACCCATGCATAAACGCCTGCTTCTGAATTACGGTTGAGTGAGACAAACTCCGCAATAATTAAACAGAATGGAATAAAGTAAATCAGCGTTGCCACCAGGAAAACCGGCGCGGAGGCAATGCCGAGTTGGATATTATTATTAATAACGTTGTTGAAGCTAAATACCGCCGCAAACGTCATGGCTAATAATCCGAACTTGCCAATCGTGTTTCTGTTTGTTGAAGCCATGAGAACTCCACATTGTGTAGGATACTTTAATTAGTGCTTTTCGTAGGTCGGATTAGCGCAAGCGCCATCCGACATTTGTGTTACGTCCGCACCTTATTTGTTTAAGAAATACGTTTCCTCAACGGTGACTTTTAAGATCACTTTCTTGACGTCTTTACCCTGCGAGAACCGGTGTGCCTGGTGGTTTTCACAGATGATGACGTTGCCAGCCTTGAGTTCATGCCGCACGCCCTGCCCGCTGAAAAACTCGCGGTCACTTTCATCGCGATAAGCCATCTCAGGCGTCAAGGCGCTTTTATCCGCAACCTCAATGGACTCGTGCCCGCTAAGGTAATAATGCACATCGAAATAGCGGCGGTTGCCTTCAAATAATTCCCCGTTGTGTGCATTACCTTCGGCAAGGCGATAAACCAGCGAGTCACCAATCGAATAAAAAACATTTGGCTTAATGTTATTAAGGTTATTGATAGCCTCGATACAGCGTTGCCATTTTTTGCCCGCCCGATAAACGCTCTTAAATTCATCTAAGGTATTTAAAATAATCATGTTGCTTGCCTCATCAGGAATGTGCGCAATCGGTTTGTGATTTACGGAATGGCACCATAGTGAAACCGTATTCGAATGTTTTGAGATACACCCGGAACGAGTCCAGCACTTCGGAACCCCAGGAGTTGGAACCCAGGCCGAGGATTTGGTCGTCAAGGTTGAGCGTCAGGTAATCACTCGCTTCCAGTTCGTTGATGTGTTGCGCCTGTTGCAGCATTTCTGCGCTATACGGCCAGAGGCTGAAGTTAATCGGCCTGCGCGGCTGAATGAAAATTCCGTTGCCCTTTTCATCTTCCACGCTCAGCCAGCGCACATCTTGTCGATTACCGTTGTCTTGCGGGAACGGGTAGTTTTCAAACAGGCTTTCAACGGGCTGGCGATAACAACCAATCAGGTTGCTCTGACAGCTATCGGCATAGTTTTCACCCGGCCCGCGTCCGTAATATTCCACCTGCTTAAAGCGTTTGCTGATGCCAAAATCGAGACCGATTTTGGGAATAATGGCCTGATAGTTGCCATACGGCTGGCCGGATAAATTCAGCGTGACGTGGCCTGAAGGTGTAATTCGCCACTGATAAGTGCAGCGCATACCGAAATCAAACACCGGCGGTGCAATGGTGCTGTCAATTTCAATCACCACATCATCACCCTGCGAGAAGTGACGCATTTCGCGGAAGTTATGCTGCATCAGATGGACGTGATACGGCTGCCACAACCCTTCAAATTCCTGCTTGTGGTTATCAATCGTCGGCTTAAAGAAAGTCAGATGCGGAGCACGCCCAACAATTTCTTCGCCGTCGACTAACCATGATGTCAGCTCGCCGCTCAGGCGGCAGAAAGTCAGAGAAAAGCCCTGGCCGCGAATCACCTGTTGATGTTGCAGGGTTTCACTTTGAAGTGCGTCGGATTTCTCCACCGGCAGCGGTTCACGTTCTGCCGCTGGCTGGCGTAAAACCTGGAAATGACCGAGCGGATGCATCGCTTCGCTGTAAGGTGTGGCGCTGCGTTTCACGATTTCAACGTTGATGAACACTTCACCCACTGGCAATTCTGGCGGCGTGAGCGGTAACGCTTCGGACTCGCCCGGCAGCAAATGCGGCAGTGCCAGCGTTTGTTGCGCGAGGATTTTGCCGTCAACCTGATAAGCCACACGGAATTCAATATCACCCAGCGTGCTATACCAGTAGCGGTTTTCCACCTGCAAAACGTCGGCCTGCGCAGTCTCAAGAATGTTCACCGGGCAAAGCACTTGTTTGTATTCGCGCAAACCCGGCCCAGGACGCTGATCGGGGTAAATCAGACCATCCATGCAGAAGTTATAGTTGTTCGGGTAATCGCCATAATCGCCACCGTACTGGTAACGCTCGCGACCTTGTTCGTCATGCACCAGTAAACCGTGGTCGCACCACTCCCAGATGTAATGCCCTTGCAAAGATTTATGCTGGTTAAACACCGCCTGATATTGCGCCAGTCCGCCCGGCCCGTTGCCCATCGCATGAGCGTATTCGCAGATAATGCGCGATTTTGGATGCGGATATTCACCGAAGGCATTCATCATAGAAACACGGGAATACATGGTGCTGATCACGTCCACCACTTCGGCATCGCGGTCTTCTTCGTAATGCACCAGACGCGTGGGGTCGAGTTGCTTGCAGCGCGCCGCCATGGCACGAATATTACAGCCGTAACCCGACTCGTTACCCAATGACCAGATGATGATCGACGGATGGTTTTTCTGCGCCTGAACGTGGCGTTCAATACGTTCGACATAAGCGTGCTCCCACGCAGGGTCGTCGGTAATCCGGCTGATGTTGCCGACGTTGGCAAAACCATGGCTTTCGAGGTCAGTTTCCGCCATCACAAAGAGGCCGTACTGGTCGCATAGCGCGTAAAAACGCGGATCGTTCGGATAATGGGCAGTGCGAACGGAGTTAATGTTGTGCTGCTTCATCAGAATGATGTCGCGCTCAACACGCGCCATATCCACGGCGCGCCCTTTTTTGTGGTCGTGATCGTGGCGGTTTACGCCATGTAATTTCATGTAGCGACCGTTTACATAAAACAGGCCATCGCGGACTTTAATATCGCGGAACCCAACCTGCTGCGGCACCACTTCGACAATGTCGCCCTGGGGATCGCGCAGGGTTAACAGCAACAAATAGAGATTGGGATGTTCGGCGTTCCACTGCTTTGGCTGTTGGACTGGCATGACAAACTGGCATGACGATTCACGTTGTACGGTCAGCGCAGCGTGGTTTTGCTGCGCCAAACATTTCTCGCCGTCAAAAAGTTGCGCGTGAAGCTGATAGCCTGCCGCCGCCGTTGCGGTGTTGTTGTGTAGCACGCAAGAGATCTGAAGTTCGGCATCACAGTAGTTTTCATCAAACTCAGTGGCCACGGTGAAGTCTTGCAAGTGAACGAGTGGTTGGCCTATCAGATAAACGTCGCGGAAGATTCCCGCCATCCACCACATATCCTGATCTTCGATATAGGTGGAGTCGGCCCATTGCATCACCCGCACGCTCAGTAAATTTGCGCCTGCGTGGGCATAAGGGCTGAGGTCAAACTCGGCACTCAGGCGGCTACCTTTGCTGAACCCGACATAGTGACCATTCAGATAAACTTCAAAATAGGTTTCTACACCATCGAATTTGATGATGATTTGGCGTTGCAGCCAGTCGGCTGGCAGCGTGAATTCGCGCTGATATGCCCCGGTAGGGTTGTTGGTCGGGACGTGCGGGACATCAATCGGGAAGGGATATCCTTCGTCGGTATATTGCAGATTGCCGTGGCCTTCCATTTGCCACATCCCCGGAACGGTGATTTCGCCCCAGGTGTTCATCGGCTCACGGTAAAATTCGGCGGGGACTTTTTCAGGGTGATCGAAGTAGTTAAAGGCCCACTTGCCACTGAGCAACATAAACCCCTGGCTTGAAGCGCGGTTAAGTTCTTTGGCCTGTTCAACGCTTTTGTAGCTATGGAACCAGGCGCGAGCTGGCAGTCGGTTCTCAGATTGTTTATCTATGTTTTCCCAGTTCTTCACGCTTACATCCTCTTTACGTGTGCCTGGGAAAACAATAGTAAATATTTACTAAAACTAAAAATTAAAGTTTACTAAATGACGAGGGGATCACAATAAATCGCCCTGGTCGTTTTCACCGGGATCAGGACGATTTTCTGTTAGTTATTGATTTTATTCAGATGGAGTGGTGGTGTCGCGCAACTGTAACGAACTGGGAACGAAGACCGTTAGCGGAATGGTTCGTTCATCACGAATGCGCTCCATCAGCAGGTTAACCGCCTGCGCGCCGATGGTTTCAGAATGAATGCGCACAGTAGAAAGCGCCGGGTAAACAAAACGCGCGGTAGGAATATCGTTGACGCTAATCAGCGCCATTTGCTCGGGTACTTTCACACCGTGCTCATGTAGCGCACGTAAGACGCCAATCGCGATGGAATCGGTCGCTACAAACAGCGCCGGTGGGTAATCATCTGATGTAGAAAGCATTTTAAGCGCACACTGATAGCCGGCCTGGCTACTAAAATCGCCAAAATAGACATCTTCTGCCTTTACCACTTTCTTACGGCGACCATATTCCACAAACGCCTGCTCACGTTGATCGGCATAGTCAAGGTCATCGCGCCCGCCAATAAAACCGATACGCTGATAGCCCCGGGAAATAAAGTAGTCGATGACTTTCTGGCTGATTTTGGCTAAATCCACACTGACGCAGTCAAAGCGCGGGTCGCTGGTGATGCCATCAAGATAAACCAGCGGCAGTTCCTGCTGCTCGAGCAGCGCCTGAGCGGCTGGCTGAGGTTTACCAATTATCAGTAAACCATCCGCGGACGCCAACGCACGGTCGCCTTTAAAGTCATAGCAAGATACCAGGGTGATACCCAATTTTTCACATTGAGTTTCAATGCCATAGCGCATCGCCAGATAATAGGGATCGTTAATTTCTAACTCTTGCCCGTGGGTATAGAGGGCTGCGAACGTCAGGCGCTGACTGGCCTGGCGTTTTGCGCTCGGAACTTTATATTCCAGCCGTTCTGCGGCTTCGAGGATTTTCTGACGAGTCTGGCTTTTCACGCTCAACGTGGGATCGTCATTGAGCACGCGTGAAACCGTGGCGACAGACACCTGAGCCGCTTGCGCGATTTCCTTCAAAGTAGCCATAACATCCTAATAATCATGCGATGAAAACAATATACCCAGAATAATTCGAGTTGCATCGCGGCGGCAAGAGAGCGAGTCCCTGGGAGCTTAGTAAACTAAGTGACCTGGGTGTGCGAGCGTAGCCAACAATGATGCAGCTTGAAGTATGACGGGTATAGATTAATGTCATCGCGAGTCTCTGTATACCCCTGCGTTTAACCTGCGTAGTCGCAATTTGAAGTTGTGACGCAGTTATCGGTTTATCAATCTAAGTATATTTTTTAGTAAAATATTAACTAACATAACGACCATTCCGCTGACTGATAACAGCAAAAACGACAAGGAATGGCTTTCATGGCAAGGATTTTATCCGCAATACCGCTGGTGTTACTGCTGGCCCCGTTAGGGAGTTTACACGCCGCTGAAGCCGTTGTTCCGGCTGAACGGCAAACTCCAGCCCCCCCTGCACTTGCGGAAGACAACGCTAAAACGACATTTCGCTTTTATGGTGAAATGGGTTTAGGGGGCAGCGTTTATCTCAATGGCGACGACAAACACAAATACAGTGACGGCACTTACATCGAAGGCGGCCTTGAAGTCAAACACGGTAACTGGTTCGGGTTGTTGTATGGCGAAGGCTGGACGGTGCAAGCTGACCATCAAGGCAACGCGTGGGTTCCCGACCATAGCTGGGGCGGTTTTGAAGGCGGTATCAACCGTTTTTATGGCGGCTACCGCGCCGACAAAGGCACCGAATTGATTTTAAGTGGGCGTAACGATTCGTCGCTGGACGATCTGCAATGGTGGGGCGACTTCACGCCGGAATACGGCTACGTCATCCCAAACACCCGCGATTTAACCTACGCCGCCAAGTTGCAAAACCTGACGGGTAAATTACGTTACAGTGTCACTGCTGCACCGGAAAGCCGTGTCGATGAAAGCAAGGCGTGGCTGCATTTTGGAAAATATGACCGCTATTCAGATAAATACACCTATCGGGCGATGATCAACGGCTATCTTCAATACGATATTCAGGAAGGTTTAACCCTGCTCAACGGGCTGGAAGTCACAGACGGTACCGGGCAACTTTATCTGATTGGCTTGCAGGGTAAACACCTTGCAGGACGCGCCTGGCATCACACCGGTAAAGGTGATGGTTATAACCCGGGGAGCGAAAGCGGCATGATGATGAGTGGCATGATTGAACCCGCTAAAGGCTTATACCTTTCTACCGCATACAGTTACGCCAAACACGAACTGGATAACGCCGATGACCAAACGACATCCTACGCACAGTTTGGTATCTGGTATGAGTATTTTGGCGGGAAACTCGCCACCGCACTGGACAGCCGTTTTTATCTTGATAACGACACCACCGAGGCCAGCAATTCGGTCTTCGTCATGCAATATTTTTACTGGTAAGGATACGACATGAACCCCCTCTTCCGTCTCGCTCCGATTGCCGCCCTGCTGGTTCTTGCCGGGTGCAAAGCTCCACATCACGATACCCAGGCGTTACAAGCCAGTCAGTTCCGCAATGTTATCGACCGCACCGGCGCACCGCAGGCGATGCTCGATTACGATTTTGATGAACATCAGCGGTTTAATCCGCTCTTTGATGACGGTGCCTGGCACGGGCATTTGCTGCCCGCCAACAGTGAAGGCATGGGGGGATTCCCCGGCCCGGCACTGCTGACCGAAGAATATATCAACTTTATGGCGAATAATTTTGACCGTCTGAGCGTGTATAAAAACGGCCAAAAAGTGGCGTTTACCCTGCAGGCGTACAGCATTCCGGGCGCTCTGATTCAGACGCTGACCGCCCCTGGCGTCACGGTAAAAATGACGCTGCGGTTTGTCACATCCCGCACGTCATTGCTGGCAACAGAAATCACCACCGATGCACCACTTGAGCTGGTGTGGGATGGGGAATTGCTCGAGAAATATCATCTTCAGGAGCAAAAGCCAAAGTCCACTGAAACCATTACCCAGGCCTTCCCGGATTATAACCGTGTGCTGCATGCCACACCGGATGGCCTGAATGTGACATTTGGCAAAGTGCGAGCGCCATCCAACCTGATGACTTCCGGCGAGTCGCAATATCAAATCCATAAAACCTTGCCAATGCGCACACAGATCGAGGGACATCGATTCGTGGCCAAAGCCAATATTGAAGGCTCAACCACCGTTTACACCACCTACTCTCACCTGTTAACGGCGGCGGAAGTGCAGAAAGAACAGGGCAAAATTCACGATATTCTCAATAATCCGCAAACGTATCTGACCGCATCGGAACAACGCTGGGAAGGCTATTTGAAAACGGGTTTGAATAACCCGGGTGCCACGACGGCACAAACTCGCGTGGCGGTGAAGGCTATCGAAACGCTCAATGGAAACTGGCGTGGCGTGGCGGGTGCGATGAAATTTGATTCGGTGACGCCTTCAGTTACCGGGCGCTGGTTCTCAGGCAACCAGACCTGGCCGTGGGATACCTGGAAACAGGCGTACGCAATGGCGCATTTTAACCCGGACGTCGCCAAAGATAATATTCGCGCGGTGTTCGCCTGGCAAATCCCCAAGGACGACCCGATTCGCCCATGGGACGCAGGCTTTGTGCCGGATTTAATTGCCTATAACACCAGCCCGGAACGCGGCGGTGACGGTGGCAACTGGAACGAGCGCAACACCAAGCCAAGCCTTGCCGCCTGGTCAGTGATGGAGGTGTACAAAACCACCGCCGATAAAGGCTGGCTTGAAGAAATGTATCCGCATTTGGTGGCCTATCACGACTGGTGGCTGCGCAACCGTGACCACAACGGGAATGGGATTCCTGAATATGGTGCAACGCGCGACAAAGCCCATAACACCGCCAAAGGCGAGATGATCTTTACCGTCAAACGCGGCAATAAAGAACAAAAAATGGTGGGGCTGGATAATTACAACCGCGTCTTGCGCAGCGGGAAATATGACAGCATTGATATTCCTGCGCAGGTTGCCGCATCGTGGGAGTCCGGGCGCGATGACGCCGCCGTGTTCGGTTTTATCGACCCGGATCAGCTACAACGTTACCTGAATAAAGGCGGCAAACGTGAAGACTGGCAGGTTCTGTTTGCTGAAAACCACGCCCCCGATGGCACTCTGCTTGGCTATTCGCTGCTGCAAGAGTCAGTGGACCAGGCAAGCTACATGTATAGCGACAGCAGCTATCTGGCAGAAATGGCGAAGATCCTCGGCAAGTCTGAAGATGAACAACGCTTTAGCCAGCACGCCAAAAAACTGGCTGATTACATCAACACCTGCATGTTTGACGATATCACCGGGTTCTATTACGACATTCGTATCGAAGATAAACCGCTGGCAAATGGTTGCGCAGGCAAACCGTTAGTCGCGCGCGGCAAAGGGCCGGAGGGCTGGTCGCCGCTGTTTAACGGTGCGGCAACTCAGGCCCATGCCGATGCCGTGGTAAAAGTCATGAAAGACCCGAAAGAGTTTAATACCTACGTGCCATTGGGGACGGCTGCACTCACCAACCCGGCCTTTGGAGCAGATATTTACTGGCGAGGGCGCGTGTGGGTGGATCAGTTCTACTTTGGTCTGAAAGGGATGGAGCGTTACGGTTATCGTGCGGACGCGGTGGAGATGGCGAACCGATTCTTTGCTCATGCCAATGGCCTGACGAGTGACGGCCCTATTCGTGAAAACTACAACCCGCTAAACGGCGAACAACAAGGCGCGCCGAATTTCTCATGGAGTGCTGCGCACCTTTATATGTTGTACAACGATTTCTTTACTCAAAAACAGTAAACGTAAAACGGCCCCAAAAGGGGCCGTTACACAATAGGTTAAGACCTATCCTCTAAATAATTGGAGTTGCATCAAGGCGGCAAACTCAGGAATCCCCAGGAGCTTACTCGAGTAAGTGACTGGGGTGAGTGAGTGCAGCCAACGCCGAGGCGACTTCAAGTATGACGAGGATAGTTAGCGACGAACCATTCTGTAGATAATCAACACAATAATCGCCCCCGCCACTGCGACCAGGAAGCTTGGAAAATTAAAGCCCGTCACACTGCCGCCGATATGCAGGAATGTGGCAATCCATCCACCCACAACCGCACCGATGATCCCCAAAATACAGGTCACAATGAAACCGCCGCCATCTTTACCAGGCATAATCAGTTTTGCAATTACACCAGCAATCAAACCGAAAATAATCCAGGCCAGAATACCCATATTGAACGTCCTCTTCATTATTGTGTGTGGTAACAAGCCAGAATCCACATTGGTTTGGCAATGGGTTCTGTCTGTCGGTACGCTAAGTATAATCAAGTGTTAGAAAAATGTGACTGACCTCACTAAGTTATTGAATTTATCCTATTAAATCCCTGAGATTTATCTTAAGTTTTTTAAATTTATGCCGATAACTGCTTGCACAACTACCAACAACACAACATGGACCTGGCCTTGAGTAACTATAACGAGCAGTTTCTGAAACAAAGTCCTCTGGCAGTATTAGGCGTGTTACGTGATCTTCATAAAAACCAGGTACCAATACGGTTGAGTTGGTCATCCGGGCAGTTTATTAGCAAGATTCTTGAGGTCACAGCTTCAGGTTTGATTGTGGATTTTGGTAGCCAGACGCAGGAAAACCAGGCGGCGCAAAAGGCAACGAATATTCAGTTCATCGCCGAAACCGAAGGTGCAAAGGTGGAATTTATTTTGCCTAAAATGCAGGCGGTGAATTACCTGAACTTACCCGCTTTCCACGCCCCGCTCCCGCAGGCGTTATGGTTTGTGCAACGCCGGGAATATTTCCGTATCACCGCCCCGCTGCAACCGTATTACCACTGCACTGCGATGCTTCCGAACGGTTCGCCTTTCCAGTTCAGGCTGTGTGATTTGTCATTAGGTGGGATGGGCGCGCTACTTGACGGGCAATTACCGGAAGGATTAAGCGCGGGCATGCGTTTTTCGCAGGTGGAAATGGATTTAGTGCAGTGGGGGAAATTCCACTTTGATATGCAACTGATAACGCTTTCGGAACGAAAAGTGATCGGCAGTAAAAATGAAACTGTCAGCACGCCACGCCTGAGTTTCCGCTTTCTAAATGTTAACCCGGCCGTTGAACGCGAATTACAGCGCATTATCTTCGCACTGGAGCGTTCCGCTCGTGAGAAAGCAGGCCGGGTTAAGTAGTTACATCGCGTTCAATGCTTTGGAAACTTTATACAAATAACGCGGCGCCTGTGGTGCCGGGTGGTTCTTCGCTATGTATTCGTAAAATTCGTCCGGGCTGAGATCATTGATTTCGTCAATGGCATCTTTGCGATCGGAGGAAAACGTTCTCAGCAACGCGCCCGCACCATTGGCATAAGACGCCAGTAATGCGTATTGCATCGTTTGCGGATCTTCAATGCCAGCCAGAATACCGTGCTCAAGAATGCTTAAGTAAGCCGTCCCAATCGAGATATTACGTGCCGGGTCTTTTAGCTCGCTGGTTGACGGCTGCCCGCCCCACCCTAAATGACGATACACGTCTTTGCCTGCCGTTGAGGCTTTAATCTGCATCAGGCCAACCGCATTGGACTTACTGACCAGCGTAGGGTTGCCACCTGACTCCACCGCAATAATCGCGGTAATGACTCGTGGGCTAACGCCCCACTCTTTTGCAGCCTGATCGGTGATCGGCATCCATGTTAGTGCACGTTGTACCGGTTTTGTCGGATCCCACTCGGGTTGTTTTGTGGAGTGGCTGGAGCAGCCAGCTATAAACAGAACCAACACAATCAGCCATCTTATATTCACACGTATTATCCTTTACTAATATTCATCGCCGTCAGGCGGGTGACAACACCCGTTTCAAGCGGCATGATAACCAATTCACTTTCAGCAAGGAAATGCCATGTCGACGATTCGTTTAATTGCCCCTTCAGGTTTCTGTGTTAATCAGGCCGCCGCGGCTCGCGGTATCGAGCGCCTGAAAGCCTCGGGCCATCGGGTAGAAAACCAATCTGTGGTACCGCGGCGTTTTCAGCGTTTTGCCGGAACGGACGAACAACGACTGGCAGATATTCAGGATTTATCTGCACTTCCTGAAGAATGCGACATCGTTCTGGCGGTGCGTGGAGGCTACGGTGCCACACGCCTGCTCGAACGTATCGACTATTCCCGGCTCGGACTTGCCTTCCGCCAACACACGCCGATTATCTGCGGGCACAGCGATTTCACGGCTATTCAACTCGCGCTGCTGTCGCAGACCGGTACCGTCACGTTTAGTGGCCCTATGCTGGCCGGTAATTTTGGTGCAGATGAACTCAATAGTTTTACCTGGCAGCATTTCTGGCAGGCGATTACTGAGCCGAAATTTACGCTGAACTGGCAAAGCCCGACGCCTGCGAGTTCCGCAAGCGGCACCCTTTGGGGCGGCAACCTGGCGATGCTGGTTTCACTGATTGGCTCGCCGTGGCTGAGCGTGATTGATGGCGGTATTTTGGTGGTCGAAGATATCAACGAACATCCTTTCCGGGTGGAACGATTGTTGTTGCAACTTCATCACGCCGGGATTTTAGCGCGCCAGAAAGCGCTGATTTTGGGCAGCTTCAATGGCGCAACCTTAAGCGACTATGACGGCGACTATAATTTCGATGAGATGTGTCGAATGTTGCAGCAGCGGTTGTCTATTCCTGTGCTGCGTGGTTTACCGTTTGGACACGAACCAGAAACCGTTACCCTGCCATTAGGCGCTTATGGAGAACTGCAACACGACGGGCAGACTGCGAGTCTCACCATCAGCGGTCATCCAGTGATGAGACAAAATAAGTAGAATATGCCCCTCAGAAAGCACAATGAATCAATGCTTTCCGTGTTAAAATTTGCTTCACGAATAGAGTCACACGCAAAGGAGAAAGATAATTTTGGACGCAGGGGCGATAGTCAGTCTGTTTATTTTAGGTTCCGTTCTGGTAACTTGTAGCATCTTATTGAGTTCTTTTTCCTCGCGTCTTGGTATCCCCATTCTGGTTATCTTCCTCGCCATCGGCATGTTGGCAGGGATTGACGGAATCGGTGGCATCCCGTTTGATAATTATCCTTTCGCGTATTTAATCAGTAACCTGGCGCTGGCGGTAATTCTGCTTGATGGCGGAATGCGCACCCAGGCCAGTTCCTTTCGCGTCGCCCTCGGCCCCGCACTTTCGCTTGCCACCGTAGGCGTGCTGATCACGTCGGGTTTAACCGGCATGGCAGCGGCCTGGCTGTTTAACCTCAACCTGATTGAAGGCCTGCTGATTGGTGCCATCGTTGGCTCGACCGATGCGGCAGCGGTGTTCTCCTTGCTGGGCGGTAAAGGGCTGAACGAACGTGTTGGCGCAACGCTCGAAATTGAGTCCGGTAGTAACGATCCGATGGCGGTGTTTTTAACCATCACGCTCATCGAGATGATTCAGCATGGGCAAACTGGCCTGAGCTGGATGTTCCTCATGGATATCATTCAACAGTTTGGTCTGGGGATTGTGCTTGGCCTTGGCGGCGGTTATTTGCTGTTGCAAATGATCAACCGTATTACGCTGCCTCAGGGCTTGTATCCCCTGCTCGCATTAAGCGGCGGGATTATGGTGTTTGGCATCACCACCGCTTTAGACGGTAGCGGGATTCTGGCGGTTTATCTGTGCGGATTCTTGCTCGGCAACCGCCCTATTCGCAGCCGCTTTGGCATTTTGCAAAACTTTGACGGCCTGGCGTGGTTTGCACAAATCGGCATGTTCCTGGTGTTGGGGCTGCTGGTTAATCCCACCGATCTGTTGCCGATTGCCATTCCGGCGCTGTTATTGTCCATCTGGATGATTTTCTTTGCGCGCCCTCTTTCTGTGTTCCTCGGCCTGCTTCCGTTCCGTGGCTTTAATCTGCGCGAGCGGGTGTTTATCAGTTGGGTTGGGTTACGCGGCGCGGTGCCGATTATCCTCGCGGTATTCCCGATGATGGCAGGGCTTGAGAACGCGCGGCTGTTCTTTAATGTGGCGTTTTTCGTGGTGCTGGTGTCGCTGTTGCTGCAAGGCACATCGCTCGGTTGGGCGGCTAAAAAAGCCAAAGTTGTGGTGCCACCCGTCGGCTGGCCGGTTTCGCGCGTCGGTCTGGATATCCACCCGGAAAACCCGTGGGAGCAGTTTGTTTACCAGTTAAGTGAAGACAAGTGGTGTATTGGCGCGTCGCTTCGTGACCTGAAAATGCCGAAAGACACGCGAATTGCCGCGCTGTTCCGGGACAATACGCTGCTGCACCCGAATGACCGCACCCGTTTGCAAGTCGGCGATGTGCTGTGTGTGATTGGCCGCGAGCGTGATTTACCCGCCCTGGGTAAAATGTTTAGCCAGTCGCCGCCAGTGGCGCTCGATCAGCGCTTCTTTGGTGACTTTATTCTCGAAGCCAGTGCGCAGTTTGCCGATGTGGCAACGATTTACGGGCTGGAACTGGATGATAACGTCGATACCCAGCAAACGCTGGGCGAATTTGTGGTCGGCATGTTAGGTGGCGCGCCGGTTGTCGGTGACCAGGTGGAGTTTGCCGGGATGATTTGGACGGTCGCCGAGAAAGAAGATAACCAGGTGCGTAAAATCGGTGTGCGCGTAGAAAGCGAAGAAACGGAGTAAATTAGGTTTGTGCCGGATGACGCTTGCGCTTATCCGGCCTACAAATGCTGGACCAGTTTAAAAGATTAGGATGTTGTAACTACGGGCACGCGCGGGGCCAAAGCGCACATTAATTCATACCCTACCGTACCCGCCGCCTGCGCCACATCATCAATTTTCACCGCATTCCCCCACAATTCAACCGGACTGCCAATTCCCGCATTCGGGCAAGGGGTCAGGTCAACGGTCAACATATCCATGGAAATGGCGCCAACGATATGAGTGAGTACGCCGTCAACACGCACTGGCGTGCCTGTCGGCGCAATGCGCGGATAGCCGTCAGCATAACCGCAGGCGACGATACCAATCCGCTGTTCGGTGTCCGCCCGATAACGACTGCCATAACCTACCGTATCGCCCGCTTTCAGATTCTGGACACCGATAATTTCACTTTGCAAACTCATGACCGGTTGCAGACCGCTGGTGGCAACATCACACCACTGGCCGCTTGGCGATGCACCATATAGGATGATCCCCGGACGAACCCAGTCAAAATGCGCTTCCGGATGCCACAACGTGGCCGCCGAGTTAGAAACAGAACGCGGGCAATCCAGCCCTTCTGCTGCTTGCTCAATGCGTTTCATCGGCTCGACTATGCCGTCGGGTTGCTCTGCATCGGCAAAATGCGCCATCAGCGTGAGTTGCCCAACGTTAGCAATAACGCGTAACTGTTGCCAGATGGAATGAACACGGTCAGGGCTGAACCCCAGGCGGTTCATCCCACTGTTTATCTTCAGGTACACATCTAATGGCGCATTCAGTTTGGCCTTGGCTAAGGCTTTGACCTGCCAGTTGCTGTGCAAACTGGTGGTTAACCGATACTCATCAAACAACGGCAATTCATCGGCGTGAAAGAAACCTTCGAGCATGAGAATCGGCCCTTTCCACCCGCGCTCACGCAGTAAAATCGCCTCTTCAATATTTAACAATGCGAAGCCGTCGGTATCACTTAATGCAGACCAGAC
>Ga0160438_1000243_pt1 | contig 17557 bp, 11 predicted proteins | sample HID1975K_E0MG_FD_108203 | JGI IMG/M metagenome (GOLD analysis project Ga0160438, IMG submission 108203) | Enriched soil microbial communities from UW Madison campus, WI, USA - HID1975K_E0 MG | ecosystem: Environmental > Terrestrial > Soil > Unclassified | place: USA: Madison, Wisconsin...
GATAGCGAGGATTGATCCCGATAGCCCACGCATCGCGGTAGCCATAACTGGTACCCGTTTTCCATGCCAGCGGCACGACAGCAGGTAATGTTGCGTCCGGTTGCGGTTGTGCTTCACCAGCCAGAACTCGACGAATAATCCAGGCCGCTCCGGCAGACATCAGTGGCCGTTCAACGAGTGGTTGTCCGGGCTGCAAGCGCAACTGTGCGGCACGGCCATGGCGTGCAAAGGCGCTATAGGCTGCAACAATCTGATCCAGACGAGCGCCGCCGCCACCCAGAATCAACGAGAGATTAGGTTCACTGCCTTGCGGGAACCGCAAATCCAAACCAATGTTTCGCAATTGCGCGGCAAAACGTTTAGGGCCGTACGCTTCGAGTACCTGAACTGCCGGAAGATTGAGCGAACGCACCAGCGCCTCACTCATACTCACCGGGCCATGAAAACCGGTATCAAAATTCCCGGGGCGGTAATCACCGAAACGGCGTGGTACGTCCTGTAACAATGACGTGGCATGAATCAGCCCATCATCCAGCGCCACGCCATAGACAAAGGGTTTCAGCACCGATCCGGGCGAACGAATTGCCGTGACCATATCGACGTGCCCGAAACGGCTTTGATCGGTGATATCGGCTGAACCAACCCAGCCACGCACTTCCATCGTGGTGTGATCGACAACCAATATCGCCATTGATGAACGTGGCGGGAGCTGAGCTTTCCAGTTCAGTGCCAGCTCTTCCAATTGGCGCTGCAATGGCGCATCGAGCGTTGTCGTTATTTTCTGATCTTTGCTGCGGTTCACCAGATAGCGTGAAAGCAACGGGGCTAATTGCGGCATTTGCCGTGGCGCCAGCCATACCGGTTCTTCGAGAGATTCTTTTACCTGCTGTGGCTCCCAGACGGCTTGCTCGGCCATACGCATAAGAACTTTGTTACGGGCGGCTTGCGCCCGCTCTGGCCAGCGATCCGGGCGTAAACGGCTTGGCGCTTGCGGAAGAACAGCCAGTAAAGCGGCTTCAGCATAACTCAGGTGTTGCGGGGATTTTCCGAGGTAAACCCAACTGGCAGCCCCCACTCCCTGTAACGTCCCGCCAAAAGGTGCGCGGTTAAGGTAGAGCGTGAGAATTTGTTCTTTCGATAGATGCCATTCGAGTTGCAAAGCACGCCAGACCTGGCGAATTTTACCCCCAAATGTGCGTGGGTGCGGGTCAAGCAGGCGAGCAACCTGCATCGTCAAGGTACTGCCACCGGAAATCACTTTTCCGCTAAGCAGATCCTGCCCGGCTGCACGCAATATCGATAGAGGGTTAATTCCCGGATGATCCCAGAACCAGCGATCTTCATAGTTGATTAAAGCTTCGAGATAACGAGGTGAAGCATCGTTTAACGTAACCGGATAGCGCCAGATCCCGTTCTCATCAGCGAAACGCCACAATGGAGTGCCATCAGCCGCGACGACAACTCGTGCGGGATTCGCCTGAGAAAGCGGCAGCGGCCAAAGTCTGTCTGCCAGCCAAATCCCCAGACATAAAATAATTGGCAGCACCACCAGGAAATAGCGGTGCCGCCAGCGAAATGGCTTTAGCATTTTGCCTTGCCAGTTACGGATGAACAGTCAGCATGCCAGTGCTGGTTCCTGTTGCCCGCCACTGAGGTACATACATCGACTCCACTTGCGAAACCGGCACGTTATAGCTTCCCGGAGTCACAGCGCGAGCAAGGTAAACCAGGGTCGCATGCTGCCCTTCATTGAGCGGTAACGCGGCAACAAAGCGATCGTCACGGAATTCCATATGTTGAATGTCAGCCTGCTGCATCTGATTCAGTAAACCCTGAACCTGATTATCACTATCACTCAGGCTGGCACTGCTTTCAGAAAGGTTCTGGTTTTCGAGTTCAAGACCTGCTGGTAACAGATCAACAACTAACGCATCCGGCACATTTTTATCCGCCCAAACATCCAGCCAGACCATCACTAGCTCGCCACTTTTCAGTTCAGACAATGATTTACGATTGCCTTTTGCATCCAGGAACTGACGCTCAATATGCAAAACGTTGCTGTAAGGTGCCGGAGCCTGCTGCGGATAACCCACACTGTCTAAACGCAGGTATAAATTACCCGCACCGGTGTTAGTAACCTGCAACCCTGCGAGCTGCTCGGCATTCAGATTACGCGTGATGGACTGCGTGCCCGCCAGCGGCTCAGCAATAAATGACACCTGCGATTGCCAGTCACCTTTCGCTGTTTGCCAGTTGCGACCTGCCAGGAACAACGCGTTACTTTCCTGAGTGGAAAGCCAGCGTTGGCTGTAAGCAAGATTAGAAAGCTCCATCAGCAATTGATTTTGCTGCTCTGGCAGCAATTTGTTCTCTTCCAGAAGACTCAACTCCATGGCTTTATCACGCAGTTCGCTGCCGTAGTCAGCCATCCAGATACGATCGTCGCTACGATTGGTTTTCAGTCCTAAAGTGATAGCCTGGTCACCACGTGGCGCATCGCCCATTAGTTTCAGCGCCACACCCAGTTGCACTAAAGGTAAACCAGCACGCGCACTGTCATGGCGTGACCAAAGTTCACGAAGCGCGCCTAATGGTGCTTTTTGCTGACGAGCAAGCACTTGCCCGGCATAAGCCTGCACCGCGAATTTACTGGCAGCAGCATCATCGCTGTACCGCAGTGCTATCAATCCTGAATCCTGAAGATAACGCAGCAGGCGCTGGTTAGCTTTGTTCAGGGAATCGGTATTTACGCTGTATCCTTGCTCACTGGCACGCACCAGGAAATCAGTAACATAAGCGGTTAACCAGTATTCCTCCGGCCCCTCTTTATCCCACAGGCCAAAACTACCGTCGTCGCGTTGCATATCCAACAGACGCGAGATTCCCAGATCGATTGCAGCGCGGCGCTGTTCATCCGTGGTTCCTTTGATTCCCAGAGACGCTAACTGTGCCTGATTGGTATAAAGCGATGGGAAAAGCCCGCTGGTTGTTTGTTCAAGGCAGCCATATGGATACGCTTTAAGTTCACGGATATAGCGTGCCAGGTTCAGCGGTGGACGCCCACTGAGCAGCACTTGTCCTTCAAGCGTTGCAGGAGCCAATCCTGAAATATGCTGCGGCGGAATATCCCATACTTCGCCCGGAGCCAGCACTGCACCGCTATTGATATTTTGTGCCGGGAAAGGAGGACGAACCCCGAGTTTCCATTGTTTCTGAATAGCTGGCAGCGTTTCGCCTGGCAGATTAAGGCCGCTGATTTGCGCCTCTATCTGACCATCACCAAAACCCTGCAACCCACGTACCGAAACAAACAACGTTTTACGTGCACCAGGAAGCAGTTGCACCGTCTGCGACGGTGCGGAATCCAGGGCAATCAAGCCACTGGCACTGAGGTTGATACTCAGTTGCTGTGGTTTATCGGTCAGGTTAGTGAGATCCATCGCTAAGCGACTGGTATCCCCACTCGCCATAAAGCGCGGAGCTGCAAGCTCAGTCACCAGCGGTGCGGCGACGACGACCTTATCTTCGCTATTGCCAAAACGATCGTCGGTCCAGGCTTGCGCCATCACGCGCAGTTCCCCATTAAAATCGCCAATTGGCAGGGAGACAGTCCCTTCGCCTTTATCGTTCAATTGCACCGGTTGAGCTTGCTGCGCAATGATAGTGACATGATTTACCGGTTTTTTACCGCCACGGCTGAGTTCATCACCTTCGTCGCCGCTACCACCAAAGCGCAATGCAGCCAAACGCCCTTCACCTTCAATTACCTGACCATAGATATCGTATAGATCCGCGCCGTAACGCTTGCGACCAAAGAAAGCGTCCCATGGATCCGGTGTTTTGTAGTCGGTAATATTCAGCACACCGCTATCAACGGCTGAAACCAGCACGTTAATTTGCTTCGGCATGACGCCATTAATCGCCTTAGTTTTGACTTTCACCGTGAGGTTTTGGTTAGGGCGCATTTTGGCCGGAGCATCTAGCTCGAGCGCCAGGCGGCGGCTTTCATCACCTAGCGGCAGATGTAAAATCCCCACAGCGCGTTTCGGCGTTGCAGCGCGGTTTTTATCACCCGGGCGAATGACCAGCGTGCTCAAATACAAGTCATGGCGCTGCCAGTTTTTGTCGACTGGGATTTCAATATCCAGCCCTTTTTCTGGTACATCTATTTCCTTCCACCACAACGGACCATCGCTGGACTCCACCATCGCGTAGCCTTTACCTGCTGCCGGAGCAGAGATATGCAGATTGATAGTGTCGCCTGCTTTGTAGCTCGGCTTGTCAATTTTCAACGTGACGCGGTCAGGACGGACAGCACCTTCCCCGTCGCTATTATCTTGCCAGCTGTAACCTGCCCAAAAACGGATACTGCTTATGATATCGTTTTCGGTGTCGCGCACTTCAAGACGGTAAGAACCCCACTCAACCGGGAAGGCTACTTTGCCTGTTTCGCCCGCCGCGAGATCCATTTTTTGTTCCGCTTCTACTAAATCTTTTTGGTCATACTGCGACTGCCAGCCTTGACCCTCTTCCCAACTCCAGAAGTAATCGCGACGTTCGCGAATCAGCCGGACATCGAGGCCAGAAACCGCCAGTTTTTCACCTTTTACATTGGCATAGACAATGTCAAAACCCGCGTTGGTATCTTCGTCGACGATCGGTTGAGTGCGGGTGCTATCGGTGCGGTAATCGTATATTTCTTTACTGGCAAACTGAGGGCGAATACCAGGCAGCGCTTCGGCAGGCCAGATTGCTTGCTCAGCACGTCGCGTGACCGGGCGACCGCCGGACTCCAGCAAACTTGCTTGCAGCACCAGCTTTAACGGTGAATGAACATCAGACCATTGGCTGTCTGTACTGACTGTTGTTTTACCTTGCTCGTCAAGCTGGAGCTGGACTTCATCCAGGTTACGGGCGAGATTCTCTTCGTTTACGTCACCAAACTGGAATCCCGGTAAAGCCGCCACAGCTTCACGCAATGGGCGTAAGAACAGCTGGCCTTGCAGGTTATTCCCGGAGGCAGGCGCGCCATATAAATAACGCCCGGCAATCTGGAAGCTCACAGATTCATCTGGGCTTACGGGTTGTTTACTGTTGGTGATGTTGAGCGCCATACGCTCAGGCATGAAGTCTTCGACTTTAAATGTCCAGATACGTGGCTGGTTGTCACCCGTATTCACACGGACTTGCCAGTTGCCGGTCTGGACATCTTGATTCAATGGATAGCTAAACTGATACAGGCCATTTTCAGGTTTCCAGACTTGCGTTCTGGCAACCTGGCCGTCAGGTTTTACCACTTCCAGTTTTACAGGTTGCTCAGGAAGGACTTTACCATCGCTGTCACGCAGCAGGGCATTCACCAACACTGTTTCACCCGGACGATACAAATCACGAGGACCAAACATAAAGAACTGTTTGCTAAAGCCAGTCTCACCGGCAATGTTAAATTCAGCCAGGTCCAGCGCCGGGCGGCTCAAATCAAGCATGGTGGTTTGCTCAGCGGTACGCGCCAGCAATAACGTCCCTTTATCGGTTTTTTCAAGCGTGGCATGGCCATCACCGTCGCTCTTAGCTTGAGCCACGGTTTGCCCTTTCTCATTGAGCAATGTGATTTCTACACTGGATTGCGCCGCCCCGTTTTCCAGACTCTGCGTAAACACATCTAAACGGTTGTGGTAACGGTGCGCCGAGATACCAATGTCGCTCAGGGTGAACAACGTTGCCGCATTGCTGTAACTGTAATGCCCAGCCTGATTCATGATGGCGATATAGACACCAGGCGCTTGCAGCGGCTTAATTTCGCCTAACGGCAAGAGTAGTTTTTCTCGGGTATTGCGAGCGGGGTTGAGATCAAACCGTCCGGTGTACACCAGGTCTGCAAGCTTGAGTAAATTATCAGACTCCCAGTTAGACACGGAATTTCGGTACTGCCACTGGCTGATAAAGGAGCCCAATGATTCACTTTTTATACGGTAGAAATTGACGTCAATTTTATCAACGTTTAACGCCATTACGGGTAAACCGGCGATCACCTTAGTAGGCAGTAAGGAGCCGCGACTGGCAAAACCAACGCTCGGCTGAATATCACGGGTTGAGATTTTCTTCTCAAAATTCCTGTCGAAGGTCGCTTTATTTAAGGCAATTAGCCCGCTATCAACCGTGAGTATTAATTCGCGTTTGGGTTCAAGATGGCGCAGACGTAATTCTTTGAGGTTTGTGGAAATTTCCCAGGCCCCATCGACTTTACCGCTGGTTTTATCCACCAAATGCGCCACGCGTGAGAAATCCTGGTTGGGGTCTAACGGAATAGAAAATGTGAGAACCAGCGTACTTGCGCCATCGAGCTGTACTTCCGAAGCGTCCAGCAAGTTCAGCGGTTTGCCCGCAGAATTCTTCGCCAGCTTTTCAAGTTGAGAGGCATCTGGTTTTGCCGCTTTTTCAACAGGTTGTTGGGTCGAGGAATGACCTTGATCCACCGCCTGCGGTTTATCGTTATTGTCGCACCCAGAAAGAGACAGTGCAGCCAGCAGAGTCGCAGCCAGCGCGCCCAGACGTATTATTCTCATGCTTTATCCCTGGCCAATATGGCCCATTAGTCCATCCAGTATTACTTCTATTATGCGGGTACATTAAAAAAACGAAAGTATGAAGATTCTGCATTGCGGTATTTCTCGCAAAGGAAAAGATTATTTTTGCAACGCTTTCACTCCGCGTTCGGTTTCAAAGTGGAAGCCCGATCACGCCCTGAAAGGTTACATGTTACCTTCTGAGTCATTTGTTTTTAAAACAATAAGATAGATAGATCACCAGTTCATATTATTGCTACATTTCATGCTGAGTCGCTGCCCCAACGCGGTGTTTAGCCAAAGTGATAATAAGAGACTGCTAAATGAAAAGTGCCGTTAACGCCCTACAAAATTTCGGAAAATCGCTCTATGGCCCAGTGCTTATTTTGCCGATCGTCGGTTTATTTATCGCGTTTGGTAATGTATTGGGCAACGGTAATCTCGCTGAATATTTACCTTTTCTCGGCCATCCTTCGATTCAACATACCGGCGTTCTGATTTCTAAATCTGCCGTTTCGGTGCTGGCAAATCTGGCGCTGGTATTTGGCGTTGGTATTCCCATTGGTCTTGCAGCAAAAGACAAAGGCTATGCGGCTTTGATTGGCCTGGTCACGTTTATCGTCTTCATTAATGCGATGAACGTAACGTTGCAATTGCAGGGCGAGTTAGCACCAGCCGACCAAATGCGTGCCGCCGGGCAAAGCATGGTGCTCGGTGTGCAAGTGCTTGAGATGGGCGTTTTCGCCGGTATCCTGACGGGAGCATTATCGGGATATCTGTACAACCGCTATTCCAGCGTACAGTTTTCCGGGGCCATGGCGATTTACTCAGGCCACTGTTTTGTCGCCATTATTATGCTGCCCGTGTCGATGTTGCTCGGCGTGGTCATGAGCGAACTCTGGCCATTTGCCCAGCACGGTATCAGCGCTCTGGCGCTGGCGATTAAAGGTGCCGGGGCGTTTGGCGTTGCCATCTACGGTTTCCTGGAACGCATTCTGGTGCCAACAGGTCTGCATCACCTGGTTTATACCCCCTTCTTGTATACCGAATTAGGCGGCACGGCTGATGTTTGCGGCAGCGTGTATCAAGGTGCGCGCAATATTTACTTCGCAGAAATGGCCTGCCCGAGCGTCCATCAACTTAGCAGCACCGTGGTGTGGGATGCACGAGGCATTAGCAAAATGTTCGGTCTGCCTGCCGCCGCTCTCGCCATGTATATGACTGCAAAACCCGAGCGTAAAGCCGCAGCCAAAGCGATTCTGATTCCCGCTGCGCTAACGTCGATGCTGGTTGGTGTGACCGAGCCGCTGGAATTTTCCTTCCTGTTTGTCGCTCCGCTGCTGTTCGGCGTACATGCGGTTCTGACCGGTATCGGCATGATGCTGTTCTATCTGCTGGGCGTTCACGCCATCGGCGCAAACGGCATTATCGATTTCATTCTTTATAACCTGCCGCTAGGCACGGAGAAGTCCAACTGGCCGATGTACATCGCTGTTGGGCTCACGATGTCGGTGATTTATTTCGTGGTGTTCCGCTTCCTGATTCGTCGTTTCGATATGAAAACACCAGGCCGTGAAAGCGATGACGAAGAGACAAAACTGTATAGCAAACAAGACTATCAAGCCAAAGGCAGCAACGATGGCTTGGGTGAAGCGATTATCGAAGGCCTCGGTGGCCGCGCCAATATTGAAGTGGTCGACAACTGTTACACCCGCCTGCGAGTTACGGTGCGCAATGTCTCAGCTATCGACGAGCCCCGCCTGAAATCGACTGGTGCTAAAGGGGTGATTAAACAAGGTAATAACGTTCAGGTGGTCTACGGGCTACATGTCAAAAAAATGCGTGAAGCAGTAGAGACGTTTCTCTAAAGGAGTCAATGATGTTTAAACCCCCATTTATTTTGTCCATTGCCGGTGGCGGTAGTACTTACACGCCGGGCATTGTTAAAAGCCTGATGGTGCGCCTGGCCGATTTCCCGTTAGCTGAAATTCGCCTCTACGATATTGATGGTGAGCGCCAGTCAGTGATTGCGCCGGTGGTTGAGAAAGTCATTCGTGACCACAGCCAAAGCATTAAATTTACCGTCACCACCGACCCGGAAGTGGCGTTTAGCGGAGCTCATTTCGTCTTCGCTCAAATGCGCGTCGGGCAATATAAGATGCGTGAGCAGGATGAAAAGATTCCACTCCGCCATGGTGTTGTCGGGCAAGAAACCTGTGGCCCTGGTGGGCTGGCATACGGTTTGCGCACTATTTTGCCGATGGTCGAGCTTTGCGATTTTGTTGAACGTTACGCCCATCAAAAAGCGTGGATTGTGAACTATTCCAACCCGGCGGCGATTGTTGCAGAAGGCGTGCGCCGCCTGCGCCCGAAAGCACGCGTGTTGAACATTTGTGATATGCCCGTCGCCGCCATGCGTAATATGGGTGCCATTCTTGGTGTGGATCGCCACAAGCTGGAAGTCGATTACTTCGGTTTGAACCATTTCGGCTGGTTTACCCGTGTGCTGGTTGATGGTGAAGATCGCCTGCCGGAGTTGCGCCGCCATATCGCTAAGTTTGGCCTGCTGACGGAAGACGCCGCGCAAACCGATCCGCAGCATTCGGATCCTTCATGGGTGAAAACCTGGCGTCATATCAAACCGATTATGGACCATTTCCCGGAATTCCTGCCGAACCCATATTTGCAGTATTACCTGATGCCAAACGACATCGTTGAGCACCAAAATCCTGATTACACTCGCGCCAACGAAGTGATGGATGGGCGCGAGAAGAAACTGTTTGCCGCCGCCGACGAGTATAAAAAAACCGGTATTTTGCCGGATGCGTTCCACGTTGGTGTGCATGGGGCGTTTATCGTTGACGTCGCCTGTTCGCTGGCCTTTGATTTGCGCCAGCGCCATCTGGTGATTGTGGAAAACAAAGGGGCGATTGCCAACCTGCCATATGATGCAATGGTTGAAGTTCCGGCTTACATCACTTCGGAAGGGCCAGAACCTGTGCGCATGGGCGCGGTTCCGCTGTTCCATCAGACACTGCTCATGCAACAGTTAGCCTCTGAACAACTGCTGGTTGAAGCCACCATCGAAGGCAGTTACGAGAAAGCATTGCAGGCGTTTACTCTTAACCGCACCGTGCCGACGATGCAGCATGCAAAAGCAATTCTCGACGATATGATTGAAGCAAACCGCGATTATTGGCCGCAGTTACAGCAAGCGTGGAAAGATGGCGAAGCCGTGAAAGCGTAACTTTATCTAATATTTACGGCGCACTTCGCAGCAGTAAACATGGTTGCTTGTCGGTTTGGTGAAAAACACCGACAATCCGTTAGCCCCAAAATAATTCGAGTTGCATCAAGGCGGCAAGTGAAAGAATCCCAAGGAGCTTAGTAAACTAAGTGATTTGGGTGAGTGAACGCAGCCAACGAAGATGCAGCTTGAAGTATGAAGGGGATATCAATTGACGATTCGGAGGCAACCATGTCCACCACTTTCTTCGTTGCGGGCGACTGGCTCGCAGAACATATTAATGACGAAAATATCCAGATTATTGATGCTCGCATGTTGCCTCCGGGCCAGGAGCATCGTGATGTCGCTGGCGAATACCGTGCCGGCCATCTGCCTGGTGCGGTATTTTTCGATATCGAAGCCCTTTCCGACCACACCAGTCCCCTGCCCCACATGATGCCTCGCGCTGAGGCCTTTGCTGTCGCCATGAGAGAGCTGGGTGTCAGCAGTGATAAACATCTGGTGGTTTACGATGAAGGCAACTTGTTCTCCGCACCTCGTGCATGGTGGATGCTGCGGACTTTTGGTGTGGAAAATGTCTCTATTCTGGCAGGCGGCCTGGCCGACTGGCTGCGCGAAGAATTGCCTCTTCAGCAAGGTGATGTTGAATTGCCGGAGGGTGAATTCGACGTGAATTTCGACCCAATGGTCATTAAACGTCTGACCGATGTTTTGCTGGTCAGCCATGAAGGAACGGCACAAATTGTCGATGCCCGCCCTGCTCCGCGTTTTAACGCGCAAGTCGATGAACCTCGTCCAGGTTTGCGACGCGGGCATATTCCTGGTGCGTTCAACGTTCCATGGAATGACCTGGTAGAAAACGGCCAACTGAAAACCACCGACGACTTGAACGAAATATTCACCCGTCAGGGCGTCAGCTTTGATAAGCCGATTATTGCAAGTTGCGGCTCAGGCGTAACGGCCGCCGTAGTTGTTCTGGCGTTAACCACGCTTGGCGTTAACGGTGTTTCACTGTACGACGGTTCCTGGAGTGAATGGGGAGCACGCTCTGATTTACCCGTTGAACCGGCACAAGCGCAATAATGGATAACCGCCTGGTCGGTTTGCTTGAACGCGGGGATTCATTAACCCGCGCTGAGTATCGCGTGCTCTCGCACCTGACGAACCACCCATTGCTGGTGGGGAATATTACGGTACGGGAACTTGCCCACGCGACGTTTGTTTCCAGCGCGACCATTATGCGGCTGTGCCAGAAGCTCGGATTTAGTGGTTTTAGCGAGTTTATCTGGCACTGCAAACAACTGCTTTCCAGCACGCCGCATATCGCCAATCAACCAGCACAACCCGCCGCCACGCTGCCGATTCTGTTTGACCAGTTCGTGGAGAATTACCGCCAGACGTTCCGATGGGTAACGCCGGAATTAATGGCGCAGTTCGCCACGCTACTGCGTGAAAAAGAGAGCTTCTTTTTGTATGGTGCCGGGTTTTCGTATCTATTCGCCGAATACCTGACCAAAAAACTTCAGGTATTGGGTAAAACGGCGTTCATTTCCGGGCCTGGCGATAGCCGGGGAATTTTCCTGAGTAACGCTTCTAAATATGAGGTTTTTATCGCCATTTCACGCAGCGGTGAAACCGAGCAGGTTTTGGATAAGGCGCGGATTGCGCAAAATGTGGGGATGTCGATTGTGGCGTTCACGCGAGCATCGCCAAACAGTTTGTCTGAACTGGCCGATGTGCATTTTCCGCTGTATGACGAGGCGATCCATTATGCGGCCGAAGCCGCAGGGATTACGTCTTTTGAATCAAACTTGGTGATGCTGATTGATTTACTGCTGTTGCAAGCAACAGCATAAGTCATCAAATAATGCGGTTGGTTTTGAAATCGCGCAGGAAGCTTCCCCAGCGGCGCTCATAGAATGGCGTAATGTGCGCCATCATAAAGTGGCTGATGCCCTTTTCGCCTTCGACGACCTGACAAATATCAACGGGTTCATCGCCCGGTAAAGTATCGGTCGCGACACTTCCCGCCTGGCGAATAATCGCTTCGATATCCCCTTCTGCTTCAATACCAATCAATAAGTTAGGCTGCTCGTCTGCTCGCTCTTTGATGGAACAAATAAACGCGCGCTTCACGGTTTTCAGGTTTTTAAACAGCGTCGTGAGCGAGTCAACCATTTGTGCAGGCGGTTCAGCCACTTCGGAAAGCAGCAAAGAAGTCCCGCCATCCAGCACTTCCTGCTGGGTTAAAGGATCGCTTTCATCGCTGATCAAATGGGTAATTTCGCGTGGAGTAAATTCTTTGCCGGTTGGCAGTTTCGCATTCAGGAATAATGTCGCGCCCTGCGTCATTTCAAATAGCGTGCGCACTGGCATTACGACAAATGCCTGCTCGTGGCTGATAGCTTGTTGCAGCGCTTCAACTGAGGTGAAGAACGGAATGACTGAGGTGCTATCGTCTTTTTCCCAGTGCTGTAATTCAACGGCACTATCGGCATCAATGGCTTCGCCTTCAGCGGCGGTACCGGGCACCCATACGGTGGATTCCAGTAATACGCGAAAGAATGCCGGGCGGTGAGCAGGTTCAGTGGCAGCCTGCTCAAGCAGCGTTTCGAGTTCGTTTTTTGGTTCTGACATGGTAGTTCCAGAATGAGTCTGTGGGGCAAACAACCCTCACCCTACCCCTCTCCCTGAGGAAGAGGGAATTGATCGGTGTCCCCCTCTCCTGAGGGAGAGGGCCGGGGTGAGGGCGAAAAGCGAATTACTGACTAACCAACAGATTCGCAATCGCGCGCACACCAATACCTGTTGCGCCAGCAGACCACTGTTCAACCGCACCTTTACGGTACGTTGCGGAGCAGTCAATGTGCAGCCAACCTGCGTGGTAGTTTTCCACGAAGTGGGACAAGAAACCCGCCGCCGTGCTGGCACCCGCCGGGAAAGAGGCGTTAGAGGTGTTGTTCAGTTCAGCAAAGTTAGACGGCAACTGGTTGCGGTGGAACTCGGCCAGCGGCAAGCGCCAGAACGGCTCGTTTTCTTCCGCAGCACTTTCCATCAGGCGGTTTACCAGCCCATCGTCGAAGCTAAACAGCGCGTGGTAGTCGTTGCCCAATGCGGTTTTCGCCGCACCCGTTAAGGTCGCGCAGTCGATGATAAGCTCAGGTTTTTGCGCACTCGCATCAATCAAGCCATCGGCCAGCACCAGGCGGCCTTCTGCATCAGTGTTCATCACTTCAACGGTTTTACCGTTGCGATATTTAATGATGTCGCCCAGTTTGAATGCGTTGCCGCTCACCAGGTTGTCTGCGCAGCACAGGAACAGTTTCACACGTTTGTTCAAGCCGCGAGTGATCGCAAATGCCAGAGCGCCGGTAATGGTGGCAGCGCCGCCCATATCAGACTTCATGGAGTCCATGAATGCGCTTTGTTTCATGCTGTAGCCGCCGGAATCAAAGGTGATACCTTTACCGACCAGGCATGCGTAAACCGGTGCATCCGGGTTGCCAGTTGGGTTGTAATCCAGCGCCAGCAGTACCGGTGGGCGCTCAGAACCACGACCTACGGTGTGGATACCCATGTAATTCTGCTCGCGCAGATCTTCACCTTTGGTGATGCGGTAAGAGACGTTATCGCAAGCCACATCACACAGCAGGTCAACGGCGCGGGAGGCGAGTTGCTCCGGGCCGAGTTCTTCGGCTGGCGTGTTGATGGTATGGCGAACCCAATCAATGATTTTCAGGCGGTTATTGAGTTCTTTTTGTTCTTCATCGCTCAGCACAGCCCAGTCAACTTTACGGGTGCCTTTTGGTGCACGGTAGCCCTGCCAGAATGCCCAGCTTTTCTCGACATCCCAGCCTTCGCCCGCCAACTGTACGTGCTTCAAGCCCTGGCCGTCGATTTTACGTGCGGCGCGTTGGATTAACCCCAGGTCATCTTTGCCTGTCAGGTGCAGGGTAATCCCTTCGTCGTTGATGCTATAAGCGGCTTTTTCACCCCAGCGCGCATCGGCAGACGCGGTGGAAAGCGTGATTTTCATGGCTTCTGACATTTTCTTTTCCTTATACTTTTCAGCTCATGCTTCATATAAAAACGGGCCGCCAGAGGCAGCCCGCTTATTGTTATTCTGCTTCATCTAACCAGACTAACAGAATCGCTTCCAGAATTTTTTCATTGGATGCGCTTGGATCGTCATCAAAATCTTCCAAATCGCAGACCCACTGGTGCAGATCGGTAAAACGTACCGTTTTAGGATCAAGATCCGGGCGGCTGTCGTACAGAGCTTCACCAATTTCGCGGCTATCGGTCCATTTCAGTCCCATAAGCGACTCCTGTTAGTGCTCACGTGCGTGGTTAATGGTGTAACGTGGCATTTCTACCACCAGATCTTCATCCGTTACACGCGCCTGGCAGCTTAAGCGGCTTTCAGGTTCCAGACCCCATGCTTTATCAAGCATGTCGTCTTCGTCTTCCGTGCTTTCAGCAAGGGAGTCGAAACCTTCACGCACCACACAGTGGCAAGTGGTGCAAGCACAGGATTTTTCACAGGCGTGTTCAATCTCGATACCGTTGCGCAGCGCAACATCAAGAATAGTTTCACCGACATTCGCTTCCAAAACTGCGCCATCTGGACACAAATCCTGATGAGGCAGAAAAACAATCTTTGGCATGTTAAACCTCGTCCACGGAGTGGCCTTTCAGCGCCTTACGGATTGATTCATCCATACGACGTGCGGCGAAATCCTGTGTTTGTTTGTCTACGTTTTTAATGGCTTGTTCAATAGCATCGGTGTCATCGCCCGCAGCTGCGGCGCTTAACGCCACCATCGCTGAGTCAATTTCCGCACGCTCTGCCGCACTTAACAGCGCGGCATCAGTCGCTAACGCACCTTGCAGGCTTTCCAGCACGCGGGCAGCGTCAACTTTTTGCTCAGCCAGCATGCGCGCTTTCACATCATGCTCGGCATAACTCATGGAGTCCTGAATCATGGTGGCGATTTCGCCATCGCTCAGGCCATAAGATGGTTTCACCTGGATAGAGGCTTCAACGCCGGTGGATTTCTCCATCGCGGTGACGCTCAGTAAGCCGTCAGCATCAACCTGGAAGGTCACGCGAATATGCGCCCCACCCGCAGGCATTGCCGGAATACCGCGCAGTGCAAAACGTGCCAGCGAACGGCAATCTTGCACCAGTTCACGTTCGCCCTGCATCACGTGAATCGACATCGCCGTTTGGCCGTCTTTGAAAGTCGTGAAGTCTTGCGCACGCGCAACCGGAATAGTGGTGTTACGTGGAATGACTTTCTCTACCAGACCGCCCATGGTTTCAAGGCCAAGCGACAGCGGGATCACATCAAGCAGCAGCATTTCGCTGTCCGGCTTGTTACCCACCAGAATATCCGCCTGAATAGCAGCACCAATAGCGACAACTTTATCCGGGTCGATAGATGTCAGCGGCATGCGGCCAAAGAATTCGCCCACACGTTCACGCACCAATGGCACGCGAGTAGAACCGCCGACCATCACCACTTCCAGCACTTCATCGGCTTCGACGCCAGCGTCTTTCAGCGCACGGCGACAAGCCAGCAATGTCCGTTTAACCAGGGTTGCAATCAGTTCGTTGAACTGCTCTCGGGTCACAGTGCCCGTCCAGCCAGCCACTTCTACGGTTGCCGTTTCGGCATCGCTCAGGGCGATTTTCGCGGCAATTGCGGCATCCAGTAACTGGCGCTGCACGCGGTCGTCGCTACGGTCAGCCACACCGGCTTGCTCACGCAACCAGTCGGCTAACAGGTGGTCGAAGTCGTCGCCACCGAGTGCAGAATCACCGCCAGTTGCCAGCACTTCAAACACGCCACGGCTTAAACGCAGAATAGAAATATCGAAAGTGCCACCGCCCAAATCGTAAACGGCAATAACGCCTTCTTTGCCGGAGTCCAGGCCGTAAGCAATAGCGGCGGCGGTCGGTTCATTGAGCAGGCGCAGAACATGCAGGCCCGCCAGACGTGCAGCGTCTTTGGTGCCCTGACGTTGTGCATCGTCGAAATAAGCGGGAACGGTGATCACCACGCCATCAAGCTGACCTTCCAGCGCTTCAGTCGCGCGTGCGGAAAGGGCTTTTAAGATGTCGGATGAGATACGAATAGGGTTCAGCAGACCCGCCGGGGTGTCGATCATCGGCAGGCCATTTTCACTCGCTTTGAGCGAGTAAGGCAGATGCGGGTATCGCGTCTGGATATCGGCAAGCGATCGGCCCATCAGACGTTTTACGGAGCTGATAGTGTTTGCCGGATCGGTTGCGGCTTGCGCACGCGCGTCCCAACCGACATTCAGGCCTTGTTGCTGATAGTGCACCACAGAAGGCAGCAGATGACGGCCTTCATGGTCAGGCAGCGTTTCAGCTTGCCCGCTACGAACAGTTGCAACCAGTGAATTTGTGGTGCCTAAATCGATACCCGCCGCCAGCTTGCGCTGATGCGGTGCCGCACTCAGGCCCGGCTCACTAATTTGTAATAACGCCATATTGAGCTTCCAGTTAAAAATCGAGCAGCTTTTCTTCGAGTTGTTCTATTTGGCTGCGCAGTTTATCGAGAAAACGAAGTTTACGCACAGTATCCGCCGCTTGCGTCCAATCCTGATTATCCAGTTGCTGCACCATTTGCGCCATGCGGGTTTTCACCATCGCATTAACGTTGGCACTGAAGGATTCCAGGCGGTCGCTATCTTTGGCGTGCTCGATATTATCAAGCTCTTCACGTAATTCGAGTTGCTCCATCAAAAACGCGGTATCGCGCACGGTATGCTGCTCGTTAGCCAGATCAAAACCGTTGAGGGAGAGAATGTACTCGGCACGCGGCAGCGGATGACGCAGCGTTTGCCATGCCTGGTTGATGGTCGCAGATTGTTGGACCGCCAGCAGTTGTTCCGCCTGAGGGCGGCTGGTGTACTTGTCAGGGTGGAACTGGCGTTGCAGCTCCTGGTAACGTTTAGCCAGCAACTCGGTGTTCAGGGCAAAGCCTACTGGTAATCCAAAGAGGGTGAAGTAATCCATAACAGACTCGGGGGGGTTACCTGAGATACCCCCACATAACGGTACGTTACGTGGGGGAAGTGGCGAGCATCAGACGTGGAAGCTTTCGCCGCAACCGCACTCATCTTTCACGTTCGGGTTAGTAAATTTAAACCCTTCGTTAAGACCTTCTTTGACGAAGTCCAGCTCGGTGCCGTCTAAAAATTGCAGGCTTTTACCATCGACGACCACTTTCACGCCTTTGTCTTCAAACACGGTGTCTTCTGCCATCGGCTCGTCAACAAACTCAAGAACATAAGCCATGCCAGAACAGCCAGAAGTACGAACGCCTAAACGCAGTCCAAAACCTTTACCGCGATTGGACAAGAAGGCATTCACGCGTGCGGCAGCACTGTCGCTAAGGGTAATCGACATACAACAACCTCTACTCAACAATAATTATTTAGCTTCACGCTTGCTTTTGTAATCCGCAATGGCCGCTTTGATAGCGTCTTCTGCAAGGATTGAGCAGTGAATCTTCACCGGCGGCAGTTCGAGTTCTTCTGCGATGTCGGTGTTTTTGATGGCCTGCGCTTCATCCAGAGATTTACCTTTGACCCATTCGGTCACCAGCGAGCTGGAAGCAATGGCAGAGCCACAGCCGTAGGTTTTGAAGCGAGCGTCTTCAATAATACCTTCATTGTTGACTTTGATCTGCAACTTCATCACGTCGCCACA
>Ga0160438_1000244_pt1 | contig 17523 bp, 15 predicted proteins | sample HID1975K_E0MG_FD_108203 | JGI IMG/M metagenome (GOLD analysis project Ga0160438, IMG submission 108203) | Enriched soil microbial communities from UW Madison campus, WI, USA - HID1975K_E0 MG | ecosystem: Environmental > Terrestrial > Soil > Unclassified | place: USA: Madison, Wisconsin...
AATCGAAGATGCCATTAAAACGGTGAAACCGCGTTTGCTGCTAACCGTTCAGGGCGACACGTCTACCACCATGCTACAACCGCTGGAAGAATTGGGTGACATCTGCCGTCGCCACGGCGTGTTGTTTTATACCGATGCCACAGCTTCATTTGGCGGCAACAAACTGGAAACCGACGCCTGGGGTTTAGATGCGGTTTCTGCCGGTTTGCAAAAATGCCTCGGCGGCCCGTCGGGCAGCTCGCCGATAACCTTGAGTGCGCAAATGGAAGAGGTTATTCGCCGTCGCAAATGTGTTGAAGAAGGGATCCGAACCACAGCCCATCAGGACGGCGATGACGAAATGATCTACTCGAATTATTTCGATCTCGGCATGGTGATGGATTACTGGGGGCCGGAACGCCTCAACCACCATACCGAAGCCACCAGCATGTTGTTCGCCGCCCGTGAATGCGCGCGTATTATTCTCGAAGAGGGGCTGGACGTGGGCATCGCGCGCCACGAATTGCATGGTCGTGCGCTGGTGGCCGGAATTCAGGGCATGGGGCTGGAAACCTTCGGCAATCTGCAACACAAAATGAACAACGTACTTGGCGTTGCGATCCCGTCCGCTGTTCACGGTGAAGAAGTGCGCAAAATGCTGCTCGAAGATTTCCATATCGAAATTGGCACCTCATTTGGCCCGCTACAAGGCAAAATCTGGCGCATCGGCACCATGGGCTATAACGCGCGTAAAGATTGCGTACTGCAAACCCTGACGGCGCTTGAAGCGGTGCTGAACCGTCTCGGTTTTAAATCGACGCAAGGGGCTGCAATGCAGGCCGCGTGGGATGTTTATGCGCAGGAAAGTCGCTGATGGTTAAACATGTCATGAACGCCATGCAGGCGAGTTTTGCCGCTCGCCGAATTATGCAGCGAGCAGATGAACTGGCGCAGGTTAGCGAAACGCCGGAACAACTTACTCGAGTCTATCTTTCACCTGAGCATCTGCGCGCCAATTATCTGGTGGCAAGCTGGATGGAACAGGTGGGAATGACCACCTGGCAAGATGCGGTGGGCAACATTTGCGGGCGCTATGAAGGCGCAAGAGAAGGTGCTCAGGCTGTTTTGCTTGGCTCACATCTTGATACCGTACGCAATGCCGGGCGTTACGATGGCATGTTGGGTGTCTTAACCGCGCTGGAAGTTGTCGCTTTTCTCCATGAACATAATCTTCAATTAGAACAGGCGATTGAAATCGTTGGCTTTGGGGATGAAGAAGGTACGCGTTTTGGCATCACATTATTAGGCAGTCGTGGCGTGACCGGGACGTGGCCGGATAACTGGCTGGCGTGTGAAGATGCCGCAGGTATCAGCGTTGGGCAAGCACTGGTGAATGCCGGTTTTGACCCTTCGCGTATTCAGAGTGCGGCGCGTGGCGCGGAAGAGTTCAGTGCTTATCTGGAACTGCATATCGAACAAGGGCCGGTGCTGGAGCGTGAAAATCTGGCGCTCGGCGTGGTGACGGCCATTAACGGCGCTCGTCGTCTGAAATGCCGCTTTGTTGGCGAAGCAGGGCATGCGGGTACGGTGCCGATGACCATTCGTAAAGATGCGCTAGCAGCCGCCGCGAATTGGATGACTTACATCGAAAGCACGACTGCCAGTTACGCCCCAGATATTGTTGCGACTGTCGGCTCGCTGCAATGTTTACCGGGCGCGGCGAATGTGATTCCGGGGGAAGTCCTGCTCACGCTGGATATCCGCAGTCCGCGAGATTCAGATATCGAAGCGCTGCTTGAAAAACTCTTAAGCGAAGCGCTGCAAATCGCCGCTCAACGAGGTGTGGCGTTCGACTCTGAAATCTATTATTCGATTCCCGCCACGCCATGTGACGCGAGTTTGCAGCGCCAGTTAACATCAGCCATCACTTCGGTGCAGGGGCGTAGTTTATCGCTGCCAAGTGGCGCAGGGCATGATGCGATTGCCATCGCTGAACTCTGGCCGGTGGGCATGATGTTTGTGCGTTGCGATCGTGGGATTAGCCACCATCCGGCAGAATCTGTCACTGAGGCTGATGTGATGCAAGCGGTGCAGGCATATACACAAACGGTGGTGAATTTGGCTTCAATGAATCCACTGGCAGAGTTTAACCATGCAACGGAAAGCGAAGCGCTAAGCCTGATAACACCCTGTGTTGCGATACCAGCATGGGTTGAAAATCTGGTTGCCGCCCGGCCTTATGCGACCGTCGATGTGTTGCAGCATTATGCCTCCCAACTGACACTGGATTGGGGGCGAAATGAACTGAACCAGGCGCTTAGCGCACATCCGCGGATTGGTGAAAAAGCGCAGGGCAGCAGCAAAGAGGCAGCGTTGTCAAAAGGTGAACAGTCTGCTGTCGATACGCAAAACAGCGCGTTAACGCTCGCGCTGGTGCAGGGGAATGCTGATTATGAAGCGCGGTTTGGGCGAGTATTTCTTATTCGAGCCAAAGGGCGCAGTGGCGAAGACATTCTCGGGGAGCTTAAGCGTCGCCTGAATAATTCGCCAGCCGAGGAAGAAGCTGAAGCGCTGGAGCAATTACGCCAAATCACGTTGTTACGCCTGGAAGGAGTGTTTGCATCATGAGCCAGTTGAGTACGCATGTTCTTGATACTGCGATCGGGAAGCCGGCGACAGGTGTGGCGATTTGCCTTGAACAACAGCTTGGTGACACCTGGGAAACGGTGGCGCAGGGGGTCACTGACTCTGACGGGCGGCTGAAAGATTTCACACCTGCGGCATTGGCGGCGGGGCGGTATCGTCTGACGGCAGAAATTGGGCTTTATTTTGCCGCAACACACAGAGAAACACTGTATCCCACCGCGCAAATTGATTTTGTGATACCGCAAAACGGCGGGCACTATCACCTGCCGTTTTTGATTTCCCCGTGGTCGTGGTCGACCTATCGGGGAAGTTGATTACAAACTGAAGGGATCGGCATCCTGCCAGGCGGGGAATTTCTCGCGATATTCCTGTAATGCAATCAATGACAAATCGGCATCGAGGCGCATCGCCTGATGGGCTTCGCCATTCGCCAGGATTTCACCCTGTGGGTTAATAATTTTGCTGTCGCCACGGTAATGATGCCCGTTACCGTCGGTGCCGACGCGGTTGCAGCCTGCGACATACGCCTGGTTTTCAATGGCTCGAGCGACCAGCAGGCTTTGCCAGTGCAAGGAACGCGGTGCAGGCCAATTCGCAACGTATAGCGCCAAATCGTAATCGTTGCGGTTGCGCGAAAACACCGGGAAGCGTAAGTCGTAACACACCTGTGGCAGAATGCGCCAGCCACGCCATTCAACGATCACTCGTTCATTGCCTGCCTGATAATGATGATGTTCATCAGCCATGCGGAACAGATGACGTTTATCGTAGAAATGAACTTTGCCATCTGGCTGTACCAGCAAGAACCGGTTTACCGGCCCGCGATCGGTCTGGAGTGCGGCACTTCCGGCTATCATGGCCTGAGTTTGCTGGGCTTTAAACTGCATCCAGTCAATCACTTCTTTTTCAGCAAGCGATTGAATGGCGGCTTCCATCGCGAAACCGGTGGTGAACATTTCCGGCAAGACAATCAGATCGCGGCCATGAATAGCGTCCAACTGTACATCGAAATGGCGCAAGTTTGCCGCGCCGTCCATCCAGACCAGCGGTTGTTGTAGAACGGTAATTTTCAAACCAGACACAATCGGAAGCCTCGTGATAAGCAGTGTTCCATTCACTTTAGCATGAGTTCGCTGGCTTTTGTTGGGCAATAAAAAACCCCGCGAGCGGGGTTTTTAGAGCATAACTTGCTTATGCAGCTTCAATCTTACGATGCTTTTCCGGCACCTTTACTGGCATGGTTGCCAGCTCCTCCGGTTCAAACTCATCGACGTTGATACTGCGCAGACGGCTTGCTTCAGCTTTGGTCAAAATCGCCGCTTCTTCTGCGTTGATTTTCCCTTCAGCCAGCCACTGTTTCGCTTGCTCATCAAGTCGAGTGAACGACAGGTTACGCCCGGTTTCTTTGCAGATGCGCAGATGAATTGGCTCGGCGGCCATAACATCCGTCAATGCTTCTTCCAACAGACCCGCAGGGTTGAACTCGCTTGGCGTCAGGTACTGACCACGACCAATGCGTGAACGAGTCGCTGATGGGATCTGCATGATCTTCGCCAGTTTATGATCCAGCTTGTCTGATGGCGCGTCGTAGCGGCGGCCCAGCGGGAAGATCACCACACGTAACATGCCAGCCACAAACGCATTCGGGAAGTTACGCAGCAGGTCGTCAATCGCCTGTTCAGCCTGATACAGCGCATCCTGAACGCCCCAGTGAACCAGGGGTAAATCAGCTTCGTTACGGCCTTCGTCGTCGTAGCGTTTCAGCACCGAAGACGCCAGGTACAGCTGGCTCAGAATGTCACCCAGACGCGCAGAGATACGTTCGCGACGCTTGAGACTGCCACCCAGAACCGCCATGGAAACGTCTGACAGCAATGCCAGGTTGGCGCTCAGGCGGTTCATATATTGGTAGTAACGTTTGGTTGAATCTTTGGTCGGTGTGGCGCTGGTCAAACCGTTGGTCAGACCGAGCCACAGGCTGCGCATTTTGTTGCTGCCGACGTGGCCGATATGCTTGAACAGCAGCTTATCAAAGGCGTTAACGTCATTGTTTTGCGCCGCATTCATTTCGTCGAGAACATACGGATGGCAACGAATAGCGCCCTGGCCGAAGATAATCATGCTGCGGGTCAGGATATTTGCGCCTTCAACGGTGATAGCAATTGGTGCACCCTGATACGCTCGCGCCACAAAGTTAGAATTACCCAGCATGATGCCTTTGCCGCCGACAATATCCATCGCATCCAGAATGGCGCGCTGGCCGCGATGGGTACAGTGGTACTTCACGATGGCGGACAGAACAGCGGGTTTTTCGCCAAGCATAATCCCGTAAGTCACCAGTGATGCAGCTGCGTCCATTACATAAGCGTTACCGGCAATACGCGCCAGTGGTTCTTCAATCCCTTCCATTTTACCGATAGAGATTCTGAACTGACGACGGATATGAGCATAAGCGCCCGTAGCCATTGCGACAGATTTCAAACCACCGGTTGCGTTCGATGGCAGGGTAATACCACGACCAACTGACAGACATTCCACCAGCATACGCCAGCCCTGACCGGCCATTTTCGGGCCACCGATGATGTAATCAATCGGGACGAAAATATCTTTACCGCGAGTTGGGCCGTTCTGGAATGGTACGTTAAGCGGGAAGTGGCGTTTGCCGATTTCCACACCCGGCGTGTGTGTTGGGATCAACGCACAGGTAATACCGAGATCTTCTTCATCGCCCAGCAGTTTATCCGGGTCAGACAGTTTGAATGCCAGACCTAAAACGGTAGCGATTGGTGCCAGCGTTATGTAGCGCTTGTTCCAGGTCAGACGCATCCCAAGAACTTGCTGGCCCTGCCATTCGCCCATACACACGACGCCAGTATCAGGAATCGCACCCGCATCGGAGCCTGCTTCAGGACTTGTCAGAGCAAAGCATGGGATCTCTTGCCCACGAGCCAGGCGCGGCAGGTAATGATCTTTCTGTTCTTCTGTACCGTAATGTTGCAGCAATTCGCCTGGGCCTAATGAGTTAGGCACACCGACGGTAATGGCCAGAATCCCGGAAACACCCGACAGCTTTTGCAACACACGAGCCTGAGCGTACGCAGAGAACTCCAGGCCGCCGTACTCTTTCTTGATGATCATCGCGAAGAAGCGATGCTCTTTTAAATAGGCCCACAGCTCTGGCGGCAAATCTGCCATTTCGTGTGTGATTTGGAAGTCATTTGCCAGGCGACAAGCTTCTTCAACCGGGCCGTCGATAAAGGCTTGTTCTTCTTCAGTCAGTTTTGGCGGCGGATAGTTGTGCAGCTTTTCCCAGTCTGGTTTACCGCGGAACAAATCACCTTCCCACCACGTTGTCCCCGCGTCGATAGCTTCTTTTTCAGTACGCGACATTGGCGGCATGACTTTGCGGAAGCTGCGGAATACCGGGGCGGAAATCAAAGATTTGCGAATCGGGGTGAAGACAAACGGCACCAGAATAATCGCCAGTGGAACCAGTACCCAGATAGACCAGATACCAGCAAAACCAAGCGCGGCTGTCCACGCCAGTAGAATTGCGCTACTGAGCAGCAAATTGACCTGGTGATAGAAAAGCACACCGAGGAGAACAACGGTTGCGACAATACTCAAAATCAACATAAAGGAAACTCCCTTGCTTGTAGGAGGTCTGACCACTTGGATGTATTGGTTTTAGTTCATGTGGTTTTTTTTAGCAATATATTCACAAAATAATTACAACTCAGCTCACATTGTTACCGCACAGAACAGCAAAAGCAGGAGGATATGGCGCTTCTCGCGCTATCCGGTAAACTGCTTGGGTTAATCAATCAAAAAATGCTGAAGGACATCCTCATGTACCAGGATCTTATTCGTAACGAATTGAATGAAGCGGCAGAAACGCTGGCTAACTTCCTGAAAGATGACGCTAACATTCACGCAATCCAGCGTGCAGCGGTGCTGTTGGCTGATAGCTTTAAAGCAGGCGGTAAAGTACTTTCTTGCGGTAACGGTGGCTCACATTGCGATGCAATGCACTTTGCTGAAGAACTGACAGGCCGTTATCGCGAAAACCGCCCGGGCTACCCGGCGATTGCGATTTCTGATGTGAGCCATATCTCTTGCGTCGGCAATGATTTTGGTTACGACCACATTTTCTCTCGTTACGTTGAAGCGGTTGGCCGTGATGGCGACGTGTTACTGGGGATCTCCACTTCGGGTAATTCCGGCAACGTCATCAAAGCGATTGAAGCCGCTCGCGCGAAAGGCATGAAAGTCATCACTCTGACCGGGAAAGACGGCGGCAAAATGGACGGTAGCGCCGATGTAGAAATTCGTGTGCCGCACTTTGGTTATGCTGACCGCATTCAGGAAATTCACATCAAAGTGATTCACATCCTGATCCAGCTTATCGAAAAAGAGATGGTTAAAGCTTAAGTTTTGCCTGAACTTGTATCCTCTCCCTCAGGGAGAGGATTAGGGTGAGGGTGGTTAAAAGTGGTGGGAGGTTAATATGTGCGAACTGCTCGGGATGAGCGCCAACGTACCAACGGATATTTGCTTTAGTTTTACCGGTTTGGTGCAGCGTGGCGGGGGAACGGGGCCGCATAAAGACGGCTGGGGCATTACCTTTTATGAAGGTAAGGGCTGTCGTACGTTCAAAGATCCGCAACCCAGCTTTAACTCACCCATCGCTAAATTAGTGCAGGATTACCCCATCAAATCTTGCTCTGTGGTCGCCCATATTCGCCAGGCGAACCGCGGAAAAGTCGCACTTGAAAATACGCATCCGTTTACCCGTGAGTTGTGGGGGCGCAACTGGACTTATGCTCACAACGGGCAGCTTAAAGGCCATCGTTCATTAGATACCGGCCCGTTTCGCCCGATTGGTGAAACCGACAGCGAACAAGCATTTTGTTGGCTGCTGCATAAGCTGACTCAACGCTATCCGCGAACCCCTGGCAACATGCAGGCGGTGTTTCGCTACATCACAGAGCTTGCGGTGCAATTGCGTGAGAAGGGCGTGTTCAATATGTTGCTGTCCGATGGGCGTTACGTGATGGCGTTCTGTTCCACCAATTTATACTGGATTACCCGACGGGCACCGTTTGGTGTGGCAAAACTGTTGGACCAGGATGTGGAAATTGATTTTCAGGAAGAGACCACACTGAACGATGTGGTCACTGTCATTGCGACACAACCCCTGACCGGAAATGAAACCTGGCACAAAATTGCGCCAGGTGAGTCGGAATTATTTTGTCTCGGAGAGCGTGTAGTTTGACGCCAGTTGCGGTTGTGTCGTTGGCACAACCGGCTGACTAATCACATAATTACCGCTAATGACCGAAACGCCCGGCGGCTGATGATTCGCCATGAAGTAGTCATAACCCGGCTTCAGTTGTTTCCAGAAATTGATGTAGTAAGAGTACTTGTGGCGTTGCATGTTCGCGTCTGTCATCCGGAACGGATAGATACTGACTTGTACACTTGGCTGGCCAAATACCAACGCGCCGGTCACAAACTGGAAAATCTCATCAATGTTGGTGTCAGTCATGGCATAGCAGCCAACAGACACGCAAGCACCGTGAATCATCAAATACTGGCCTTGATAGCCGTGTTGGCGATCAAACTCGTTCGGGAAGCCAATATTAATGGCTTTATAGAAACGGCTATCGGGTTTTAGCTGGCTACGGGTCACATTGTAGAAGCCTTCAGGACTCTTAAAATCACCCTGACGCTGTTTGGGACCTAACCCACCGGAATAGTTACAGATGCTATAGCTGTCGAGCAGTTGGAACTTTTCGCCCATCTTGACATATAGCTCTAGCGTGCGCTCTTCCTTAAATATTTGAATATAAACAGGAGAGCCCATGAGTTGTTGCTTGAATTCTTTGCTGACAGGCGTGGTTGACGAATTGCTGCTTAACAAGCTGGCAAACGAAAAGCACGGGATCAGAAGCATCGCAATAACGAGTGCGATCTTACGCATACTGCTTTATTCCTTGATAAAACTTATACCGAATGCCAGGACGGCAAAATAGGGACCCGAAATCAGATTACTCTGGATTAGGAGCGCTCACATTATCATCGTTATGATTTTTCGCAAGCCCAAAGCAGGGGATGCAAAGTTATAAATTTGGACTTTATACAATACTTTTGGAAAGGGAAAGGATTAGCTTTTTGCGTAACAGCTCCCATAGCTGCATATCTATGTGTTGTTTTGTGCCCCTTCCAGCCTCTAATGATGCTAAAATCCCCGCCGAATGTTGACCTGCGGATATGAACGGAAACTATCCATAAGTCAGTTGTCCCGGTTGTCCGGGCGGCTTATACCTCCCTCTCGCAATAGTGAATGGATGCGTTTCCTGTTTTCACCGCTTTATGTGTCGCATCGGTTGAACGTTAATTCAACCCATCCGTTGTCGGCTACAGTTTTTTGTCGGTATGTTTAAGCCAATTTTAAACGTGATAACCTTATGATAAAAATCAAAAAAGGTCTGGATTTGCCTATTGCCGGTTTGCCGGAACAGCAAATCTATGACGGCCCAGCGATACCTTTCGTGGCCCTGCTCGGTGAAGAGTATGTCGGCATGCGCCCCTCCATGCTGGTGCAGGAAGGCGACAAGGTATTGAAAGGCCAGCCTCTCTTCGAAGATAAAAAGAACCCAGGCGTTCTCTTTACCGCTCCTGCGAGTGGAACGGTATCAGCGATTAATCGTGGTGAGCGTCGAGTACTGCAATCTCTGGTTATTGAAGTCCAGGGTGACGAGCAAGTTGTTTTTGAGCGTTTTGCTCCTGAAAGCCTTGCCACACTGCCGCGTGAAACCGTCCAGGCGCAATTGCTGTCGTCTGGTTTATGGACTGCGCTGCGTACACGCCCGTTTAGCAAAACACCGCAACCAGCAACAGTTCCAGCCGCCATTTTTGTTACTGCCATTGATACCAACCCGCTGGCAGCGGACCCGCAGCCCATTATTCGTGCGCATCGCGAAATGTTTGATGCAGGCTTAACCGTATTGTCCCGACTGACCGATGGCAAAGTCCATGTCTGCCAGGCTGGCGGCGGTAAGCTGGGCGGTCATCCTGCCGGGCAAGTGACTTTTAATGAATTCGCAGGCCCGCATCCGGCAGGGTTAGTGGGTACACACATTCATTTCCTGGAGCCGGTCAGCCTGCAAAAAATGGTCTGGCATCTTAATTACCAGGATGTCATCGCCATCGGCAAATTGTTCGTGGAAGGCGATTTGTGGGCCGAGCGTGTTATCGCGCTTGCGGGGCCACAAGTGGAAAAGCCACGTCTGATTCGCACACGCCTTGGTGCTTCACTGGAAGTGCTGACGGCGGGTGAACTTGCCGAAGGTGAAAACCGCATTATTTCAGGTTCTGTTTTAAGCGGGACTATCGGGGCGGGGCCTCGCGCCTGGCTGGGGCGTTTCCATCTGCAAGTTACGGTTCTGAAAGAAGGTCGTGAAAAAGAACTGTTTGGATGGGTGATGCCGGGGGCCGATAAATATTCGATTACCCGCACCACTGTTGGCCACTTCCTGAAACGCAAATTGTTTAGCTTCTCGACAGATACCAATGGCGGGGAACGTTCCATGGTGCCCATTGGCAACTATGAGCGTGTTATGCCGCTGGATATTCTGCCGACGATGCTGTTGCGTGATTTGCTGGCAGGAGATACAGACAGCGCACAGGCGCTGGGGTGTCTTGAGCTGGATGAAGAAGATTTGGCGCTTTGTACCTATGTGTGCCCGGGTAAATATGAGTACGGCCCGGTACTACGCGAGGTATTAACCCGCATCGAGCAGGAAGGATAAGTCATGGGCTTGAAGCATTTATTTGAAAAACTAGAGCCGCACTTCACGCAAGGCGGAAAGCTAGAAAAGTACTACCCGCTCTTTGAAGCGACGGCGACACTGTTTTATACACCCGGTATCGTTACGCCAGGCGCTTCCCACGTTCGTGATGCAATCGATCTGAAACGCATGATGATCCTGGTGTGGTTTGCGGTGTTCCCGGCCATGTTTTGGGGTATGTACAACGTCGGGCTACAAACGATTCCGGCCCTGAACAAGATGTACGGCGCGGAACAACTCCAGCAGGTGATTTCATCTGACTGGCATTATGTTGTCGCGCAGTGGCTGGGGGTGAACTTCACGCCGGATGCTGGCTGGTTAAGCATGATGACCCTTGGGGCCGTGTTCTTCCTGCCAATTTACATCACGGTATTCCTGGTAGGTGGTTTCTGGGAAGTGCTGTTTGCCATCATCCGTAAACATGAAGTTAACGAAGGTTTCTTCGTGACCTCCATCCTGTTTGCGCTGGTGGTTCCACCGACGTTACCTCTCTGGCAAGCGGCATTGGGGATTAGTTTCGGTGTGGTCATTGCTAAAGAGATCTTTGGTGGAACTGGCCGTAACTTCCTGAATCCAGCACTGGCGGGCCGTGCATTCCTGTTCTTCGCTTATCCAGCGCAAATCTCCGGTGACCTGGTGTGGACCGCGGCTGACGGTTTCTCTGGGGCAACACCACTTTCGCAGTGGTCCCATGGCGGCGGCGAAGCATTAGTTAATGTTGTCACAGGCCAACCTGTCACCTGGATGGATGCTTTCCTCGGTAACATTCCGGGTTCCATTGGTGAAGTTTCCACGCTGATGATCCTGATTGGTGGCGCGATAATCCTGTTTGGCCGCGTCGCTTCCTGGCGCATCGTGGCGGGTGTTCTGCTTGGCATGATTGCCACTGCCACTTTGTTTAATTTCATTGGTTCTGAAACCAACCCGCTATTTGCGATGCCGTGGTACTGGCATCTCGTGCTGGGTGGTTTTGCTTTCGGCATGATGTTCATGGCAACCGACCCGGTTTCAGCCTCGTTTACCAATAAAGGTAAATGGTGGTATGGGGCGCTTATCGGTGTGATGTGTGTCCTGATTCGAGTTGTAAACCCGGCCTATCCAGAAGGGATGATGCTGGCGATCTTGTTCGCCAACCTCTTTGCACCGCTGTTCGATTATCTGGTGGTGCAAGCCAATATCAAGCGGAGGAAGTCGCGTGGCTGAAGTAAAAAGTAACGATAGCATTGGCAGAACGCTGCTGGTGGTGCTGGTGCTTTGCCTGGTGTGTTCCGTTGTGGTGGCTGGCTCTGCTGTGGGGCTGAAAGCTCGCCAGCAGGAGCAAAAAGCGCTCGATAAGCAGCGTAACATCCTGGATGTTGCTGGCTTAGCAACGCCAAAAATGACCGGCGAAGATGTCAAAACAATCTACGAATCACGTATTACACCGCGTTTGCTCGATCTGAAAAGTGGTGAGCTGCTGGATAAAGACTCGTCTAAATTTGACCAGGCTGCGGCGCTGCGTGACCCTGAACAAAGCGTCACGCTCTCTTCAAGCGAAGACCGCGCCGGGATAAAACATCGCAGCAATATCGTTGAAATTTATCTGGTGCGTGATGAGCAAAACAAAGTGAAGGAAGTCGTGTTGCCAGTTTATGGCAAAGGCTTGTGGTCGATGATGTATGCCTTTGTTTCGCTGCAAACTGATGGCCGGACGGTGAAAGGCATCACTTACTACGACCAGGGCGAAACCCCAGGGTTGGGTGGTGAGGTTGAAAACCCGAACTGGCGTGCGCAATGGATTGGCAAGAAATTGCTGGATGATAACGGTCAGCCTGCGCTACGCGTGGTGAAAGGCGGAGCGCGTCAGGGCGATGAATATAGTGTGGATGGTTTGTCTGGCGCGACGCTGACGGCAAACGGGGTACAACATACTTTTGATTTCTGGATGGGTGAACTTGGTTTTGGTCCTTTCCTGAAACAAGTACGTGAAGGAGCGCTCAATAATGGCTGATATTTCAGACATGAAAGAGGTCAAACGGGTTCTGGTTAGTCCTCTGGTGGATAACAACCCAATTGCCTTGCAAATACTCGGTGTCTGTTCGGCGCTGGCGGTCACGACTAAGCTGGAAACGGCATTCGTCATGACCATCGCGGTAACGGTGGTGACGGCATTCTCTAGCATGTTCATCTCAATGATCCGTAACCTGATCCCTAACAGTGTGCGAATCATTGTGCAGATGGCGATTATTGCTTCGTTAGTTATCGTCGTGGATCAGATCCTGCGTGCTTATGCTTACGAGATTTCCAAACAGCTTTCCGTCTTCGTCGGCCTGATCATCACTAACTGTCTCGTGATGGGACGTGCTGAAGCCTACGCCATGAAGTCACCGCCGCTGGCGAGCTTTATGGATGGTATTGGCAACGGTCTGGGCTATGGCGTGATTCTGTTGCTGGTTGGCTTCCTGCGTGAGCTTATCGGCAGCGGTAAACTCTTTGGTATCACGGTGCTGGAAACGGTTCAGAACGGTGGCTGGTATCAGCCAAACGGGATGTTCCTGTTAGCGCCGAGTGCGTTCTTTATTATCGGCCTGCTGATTTGGGCCTTGCGTACGCTTAAGCCTGCGCAGCAGGAAAAGGACTAACTGACTATGGAACATATGATTAGTCTGTTTGTGCGCGCAGTGTTTATTGAAAACATGGCGCTCGCGTTCTTCCTTGGTATGTGTACCTTCCTTGCAGTTTCCAAAAAGGTTTCCACTGCATTTGGATTGGGTATCGCAGTGACCGTGGTGTTAGGGATTGCTGTACCTGCGAACAACCTGGTTTATAACCTGGTGCTTCGTGACGGCGCACTGGTTGAAGGCGTTGATCTCAGCTTCCTCAACTTCATCACCTTTATCGGTGTGATTGCGGCGTTAGTTCAGATTCTTGAGATGATCCTCGATCGTTTCTTCCCGGCACTTTATAACGCGTTGGGTATCTTCCTGCCGCTCATTACCGTTAACTGCGCTATCTTCGGTGGCGTGTCGTTTATGGTGCAGCGTGATTACAGCTTTGGTGAATCCATTGTCTACGGCGTGGGTTCCGGTGTGGGCTGGATGCTGGCGATTGTCGCGATGGCAGGTATTCGCGAAAAAATGAAGTATGCCAATGTGCCCGCAGGACTGCGTGGCTTAGGAATTACCTTTATCACCACTGGATTGATGGCGCTGGGCTTTATGTCATTCTCCGGTGTGCAGCTATAAGGGCATAAACGTATGGAAATTATTCTTGGCGTGGTGATGTTCACGCTAATTGTTTTGGCTCTGGCGTTGTTGATTTTGTTTGCCAAGTCAAAGCTTGTTAACTCCGGCGATGTGCTGATTGAGATTAACAACGAAGCAGACAAACAGTTCCATGCTCCGGCTGGCGACAAGCTGCTGAATACGCTTTCAAACCAAGGGATTTTCATCTCTTCGGCTTGTGGTGGCGGCGGTTCATGTGGGCAATGCCGTGTGACCATTAAAGAGGGGGGCGGTGATATTCTGCCGACCGAGCTTTCGCACATCACCAAGCGTGAAGCGAAAGAGGGTTGCCGTCTTGCGTGTCAGGTCGCTGTGAAACAGGACATGAAAATTGAGCTGCCGGAAGAAATATTCGGCGTGAAAAAGTGGGAGTGTGAAGTTATCTCTAACGATAACAAAGCAACTTTCATCAAAGAGCTCAAGCTGCGTATTCCTGATGGCGAAGTTGTGCCGTTCCGTGCCGGTGGGTATATCCAGATTGAAAGCCCGCCTCATGAAGTTAACTATCAGGACTTCGATGTGCCGCAGGAATATCGCGGTGACTGGGATAAGTTTAACCTTTTCCGTTTCAAATCAGTGGTGAAAGAGCCGTGTGTCCGCGCTTACTCGATGGCGAACTACCCGGATGAAGCAGGCATCATCATGCTGAACGTACGTATTGCTACGCCACCGCCGAATGTACCAGATGCTCCTCCAGGCATAATGTCCTCGTACATCTGGTCGCTGAAAGCGGGCGATAAAGTGACAATTTCCGGGCCGTTCGGTGAGTTCTTTGCCAAGGAAACGGATGCGGAAATGGTGTTTATTGGCGGTGGGGCCGGTATGGCGCCAATGCGTTCACACATCTTCGATCAGCTCAAACGCCTTCATAGCACCCGCAAAATCAGCTTCTGGTACGGCGCTCGTTCTCTGCGTGAAATGTTCTACGAAGATGAGTTTGAAAAACTGGCGCAGGAAAACCCGAACTTTACCTTCAATGTGGCGCTTTCTGATCCGCAACCAGAAGATAACTGGACGGGCTACACTGGCTTCATCCACAACGTATTATTGGAAAACTATCTTCGTAGCCATCCAGCTCCAGAAGACTGCGAATTCTATATGTGTGGGCCGCCAATGATGAATGCTGCGGTTATCAAAATGCTCAAAGACCTGGGTGTCGAGGATGAGAACATCATGCTTGATGACTTTGGCGGCTGACGGGAGCTATTATGCTGACAGTATTTTTAGCCACCTTTACCATTTTTATTCTGGTGATTTTCGGCATGTCGCTGGGCGTGATCGTAAAGCGTAAAACGCTTCAGGGTAGCTGTGGTGGTATTGCCGCGCTAGGCATGGAGAAAGTCTGCAATTGCCCTGAACCTTGCGATGCACGTAAGAAACGAATCGCAAAAGCGGAGCGGCAGGCAAAACTTCAGCAAAACCGCATCCTTTAAGCCTTCTGAAACCTCCTGCATCTGCGGGAGGTTTTCTTTCTGTCTTTCCTCAATCACAGTTTGACTGTATACTTATCCAGTATCAAAACTGGTGTGAAAAAGTATGCGTAAAATCATTCATGTTGATATGGACTGCTTTTTTGCAGCCGTTGAGATGCGTGATAACCCGAGCTTGCGGGATATTCCATTGGCTATCGGTGGTAGTGCGCAGCGGCGTGGGGTTATCAGCACAGCAAATTATCCAGCGCGTAAATTTGGCGTGCACAGCGCAATGTCGACCGCCATGGCACTCAAATTGTGCCCGCATCTGACACTTTTACTTGAGCGCTTTGACGCATATAAAGAAGCCTCCAACCATATCCGCGAAATATTTAGCCGCTACACCACGCTTATTGAACCTCTGTCGCTGGATGAAGCATATCTGGATGTGACCGCAAGCATGAACTGCCACGGTTCGGCCACTCTCATGGCGAAAGAAATTCGCCAGACCATTTCAGATGAACTTAATCTCACCGCTTCAGCGGGGATCGCGCCGGTCAAATTTCTCGCGAAAATAGCGTCAGACCTTAATAAGCCCGACGGGCAATACGTCATCACTCCAGAAGAAATTCCTGCATTTTTGCAAACTTTGCCGCTTGGCAAAATTCCAGGCGTTGGCAAAGTGACTGCGGGAAAACTGGAAAGCCTGGGCTTGCGGACGTGTGCCGATGTGCAGAAAACGGATTTAGCGTCTTTGCTCAAACGATTTGGTAAGTTCGGGCGGATACTTTGGGAGCGAAGCCAGGGTATTGATGAGCGTGAAATTAACAATGAGCGTCAGCGCAAATCGGTAGGTGTTGAGAAAACATTGGCCGAAGACATTCATGATTGGCAGGAGTGTGAAGCCATCATTGAACAACTTTATGCTGAACTTGAGCGACGTCTGAAAAAGGTGAAACCAGATTTATTGATTGCTCGTCAGGGAGTCAAACTCAAGTTTAATGATTTCCAGCAAACCACTCAGGAACATGTCTGGCCCCAGTTGAATAAAGCCGATTTAATCGCTATTGCGAAGCAAACTTGGGAAGAGCGCAGGGGAGGGCGAGGCGTAAGGCTAGTGGGGCTGCATGTCACGTTACTGGACCCGCAGTTGGAGCGCCAACTGGTTCTGGGAATATAAAAAAACCCTCTCAATGAAAGGGTTTTGATCTACAAGTATTTGGCTTACTTAGCTGGAATTGCTTTTAGCAACTCAGTCAGCAGGATCCAGTACTGACCTACGCTTGCGATATGAACTTGTTCATCCGGGGAGTGTGGACCCGTAATGGTCGGTCCAATAGAAACCATGTCCATCTCAGGATAAGGTTTTTTGAACAGCCCACATTCCAGACCGGCATGGATAACCATGATGTTTGGCGTTTTGTTGAACAGCTTCTGGTAAGTTTCACGTACCAGCCCCATCACCGGGGAGTCAGCGTCGGGCTGCCAGCCTGGGTAGCTGCCTTTGGCAACACTTTGTGCGCCAGCCAACTGACCCAATGCCTCGAGCATGCCGACCACATAGTCTTTGCCGCTATCAATCAGGGAGCGAATCAGGCAGATAATTTCTGCGCTTTCATCAGTCATTGAGACCACACCCACGTTCAGTGAGGTTTCCACTACACCTTTAACCGCGTCTGAATTACGGATAACGCCGTTTGGCATGGCATTGAGCAGGTTAATGAAAGCATCACGGCTTTTTGCTGTTAGCGCAGCTTTGTCGGTGGTGGTTGTTTCAACCAGGACAGTGGTATTTTTCTCAACTGCACCCAATTCATTTTGCAGAATTGACAGGAACTTAGCTGCCAGATCTTTGAACTGTGCTGCTTTGTCGGCAGGGACTGCAACAATTGCAGAGCCTTCGCGCGGAATAGCGTTACGCAGCGTTCCACCGTTCAAATCAATCAAACGAGCGTCCAGTTCAGCCGCATGTGCAAACAGAAAACGCGCCAGCAATTTGTTGGCATTGCCCAGACCCAGGTGAATTTCAGCACCTGAGTGACCGCCTTTCAGACCTTTGATGGTCAGCTTGTAGGTTTCGTAACCCGCAGGAACTGCTTCGCGTTGCAGCGGCAGCGTGGAGATAAAATCAATCCCGCCCGCGCAACCCATATAGATCTCACCTTCTTCTTCAGAATCGGTGTTGATCAGAATATCAGCTTGCAACCAGCCCGCTTGCAGGCCAAATGCGCCATCCATACCGGCTTCTTCGGTCATGGTCAGCAGAACTTCTAATGGGCCATGAGCGACAGTCTCATCAGCAAGCACCGCTAGTGCAGATGCCATACCGATGCCGTTATCGGCACCCAGTGTTGTACCGCGTGCTTTAAC